>Ga0182742_1004220_pt1 | contig 13229 bp, 9 predicted proteins | sample eDN5th37CBELigMG_FD_128880 | JGI IMG/M metagenome (GOLD analysis project Ga0182742, IMG submission 128880) | Enriched Miracle-Growth compost microbial communities from Emeryville, California, USA - eDNA 5th pass 37_C BE-Lig MG (version 2)... ... | reverse complement strand
TACTTTCTCCCCATTTCATTTTCTTTTTTAACTGAAGAGTTTTTCCGTGAAAATAAAAATAGAGGGTAAAGCTAAACAAAATAATCGCAAATTGAATAACGGTTCCAATCAAAACGGTCTGTTCTTCTGAGGCGCTGCTAGAAAGTACCCATATTGCGTAACTTACCAAAGAGATTATAGATAAAAGGGATACAAGCAGGGAATATTTCTTTTTAAAAGAAGAAAGTTTTTCATTATTAATATGTTTTTCGGGAACTGTAATCCCGAAGATAACTGTGCGTTTCACAAGAAAAGGAACTGCGATCTGAATCCCGGCTAGAATAACCGCGATTATGAGAAAGATAGCCAACGTCATAATTATGCCTCCTTATTTGATGAGTTTTTTAAATGATTTATAGTAGAAGAAACTAATTCTTGAATTTGTTCATTGGACATACCGACAACGAGTGATTCCGCGATGAGTAATTTATAGTTTTCCTTTAACCTGTCAAAGGAAAAATCGTTGAAATCGTGTGGGGAAGAAATCACCGCCCCAGATTTCGGAACGATTCGAATAATTCCTTTTTTCTCAAGTTGGTGATAGCTTTTGTTAACTGTGTGCATGTTAATGCCAAGGTCTGCGGCAAACGTTCTCACGGATGGTAGGGAATCACCTGGCTGAATCAACCCTATAGCAATTCCTTCAATGATTTGATTGGTCATTTGTTGGTAAATGGGAATATCGGATTCGGGCTCAATTCGAATAATCATTTCAATCCCTCCTATCTGTTCTATGTATAGTATAACACGCTTGTTATACTAAAGATATAACAAAAGAGAAAAAAACTTGACGAAACTTAAAATCATTGTTAGATTTTTTAAGTTATATGAATATAGTAATTTGTATATGTTCGGGAATATGGCCCGATTGTTTCTACCAAGCTACCGTAAAAAGCTTGACTACAAATGGTTTATAAGGATATGATTTGTCCTTTTGACTAAATTTTGTACGTGCTTTGGTAGGTCTACACTATCAAGGCTTTTTTTATTTTGAAAAAATAAATCAAAGCAAAATGGGGAATATAGAAATATGAAAAATTATTTTGACTTCAATACGCGCCAAACAACATATAAGCAGGAATTTATTGGCGGACTCACAACATTTCTATCGATGGCCTACATCCTTGTGGTCAATCCTATCGTTTTAGGTGAATCAGGGATGGACAAAGGTGCCGTTTTTACGGCAACCGCAATAACTATTATTCTTGGCTCGCTGCTTATTGGTATCCTATCTAATTATCCAATCGGGATTGCCCCTAGTATGGGTCTAAATTCTTTTTTTACGTATTCTGTTGTGATTGGGATGGGAATTCCTTGGCAGACAGCATTAACGGGCGTTTTCGTCGCAGGTATCTTATTTGTCCTTTTAAGTGTCTTAAAAATCCGTGAAAAAATTATTAATGTGATACCGCAGGATTTGAAGTATGCGATTGCGGGTGGGATTGGTTTTTTTGTTGCGTTTATTGGACTAAAAAATGCGAAGATTATTGTCGGAAACGAAGCTACATTTGTATCACTTGGAGACTTCACATCTGGTGCGACTGTGCTTGCCTTATTCGGATTCATCATTACCTCCATAATGCTCGTTAGGGGAATTCGTGGTGGTATATTTTACGGTATGGTTATTTCTTCAGTTGTGGGGATGATCTTTGGGATTATTGAGAAGCCTGCAGGTATCATAGGAAAAATCCCAAGTCTTGAACCAACATTTGGTGTTGTTTTTTCTGAACTTCCAAATGTATTTACACCAGACTTAATTATTGTCATTTTTACCTTTTTATTTGTTGGATTTTTTGACACAGCAGGCACATTGATTGCTGTTGCGAGTCAGGCTGGAATTTTAAAGGATAATAAAATTCCAAACGCGGGTCCTGCATTATTATCGGATGCTTCTGCAACTGTTATCGGTTCTGTTCTAGGAACGTCACCAACTGCTTCCTTGATTGAATCTACTGCAGGTATTGCAGCTGGTGCACGAACTGGTTTTTCATCAGTTGTCATCTCAGGCTTTTTCTTTTTAGCCCTCTTTTTCTCGCCATTGTTAGCGGTTGTTACATCCGAAATCACCGCTCCAGCCCTCATAATCGTGGGTGCAATGATGGTGGCAGAAGTGCGACATATTGACTGGACGAAGCTAGACATTGCCATACCAGCATTTACGACAATTATTATGATGCCATTGACATTTAGCGTCGCAACAGGAATTGCTTTAGGTTTCATCATGTATCCTGTTACAATGCTTGCATTAGGAAGACATAGAGAAGTACATCCAATTATGTATGTTCTTTTTGTTACGTTTATTGTTTATTTTATCTATGTTTAAAGGAATATCCCCTGGAGATGTACAAACAACATGTCCAGGGGATTTTGTTTTTGATAAAATAACCTAGAACAGACTTAGACGATGGGGAGGGTTGGGACAAGGGACCTGTCCCTTTGACCCGTTATGATGAAAATTTTAGTTGTTGAGGATGATAGGACGATCGCTTCTGGGTTGGATTATACGTTGAAGCAGGATGAGTATGAGACGATTGTTTGTCATAATGTTGAGGATGCTAAGCAGATTATTTCAGATAGTTGGAACAGTATTAATTTGTTTTTATTTGATTTATCTTTACCAGACGGAAGTGGATATGAGCTATGTGAGTTAGTAAAGAAGCAAGGTGATAAACCTGTGATTTTTTTAACGGCTTTGGATGACGAAGTGAATGTTGTGATGGGTTTAGACATGGGTGCAGATGATTATATTACAAAGCCATTCCGTATTCGTGAGTTAATGTCACGGATCAAATCGGTGCTTCGTCGTTACAATAGGCAAACAATGGCACAAACCAAGAATGTTTTTGAAATAGAAAATATTCGTATTAATACGTTAGAAGGTAAGGTTTATAAAAATGGAGAGGAGGTACTTCTGACTTCATTAGAATACCGTCTATTTTTGATATTCGCGAACCACATTGGTCAAGTTCTTACTAGAACACAATTACTTGATCGAATTTGGGATGTAGCGGGTGATTTTGTGAATGATAACACATTAACCGTTTATATCAAAAGATTACGAGAGAAGCTTGAAGATGACCCACAAAGCCCGAAAATTATTAAGACAGTCCGTGGAATGGGCTATAAGGTTGGTGAGTAATATGTTGCGTAACCGGGAAATCCAGTTCTTACTTCTGGCTCTTTTTTCTATAAAACTGGTTGCGTCTTTGTTTACCTATTTTCTGTTTTCTGGACTTGCTGCACTACTCGTTTTTTTCACAGCAGCTCTACTGATTGGATGTATTTTGGGATTTACGAAGTGGAGATATCGTGAAATTGAAAAGCTTTCTGGATATTTACGGAGGATAACGAGTGGTGATTATAGTTTAGATGTAAGAGACAATCATGAAGGCGAGCTTAGCATCCTAAAGAGTGATATTTATAAAGTGACATTAAAGCTATCTGAGCATAGCACTCTTTTGCAACAGGATAAGTTAAAACTTACGAATGCAATTTCGGATATTTCGCATCAGCTAAAAACTCCACTTACCTCCATGATGGTTATGGCTGATTTATTGGGGGATGAGAAACTAGATGATGCAAAACGGGGTGAATTCACAAATAACATCCGTATTCAGCTAGAAAGAATTGAATGGCTGGTGTCATCGTTATTGAAACTTTCAAAAATTGATGCTGGAACTGTTTCTTTTAAGAAGGATACAGTCTATGTTTCAGAGCTGATAGAACGTGCAATTCAACCTGTATTAGTTCCAATGGATATTAAACAGCAAAACCTGCATGTTGAAGGAGACAAAGAGGTATCCTTTCTTGGGGATTTCAACTGGACATCAGAGGCACTTCTTAATATTTTGAAAAATTGTGTTGAACATACGCCTGATGGTGGAAAAATATCCATTTCATTTTCTGAGAATGCATTATATACCGAGATTATTATTTCAGATAATGGAAAAGGCATAGCCAAAGAAGATCTCCCCTATATCTTTAAACGTTTTTACAAGGGGAAGAATGCAGGTGAAGATAGTGTCGGAATTGGTCTAGCAATGGCCCATAGTATTATAAATAGTCAACAAGGTGATATTGAAGTAAAGAGCAGTAAAGAAGAAGGCACGCAGTTCAAAATAAAACTTTACAAACAGGTGATCTAGCGTTTACAGCTGTGTATTCCACCTAAAGTGAATAAAATGTCACTTTCGTAGTCACTTTAGAGTCATCTTAGACAGATATACTGAACTCAACATTGAAATTATGGAGGTTTACTTATGAATATATTACAAATCGAGAATCTGTCTAAGATATATGGAAAAGGTGAAACAGCAGTTAAGGCACTTGATAATGTTTCATTTTCAGTGAAAAAGGGAGAATTTGTAGCCATTATTGGTCCTTCAGGTTCAGGTAAATCAACACTATTGCACCTACTCGGTGGTGTTGACCGACCATCTAGCGGTAAGGTACTAATTGATAACACAGATATTTATGATCTAAATGAAACACAACTCGCGATTTTTAGAAGGAGACAGATTGGGTTAATCTATCAGTTTTATAACTTAATTCCAATCTTAACGGTAGAAGAAAATATTACATTACCCATGCTATTAGATGAACATAAGGTTGATCCGAAGCAGTTTGCGGATATTGTAAAGATTCTCGGTTTAGAACAACGTTTAAACCATTTACCAAATCAGCTTTCTGGAGGTCAGCAACAGCGGGTGTCGATCGGTCGTGCCCTTATTAGTAATCCAGCCATTATGCTAGCAGATGAACCGACTGGAAATCTAGATAGTAAGAATAGCAGCGAAATCATTGAACTTTTAAAAATGTTCAATAAAACCTATAATCAAACCTTGCTTGTTATTACCCACGATGAGCGAATTGCCCTTCAAGCTGACCGTGTCATTTCAATAGAGGACGGAAGGATCGCTAAGGACGAGGTGATTCGTCCATGAACATCATTAACAAACTGACGATTCGACATTTGAAGGAAAATAAACGAAGAACCCTCGTCACAATCATTGGTGTTATCATTTCTGTTGCAATGATAACAGCTGTTGCAACACTGGGTGTCTCTTTTTTAAACTTAATGATTCGAGATAACATTGCGGACAACGGGGAATGGCACGTCAAATATAACGATGTCAATGTGGAACAAATCAAGGCAATTGAAAAAGATAGTCAAACGAAAAAATTAGTCCTTTCAAATGATCTAGGCTATGCAAAACTTGAGGGTTCGAAAAATAAGAGTAAACCTTATCTGTTTATTAAAGAATATAACACAGCAGGGTTTCAACAATTTCCAATTGAATTAGCTGAAGGACGTTTACCTTTAAAGAATGATGAAATTGTCATATCCGAAGCAATTGCCGATAATGCTAAGGTCGAATATAACATCGGTGACAAACTTTCGGTCGAAATCGGAAAAAGATTAGTAGCCGGTGAAGAGGAACCGCTGGGTCAGAATTATTCATTGCAATCCGATGAAAATGGGGTTACAGAAAAACTTAAGATTGAGTCTAGTGAAACGTTTACTATTGTTGGGACCATTAAACGTCCAACATGGGAACCATCATGGTCGCCAGGATATACGGTGGTTAAATACGTAGACAAAAATGCTTTGGGTAAAAATCGTACAGCAGACGCAGTTGTGGTATTAGAAAAAGTGAAGGGTTCATTATATCAGCATTCAGAAACCATTGCTAAAGAAAATGGGATCAATTCTGTATCCTATAATAAAGAATTATTACGCTTTTATGGAGTCACAGACAATGATAGTCTGCGTCTGACCTTATTTTCTGTGGCAGGTATTGTCATGGCAGTTATTATTATTGGTTCAGTCGCATTAATCTACAATGCTTTCGCAATTAGTGTATCTGAACGGTCAAGACATTTAGGAATGCTATCAAGTGTAGGAGCGACAAAAAAACAGAAGCGGAATTCCGTCTTCTTTGAAGGAGCTGTGATTGGTGCGGTTAGTATTCCAATAGGTATCCTTTCGGGTCTTGCTGGAATTGGGGTAACCTTTTCATTTATTAACACTTATCTTGAAGGAGCTCTAAATGTTGCTGAAAAACTAAATGTAATTATTACACCAGCATCTCTTTTAGTAGCCTGTGTGATTTCAATTGTAACAATTTTTATCTCCACCTATATTCCAGCGATGAGAGCGTCAAAGGTTTCAGCGATTGATGCGATACGTCAAACACAGGATATCAAACTATCAAGAAAAACAGTTAAGACATCAAAACTTGTACGTAAACTATTTGGGATTGAAGCTGAAATTGGTTTGAAAAATTTGAAACGAAACAAGAAAAGATATCAAGCAACTGTTTTTTCGCTTGTCATCAGTATTGTCCTCTTTTTGACAGTGTCATATTTCACAGAGGACCTGAAGAAGTCGTTGGAACTATCTGTAGATAATATTAATTATGATATTCAAGTGATTAATGATCAGATGGGCAAAGAAGATCTATTACCATTCACGAAACTTGATTATGTAACGAATTCAAGTATTATTCAAACGATCTATTTAACAACATTAACAGAGAAAGATCAACTTCCAAACGAGTTATTAAAATCTATAGAAAAGGATCCCTCCATTTTACAAGATGGAAAATTTACTTATTATGTAAGATTACATGGTTTGGATCATGACAGTTTCAATGCCTATGCAGCAAAAGTAGGTACGGATTCTGGGGAATTTGAAAATACAAATGAACTTAATGCGATCATAATCGATAACATCAACTATCAAGATTACGAGACGGGGAAATTTATTGATACAAAATCTATTCATATAAACGTAGGAGATACACTTGCACTTAATTTAATGAACTATGAGACTGAAGAGCAACAATTTTTAGCTAATATTAAAGTTCAAGCATTGACCGACCAGCTACCAATGGGTACTACAACATCTAGTCTTGGTGGATTAGATATAATTGTTTCAGAGGATATATTAACAAAGGTTGTTGAAGGAAATGAGAAGGCAAAAAGTGAAATCCAAACTGAATTATACATGAATAGTTCAGATCCAATGGCAACACAGGATGAGTTGGATAAAATCACAGACTCTGGCACGCATGTCTATAACGTCTATCAAAGAAGACAAGAACAAGAGCAAATGATAATAATGATGTCTATTTTCACCTATGGCTTTATCGCCCTGATTTCGTTAATCTCTATTGCAAATATTTTTAATACAATTTCAACGAGTATCTCGCTTCGAAAACGTGAATTTGCAATGCTGAGATCAGTGGGGATGACCCCGAAAGGCTTTAATAAAATGATTAATTATGAGAGTGTATTTTATGGTGTAAAGGCTCTACTATATGGTCTTCCAATAAGCTTTGTCATCATGTTTTTAATTTATTGGTCACTTAGGAATACGTTTGAATATGGATTTAATCTTCCATGGATGAGTATCTTATTTGTCGTAATCATCATCTTTATTATTGTAGGGGCAGCCATGCTGTATTCAATACAAAAAGTGAAAAAAGAAAATATAATCGATGGGTTGAAACAGGAGAGTATTTAAAAAGAGTTTAACCCACAATATCAAAAAGGGACTTGGCTACTTTTGTGGTCAGGTCTTTTTTTGAGAAAACAATTTAATATATATAGACGTAATTATTTGTTACAATCCGAATAATTTGTATGGTGATTGGTTTATCGAAATCTAATGTGTGTTTATGAAGGAAAGGGAGAAATTATTTGATATAATAAAAAGCATCTCACAATACGTGGTGAACTCATACACCTTAGAAGATAACAGAGAAATTTACATACCATGGAGGAGACAAATGAAATTAATTCAGAAATATCTTTTAGAATATGAATTGGACCCAACAGTAGTTAAGTATCTTTCAACGATAATAATGATTCTCTTTATCGCACTTCTTTGTATTATCGCTAATTTTATTACAAAAAAAGTGATCATTAGGATTATCACAAAAATCGTAACTAGTACAAAATTTACATGGGATAATATGCTTCTTGAGAGGAAGGTTTTCCGCAGACTATCCCATATTGTTCCAGCAATTATCATTCACTTCTTCGCTTCTACCTTTGAGCCGTATGATGATGTTATTAGAATGGCTGCAAATGTCTATATCATTATTGTGGCATTAATGGTTATTAATGGAATTTTAAATGCAATAAATGATATTTATCAAACATATGAAATTTCTAAAACTAGGCCAATAAAAGGATATGTTCAGGTTGTGAAAATTGTCGTAATAACCCTTGGATTCATCCTGGTTATTGCAAACTTAATGGGGAAGAGTCCTTTTATTCTTCTCAGTGGGATTGGTGCACTATCAGCTGTATTCTTGTTGGTATTTAAAGATTCATTATTAGGGCTTGTAGCAGGAATTCAGTTGACCTCCAATGATATGGTTCGGGTTGGTGACTGGATTGAAATGCCAAAGTACGGCGCAGATGGGGATATTATTGACATATCTCTAGTTACAGTTAAGGTGCAAAATTTTGATAAAACGATTACGACAATTCCAAGTTATGCTCTTATATCCGATTCATTCATCAATTGGAGAGGAATGCAAACATCCGGTGGACGACGAATCAAGCGATCATTATTTATTGATTCAACGAGTATTTCATTTTGTACGGAAGAGATGATTGAGAAATTTAAAAACATCCATTATCTAGCGGATTATATTACAAAAAGAGAACATGAAATTGAAGAATACAACATGAAGCATGATATTAATCGTAGTAATCCAGTAAACGGCAGGGCTTTGACAAATGTCGGTGTATTTAGGGCTTATATTAGCAATTATCTTCAAAAACATCCCGGTATCAATCAGGATATGACATTGATGGTACGGCAATTGGCACCTACGGAGAACGGATTACCACTGGAGATATATGCCTTTACTAATGATGTAAGATGGGACGTATACGAAACGACTCAGGCTGATATTTTTGACCATCTTTTTGCAGTTGCTCCAGAGTTTGGAATACGCTTATTCCAAAATCCATCCGGTCATGATTTTAAGTCGATTGTGGCTGAAAATGGAGAGGATACAATGTTCAGAGAACGGGAAAATTGATATATTACAATAATTGAAAAAAAGGTAATATATTAAGTTAGGTATAACGCACATAAATAGAATTCTAACAAAAGATATAGTTATTAAAGGTAATATCCTATAGGGTATTGCCTTTTTGTTTTTTGAAATAGGATTTATTCCGCAAAACACAGGGTAATTCAGGCGCTGTGTACTCGTATTAAGACGAAAAACAAAATGAAACTATTAATTCAGAAAAATATTAATATAATTTTCCATTGAAATAGTTTGTATATTCTTATATCATATTAACGTACTAAAGTATTTTTCTAAGAAACTATATATCAGATCTGCTCTATAAAAATTACTTACGAAATGGGAGATGTTACTATGAAAAAGAATGAGATCCTTCTACAATTAGATGATGTTTACCAGGATGTAATCGAATGGCGTCGTTATTTACATCAAAACCCGGAACTTTCTTTTCAAGAGGATCATACCTCTCAATTTGTATATGACCTTCTTGAAAGCTTTGGTGGTTTTGAATTATCAAGACCGACAAAAACAAGTGTAGTAGCCCGTTTAAAGGGATCTAAGCCAGGAAAAGTCATTGCTCTCCGTGCAGATATGGATGCTTTGCCTATTAGAGAAGAAACTGGGCTTCCGTTTACTTCAACGAAAGATGGTGTCATGCATGCTTGTGGACACGATGGTCATACATCGATGTTGTTAGGAGCAGCTAAGATTTTAACGGAGCATAAAGAAGATTTAAGTGGAGAAATCGTCTTTCTTTTCCAACACGCAGAGGAACTACCTCCTGGAGGCGCACAAGAGATGGTTGCCGCTGGGGTACTTAACGGAGTTGATGAGGTTGTCGGTGTCCATTTATTTTCAACAGTTCCCTTTGGTACGATTCACATCCGTTATGGAGCTTTAACAGCAGCAAGTGATGTGTTTGAGATTTCATTACAAGGTAAAGGGGGACATGCTTCAACTCCTCAATTAACAATTGACCCTCTTGCGACTGGTGCACAAATTGTTACTGGCCTTAATCATATAGTCTCACGGTCCATTGACCCACTACAACCGAGTGTAGTGTCTGTGACTAAATTCAAAGCTGGTGGGTTAGCGTTGAATGTCATCCCAGATACTGTTGAAATTGGTGGATCCGTTCGAACATTAAGTCCTGAAGTACGTGAACTTGTAAAAAATCGTATCATTGAAATTACTGAAGGGATTGCAAAAGCAAACGGTGTTGAAGCAAAGGTAAACTATACGTATGGATATAGTTCGGTAATGAATGACAAACACGTAACAGATGAAGTTGTACAGGTTCTTGAAGAGTTCTTACCTGATCGAACACTTGAGTGGGTTGATCCTCTTCTTGGTGGAGAAGATTTCTCTGCATTCAGTAATGAAAAGCCTGGTTGCTTTGTCATTATTGGTGCAGGGAACGAAGAAAAGGGAATCACGTATCCACACCATCATCCGAAGTTTGATATTGATGAACAAGCATTGAAAGACGGATTACGATTCCATGTCTTTACAGCATTAACTTTAACCCAACAATAAATAAGCATATGCACCAATGAAGGGAGATAGTATGTCGCAAACTACAACGAAAAAAAATAATACCTTTTTTAATCGAATGCTAGATTCGATTGAGTACGCAGGGAATAAGTTACCTGATCCAATCGTATTGTTCATTATTCTTTGTGCCATTACTTTGATTTCATCTTATATTGCATCGTTATTCAATGTATCAGCAACACATCCCACGACAGGGGAAGCAGTGGAGGCAATTAATCTCGTAACTGGTGATGGTCTAGTTGCAATTTTACTAAATTCAGTAACGAACTTTACCTCTTTTGCTCCACTTGGTATGGTTCTTGTTATGATGATTGGGATTGGAATGGCTGAAAATAGTGGATTCTTCTCAACGATTATGAAGCGTGCGGTCTTAACGACTCCCAAAAAGCTAATTATTCCAATCATAATTTTAATTGCGATTGTAGGGAACGCAGCAGGGGATGCAGGTCCAATCGTATTGCCGCCACTTGCAGCAAGTGTATTGATGGCTTTTGGATATCATCCGCTTGTCGGACTCGTTATGGCGTATGCCTCTACTCTTGGGGCTTTTGCTGCGAACTTCATTATCGGGATGTCAGATACACTAGTTGCTGGCTTTACTGGTCCAGCGGCTCAAACTGTAGATCCTAATTATGCGGCAAATCCTGCAATGAACTATTATTTTATAGTGGTATCTGCCATTGTCCTTTTATTTATTTCTTTATGGGTTACACATAAGTTCACGATTCCAAGATTCGGGGAATATACAGGTGAAATTGAGGCAATTGAATCAATTTCACAAGAAGAAAGTCGTGGACTAAAATGGGCAGGAATATCAACAGCTGTCTATGTGATTGTTTTATTGGCATTAATTATTCCTGAAAATGGCATTTTACGAAATCCGGAAACTGGTTCAATCATCGATGGTTCACCATTAATTTCAGGGATTGTACCAATTTTAACAATCTTCTTCTTTATTCCTGGTTTCTTCTATGGACTGGGTGCCAAGACAATTACTAGTTCAAGAGATTTTGGAAATATCTTAGGTAAATCGATGAGTACGATGGGACCATACATTGTTTTAGTGTTCTTTGCTGCACAATTACTTTCATTCTTTAGCGAGAGTAATCTAGGTCCAATCATTGCGATTAAAGGGGCTAATTTCCTGAATGATATAGGAATAACAGGTGTTCCATTAATTGTTCTGTTCATTATTTTTGTTGCTTTTGTAAATCTACTAATTGGAAGTGCATCAGCAAAGTGGGCGATCCTTGCTCCAATCTTTGTACCGATGTTTATGTATTTGGATTACCACCCGGCGTTTACACAAGCCATTTACCGAGTTGGGGATTCCATTACAAATCCTATTACACCGATGCTTCCTTATTTAGTACTGCTATTATCTTTTGCGAAAAAATACGATAAAAATATCGGGTTAGGTACATTGATTTCTGGACTGTTTCCATACACAGTATTCTTCGGTATATTCTGGATCATAATTGCTGTGGTTTGGTACCTAATCGGTGTTCCAGTTGGACCACAGGGACCGATTCATTTATAGAGGAAAAGATTACGAGACTTTTTACGTAATAGATTCCGAAAATGAAAATATAGGCTGACAATTTAAATAAAGCAATGTAACATGTGAAACAGAGAATCTCATAAATTGAGGTTTTCTGTTTCATTTAGTTTTAGGACATTTTGCGCCTGCCCTCGTGTCCTATAGGAAGAGGGAGAGGCCTATAATAGGAGAAGGGTAATGAAGGCAAAGTTTATTTTTATAGTAGTGATGCTGATTTTTGGCAGTATAGGGTTATTTGTGAAGAATATTGATCTTTCTTCGAGCGAAATGGCTTTATTTCGTGGAACAATTGGAAGTTTGTTTTTAATTGGTGCTAGTTTTTTAGTTAAGCAGAAGTTTTCATTGAAAATGTCAAAACGGAACCTTATCTTACTACTTTTATCAGGGGCCGCGTTGGGCTTTAACTGGATTTTTTTATTTGAATCTTATCGGTATACAACTATTTCAAATGCTACGCTAAGCTATTATTTTGCCCCAGTGTTTGTTATGATTTTGGCTCCATTATTACTGAAGGAAAAATGGACATGGATGAAGGGGATTAGCATTGTATTCGCCTTTGTAGGTTTACTTTTAGTTGTTAATCCAGGTGCTGAAACAACGGTTGGAACATACAATCATCCTGTAGGCATATTGAACGGATTATTGGCTGCGGCGTTTTACGCAAGTATGATTCTCATTAATAAGTTTATCAAGGGCCTATCAGATTTTGAAACTACAATTATGCAACTTTCAATGGCCTCAATTGTATTGTTTCCATACGTTCTAGCAACGCAAAGCCTGAATTACTCAGGACTTGATCTACAGTCAATCAGTCTATTATTGATGGTGGGGATCATTCATACAGGGGTAGCGTACCTTTTATATTTTTCTGCAATAAAAAAATTAAAGGGACAAACCATTGCCGTGTTAAGCTATATTGACCCCATTTCCGCCGTAATCATGGCGGCCATTATCTTAAATGAAAGTATGAACCTAATACAAATTGTGGGTGGCATCTTAATCTTGGGATCTACCTTTAT
>Ga0182742_1004219_pt1 | contig 13240 bp, 14 predicted proteins | sample eDN5th37CBELigMG_FD_128880 | JGI IMG/M metagenome (GOLD analysis project Ga0182742, IMG submission 128880) | Enriched Miracle-Growth compost microbial communities from Emeryville, California, USA - eDNA 5th pass 37_C BE-Lig MG (version 2)... ... | reverse complement strand
CTCACGCCGCGCGCTCTGGCTGCGCCACGACGACATCTTCGCCCACGACGTGCCGGGCCACCCCGAGCGTCCGGCGCGCATCCGCGCGCTCGAGGCCGAGATGAGCGCGCACGGCTGGTTCGGCGTCTCGCGTGTTTCCGCTCCGCCGGTGGAGCGGTCCGTCCTGGAGCTCGTCCACCCGGCTTCTTATGTCGACTCGATCCGCGCGTTATGCGAGAGCGGCGGTGGGCCGATCGACGCGGACACGTTCGCCGTGCCCGGTACCTATGACGCGGCCTTGTGCGCGGCGGGTGGAGCGGCGGCTCTGGTCGACGCCCTCCTGGGCGGCGAGGCCGACGTCGGCGTCAGCGCCCTGCGCCCGCCCGGGCACCACGCGGAGGCGGCGCGGGCGATGGGGTTCTGCTTCTTCGGCAACGCCGCGGTGGCCGCGCGGCGCGCGACGTCCGCGCACGGGCTGTCGCGCGTGATGATCCTCGACTGGGACGTCCACCACGGCAATGGCACCAACGACATCTTCCACGCCGACAGCGACGTGCTGTTCCTGTCGATCCACGAGTCGCCCCTGTACCCGGGGACCGGGCCGGCGTCCGATGTCGGCTCGGGCGCGGGGGAGGGCTACACGGTCAACCTGCCCGTGCCGGGCGGGTCCGGGGACGCCGTGTACCGCTCGCTGGTCGAGCACGTGGCATGCGCGCTGATCGAGACCTGGGAGCCCGAGCTGCTGCTGATCAGCGCGGGCTTCGACGCGCACCGCGACGACCCGCTGGCGACCTGCCGCGTGACCGAGGCGGGGTTCGCGGGGATGACCGCGTCGCTGCGGCGGGCCGCCGACCGCGTGGGGGCGCCGATCGGCGTCGTGCTCGAGGGCGGGTACGACCTCGGCGCGCTCGCCGGGTCGATGGCGGCACTCATGCCCGTGTTGGTCGACGCCTCGACGCCGGCGCCGTCCGACGTGGAGCTGCACCCGCTGGCGGGGCGCGCCCTGGAGCGCCTCGAGCGCTACTGGGCGATCCGGCGCACGTAGGCGTCCGGATAGCTGGACTTCAGCGCCTTCAGCGCGTCCTCGGCCTCGGACTTGCTCGTGTACTCGCCCGAGAACACGACCCAGTAGCCGCCGTTGAGCGAGCTGAACTCGTCCGAGTTGAGGATCCCCACCGACTCGCCCGCGTCCTGCGCCTTCTGCGCGACCTTCTTCGCGCCCGCCTGCGTGCGGCTGGACTCGATGATCACCGTGTAGCCGTTGCCGATCGACCAGCCCGGGAAGCCCCCGACATCGGTGCCGAAGTCGTCATCGGACCCGAAGTCGTCATCCGTGCCGAAGTCGTCGTCGGTGTTCGGATCCTCGGTGCTCGGGTCCGTGCTGGGATCCTCCGTGCCGGGATCAGGCGACGGGCTCGCGAACGGGTCCGGCGTGTCCGTCGGCGCCGGGCTCGGCTCGACCGTCACGCTCGGCGCCGGCGTGAGCGTCGGCAGCGGGCTCGGCGAAGCCCCGGGCGGCGCCGCCGACGGCTGCGGCGACGGCTGCGGGTTCTGCGCCACCTCGTCCTGCCGCGCGAGCGCCACGATCGCCAGGATCACCCCGATCACCGCCAACGCCGCGAGCCCACCACCGAGATACAGCGGCACCCGCCAACCGCGGGCCTCCACCACCTCGGTGTCCGTCGCCGCGCCGCACGACAGGCACCACTCCTGGTCCGGCGCGAGCGTGCTCCCGCACCGCGGGCACCGCCGCTCGGGCGGCCCAGGCGGGACCGGCGCGTCAGGCGGGGGCGTTTGCGTCGTGCTCACTGGCGCCGCTCCACGGGGCTGTAGAAGGGATCGTCGTTGCGCGCGTCGCCGCTGGGTTGCGCGGCGTCGTTGCCGTTGAGGCGAGGCGCGTCGTCACGTGGGTCGTCGCCGGGCGCGGCCTCGGCGGGCGGGGCCTCGTCGCTCGTCGCCGCCGCGGTTGGCTCGTCGGCCGGGGCCTCGGGCGTCGCGGTCTCGTCGGCCCGCGCCTCGTCGGCCGCCGCCTCCGCGGTCGGTTCGTCGGGCGGGTCCTCGTCGCCCGCCGCCTCCGCGGTCGGCTCGTCGGCCGGCGCCTCCGCGGTCGGCTCCTCGCCGCGCGTCTCCTCGCCCGCCACCTCATCGGCCCGCGCCTCGGGCCTCGCGATCTCGGCCGTCGGCTCCTCGGCCGGCGTCACGTCGCCCGTCGTCTCCGCGGTCGGCTCGTCGGCCGTCGTCTCCGCGGGCGGCTCGTCGCCGCGCGTCTCCTCGCCCGCCACCTCATCGGCCCGCGCCTCGGGCGTCGTGACCTCGGCGACCGGCTCATCGCCGCCCGTCTCCTCGGGAGCGGCCACCTCGCCGGTGGGCGCCTCGTCGCCGGGCGCAGCCACCTCGTCGGCCGTCGCCTCGTCGGCCGGCTCATCGACGCGCGCCTCATCGCCCGACACCGCCGGCTCGGCCTGCGCCTCGGACGCCGCGACCACGCCGGGCGGCGCCTCATCGGCGGCCGGCTCGTCGCCAAGCACCCGCGTCGCGGCCTCGTCGCCCGCGGCCTCATCGCCCGGCTTCACCAGCGACACGGGCTCCTCGCCCGCGGCCTTCGCGTGGGCGTCCCACGCCGCGGCGCCGAGCGTCGCGGCTGCGGCCGTACGAGTCGCATCGGCGGCGCCCGCGGCGGTCTCGCCCGCCGGGGTCTCCGGCGTGCGGCTCGGCCACTGGAAGTCGGCGGCCGGATGATCGGGATCGTCCGGCCGGATCTCCTGCGTCGGCTGCTGGATCGGGTCGGCGGGCACTTCCTCGACCGGCTCGGCGACCGGCGCGGCGGCCGCGGCCTGCGCCTTGGCGAGCTGGCGGCGCGCGGACTCGGTCAGCGGGTTGCCGCAGTTCGAGCAGTAGTGCGCGGCGCTCGCGTACAGCTCGCCGCAGTGCGAGCACTCGCCGCCCACGCCGGGCTCGCGCACGAGCACCTGGCGGCGGACGTCGTCGAGGATCAGCTCGAGCTCGTGCAGCTCGGCGTCCACGCGGGTCAGCCGCCCGAGCTTGGTCTCACGCAGCCGGCGGTGCGCTTCGAGCTCGATGTCGTGCGCGGTGCGGTGCACCTCGTACACGAAGCCGCCGAGGTCGCGCAGCAGGAGCTCCCGCGCGGCGCGCAGGAACGCGATCCGCCGGCGGATCTTCCCGCGCCGCGCGCTCGTGCCGGGCGCGGCGGCGAGCTCGTCCGGGTCCAGCCCGGCGGGCAGGTCCGCGACGGGCTCGATCGGCGGCGCGAGCGGCGGCTGCACCGGCGGCGGCGGGGGCTGCGGGCCGATGAACGGCGCGGGCGCGTCGGGCGCGACGTAGATCGTCTGCTCCGCGGGCTCCGCGGTCTGGGGCGGCGGCTGCTCCTCGCGCAGCACCTGCGTCGGCGCCGCGGGATCCTTGAGCAGCGAGACGTGCGCCTCGCGGGGCGTCGCATCCGCAGTTCCCTGCTCTTCGGCCTTGGGCGGCTCGGAGCCTTCGGGACCTGCGGAGCGCCGGCTGGACAGCTTTCGGAACAGGCCGCTCATAGGTCGTCAGGAGCACGAGGCCCCGGACGGTCGAGTATAGGGTCGCGTACGACCGTCACGACGTGGGCGCGCGTTCGGCGAGCAGATCGCGCCACGCGTCGACGACCCGCGCCGCCATCGCGTCGGCGGAGAACAGCTCCGCGCGTGCGCGCCCGTCAACGCGTGGATCCGCGGCCTCGACGTGCGGCCGCAACGCGGCACGCCACGCGTCACGGTCCCACTCGCCGCAATACGCACCTTCGATGCCGTGCAGGGCGACGGGGTGGATGCCGACGGGCGTCGCGATCGCGGGCACGCCGCACGCGAGCGCCTCGATCACCGACAGCCCGTACGCCTCCTTCGCGGACGGCACCAGGACCGCATTGGCGGCGTTCACCCAGTACGGGACCTCATCAGGCGGGACGCCGCCGAGCGTGAGCAGCCGCACATCGCCCGCGGCCTCGACGGCGCGGTCGTGGCGCTTGAGCGGCCGGGACGGATCGTGCGGGAACAGCAGGTACGGGCCGTCCGGGTCGAGCCCGAGCCGCTCCCTCGCCTCCCGCCGCGGGATCGGCCGGAAGCGCCGCGTGTCGATCCCGACGGGCAGGATCGCGACCCGCCGCCGCGTGCCCGCGCCCGGGATGTTCTCGCTGAACTCGCGCGAGACCGCGGCCGTCAGCGCCGTGAACGGCAGCGCCGCGCGCGTGACGACGTAGGAGCGGCGGACCAGCAGGTCGTTGCCGTGCAAGGTCACGACCACGGGCCCGAGCCGGGCGAGGATCGCCGGCCAGGCCGTCAGCCCGAAGTGCGCGTGGACGATGTCGAAGCGCTGCCCCGCGTAGCGGCGGCGCAGGGTGATCGCCGCGCGCGCGAGCGCCCGCGGGCCGGGCGGGAACGCGAACAGTTCGACCTCGAGGTCGTCGCGCCGGCGGAAGGCCTCGACCTGGTCGCGCACGAACGGCCCGAGCCACGGCCGCTGGGCCGAGGGGTACATGTTCGTCACGACGAGGACGCGCACGGGACGCCAACCCTAGGCCGTCCACAGATTTGTCACAGAGACGCCGCCCAATTGTCACGAACCCGGGTAGAGCCGTCACAGGCCCCGCCCCGAGACTCCCGACCGTGCCCCGCATGGTGCTGGGAACGGGATCGAAGGGAGGCTCGCATGTACGAGCTGATGGGCCGCGCGCACGCGGCGCTGGTCCGCCAGGAGCGCGGGCAGGGGACGGTCGAGTACGTCGGGCTCGTGCTGCTGATCGGCGTGCTGCTCGCCGCCGTGCTCAAGGCGGGCAAGGAGGCCGGCGACTCCGGCATCGCCTCCTCCATCGTCAGCAAGCTCAAGAAGACGATCAGCGACCTCTGACGCGCGCTCCGGCCGGCCTCGCGCCACGCGAGTGTCGAGAAACCCACCGCTCAGGTAAGGAAGTCGACGCTCGCGTGGCCGCGCCGCCCGCTCGGCGGGACGCGGGCGCGCGCCCGGCCCGCCGGGACCCCGCGCGCCCGGCGCGATCGCGCGGCTGGCCCGTCGCGGCCGCGCCCCCGGAGCGATCCCGCCGCCGGCCCGTCGCCGCCGCGCGCCGCGCGGCCCGGCGCCTCACCACTCGCCCACATCCACGCGGTCCGCGGCGCCTGCCAGACTGGCCGCGTGGTCGCGCCGCCAGAGCCCCCGCCCGCGCCCGACGCGCTGCGCCGGCGCCCCGTCGGCGTGTTCGATTCGGGCGTCGGTGGGCTCACCGTCCTGCACGAGCTGCTCGTGCAGTTGCCCAACGAGGACTTCGTCTACTTCGCGGACGCCGCGCGCGTGCCCTATGGCCCGCGGCCGCGGCGCGAGATCGAGGCCTTCTCGCTCGAGATCGCCGAGGAGCTGCTGGCGCGCCGGATCAAGCTGATGGTCGTGGCCTGCAACAGCGCGTCCGCGGCGGCGCTGCCCGCGCTGCGCGAGCGGATGATGCAGACCACGCTCGGCGTCGACGTGCTCGGCGTCGTCCAGCCCGGCGCCGTCCAGGCCGTGGCCGCGACCCGCAACGGCCGCGTCGGCTACATGGCGACGCAGGCGACCGTCGACAGCGGCGCCTACGAGCAGGCGATCGCGGCGGCGGACCCGTTCGTGACGGTCACGGGCGTCGCCTGCCCGGGCCTGGTGCCGCTGATCGAGCGCGGCGCGCCGTTCGACGCCGAGATGGTCGAGGCCGTGCGCCACTACACGCGCCCGCTGCGCGAGGCGCGCGTGGACACGGTGATCCTGGGCTGCACGCACTATCCGCTGATCCGCCCGCTGCTGCAGCGCATGCTGGGCCGCGGCGTGCAGATCGTCAGCTCGGGCGACGCGATCGCGCGCCAGGTGGAGCACGTGCTCGGCAGCCGCGGGCTGGCCAACCCGTCGACGGACGAGGGCGCGTACCGCTTCCTGACGTCGGGCGAGCCCGAGGCCCTCCGCGCCGCCGGCACGCGCTTCCTGCAGCTGCCGCTCAACGAGGTCGAGCACGTCGCGCTCGGCGCCGAGCTCGCGGAGGCGAGGCGATGACGCGCGCGCACAGCGCCCCAACCGGAGGAACTGCATGACGAAGACCCGCGAGCGCGCGGGCGGCCGCGCGGCCGACGAGCTGCGCCCCGTGACGATCGAGCCCGGCTTCGTCCGCACGGCGACCGGCTCGGCGCTGATCAGCTGCGGCGGCACGCGCGTGATCTGCACCGCGTCCGTCCAGGACAGCGTCCCGCGCTGGCTGATGGGCCGCGGCACGGGCTGGCTGACCGCCGAGTACGGGATGCTCCCCGCGTCCACGCCCGAGCGCAAGCAGCGCGACGTGTCCAAGGGCCGCCAGGACGGCCGCGGCGTGGAGATCCAGCGCCTGATCGGCCGCAGCCTGCGCGGCGTGATCGACCTGGACGCGCTCGGCGAGCGCACGGTCTACGTCGACTGCGACGTCCTCGAGGCCGACGGCGGCACCCGCTGCGCCGCGATCACCGGCGGCTACGTGGCGCTCGCGCTTGCGGTCAAGCGGCTGCAACAGGAAGGCCAGCTGGACAAGGACCCGCTGACGGGCACCATCGCGGCCGTGTCGTGCGGCGTCGTCGACGGCGTGCCGCTGCTCGACCTCGACTACCCCGAGGACTCGACCGCAGAGGTCGACGCGAACGTGGTAATGACCGGCGACGGCGGCCTCGTCGAGGTCCAGGCGACCGCGGAGCGCACGCCGCTCTCGCGCGCGCACCTGGACGATCTGCTCCGGCTCGCGGAGACCGGCATCCAGGGCCTCAGGACGGCGCAGGAGCAGGCGCTGCGGTGAGGCTCCTGCTCGCGACCCGCAACGACCACAAGCTGCGCGAGTTCGCCCGGCTGCTGCCCGGCATCGCACTCGACCCGCTGCCCGGGGGTCTGGACAGCCCCGAGGAGACCGGCGACACCTACGCCGAGAACGCCCTGATCAAGGCCCGCGCCGCGGCGCAGGCCACGGGCCGGCCGGCGTTCGCCGACGACTCCGGGATCGAGGCGGAGGCGCTCGGCTGGCGCCCCGGCGTGCACACCGCCCGCTTCGCCGGCCCGGACGCCACCGACGCCGAGAACCTCGAGAAGCTCCACCGCGAGGCGCCCGCGGGCAGCCGCGCCCGCTACGTGTGCGTGATCGCCCACGTCACGCCCGAGGGCCAGGAGACGCTGTTCGACGGCACCTGCGAGGGCACGCTGGCCACCCGCCCCAGCGGCGACGGCGGCTTCGGCTACGACCCGATCTTCATCGCCGACGCGACGCCGGGCCGCACGATGGCCGAGCTCAGCGACGCCGAGAAGGACGCGATCTCGCACCGCGGCCACGCCGCCCGCGCGCTGCGCGCGTGGCTGCTCAGAAGAGGTTGATCGCGGCCGAGAGCGCGACCGCGAACACGACGCCCGCGTAGCCCGTGTAGCCGGACAGCAGCAGGATCAACGCCGCGATCACGCAGATGCCGACGGTGACGAGCCAGGAAATGCGGGCGAGTTGGGACATGTGCGCGCACTATTGTCGCGAACGCCGATGACGGCGCCCCTGACACCCGAGCTGGCGCTCGCCTACCTGACCACGCTCTCGGCCGACCTGCGCGCCGCCGTGATCCTCCGCGACGGGCAGCTCCTGGCCGGCCCCGCCCGCCTCCGCGAGCCCGCTGCACAGCTGTTCCAGGACGAAGAAGCGACGACCCTCGAGGGCCGGACCGGGCAGGGCGCCGTGTTCGCCACCCGCGACGACGAGCACGCGATCGTGGCCATCACCGGCCCCCACGCGCTCCCCCGGCTGACCCGCCGCGACCTGCGCACGGTGCTCTCCGCGCTGGGCCGCGAAATCCCCGCCGAGACGCCCCCGACAACGATCCGAGACGCTGCCGTCAACGCACTCCTGAGGGCTGTTTCCGCGCCCTAGAGCCGTTTCGAGGTCGGATTCCGACGCTAGAAAGTTCGCAAATAGCGGGCTTTTCGCCTCCGAAGCGGCTTTCCCGTCTGGACCCGCTGTTAGCTTCGGGCCTCCATCCAATCCCGCAAGGGGTACACAGGAGGACGCATGACGAAGAACGAGTTCGTCGATCGAGTGGCTGCGCGCGCCGAGCTGAGCAAGAAGGACGCCAGCACGGCCGTCGACGCGGTGATCCAGGAGATCGAGGCCGCTCTGGGTGCAGGCGAGGAAGTCAACTTCACCGGTTTCGGCAAGTTCCACGTCGCCGAGCGCGGCGCGCGCGAGGGCCGCAACCCCCGCACGGGCGAGACCATGACGATCGCCGCGAGCAAGGTGCCGCGCTTCACGGCCGGCTCCGGCCTGAAGAAGGCCGTCAAGTAACAACCTCCATTGCGGGGCGCCGGTAGATCGCGTTCATTGCCGGCGCCCGATCCGGACACCAGCTCAGCGGACCAGTGACCGCGCACAACGCCATGGCCGGCAGGCCTCCATACCGAGCGTCAGCAGGGCTCGTCCGGTGACCGCACCCAACGGCCGCGCCGCGGCCGCTCCGAAGAACTTCGGCGACCGCCTCACCGAAGCGGTGGCCAGGCGCCAGTCGCAGATCGTGCTCGGGATCGACCCCGACCCGGTGAAGCTGTGGCCCGCAGCCGTCGACGCGACGAGCGAGGCCCGCGCGCGGCTGGCGTCCACGCTCAGCGACGCCGAGGCCGCCGCCGGCGGCGTCGGGGACGCGACGAGCGCACCCAGCACGGCCGGGGTCGCCTCGCGGCTGGAGACCGCCGCCGCGGTGCTCGCCCACTGCCGTGCGCTGATCGACGCGGCCGGCCCGGCCTGCGTCGCCGTCAAGCCCCAGCTGGCCTGCTTCGAGCGCCTCGGCGCCGCGGGCTGGCTGGCGCTGGAGCACCTCTGCGAGCACGCCCGGGCGCGCGACCTGCTCGTGCTCGCGGACGGCAAGCGCGGCGACGTCCCGGTCACGGCCGCGGCCTACGGGCAGGCGCTGGTCGCCGGCACGCCGTCGCCGTTCGGCACGGTCAGCGGGCTCGGCGCCGACGCCTTCACCGCCAACCCGCTGCTCGGCCGCGACGCGCTCGAGCCGCTCGTCAGCGCCGCCCGCGCCCAGCAGGCGGGGGCGTTCGTGCTCGTCCGCACGTCCAACCCGGGCGCGGCCGACATCCTCGACCTGCGCCTGGACACGGGCGAGCGGCTGTGGGAGCGCCTGTCAGCACTGGTTGATGACCTCGGTGAAGCCGGGGCGTCCGGGCTGAAGGACATCGGCGCCGTCACGGGCGCGACCGAGCCCCAGCACCTCGCGCGCCTGCGCGAGCTGATGCCGCAGACGCCGTTCCTGCTGCCGGGCATCGGCGCCCAGGGCGGGGACGTCGCGAGTCTCGCTCCGGCGTTCGCTCCCGGCAAGGCCGGCGGCCTCGTCACCGCCTCGCGCTCGATCGCCAACGCGCACCAGACGGGCTCCGGCTCGCCGCCCGAGGCGGCCCGCGCGGAGGCGGAGCGGCTGCGCGAACAGGCGTGGGCCCTGGGATAGAATTGGGGCCGATGGCCCGTCGCAGCCCTGCGCGGTTCCTCGCGCCCATCGCGTTGGTCGCTTTTTCTGTTGCGCTGTACTCCGTCGTCCAGGACGCGCGCGAGCCGGCCGGCGGGAGCACCGGCGCGCCCGCGGGCGCGACCGCGACTCCGACCGAGAAGAAGTCGGAGAAGAAGAAGTCGAGCAAGCGCAAGCGCAAGACCTACACGGTCAAGGCGGGGGACACCCTGTCGGGCATCGCCGAGAAGACGAACGTCTCGCTTGAGACCTTGCGGAGACTCAACGACGACGTGGACACCCTCTCGCCCGGCCAGAAACTCAGGCTGCGCAAGTGAAACGGGTCGCCGGCACGAGCGCGGCCCTGGTGGCGGCGCTCGCGCTCTCCGCGCCGACGCCCGCCCAGGCCAAGGCGCCGAACTGTCCCAGCGCGGTCAGCGCGCCCAGCGCGATCGTGATCGAGGTCTCGACGGGCACCGTCGTCTGCGAGCGCCAGGCGGACAAGCGTCGCCTGATCGGCTCGGCCACGAAGCTGATGACCGCGCTGCTGACGCTCGAGGAGACCAAGCTCTCCAAGACGTTCAAGGCCGCGGACTACCAGGCCTCGCCGATCGAGTCCAGGATCAACCTGCAGCCGGGCGAGCGGATGAAGGTCTCCGACCTCATGCGCGGCCTGCTGCTGGAGTCCGGCAACGACGCCGCGGTCACCCTCGCGGAGGGCGTCGCCGGCTCGCGCAAGGCGTTCGTGCGCGACATGAACAAGCGGGCGCGCAGCCTCGGCCTGGAGAACACGCACTTCGCGAACCCGATCGGGTTCGACGACGAGGACAACTACTCCTCGGCGCGCGACCTCGTGCGCCTGGCCACGGTCCTGCGCACGAACACGTTCTTCAAGAAGGTCGTCGACTCGCCCGTGGCCACGCTCAAGACCGGAGTGCGCGAGCGCACCTTCCGCAACCGCAACCGGCTGGTGCGCAACTACCCGTTCGTCAACGGCGTCAAGACGGGCCACACGCGCGGCGCGGGCTACGTGCTGGTCGGCAGCGCGAGCCGCAACGGCATCCAGCTCATCAGCGCCGTGCTCGGCACGAACTCCGAGAACGCCCGCGACAGCGACACGATGGCGCTCTTCCGCCACGCCTTCCCGCGCTTCCAGCGCATCCGCGCGGTGATCAAGGGCCGGGCGATGGCGACCGCGCAGATCCGTTACCGGCCGGGCGCCGAGCTCAAGCTCTACGCGACCCGGACCGTGCGCCGGATCGTCCGCCGCGGCCATCGCGAGGCGGTCAGCGTCGCCGTCCACGCGCCGGCCGTGGTCGAGGGCCCGATCCGCAGCGGCCAGCGGCTCGGCCGCGTCGAGGTCAGCCAGGGCGGCCGGATCGTCGCCACGGTGCCGCTGGTGGCCAAGAACGCGGTTCCGGCGGCGACCGTCGCGCAGCGGACGAAGTCGGCCGCGGCGACCCCGTGGATCCTGGCCGGCGTCGCGATCGCGCTCCTAACCGCTACGGTCCTGCTGGCACGCCGGCGTTCGCAGACCAGCCGTCGACGCCCCCGGGAGGCCCGCGCCGCATGATCGTCACCGTCACGCTCAACACGGCCATCGACAAGACGCTGTCGGTGCCCAACTTCCGGCTCGGCCGCCGCCACCGGACGGTCGAGCAGACCACGATGCCGGGCGGCAAGGGCGTCAACGTGGCGCGCGTGCTCAAGACGCTCGGCGCGCCCGTGATCGCCACGGGGCTGGCCGGCGGCGCGACCGGCACGCGCATCGTCGAGCAGCTCACCCAGCTCTCGGTGCTCAGCGACTTCGTCCGGATCGGCGAGGAGTCGCGCACCAACACCGCGGTGATCGACCCGACCACGGGCGAGCAGACCGAGATCAACGAGCGCGGCCCGAAGGTCACCCCGGGCGAGATCGAGCTGTTCATCGACAAGCTGCTCTACCTGGCCAAGGGCGCGACCGTGTGCGTGATCGCGGGCTCGCTGCCGCGCGAGGTCGATGTCGACATCTACGCCCAGCTGATCCGCGAGCTGCGGCGCCTGAACGTCCTGATCGTGGTCGACACGGACGGCGACCCGCTGCGCCGCGCCGTGCGCGCCGAGCCGGACATCATCTCGCCGAACGTGCTCGAGGCCGAGGAGCTCGTCGGCCACGAGTTCAACGACGACGAGGACCGCACGTACGCCGTGCGCGAGATGTGCGAGCTGGGCGCCCGCGAGGCCGTGATGACGATGGCCGACGGCGTGTTCGCGCGCATGCGCCCGCACGAGGGCGCCGACCACGCCGTCTACCGCGTCCGCGTGCGCGGGGGAGCGATCGAGCCGCGCGCGACCGTCGGCTCCGGCGACGCCTTCCTGGCCGGTTTCGTCGCCGCCCGCTACCAGGGCCGCAACGTCGAGGATTCGCTCTCCTTCGGCGTCGCCTGCGGCGCCGAGTCCACCCAGCATCTGGGCGCCGGCCTGATCGACCCGGAGCGGGTCGAGCGGCTGCTCGGGGAGGTCGAGGTGGAGCGCCTCGAGGTGGCCCCCGCCGGGGGTACATAACATAGGTAGGCCCGTCCGCCCTACGTCCTAGGATTCCGCCATGGAGATTGAGATCGGCCGCGGCAAGAAGGCCCGCCGCGCGTATGGATTCGATGATGTCGCGATCGTTCCCTCACGCCGCACGCGTGACCCTGACGATGTAGACATCACGTGGACGCTCGGGCCGTACCGATTCGAGCTGCCGCTGCTTGCGAGCGCCATGGACGGCGTGGTGTCCCCCGAGACCGCGGGGATCATCGGCAAGCTCGGCGGCCTGGCGGTGCTGAACCTGGAGGGCATCTGGACGCGGTACGAGGACGCGGACGACATGCTCGAGCGGATCGCGGGCCTGCCCAAGGAGGAGGCCACCCGTGAGATGCAGGAGATCTACCAGGAGCCCGTCAAGGACGAGCTGATCACCCAGCGCATCCAGGAGATCAAGTCCCACGGCGTGGTCGCCTGCGCGTCGCTCACTCCGCAGCGCGTCGAGCAGTACTACGAGCTGTGTCTGGACGCCGGGCTGGACATCCTGGTCATCCAGGGCACGGTCATCTCGGCCGAGCACGTCTCCTCCTCCGGGCACGTGCTCAACCTCAAGGAGTTCGTCCGCGAGCTGCCGATCCCGGTCGTGCTCGGCGGTTGCGCCTCCTACTCGACCGGCCTGCACCTGATGCGTACGGGCGCCGCCGGCGTGCTCGTGGGCGTCGGCCCGGGCGCCGCCTGCACCACGCGCGGCGTGCTCGGCATCGGCGTCCCGCAGGCGACGGCGATCGCCGACGTCGCGGCCGCCCGCAACCAGCACATGCTCGAGACGGGCGACTACTGCCGCGTGATCGCCGACGGCGGCATGCGCACGGGCGGCGACGTCGCGAAGGCGATCGCCTGCGGCGCGGACGCGGTGATGATCGGGTCGCCGCTGGCGCGCGCCTACGAGGCGCCGGGCCACGGCTTCCACTGGGGCATGGCCACGTTCCACCCGACGCTGCCGCGCGGCGCGCGCGTCAAGACGACGCAGAACGGCACGCTCGAGGAGATCATCTCGGGGCCGGCGCGCGAGAACGACGGCACGTTCAACCTGATGGGCGGCCTGCGCACCTCGATGGCGACCTGCGGCTACCAGGACATCGCGGAGTTCAACCGCGCCGAGCTGATGATCGCCCCGGCGCTGCAGACCGAGGGCAAGCACCTCCAGCGCGACCAGGCCATCGGCATGGGCGCCCGCGGTGGAGAGGTAGCGCTTGTCGCCGACT
>Ga0182742_1004218_pt1 | contig 13240 bp, 10 predicted proteins | sample eDN5th37CBELigMG_FD_128880 | JGI IMG/M metagenome (GOLD analysis project Ga0182742, IMG submission 128880) | Enriched Miracle-Growth compost microbial communities from Emeryville, California, USA - eDNA 5th pass 37_C BE-Lig MG (version 2)... ... | reverse complement strand
CCGCTTCCTCCATTTGGCGACGGTCTTGGGATTGATGCCATGGCGCTCGGCCAGGGTCCTCAGGCTCGCTTGACTATGTTGTATTGCTCGACGGATCGCCTCTGTCGTTGTGGCGCTCCCATGGAGAACCTGGCCCATAGCGCGTCCCTGTGAGATCTGAGGAGGTTGTTCATCCCGTCTGAGGGCCTGAAGGTGGTCGTTGCGACACGAACCCCTGATGGACCTGAGGAATGAACAACCCGCACCAGAATGCCCGCACGACCCGGCTGGGTCGAGCGGAAATGATCCGCCGCATCCTTGAGGACGGCCAGCCTCTTCGCGAAGTGGCCCGAGGCTTTGGCGTCAGCGAGCACGCCGCCCGCAAGTGGCTGGCTCGCTATCGAGCGGAAGGGCTAGGCGGGTTGGACAACCGCTCGTCCTGCCCGAGGACCGTTGCCAATCGAACCGAGGAGTACTGGATGCGCGTGATTGAGATGCTCCGGCGGGGGTACCGGCTCACTGCCGAGGAGATCGCCGGCAAGCTGACGCTGGCCCGCTCCACTGTCGCAGCCTGGCTCACCCGACAGGGCTTAGGTCGCCTGACAGCCCTGGAGCCCAAGGAGCCGCCGCGGCGCTATCAGCATCAGCGTCCCGGCGAGCCGATTCACCTGGACATCAAGAAGCTGGCTCGCTTCGAGCGGATGGGTCCTCGCATCACGGGCGATCGGTGCAACCCAAGTGCTGGGGCCGGGTACAATTGCTTTCATGTGGCCATCGATGACGCCGCGCGTCTGGCCTCTGTCGAGGTGCTGCCTGATGAGATCCGCCGCTCCTCCACGGCCTTCCTAGTGCGGGCGCTGCGCTGGTTCAGAGCACTAGGCATCCGCGTTGAGCGGGTGATGACGGATAACAGGTCAGGGTACGTCGCGCGGCTGTTCCGCAAAGCCTTGAGGATGCACGGGATCCAGCACATCCGCACCCGTTCTTACACGCCCAAGACCAACGGCAAGGCCGAGCGCTTTATCCAGACGCTCCTGCGCGAATGGGCCTATGCGATCCCATTCAGTTCATCGGACGCTCGGCTTGCTGACCTGGTACAATCAGCAGCGCCCGCACGGTAGGCTGAGCCGACGAACACCGGCTCAAACCCTCGACGGAACAACCTGATCAGAACTCACAGCTAGGCGCTTCTCGGCTATGATGCCGTAATGGGCCTGGTGTGAGAGTGATGCGAATCACGGCATCCACTAGCGCCTGGGCCCTGGTGCTCAGGCCATCGCAGGATCGTCCCTTGCGATCATCTTGATCTCCTTTCTACCCGTCGCGCCGTGCTGGTGAGTGCACACACAGGAGTTGTCGATTATGATGAGTTCGTCGTCGTACATGGTTGAGACCGCGTCTAGAATGTGAACCTACTATTGAAGGTTTGGAGACTATCGTCAGTTTGCATACCGGTTAATCGGAAACTGCGCAGCGGCGCAAGCGGCGCACACCGATCTGAGAAATGGCTCCACCCGCTGGGGGAGTTCGCGATGGGCCGCAGTTTCGCTCCATAGACGGCGGGCAGCCTCTGCCGCACGACGTCGTATTGCCATTTCATCCACTGAGATCACCTTACCGTCCCTGACTATGATCCGTCCGTCGACAATCACACAATCAACATCGGCGCCTGTCTCGGCGTAGACTAGTGCATTCGCGAGGTCGTTAAGCGGCTGTAGAAATGGACTGTTAACATCGAGGAGAACTAGATCAGCCCGGCGGCCGGGTTCCAGCGCGCCGATTTCCGAGTCCAGTCCGAGGAGCTTTGCCCCATTAAGTGTAGCCATGATGAGCATGTCGCGGGCACCGACCCACCGATCGGGCCGGTGAGGAAAACGCAGCTTGCTTACAATAGCACCGATGCGCATAGCCTCGAACATGTTCTGGTTGTCCGATGCCATTGAACCATCGGTGCCGATGCCCACGGTCAGGCGTGTGTCGAGCATCTCGCGTACTGGGGCAATCCCGCTGCCGAGTTTCATGTTACTCGCAGGATTGTGTGCCACCATCGCACCATGGTCGGCGAGCAGAGAAACGTCGGCATCGTCGATCCAAACGCCGTGGCCTCCGACAAAGTGCGGTCCAAGGACGCCGGCCTTGGCAAGATGGCGGACAATCGAGCCGCCCCATCGTCTCTCCCCGGCCACCGCTTGAATCTTTGTTTCAGCAAGATGAGTGTGAAGCCCGACACCGAATTCCCGCACGATATCGTGGCACCCACGCATCAGCTCCTCTGTGCATTCACCGGGAATAACGGGTGCGGTAGCGAAGCTAATTCTTCCATTGGCAGTACCGTGCCAACGCTTGACTGCGTCGTGCGTTATGCGCACTAAACCATCCGTCGAGTTTGCACGGAGCCTATCGACATGCCGTCTGATTTCGTCAGGCAACGCATCCATGAGGCCGGGTACCGCTTGATAGAACACGATATCGGATACTGCTGGCGCGAGCACCGCGCGCAGGCCCACATCTTGATAAGCCTGCACGACAGCAGCAATGCCCTCCTCGGTATGTGAGGGGACGGCAACGAATTGGTCATAGGCTGCGGTGCAACCTGTCTTGAGCATCTCGATCGCCCCGATCGCGGCGGAGAGGTATTGATCCTCAGGTGTGCGGTTAAGGAAGAGACCAAGGCCATGGCTACGCAGGTCCTCGAGCGTCCAATTATCGGCGCGTCCCTTGGTAAGGTTATTGTGGGCATGAGTATGCGCGTTAATAAGGCCTGGTATCGCAATTTTGCCATTAGCCTCAATAACTTCCATGTCCGCCAGGGGAACAAGATTTGGCGACATCCGCTCAATTTTGCCATCACGAACGAGGATGTCGAGCCGTTCAAGCGCAAAGGAGCGTATATTGACGACATCCGCCCCGCGGATCAGAAGCTGTCCGCTAGCTGTCATGGCGAAATCCAAACGGGCAAGCTAAAAAGAGCGGGAATTTAGTATCACAGCCCGTGTGACGAGGTCGAAAACGCATCATAATCCGCCTCCTCCACGCCCGTAGGTTCAACTACTTCACGCAACTCGCGTAGAACTGAAGCTGTCAGCTCCAGAAGCAAGAGCACGCTGCCAACAAAGACGGTACTGAACAACGGCCACACTGGATAATTAAAAGTCTGGGTCGCTGTGCCGGTACCATAGTGCGACAGCAGCCCAACCCAACCCTGCCAGACGAACAGAACACCAACAACCATCGAGGCGATGCTGCCGATCAACTCCAAAGTGTGGTGCGACCGCCGTCGTGTCAGTCGAAGAAAAAGATCGAAACGCACATGCCCCTTATTACGCCAAACGGTAGCGAGTGCCAGGAAGGAAATCGGCCAAAGCATGACACTACTCACCTCATAGGCGAAGCCGAAGATGAAGTTACTCCAGGGGCGGGTTAATGCGCCGATGATGAGCACAAGGAAGATTAGGGCGACAAACAGAGCTGACACGGCAGTACCAATCCAACCGAGCCGTTCAACTGCTCGATCGAAACGCTCGAAACCGTACCAGAATCCTCTGCCGGTTTTTGTGAAGGCTGGGGCTACGATTGATTGCTCGATCATATGTTCCTCACTCACTGGACGACATCCGCCAAGAAAGTGGCCAGTATTGGAAACCTAGCGACAAGTAGGATTACGATTCCAGCGATGATAAGATAGGGCACGGTGCCGCGTACGATCTGCTCGAACGTTATGCCATAGGGCCGACCCATGCCGGCAAGTACAAACAGGTTACCACCAATTGGGGGAGTCGCCAGGGACATCTCCATATTGATGACGAACAGCACGCCAAGCATTATCGGATCAAATCCGTTGGAGACTAGGGCAGTTGCTGCAATTGGCACCAGCACAAGCATCATGCTAATTGTCTCCATTACACAGCCTAGTAACAGAAATATCCCCATGATTGACACGAGCAGGGGCATACCGCTTAGTGGGAGCGACTCTATCCAGGTAATAAACTCCTGCGAGATTCCGGTCAGGCTGAAGTACATACCGAAGTACCGGCCACCGACGATCAACATCATGATGAAGCAGCTAATCTGAGCCGTATTCCATAGTGCCCAGCCCAGTTTCTTGAGATCCAAGTGGCGCAGCCCGACTAAGAGCGCACCTAAAACGCCAACAGCAGCGCCTTCAGTTACAGAGGCAAAGCCGAGAAACATTGATCCCAGCATTATAACTGCAACGGAGAGCAACGGCAGCAGCTCTCCAGCTGCTCGCACCCGGCCCCACAGCGTTATTTGACCACGCATCGCTGCTAGTGCCTCAGAGCTGAACTCGGGTGCCTTGGTGTGGGCATCTGCCCTCCCCGATAGGTTGGCAGCTGCATTTACGGGCCGAGGCGGGTAGAAACGGGTGTAAAGGATGATCCATATTGTATTCCCGAATGCCATCAGCAGACCAGGAACCAGGCCGGCTGCAAACAGCGGAATGACAGGGACCTCCATTACAACTGAGTAGAGGATCATCAGGATAGACGGTGGGATAACGACCGCGAGCCCGGCCCCGCCAGCAATAACGCCACCGATCGCAATATGACTGTATCCCCGCGCCTTGAGCTCCGGAGCACCCATCTGGGTCACCATGGTTATGGCGGCGGAACTCGACCCCATCAGCGATCCAAGGAATGCAAGCATTCCGTTAGTGGCGACTAACAGACCTGCGCGAAATCCGCCAAACAAACGGGCAAAGGAATCGTAGGCGCGTGTGCTGGCTCCACTAGCGATAAACACGGACGCCATCAGAACAAACAGTGGTAAAGGCAAAAGTGCTGCTTCAGTAACGGCACCGAAGAGTACCACCTTAATCGCTACTAGCGCAGCTGAGATATTGAGAAACAGCGAGATGCACAGGAAGCCGGCAAGCGTTAGGCTGAATGCGATCGGAACTCCAACAGCACCAAGGGCGAAGATTAGTACCATTCCCGTTAGGAGTGAAAGGGCCCATTCTGGCATCGCATTTCCCTACCCGGTTTGCTCTACTATTCAGAGTCGTTTCTGGCCCCTACATGCAGAGGAGCACGGCTGGAGGTAAATCCTCCAGCCGCACCCGTCTCTTAACGATCCCATGATGGAGTGTAGCCGTCCTGAAAATACTTAGTTAGCGTGTCGAGGTATTGCTTGTGTTCTGGACTGCGTGAAGCATAGCCATTCATGATCGAGGCGAGCGCACTACGCCACCGTTCAGCCTGCTCTGGTGTGAGTTCCACCACAGTGAGAGCAGGATTGGCTTTTGCTTCCTCCATCACCGTCTGCTTGAATTGCGCGGTTTTATTGGCTACTTCTTTGGCGACAGTTATAGCTGCTTTGCGCATTATCTTCTGGTCTTCAGGGGACATCGAGTCCCACTTTGCTTTGTTCATCCCGAACATGCCACCGCCCATTGCTGGAATATTGTAAGCGAATGGCGCATCCTGCTGCATCCCCTGAGACTTCCATGTGTCCCAGCTTGTGACGAGTCCGTCAATCAGACCTTGCCTCAATGCGACCGGAACCTCGTTAGCCGGCATGGCGACTGGCGTACCGCCGAGCAACTTAACCACATCGGTGTAAATGCCCCAGGTTCGGATCCTTAGTCCGGCGAGAGTCTTACTCATGTCCTCCGGGGCTACTCCGTTTGGTAAGGCCTTCAACATGAAGAAGCTCTGAGCCCCAGGAGCGCCGATCAGAGGAACAATGTTTGCGGTCTCAAGCTCTTTGGTAAGCACCTCCCCAACAAAGGGGATGTTAGGCCAGTCAGCGTACATCGCTTCGGTCCAGATGAAAGGCATCGATCCGGAATCGTTTGCGATCGGCATGACCTGCGGATAGTAGAAGTTCATTGAACCGCAATCAGCGAGTCCGCCGCCGAGCCCATCTGGGGCTTCGCCAGCCTTGTAAAGCGCGAGGGAGAGGTCCTGCGTCGTAATACGACCGTCACTAAGCTTCTTTACTTCTTCACCCCAGCGGATTTGTGGGGAAGAGAGAGCTGAGGCTAGCGGAAACACGCTGTTGCAACGCAAGCGCACATTCTTTGCTGTTGCGGCATCTATTCCTGTTATGGTCAAAAGCGGAAGAGCAAGCGTTGCAACGACTACAAGCCGCCGCGAAACCTTCGTCTTAGGTGTCATCACAATCCTCCCGTCTGGTCGCTATTGCCTCTGGATGAGCCTCACACCTATGCCCGATTCCGGTCGGATCTTTTCTATTAGTTGCTGAACGTTAACATGCGACCGCTGATCCGAAAAGTGGAATAATTTATTCCATAGAATTGAATTCGGAGTTCGAAAAAGTTAAGCTACATCACGGAGAAGCTAAAGAAGCCTATATAAGTTTCCTGCAGCTTTGTCAGTAATGACCTCCCTCGCCGTGGAGTCGAGAATGACTATCGGAATGACATCATCAACAGCTGAAAGGGATAAGCTAAAGTGCATCGCCGGCAGCGCTGGCGTGGCGATACGCCCCGAGCGCCTGGACGAGGTTGCGCAGTTGACGCAGGGAAACATCGAGACGCTTAGACAGGTGTTCCGTCCTCTGCCGCTCGATGTCATTCCATCGGAGTTTTTGCTACGTCTGGGCCACCGCGATGGTTGATTTACTAAATCACAGCATTGTTGCAATTGCAGAACTGATCCGCCGTCGCGAAATATCATCTTTAGAGGTCACGACTGAGCTCCTCGCTCGTATCGAGCGGGTTGATCCAGTGATCAATGCTTTCATCGCAGTTGATGCTGAACATGCTATAGACCGGGCAAAAGCGGCGGATGAGAGCCTTGCTCGTGATGGCGTTAAAGGACCGCTCCATGGCGTTCCGCTCGCGCACAAAGACCTCTTCTACCGGGCAGGTGAACCAGCTTCTGGCGGCTCGTCCTTGCGCAAAGACTGGCGCGCCTCCTACGATGCAACGGTTCTGCGCCGACTTGATGGGGCTGGCGCTATTGCCGTTGGGCGGCTCAATATGGCAGAATTTGCCTACGATCCGACAGGTGACAATCGCCTGATCGGGCTGGCGCGGAATCCTTGGAATGTTGAATATATTTGTGGCGGTTCATCGAGCGGATCGGGTGCTGCAGTAGCGGCATGTCTTTGCTTTGGATCCCTTGGATCGGACACTGGTGGCTCAATTCGCCTTCCCGCCTCCATCTGCGGAGTCGTCGGTATCAAACCGACTCATGGACGCGTCAGTTCTCACGGATGTATGCCGCTGTCATTCTCTCTGGATTGTATCGGCCCACTCGCACGGAACGTGCGAGATGCAGCGCGGCTACTGTCAGTCATCGCTGGGCCCGATCCTCAGGACCCGACAACGCTTGATCGAGCCGTGGAGAACTACGAGGCCGCATGTGAGGTGGATCCTCGCGGCGTTCGGATCGGCATACCTGAAAATTACTTCTGGCACCACGTGAGCGACGTACACGCTTCAGCACTCCACGCAGCAATTGAGCGCCTGTTTCATCTTGGTTGCCTCACGAAGCCCATCAAGTTGCCAGGCCTAGGAGCGGCAGTAGCTGCCGCAAACATCGTGCTGGGGGCGGAGTCGGCAGCGCTTCATAAACCCCTCTTTGCTAGACACGCGGACGAGTACAATCTGCCGGTTCGAACAAGGCTCGAGAACGGCCTGGGGTATAGCGCAATCGAATACATCGATGCACTGCGTTATCGCGGGCCGGCGCTTAGCCAATTTCTCGACGCTGTATCTGATGTCGACTTGATTGTTGCTCCGACCCTTGGTGTCCGGCCGCCGACAGTGATCGAAACCCAAACTAAAGCTGCCGGCGATGTTTCTCAAGTTGCGGCGCTGCTTACTTATTGGACACGTCCTGTTAACTTTCTAGGCGTGCCGGCAATCTCAGTGCCGGTTGGGCTAGATGAAGCTGGCATTCCAATTGGGATACAGCTAATTGGTAAGCCGTTCGGTGAGGCAATACTTATCCGGGCAGCCGCAGCGATCGAGGCTTCGTCCGATATGGTCAGGCGCAGTCCAAACGACCTAGCCACTCAAACTTAGATTGAAACCTCGGCGAGGCGCCCACTGAGTGCCATCAGCGCATCCTTGATTGAGCCACCTCGCCAGCGTGCGAATTCCTCCAATGTGATGATATCATCATGCGCATCGCCAATGAGAGTGACAACATCACCAACCCGGCAATCGACCTCCGACAGATCTAGAACTGCATGCTCGAATGAGATGCCAAGAATCCGAACCCGTTGGCCTCCTACTAATGCCTGTTGGCCACTGTTGATGCCATAGGATGACAAGCCCTCGGCTTGACCGACTGGAATGACGCCGCGCCGGCCAGGCACAGTGTTAATGCCATAGCCGTGAATAGATGACGCAGTTATCTGGGTTGGAGTACCGACCTGGATCAACCGGGTCCGCACAGCCTTCAGCACGGGCTCGAGACCATTGGCACGAACTAGTGGAAAGGCAGCCGGCTCCAACCCATATAGCGCATGACCTGGGCATACAGCATTGAATGGATCGTTTAGCTCTGCGAGTAGACCTGCGCTGGCCTTTGCTTGGATAACCTCAAACTCGATACCGATTGCGGCTAGTCGGTGAACGAGATGGACAAACCGATCGAGATTGTTCTGCGCGGTATCGCGTTGGTCTAGCTGATTGAAGGGTAGGTGGGTGTAAAGACCTTTAACTGTCAGTCGTGGCAGGCGCGCCATCGACTCGATTGCATGTTCTGCCTCGCCAATAGGTATCCCAAGCCGTCCGAGCCCAGCATCTACCTTCACGTAGGCATCGACGTTGCGAGCTCCCGCCGCTTCGATCAGCGCCTCAGCTTGCCACACTTCGTGAATTGTTGGGATTAGATTATTTGCCAGTAGCAGCGGATAAGCGTCCGGTAGGCACCGGCCAAACATCAATATTGGAGCCATAACTCCGCTCTGGCGCAGGAGGATTGCCTCGTGAAGCGAGCCAGTGGCGAGGACGTCGACCCCAATCCGCTCTAGCGCGCGCCCAACCGACACAACTCCATGACCATAGGCATTTGCCTTCACTGACGCAATAACTTTGCATCCAGCTGCGATTTGGCGGATACGTTGGAAGTTGCGGACTAGCCGGTTAAGGTCCACCTCCATCCAAGCCGGCAGAGTGAGTTGTCTGTCATTCTCATTTACCGCTATAGCCATAATCTTTTCTTGCCTGCTCAAGCGTAATGTAGCCGTTCTTGATATCCCTCATGATCAGATCGGGATCGCGTTTGGCTGGATCTCCGTACCCACCACCACCAGGCAGGATAAAACGCAGTGGCTTAGTTGTAGGTACCCGAGCCTCAGGCGAGGCGGTGGGCGCGAGTTCTCTTTCACCTACCTTGATTGCTGCCAGAGATCCGGGCCTACCGCCGAAAAGGCCTTGAGCCGGACTGCGCATCCTTCCTGCCGACCCAGATAGGATTAGCGGTTGCTCTAAGTCGATGTCACCGCTCAAGTGACCACGAAGCACAAGTTCTTCGCCAAGGCCACCCCGCCACTGACCGGGGCCACCAGAATTCACGATCAACTCCCGCTTCTCAAAAAAGATCGGTGTCTCCATCTCAGACCATTCCACAGAGACATCACGAACATTGTAAGGAAAGCTGACGGAGGCGAGACCATCCCGCCCGGGTCTCGCTCCCATCCCGCCAAAAGCATGCTGGTGCAATGCAAAGGAATTCCCGTCGCGACGACTACCATTCACATAGAACTGCCACGTCGGCACAGCGCCAGAATCTGCCGGCACACGGGATGGCACAATCTGGGCGAAGACCCGGAACATGAGTTCTCCGACTAGCTGACCGATACTGAGACGCCAGAACGTGGCGGCCGGATAGGATGGGTTAACAAGGCATCCCTCCGGAGCCTTGATCTGGATTGGACGGTAAGTGCCCTCGTTGTTTGGAAGATACGGGTCGCATACGAGCTTCGTGGGCGCGGTGACATAAGCTCGAGTGTAATTTAGGGGCGAGTTCACTGGACGCCGAATTTGCGGAGAGGTGCCTTCAAAGTCAGCCTCAAGTTCATCACCCTTAACTGTCACCTTAAGCGCGAGCTTCAACTCGCGGTCGATACCTTCCACCTCTACTGGCATGTCGGCGTAGAACGAACCATCTGGCATTTCAGATAGCGCCCTGCGGATTTCAGCTTCGGTGCGGCGGGTCACTTCGTCACTTAGAGGCCGTAGGGACTCCAAACCGTAGTCACGGGCCATCGCCTCTAGCTGCGAGACACCAACATGTCCGGTTGCGATCTGCGCTCGGAGGTCACCAATCATCTTCTCGCTGAAGCGAACGTTCCTCCTGAGCAGAGCGAATAATTCCTCATTGGGCTCACCCGCACGATATAGCCGCATATGTGGAATGATCACTCCTTCCTCGAACACCTCCTCGCTCAGACCCGAGCCTTTGCGTCCTCCAATATCGATATGGTGCACGCTATTGATGGAAAAACCGATCAAACGATTGCCTAGGAATGCCGGCATAGTGATGAAGACGTCGGCAGTCTGACCGTTAGCGAGCCAGGGGTCATTGCATATGAAGACATCACCTGGGCGAATGGTATCCGACGGGAAGGCCTGTAACAGAGATTTCCCAAACACTGGCATCACGCCTACATGACCCATGGCCCCAAGCCACGATTGCGCGATTAGGAAGCCGCGGTCATCATAGAGACCAGTCGACATATCGTGGACTTCGATGACGTCATGCGTGAAGGCTGTACGCACAAGCGTTGTTGCCATTTCGTCGGCTATTGCGATGAGCCTAGGCCAAAGCACTTCGAGCGGCAGTTCGGAGGACATCATTGGATTTTTTCCTGAAAAGCGATCGGTACCGATTGTTAAGATCGCCGGTTGGAGACGGCGATTACGAGCGAACCATGATCATCCACCCGGATCGTGCCACCAGCATCGACAACCGTTGTCGAAGAGACCTCTTCGACAATTGCTGGCCCGGCAAAAATCATCCCAGGCTCGAGCCGCTCTCTTTCGTAAACTCGGAACTGAATCATCTCCGCCTGGGTCGGAGAGTATGCTTGGCGTGTGCCCTTCAGGCAGTCGTCAATACGCCCACCTGCAGCTGCAATTGGTCTAGGCCGAAACTGTGCGCCATGCATGGTTCCATTAACACGAAGGTTGACCAACTCAGTAGGGATGTCGTCATAGAAGTAGCCGTACTTTGCACGGTACGTGTCAGCAAACTTCTCCCAGAGCGCGTTAGTCCATGCCTTGCCCTGCAGATCATCAGTGGATATGGTAACCTGATAGCCTTGACCGATATACCCAATATCTGCTGAACGAGTAAAACTGATTTGCCCACTTGGCTCCACCTTACGGAGAACGGCCTCAATCTCAGCCTCTATCGCTTGGTAGGCATCTTCGATTGTGACCTGCGATAAACTATCCAAATTGGTTCGGAACGTTCGTACGACGTCATAGGCGGGAGGCGCGATTATAAGTCCCGCAGCGGACAGCACCCCTGCCCGAAGTGGCACCACAAGCTGCTTGATTCCGAGCTTCACGGCAAGATTGTAAGCGTGGACTGGCCCCGCACCGCCAAAGGCTACTAACGATACCCGATCTAGCAGCCCTCCGCGCTCTGTCATGTGCATGCGTACAGCTGACGACATGGTTTCGTTGATGACGTCATGGATTGACCAAGCCGAGTTGATAAGATCGCGCCTCACTTTTTCTCCGATGTGGGAGAATATCGCCTCCTCTGACCTCTCACGCTCGAGAGCCATGGAACCACCTGCAAAATACCCAGGATTTAGGTAGCCAAGCACCAGATCAGCATCAGTTACAGTTGGCCTTGTCCCACCTCGGCCATAACACGCGGGTCCAGGCTCGGAGGCCGCGCTCTCAGGGCCTACTTGAACCAGACCGAGCGCATTCACCTCTGCGATACTACCACCACCAGCACCGATCTCAATAAGATGAGCACCAGGAACCGCAATTGGATAACCGCTAGATTTGGTGAATCGCTGGGAGCGAGCGACCTCCAGTTCATTGGTAATCGGAATTTCGCCATTCTGAATCAAACAGGCCTTCGCAGTAGTACCGCCCATGTCGAAGGCGAGGACATCTTCTAACCCACAGAGATTTCGGTAGTGCTGAACCACCTTCGCCCCGGCCACTGGACCTGATTCAATGAGGCGTATCGGAAACTGCTGTGCCGTGTGGGGAGACGCTACACCACCATTTGACAACATAATGTGCATCGGTGCAGAAATGCCTGACCTTTCAAGACGAGAAGTAAGATTGGTTAGATACTTCTCGACGATAGGCCGCACGTAGGCGTTGATCACCGTTGTGCTGGTACGCTCGTATTCTTTAATCTGAGGAAGTACGTCGGCCGATATCGTAATGGGAATACCTGGGAGATGTGCTTCAAGCAGGCGCTGCGCTGTGCGCTCGTTGGTCGGGTTGACGTACGAATGGAGAAAGGCAATGGCAACAGACTCCACGCCCTCGTCACGGAGCATCTGCGCGATACTTTTGATTTCGTCGGAGTCGACTGGCTTAGCAACTGCTCCATCACTGTAGGTTCGTTCGTCTACCGGCAGGCGTAGAAATCGTGGGACTAGCGGCTCTGGTGGATCAGACCATAGCTCGTATGTTGTCACGCGAACGTGTCGACGTACTTCAAGTACATCGCGAAATCCCTTTGTGCACAGTAAGGCGCATCGTGCACCCTTTCGCTCGATGATTGCGTTCGCTACTAGAGTCGATGCGTGGGCGATCTGTGTGATACCTTCGAAGTAGTCATTGGCGCGGTCCTTTAATTTGTTTAGACCAGCCATAAGTCCGTTTGACGGGTCTTTCGGAGTGCTGAGACACTTTTCAATAATAACCTCTCCAGTCGTTTCATTGAAGAGGACAAAGTCTGTAAAGGTCCCACCAATATCGCATCCGACCCTATAGGAACTCACAATTGCAGTCATTCTTAGCACCTCTCAACGCTAGCCTCTTGAAACGTCAGTTCATGGGATTGCAAAGGATACTTGGTGCTCAGCAAGTCGAAATGACAGAAGCTTCTGCACGGGAGCATGCTGGCGGAACGTTGCTTCAACCCCGCGTCCGACGAGTGACGTCCCGTCCGTTGGGGCGTCCTCCAACATCGCATAGACAATGGGCCCCTCGCAAAGCTGGATAGCAGCAAACACATAGGGTGCTTCTGCATAGAAGCTTTCGTGGTGTGGTCGGTGGATAGTAGAGTGAGTGACCACCCTTCCCATGCCGGAGACTGCGACCCAGTTAAGTGTGTTG
>Ga0182742_1004216_pt1 | contig 13245 bp, 11 predicted proteins | sample eDN5th37CBELigMG_FD_128880 | JGI IMG/M metagenome (GOLD analysis project Ga0182742, IMG submission 128880) | Enriched Miracle-Growth compost microbial communities from Emeryville, California, USA - eDNA 5th pass 37_C BE-Lig MG (version 2)... ... | reverse complement strand
GTCTTTCTGAAGAAGACTGAGCTTGCCAGTAGTTGTATCGCGGGAATAAAGAACAAGATTGCTCGAATTTTGATTTGCCACAACAAGAAACTTTTCAGAAGGATCTAACATAAAATCACGAGGCCAGTTTCCTTCACTAGAAAAATGTTCAATCATGCTTAGTTCGAATGTTTCCTGATTCACTTCAAATACTGCGATGCTATCATGTCCGCGATTAGCTACATAAACAAATTTTCCATCAGAACTGATGTGGATAGCGCTCCCTTGATTGTTTTCATGAAAAGATTCCGGAAGAGTAGAAATGACTTGCTTTTGTTCAAAGCTACCATCTTCTGGATTATATTTTAAAACAATGACCTCTGAGCTAAACTCTGTCATTACATAAGCGTAGTGGCGTTTGGGATGGAAGGTAAGATGTCTTGGTCCACTTCCTGCCTTTGTTGCCAATCTGTGAATCTCTACTAATTGGTCATTTACTATTTGATAGGTGATGATTTGATCGATACCGAGTTCAGAGACTACAATATATTTGTTATCAGGAGTAAACCCAGAATAATGGGTATGGGCTTTTTCTTGACGAGGATCTGGCCCAGAGCCCTCATGTTTTCCAACGGAAAGTGGTTCTGTAATTGAACCGTTTTCTTGGAATTTGTAGTAAGTTACAGTACCTTTATGATAATTCGCAGTTAGGATGGATTGATTAGGTCCTGAGTAGACATGACAAGGAGAAGCTCCGGTTTCGAGAGACCGATTCAATTCCTGTAGCTGTAAACCTTGTAAGATGCGAAAAGCGGCAATCCCACCTGATTCTCCATCTTTTACAACAGAATATAAGAATTGCTGATCATCGGTAATCGTTAGATAAGTTGGATTCTCCAATTCAGCTGCTACTTTGACGTTTATAATCTTTTTTTCATTTGGATCTAATTGAAAGGAATAAATTCCTTTACTGTTCCCTTTTGTATATGTACCAATAAATCCTCGGATAGGTGGGTTGTTGTTGTTGTTCATCGACTGATTCCTCCAAAGTTTTAATGGTACCATTTTACATGAAATGAGAAGCCAGTACAAAACTGTACAGGCTTAAAAAATAATCATATTTAAAGGAATTGTCTCATAGAATCAAGTTGTCTCATTTAAGTTTGTCCATTCTTGGAAGGTACCGGTGCCATTGCAGCCTATGCAGTCATATGGGGTAACATTATAGACAAATTCCGTTCCTGGGTATATATGATAGCCTCTGCCATAACAGTCTGGGCACTTATCCTGGTCTTTCATATCAGATACATGGCGTTGATATCTAGAGTCCTTCCATTCCTGAAAGGCATTTAAGAGTCCCATTTTGATCACCTCACATTTATACCTTATTATATTTACTATATGTAAACAGTTTATACAGTGTTCAAGATAATGAAGAATATATTTTAAAAAGTATAATATTGAAAAGAGGGACTAAGTTACTAGTGAAGAAACCGCATTTATGGACTTCTGTAAAAAAACGAGGGACAATTTCCACTTTACAATTTAGGAAAAAGAGAGTATATTATCTTTTTGTAGCAAGAGTTTCTTCAAGGAAGATCAGCAAAGTATAATATAAATATAGTAGAAAAACTTCGTGAAACATAAATTAAAAAGTAGGTGAAAAAATGAAAAGCATCATTAATTTTGGAAAACAGACGCTTAATAATTATATGGGGTTTTTCTTTTTAGCCGTAATCCTTCTCTGGATAAAAACATATGCAGTACAAGTTACGCAGTTCAGTCTAGGGGTTGAAAACTCCATACAGTCCTTTTTATTATTCTTAAGTCCCCTTGCTTCAGCAATCTTGTTCCTTGGACTTGCTATGTTGAAGAAGGACAAGAAAAAATATCGTTGGCTACTTATAAATTATTTTGTCTTAAGTTTCTTATTATATGCAAACGTATTGTATTATCGTTTCTTTAATGATTTTATTACGCTCCCAACGTTATTTCAAACACAGAATTTTGGCGATGTAAGTTCAAGTGTTTATACTTTGTTTAAGCCATATGACTTGTTGTTTTTTATTGACTTCGTTGTACTTGCTATCATTGCATCTAAACGACTTAATCTAATCAGGTTAGATACAGCTAAAATTAGCGGTCGGAAAGTTGCTGCTGTCTTCTTATTAGGACTTGCTATTTTCAGTGCAAATCTTGGGTTGGCCGAAGCAGATCGTCCACAATTATTAACAAGAACATTTGACAGAAACTATATTGTTAAGTATTTAGGAATGTACAATTATACTGTCTATGATGCTGTTCAAAGTACAAGAGCATCAGCACAACGTGTTATGGCTGACAGCAATGATATAACTGAAGTAATTAACTATACTCAATCTCAGTTTGCTGAGCCAAATCCAGAGTATTTTGGAGCGTTGGAAGGACGTAATGTAATCTATATTCATTTAGAATCCGTCCAAAACTTCTTAATTGATTATAAATTGAACGGGGAAGAGGTTATGCCTTTCCTTAATTCATTGACTAAAGATAGCAATACTCTTTATTTTGATAATTTCTATCATCAAACAGCACAGGGGAAAACTGCTGACGCTGAATTCATGCTGGAAAACTCTTTGTTCGGATTGCCAACAGGTTCAGCCTTTTCAATGAAAGGGATGAATACCTATCAGTCAGCTCCAGCAATTCTTTCACAACAAAAGGGCTATACTTCAGCTGTCTTCCATGGCAACACGAGATCCTTCTGGAATCGTGATGAAATCTATAAATCTTTTGGAATGGATAATTTTTATGATTCTAGCTACTACGATATGAGTCCAGAAAACGTAACAAACTATGGATTGATGGATAAGCCATTCTTTGAGGAATCTATTCCGTTGCTACAATCATTGCCACAGCCTTTCTATTCGAAGTTTATTATGTTGACTCACCATTATCCGTTTACAATCGATCAAGATAAAACGACGATTGAAAAGCATGATACCGGAAGTAAAACGGTTGATAATTACTTCCAAACTGCTCGTTATTCTGACGAGGCTTTAGAACAATTCTTCAATGACTTGAAGGAATCTGGTCTTTATGATAATTCGGTAATTGTTATGTACGGTGACCATTATGGAATATCACCAAACCACAATAAAGCGATGGAAACTGTCTTAGGGAAAGAGGTCACACCAGAAGTTGGTGCGGAGCTTCAAGAAGTTCCACTCATCATCCATTCACCTGGTTTAAAGGGTGGAGTGAACCATACGTATGGTGGACAAATTGACTTATTACCAACATTGCTCCATCTTCTCGGTGTTGAAGGAGATGAGTTTGTTCAATTAGGAACTGATTTGCTTTCAGAAGACCATAGAGAACTTGTTGCCTTCCGTAACGGTGACTTTGTTAGTCCAAATGTTACTTCTGTTGACGAAAAGTACTATGACCCTGAAACAGGTGAGTTACTTGAGGAAACAGAGGAAATGAAACAAATGAAGCAAATCGTCAGAAAACAGTTGGATCTTTCCGATAAAGTCGTCAACGGTGATTTATTACGTTTTTACACTCCTGATGATTTTACTGCAGTAAATCGTTCTAAGTATAATTACGCAAAAAAAGACACAGTAACTGAGGACCAAGAAAATTAGAAGAACCAAGCTGCCTATTTTATAGTAGGCAGTTTTTTTTGTTCATTTTAAGCGAAATATTTAAAAAATTTAGCGCAGACACAAAATAGTCATTGCATTTGACATTGAAAATCATTATCATTTAATTATAAGCACTATCAGTTTAAAAAAAGGTCTTAACTGGTAGATATTATTTAAAATTTTCATTGTCTACTATCAGAAGAATGATGCATCTTAAAGAAAGAGTAAGGAATTCAAAATGAAACTCATTTACTTAATCATTAGCTTCATTGTTTTATCCATCACTTCGCTATTTATCGGAGTGCAAAATATTTCTGTACTGGATATCTTCCAGTTAACTGAAGAGCAGGCCCATGTTTTATTTGTTAGTCGATTCCCTCGTTTAGTATCAATCATTTTGGCTGGCGTGGGAATGAGTGTATGTGGATTGATTATGCAGCAGCTAACTAGAAACAAATTTGTTTCACCTACAACGGCGGGAACGGAAGATTCAGCCCGATTTGGTATTTTGGTTTCGATGATGCTGTTCTCTGGAGCTAATCAATTTGTAAGAGTTCTAGTTGCATTCTTCTTTGCTCTATTAGGAAGTTTCATCTTCATGAAACTACTAGATCGAGTTAAGTACAAGGACGCGATTTTCATCCCTCTTGTTGGAATGATGTTTGGTAGTATTGTAGGATCGATTACGACATTTTTTGCTTACAAGGAAGATTTGATTCAAAATATGTCCTCTTGGCTTCAAGGGAACTTTTCGATGATGATTGAAGGACGCTACGAACTTTTATACGTTAGTATCCCACTTATTGCGATTGCTTATCTGTATGCCAATAAGTTCACCATTGCAGGTATGGGGGAAGAGTTCGCAGTAAATCTAGGTTTGAATCATAAACAAATCGTGAACATCGGTCTGATGATTGTCGCATTGATTACGGCAATTGTTGTACTGACGGTGGGAATGATTCCGTTCTTAGGGTTAATTATCCCCAATATTGTTACGATGTACCGTGGGGATCATTTACAAAAAAGCCTTTCTCATACTGCCTTACTTGGGGCAGTCTTCGTATTAGCTTGTGATATATTAGGTCGAGTAGTTATCTATCCATATGAGGTACCTATCGGTCTAACTGTCGGGGTTATTGGAAGCGGAATATTTCTTTACATGATAATGAGGAGAAAGGCATATGAGTAATAAGCGTAAATTAATTGTATTAGCCATTCTAGCAGTATTACTTGCTGCAGCATTTATATTCATTGACTTAGGAAAGAATTGGGATTACGCTCTTCCAAGAAGAGTGAAAAAGGTATATGCCATTGTATTGACTGGCGGAGTTATTGCCTTTTCCACACTGGTGTTTCAGACAATTACGAATAACCGAATCCTAACACCAAGCATTATTGGTCTTGATTCATTATACTTACTTATTCAAACGTTTCTCATCTTTGTGTTTGGCTCAATGAACTTTGCCATCACGAATGAAAATGTGAATTTCCTAATCTCGGTCGCCTTTATGGTCTTGTTCGCAGGACTGTTATATAAATTACTTTTCCGAGGAAATGGCCAAAATATTTATTTCCTATTATTGGTTGGGATTATCTTTGGAACTTTCTTTGGTAGTATAACTGAATTTATGCAGGTATTGATTGATCCGAATGAGTTTATGGTTGTCCAGGACCGAATGTTTGCTAGTTTTAATAATGTTAAGACTGACCTCCTCTGGATTGCCACGATTGCCGTAATTTTGGTAGCACTATACTCTATTAAACTGATTCGATACTTAGATGTATTATCACTAGGGAAGGATCAAGCGGTAAACCTTGGTGTCGACTATGATTATGTTGTAAAACGATTATTAATTGTCATTGCAATTCTCGTTTCGATTTCAACCGCTCTTGTCGGACCAATTACGTTTCTAGGTTTGTTAGTGGCTAACGTTGCTCACCAATTTCTGAATACGTATAAACATAGTTATTTAATTGTTGGTTCAATTTTTATTTCCATCATTGCTTTAGTAGGCGGTCAATTGATTGTCGAACGAGTCTTTACATTTGATACAACGTTAAGTGTCATCGTCAACTTCATTGGTGGAGTGTATTTCATATATCTGTTGTTAAAGGAGAGTAAATCATGGTAGATGTTAAACACGTTTTTAAAGGGTATAACAATAAGAATGTAATCACTGACGTCTCAGTTAAAATTGCCAAAGGAAAAATTACCTCTTTTATCGGACCGAATGGAGCAGGTAAGAGTACATTGCTTTCAATGATTAGTCGATTAATTGCCAAGGATGAGGGAGAAATCTTTATTGATGGCATGGATGTTACCCGTTGTAAAAATAATGAGCTAGCTAAGAAAATCTCCATCTTAAAGCAATCTAATCATATTAATGTAAGACTTACGGTGAAAGAACTTGTTTCTTTCGGACGTTTCCCATATTCACAAGGAAGGCTGACGAAAGAAGATCGTCGGTTTGTGAATGAAGCGATTCGTTATATGGAATTAGAAGAATTCGAAGATAAATACCTTGATCAGTTGAGTGGTGGGCAAAGACAACGGGCTTATATTGCGATGGTTATTGCTCAGGATACAGAATATGTGCTTCTTGATGAGCCATTGAACAATCTGGATATGAAGCATTCTGTGCAAATTATGAAGACCTTAAGAAGGCTTGCTGATGAGCTTGGCAAGACTGTTATCATTGTCATTCATGACATCAACTTTGCTTCTTGTTATTCCGATTATATTGTTGCAATGAAGAATGGAAAAGTGATCAAAGAGGGGACAACAGAAGAAATTATTACTCCTGGTGTATTAAACCAAGTGTATGATATGAATTTCAAGATTGAGGAAATTGATCAAGAAAAAATCTGTGTGTTTTACTCTTAAATACTATTTTAATTTTCCCATAAAAAAGGCGAAGGCATCTACTGATACCTTCGCCTTTTTTGTTACATTATGCTTGAACCGGAACTTGGAGTCCGAGACCTTTTGCTACTCGCGTGCCGTAATCTGGATCTGCTTTATAGAAGTGTGAAATTTGGCGAAGCTTAATCTCGTCACTTTCAACAGGCTTCATTGCACCAACGATTGTTTCAACAAGACGAGCTCTTTCATCCTCGCTCATTAAGCGATAGAGGTCACCAGCCTGTGTGTAGTGGTCGTTATGATCATAGCTTACACTTTCAGCTACACCAGTAACTGGGAAAGCAGAAATGCGATCTTCGGTAGACTCTTTTGGTCCACTGAAGCTGTTTGGTTCATAATAGACGCTGCTTCCACCATTGCTGTCTGGGCGCATGAATCCATCACGCTGATAGTTGTTTACTTCTGACTTTGGACGATTAATTGGTAATGCATTATGGTTTGCACCTACACGGTAACGATGTGCATCGGAGTAGGCAAATAGACGTCCTTGCAGCATTTTATCTGGAGAAGCTTCAATTCCTGGTACAAAATTTCCTGGAGATAGAGTTACTTGCTCGACCTCAGCGAAGTAGTTTTCAGGATTTTTGTTTAGGGTCATCTTACCAACTTCAATAAGTGGATAATCTTTTTGAGACCATACTTTAGTTACATCAAATGGATCCCAGCGGTATGTATCCGCATCTTCAACAGGCATAATTTGAACATATAATGTCCAAGAAGGGAAATCCCCTTTTTCAATTGCGTTGAAAAGGTCCTCTGTATGGTAGTCTGGATTTTCTCCAGCAATCTTAGCAGCAACATCCGGTGAAAGGTTTTTAACTCCTTGATCGGTTTTGAAGTGGTATTTCACCCAGACTGCTTCACCATCTTTGTTTACCCATTTGAAGGTATGGCTACCAAATCCGTGCATATGACGTAAAGTGGCAGGGATGCCACGGTCAGACATCAAAATCGTTACCTGGTGTAAGGACTCAGGTGACAAGGACCAGAAATCCCATACAGCGTTAGGATTTTTCAAATGGGTTTGAGGATGTCTCTTTTGTGTATGAATAAAGTCAGGAAACTTAATAGCATCACGGATAAAGAACACTGGGGTGTTATTTCCAACTAAATCATAGTTTCCTTCCTCTGTATAGAATTTAACGGCAAATCCGCGTGGGTCACGAACTGTATCGGCAGAACCCAGCTCACCGGCAACGGTTGAGAACCGAATAAACATCGGAGTACGCTTACCAATCTCAGAAAGGAAGTCGGCTTTTGTATATTTACTTACATCATTCGTTACTTCAAAATAGCCGTGTGCACCTGCCCCTTTTGCATGTACAACACGTTCAGGAACACGTTCACGGTTAAAATGGGCAAGTTTTTCTAATAAATGGACATCTTGGATTAAAGTTGGTCCGCGGGATCCAGCTGTAATTGAATTTTGGTTATCACCAACTGGGGCACCCCAGCTTGTTGTGAGTTTTTTGCTCATATTATGTCCTCCCTATATCTCTATTACATTAGTTTTTATTTAAAATAAATTAAGATTAAAGTAAAAATAAATCTTAATTTATAATGATTATAATATAAGGTTGGCGCATAAGTCAACATGTTTGAAACCTTATCTATTCGTAAAAGTTCATGTTGTAAATTTTAAATAGGGATGAATCTCAGTGTTTTTAGGGTTTGTAGGGTGTATATTTGCCACTTCAAAAACTAGTTTTGTTAAGAAATAAGGGGAAATACAATGGGGAGTTTATTAAAATTCGAGAATTATTGATAAAAGAATACAGGTGATATTCTAATGTAATTGAATGTCGTGGGGTATAATTGAGAATTTGGTTTTGGAATTAATAATATATGGAGAAATAAAAACAACAGATGTGGAACTCACATCTGTTGTTTTTATTTGGATTAGTCAATGTCTTAGCGACTAGTTGACGTTCCTGTTATCGATTATTTACTTCCGAAAATTATTATGCTTTAGCAGCCTGAATTTGTAGAGATACTTTTACTTTATCTCCTACAAGTACTCCGCCTGTTTCTAGAGCAGCATTCCATGTTAGTCCGTAGTCTGAACGGTTAAGTGTTCCTTCTGCACTGAAGCCAGCTTTCTCATTGCCCCATGGATCTTTTCCTTGACCCTCGAAAGTCACCACGAATGTTTCTTCCTTGGTAACGTCATTAAGTGTGAGATCTCCAGTTACAGAGTACTCTTCTTCATCCTTCTTTTCGATCTTAGTAGCTGAAAAGGTCATTTTTGGCTTGTTTTCAACATCGAAGAAATCAGCTGAACGTAAGTGATTATCACGATCTGCGTTTTTAGTGTCGACACTTGCTAGGTCAACTGAGAAAGAAATATCAGCTGATGTTAAATCGGTTGGATCTGCTTCAATTGTTGCATCGTAAGTGTGAAAAGCACCTTTGACGTTTGTAAACATCATATGTCTAATTGAAAAATCTACACTGCTATGCGTTGGATCTACTACCCATTTTGTTTTTGCCATTTGTTTTCTCCTCCAATTTATCTCGATTTAAAAATAACTTAATTCGAGATAAATTATATCTTTAGTCAACTTGTTTTGTCAATGAATTACATCTTTAATTTTTCTTGTTGTTTTTGTAAACTTTTTACCTTTTCAAGAGAGTAGAGGAAGGGGTTTTGAACTTATTGTGAACAATGAGTGGAAATGGAGGAAATATTTGTTTAGTAGACTATAATAAATATGAAAATATAGTTATTGGAGGTATTATCTTGAAAACAGAATTAACTTTGGCCGTTAATCAGCAAATTGCAAACTGGAGCGTTCTTTATATCAAATTACATAATTATCATTGGTATGTGACAGGACCAGAATTTTTCACCCTTCATGCAAAATTTGAAGAGTTATATAATGAAACAGCTCTTCACATCGACGAACTTGCAGAGCGCTTGTTGTCACTAGGAGATAAGCCTGTTGCAACTATGCGTGAATGCTTGGAGATTTCCTCTGTTAAGGAAGCAAATGGTGGGGAGTCTGCAACAGAAATGGTAGCAGCAATTGTTGAAGATTTCTCAGTCATGATTTCTGAATTGAAAAAAGGAATGGAGCTTGCAGGAGCGGCTAGTGATGAAACAACAGGAGATTTGCTTTTATCAATCCATTCAAGTCTCGAAAAACATGTGTGGATGCTAAACTCCTTTCTTGGAAGATAGGAAAGCGCAAACGCTGGAGCTGAAAAATTCTCTAAGTTTAAATTTTTATACTATCTTATCTTTTAGGAACAAAACAGCGTAGGAGATAATCTCCTACGCTGTTTTTAGCTTAGTTTTTTCTTATTTGAGGATATCGTGGTCAACATAACGTTCACCATTTAGTTCACTCAAAAGATTAATTGCAACCTTAGCTCCATCACCAGCTGTGATAATCGTATGGACGCTTACCCCTGCACATGTACCAGCTGCCCAAATTCCTTCTACATTCGTTTTTCCGTCTGCAGTCACATCTAGAACAGTCTTAATGCGTGGCTCAGTGCCTTCTTTTGTGTTAACACCAATTTTTTCAGCTAATGCTACTGAAACGCCAGAAGCTAAAATGAGTTGTTTTGCTTGAAACTCAGTACCATCAGCCTCAAGGGTAAAGCCTTCTTCACTTTTAGTAATATTGGTCACTTCTTTTTGAACTAATTCTGCTCCCTGCTTGGCAGCCTGTTTTTTCCCTGTCTCGATCAAGTCTGGTCCAGTAACTCCTTCCAAACCATAGTGGTTTTCAACCCATGCTCTTTTTGTCATACTCTTATCACTGTCAATTAGCAAGGTTTTCTTTCCGGCCTTTGCAGTAAATAACGCAGCACTTGCTCCTGCTGGTCCAGCGCCGATAATAGCGATTTCATACATCCTAAATCTACCTCCTAAAAATATTCGAATCCTTATTATTGTAGCAAAATTAAATTTATTCTTCCTCATTCGTGCTTATAGAAGGGGCATTAATACTTATTATTTTCGAAAAATAAAAGATTTAGATTTTTTTATAAATTAAAAAAACTGATTGAAATTCCATAATTTGAGTGGTTTAATAGTGTGTAGATAGAACTTATCAGATATGTGATATCTGAAAGGTAGGTGAGTATCATTTGAACGTAGAGAAAATACCAAATAAAAAAGTTTCAGATCATGTGGTTGAGCAAATTGAGAAAATGATTGAATTAGGAGATTTCACCATTGGTGAAAAGCTTCCCTCTGTTCGCGAGCTTTGTGAGTTATTTGGTGTTGGTCGGTCGGCCGTCCGTGATGCGATTACGACTTTGAAGGGGAAAGGGACTGTCGAAGTAAAGCATGGAGAAGGGACGTATATTCGTGGCTTCGATTCTTCAAGTCTTTTTAAAAGCCAAGTTCTGCTTCCAAGCTTAAAAGATATTCGTGAGTTGTTTCAAGTTAGAAAAATGTTGGAGACAGGGATGGCGGAAATGGCCTCGTTGAACCGAACAGATGAAATGATTTTAGCGATGGAGGAAATCCTTTCGAACCAATCCGAGACTGGGTGGGAAGCGGATTATAGCTTTCATATGGCGATTGCTAAAAGCTCAGGTAATGAAGTTTTGCTTCAATTAGTGGGATTCATATCTTCAGCAATGAAGAAGGTCATGATTGAATTTTATAGGCATATCGAAAAGGATAAAGAGCTTGTAAAAAAAATTGACAAACAACATGATTGTATTCTCAAGGCCATTAAAGATCAAAATCCAAAGATAGCCCATCAGGAGATGATGGACCATTTAGCCTTTGTTGAAGCACTTTTACAAAGTAGTGTTTTAGAAAAGGCATAGTACAACATAGGGGGTGTTAATTTGGTAACAGCAGAGCTTCTTACTGAATTGAAAGCGGTTTTATCGGGAGTGAAAATGGTTCAAGATGGGGACCAGATAACTCTATTTCCGAAAACGGAGGAAGAAATTGTCCAATCGATAGCATTTTGTCAAGAACACAAGAAAACGATTCTAATCGTTGGGGCAGGAACGAAAAGTAGCATAGGACCAAAGAATGAAACAGATATTAAGCTATCACTTTCTGAATATAGCGGAATTGTCGAACATACGGTCGGGGATATGACAGTTACGGTGAAAGCCGGGACCAGGTACGAGGAATTGCAGAACTATTTGGCACAGCATAATCAAAGGGTGGCACTCGATCCTTCCTGGCCAAGTAAAGCTACCATTGGTGGGGTGATTGCAGCAAATGACAGTGGACCAAAAAGATTAGGCTACGGGACAGCAAGGGACTCCGTAATCGGACTTAGAACAGTCTATCCAAACGGGAAAGTCATTAGGTCTGGTGGCAGAGTGGTAAAAAATGTGGCAGGTTACGATATGAATAAGGTTTTTATTGGATCGATGGGTACGTTAGGAGTTATTTCAGAGATCACCTTAAAGCTGAGACCATTGCAAAAATGTGAGAGTCTCATGTTACTAGCCTTTCCTAATGGAAATCTCGATGATGTCCGTAGATTTGCGACTCAACTCCTTGACTCAATGATGGAGCCTGTAACACTCGAACTTTTCAATCCTGCGATCGCTGAGAAACTAGCTGATATAAATGCCTATACATTGGCGATTAGTTTAGAAGACGTGGAAAGCTCTGTCCGTTATCAAGAAGAGTTCATCAAGAATTTGCGACCAACCAACACGGAACTAACAGTTTATGATGCTGCCCAGGCTGCTGCCTTTTGGAAAAAGGTTTCCGCAGCTGCCCCTATTAGTGTGGATCAAAATGCAGTGTCGAGCGAAAAGAATGTCGAGACCGTAGCGACAATGAAAATTGGGGTTGTTAACTTAAACGTTCTTGATGTGGTTAGAGAGAGTCAATTGTTATCAGATAGCTACTCGGTAAAGGCTGAAGCAAATGGCGGACTTGGTACGGGGATTTGCCAAGTGATTCTTCGTGGAGCAACTGAGGATGTAAGTCAAGCGATTACTCATTTGCGTGAATTTGCAGTGAAATTGGGTGGCTATGGGATTGTTAAGCAATTACCAGAGGCTCTTCATGGGAAGGTTGATGTATGGGGAGAAAAGCCATCCTACTTTCAGCTTCTATTAGGAATCAAAACAAAGATGGACCCAAATAGAATTATGAATCCAAATCGATATATCGGAGGGATATAATTTGAGTTTAAGAGAAATGGACTTAAACCAGGATTCACCCTTAATAACCAAAAGCTTAAGCAATTATCTAGCAAAGGATCATCCTGATGAAAATAAATGGGCAGACTGTGTTCACTGTGGGATGTGCCTTGAATCTTGTCCTACCTATGAGATTACGGGGCAAGAGCAACACTCTCCAAGAGGTCGGGTCCATTTAATCAAATCAGTGGCAGAAGGTAAGCTCGAGCTAAACCAATTTTTCTCGGATCCTGTATTTGCTTGTCTGGACTGTCGAGCCTGTACAACCGCTTGCCCTGCCGATGTAGATGTGGGTGGATTGATTGAGGAAGCGCGTGGCCAAGTTCGCCAAGCGATGCCTTTAACGGGCTGGCAAGGAGCGGTTAGTAAATTTTTCTTAAAGGGTGTATTCCCTAAGCAAACTCGCTTGAACAAACTAGGTAGCTTGTTAAAATTCTATCAGAAGAGTGGAATGCAAACGGCTGTAAGAAAAACCGGTTTGATTAAAATTATGCCTGATCATCTTGTTGAAATGGAATCGATCATGCCGGAAATAAAGAGCCCTGTAAAAGAAAAATATAAAAATGAAAATGT
>Ga0182742_1004212_pt1 | contig 13255 bp, 9 predicted proteins | sample eDN5th37CBELigMG_FD_128880 | JGI IMG/M metagenome (GOLD analysis project Ga0182742, IMG submission 128880) | Enriched Miracle-Growth compost microbial communities from Emeryville, California, USA - eDNA 5th pass 37_C BE-Lig MG (version 2)... ... | reverse complement strand
GCTGCTGGTAGGGCGGGTAGAGCGTGTCGGAGTCGATCGACACCGAGAGCACCGGGCCGCGCAGCCGGGCCATCGCGGCCTCGAGGCCGCCCCGCCCCCGGGCCACGTCGTGCAGGTCCATGGCCTTGGTGATGTACAGGTAGCTGTTGGCGTCGAAGCGCCGGACCAGCTTGTCGCCGTGGTACTGCAGGTAGCGCTCCACCTCGTAGCGCTGCCACAGGTTGGGCACCTCGCCGGGGGCGTCGTCGGCGAGGTGGCGGTCGAAGCGCTCGGTGAACACCTCGTCGGAGCGGTAGGTGACCTGGGCCACCATGCGGGCCACGGCCAGGCCCTGGTGCGGCCCGGTGCCGGCGGGCGCGTCGTAGTAGTCGCCGCCCCGCCAGCCGGCGTCGGCGCGGATGGCCTGGCGGCCGATCGACTGCCAGGCGATCTGCTGCGCGCTGGCCTGGGCGCAGGTGGCGATGGGGATCAGCGAGCGGACCCGGCTGGGGAACGTGACCCCCCACTCGAGCACCTGCATGCCGCCCATCGAGCCGCCGATGACCGTGAGCCACTGCCGCACGCCCAGGTGGTCGGCCAGCGCGGCCTGGGTCCGCACCATGTCGCGCACCGTCACCACCGGGAAGCGGGCCCCGTACGGCCTTCCGGTGGCGGGGTCGACGGACGACGGCCCGGTGGTGCCCTGGCAGCCGCCGAGCACGTTGGCGCACACCACGAAGAAGCGGTCGGTGTCGAGGGCCAGGCCGGGGCCGACCAGCCCCTCCCACCAACCGGGCGTGGGGTGGCCGGGCTCGGCGGGTCCCGCGACGTGGCTGTCGCCGGTGAGGGCGTGGCACACGAGCACCGCGTTGCCCGCGGCCGCGTCGAGCTCGCCCCACGTCTCGTAGGCCAGCCGCACGCCGCGCAGGAGCCCACCCGACTCGAGCGCCATGGGGCGGTCGCCGGCGAGATCGAGGAACTGCCGCCGCCCGGGCGGATCGCCCTCGCGCCACGCGCCCGTCACGGGCACCGGCCCACGCGCCGGTCCGGCCACCTCCTCACCCTCCTCTCGCCGTCGTCGTCGTCCTCACTGCCATCGACCTCGACGAGCCCTCCGGAGGGAGGCCCGGACACTTGGTTGCCCGGCGGACCGGGCCACATCCCCGCCGGAGCGGGCAGGCACCTTGGGTTGTCCGTCCCAGGTTGCCGGACCGGTGGACCCGGTGGATCGGAGTGGGACCCCGCTGCACCGCGGCCGCCGGACGCTCTCGATGCCGACCGGCGGAGCATAGACGGCCCGGGACCGGCCGCCGACGACGTTTCGATCAGCCCCGACCTGCTCCGGCCGCGGTGGGTGCACCCGCGGCGTCGGCCGCCGGGTCCCAGGCCCGCAGGTCGGCGAGGCGGGGGTCGTTGGAGAAGACCTCGACCATCGGCTGGTCGATGCGCAGCATGCGCTGGAGCCGCCGCACCGGCACCTCCTGGTTCCACAGCACCAACGTCACCACGGTGCCCTGCTCCCCGGCGCGGGCCGTGCGGCCGGAGCGGTGGAGGTAGGTCTTCGGGTCGTCGGGCGGGTCGACGTGCACCACGCAGTCGACGTCGTCCACGTGGATGCCGCGAGCCGCGACGTCGGTGGCCACCAGGGCGCTCAGGCTCCCGGCGGCGAAGTCGGCCAGCGCCCGCTCCCGGGCCTGCTGGCGCAGGTCGCCGTGGATGGCTGCCACCTTCACGCCCTCGCGGGAGAGGTGCTGGGCGAAGCGGTCGGCCTGGCGCTTGGTGTTCACGAACAGCAGGGTGCGCCGGTGGGCCCGGACGATGGCGGCCGCCACCCGCACCCGGTCCATCTCGTGGACCTTGAGGAAGCGGTGGATCATCTCGTCGACCGTGACGGTCTCGGAGACGACCTCGTGGCGCACCGGGTCGTTGAGGTAGCGGCGCACGATGAGGTCGACCGCGCCGTCGAGCGTGGCCGAGAAGAGCAGCGTCTGGCGCTCCTTCGGCACGTGGCGCAGCACCCACTCGACCTGGGGCAGGAAGCCCATGTCGAACATGCGGTCGGCCTCGTCGAGCACGACGGTGCGGACCGCCTCGAGGGTGAGGCCTTCGTTGGCCACCAGGTCGATGAGCCGGCCGGGCGTGGCGATCACGACGTCGGCACCGGCCCGCAGCTGGGCCAGCTGGCGGTCCATGCGGGCACCGCCGTAGATGGCGACCACCTTGCGCTGGACGGCCTCGCCCAGCGGGGCCAGCACGTCGCGGACCTGGCTGGCCAGCTCGCGGGTCGGGACCAGCACCAGGGCCGACGGTCGCATCGGCGCGCCCGGCGGTGCGGTCTGCAGCACCGGGAGCCCGAAGGCGAGGGTCTTGCCCGAGCCCGTCTTGGCCCGGCCGCACAGGTCGGTGCCGGCCAGGGCGTCGGGGATGGTCAGGGCTTGCACGGGGAAGGGACTGGTGATCCCTTGGGCGGCGAGCGCGGCGGCCAGGTCAGGGGCCACGCCGAGCTCGGCGAAGGACGTTTGCGTCATCGTCTTCCGAATCTCAGGGGTTCCGTGCAGGGTACCGGGCGGTGCCCCGTTCGAGGGTGTTCTCCCGCCGCGGGCCCGATTGACCCGCCCGCGGACCGGTCCCCCGGTACCATCGCCGGCCGGGCGGAGGCGACCTGACGGCGAGGTCTGCGATGTGCGAGGACGTCCCTATCCACGAGCCCGGCCACGGCGCCGCGGCACCCGGGCGTCTGGCCCGCCGGACCGTGCTGCGCGGCGGCGCGGCGCTCGGCGGCTGGTTGGCGCTCGGCGGCCCGCGCCTCGGGCCGGCCGGCGCGGCGGGCCTCGGGCTCGCCGAGGGGGCCGCAGCGGGCGCCTTCTCGCCCGAGGTGGCCGGCATGGGCGAGGACCCGTGGGACGCCGCGGCCCTGGTCGAGGCGGCCGAAGGGTCCCTGGCCGCCGCCGCCCTGCGCCCCGTGCAGGTGGCGCCGCCCCCCATCCTCACGCGGGCCGAGTGGGGCGCCGACGAGCTGCTGCGCACCACCGACCGCGGCTTCGCCCGCATCCAGAAGCTGGTCGTGCACCACACGGCCACGTCGAACGACGCTGGCGACTGGGCCGAGCAGATCCGCTCGATCTACCGCTTCCACGTGCAGGGCCGGGCCTACGCCGACATCGCCTACAACTTCCTCATCGACCCGTTGGGGCGGGTGTGGGAGGGCCGCTGGGCGCGCGACTACCGGGCGGGCGAGGTCCACAGCGGGGAGGACCGCCGGCGCTACGGCGTGATCGGCGCCCACACGCTGAACCACAACACCGGCACCTGCGGCGTGGCGCTGCTCGGCACCTACGGCGACCGTCTCCCCAGCGCCGCGGCGCTCGAGGCCCTCGTGCAGGTGCTGGCCTGGAAGGCCGGGCCGCGCGGCATCGACCCGCTGGGCGCCGACGAGTTCCGCCGCTTCGACGGCACCGTCAGCACGTTCCCGAACATCGTGGGCCACGGCGACCTGGTGGCCACGTCCTGCCCGGGTGGGTCGATGCGGTCCTGGCTGCCGGAGCTGCGCCGACGGGTCGCGGCCCGCACGGTGCCCGGCCTCATCGGCTACCGCGTGCTGAGCAGCGACGGGCACGTGGCGTCCTTCGGCGGCGCCGGCGACCACGGCACGCCGCGCGGCCGCGGCGTGCGCAACGCGGTGGCCATCACCTCCGCGCTCGACCCGCAGGGGTACTGGGTGCTCACCGCCGACGGGGAGGTCCTCTGCTTCGGCTCGGCGGCCTTCCACGGCTCGCTCCCCCAGCTGGGCGTGCGCACCCGCGCCGTCGACATCGCAGCCACGCCCACTGGCGACGGCTACTGGATCCTCGGCAGCGACGGCGGCATCTTCAGCTTCGGCGACGCCGCCTTCCACGGCTCGCTCGGCGGCGTGCGGCTGAACGGCCCGGCCGTGAAGATCCGCCCCACGCCCTCCGGGCGGGGCTACTGGATGCTCGGCAGCGACGGCGGCGTGTTCTGCTTCGGCGACGCGGAGTTCCACGGCTCGCTCGGCGGCCTCGGCGTGCGCACCCCCACCATCGACCTGACGCCCACGTCCACGGGCGAGGGCTACTGGCTGCTCGGCGCCGACGGCGGCGTGTTCTGCTTCGGCGACGCGCGGTTCGAGGGGTCGGTGCCCGGCCTCGGCGTGCGCTGGACCGGCCCCGCCGTCTCGCTCACCGCCGCACCCGAGGGCGCCGGGTACCACGTGCTGGCCTCCGACGGCGGCGTCTTCAGCTTCGGCGAGGTGCCCTTCTTCGGCAGTGCCGCCGGGAGCGGCCGCCGCCCCATCGGCATGGCCCCCGCCATCCAGGCGTAACGCCCCCTGCGCCGACAACGGCACGCGAGCGACGGCCACGGATGGCCGGAGCGAGCCAGGTCATCGCTCGATGATCTGCCAGGGCGAGCCGTAGTCCTTCAGCAGGTCGAGGTACGGCACGGCGTCGAAGGCCTCGGGGCCGAGCACGCCCACGCCCGACCACGTGCCGGTGGCCAGCAGCTCGAGCCCGATGACCGGGTTGATGGCGGTCTGCCACACCACCGCCTGGTGCCCGTACTCCCGCATGGAGTCGGCGTTGTCGACGACGTGGCACAGGTACACCTCGCGAGGCCGCCCGTCGGGCCCCGTGCCCTTCACGAGCGTGCCCGCGCAGGTCTTGCCGCGCATGCGCGCGCCCAAGTTGGCCGGGTCGGGCAGCGCCGCGGCCACGACGTCGCGCGGCGCGACGCGCGCCTTGCCGACGCGGATCTTCTCCGTGCGATCGAGGCCCAGCGTGTGGAGCGACTTCAGGATGTGGATGAAGCGCTCGCCCAGGCCGTACTTGAACGTGACGCGGTTGCAGTCCACCCAGCGCGGGACCAGCACGACCTCCTCGTGCTCGACGTTCACGCACTCGATCGGCCCGATCCCCTCGGGGAAGTCGAACACCTCGGGCTCGCTGAACGGCGGCGTGGTGAACCAGCCGCGCTCGCGCTCCCACACGAGCGGGGGGTTCAGGCACTCCTCGATGGTGGTCCAGATCGAGAACGTCGGGGCGAACTCCTGGCCCTCGATCACGAGGTTGCTGCCGTCGCGCACGCCGACCTCGTCGACCTCCCGGAAGAGGTGGTCGGCGGCGTAGCGGGCGAACACGTCGGACAGGCCCGGCTCCACACCGCAGCCGACGAGGGCCAGCCGGCCCTTGGCCTCCCAGCGGTCGGCCACGGCGAACTGCGCGTCGCCGAGCTTCACGCCGGGCTGCTCGTAGGGCCGGTCCGGATGCGGCGAGGACAGGTGCATCGCCATGTCCATGTAGTCGCACCCGGCCTCGAGCGCGGCGTCGAAGATGGGCGGGTTCAGGCGCGGGTCGCAGGCGTTGACGATGATGTCGGCCCGACAGGCCCGCGCCAGCGAGGCCAGCTCGCCGGGGTTGGCGGCGTCGACGGGCAGCGCGGAGAAGCGGGAGGGGTCGCCGGCCTTGGCGGCCGCCCGTCGGGCGCGGGCCAGGTCCTTGTCGGCCACCACGATGTGCTCGTAGAAGTCGCGGCGCGCCGCGATCGACACGACTGCCGAACCCACGCCTCCTGCTCCGACGATCAGGATCCGCATGCCGCCGAAGGGTAGGTCGTCACGAGGTGGCGGCCGCGGGCGGAGCACCGCGGCGGAGGCGTTCGAGCGGGAGGAAGGCCAGCATGGCCACGAGGTGGGGCAGGAAGATGATCCGCACCGTGGCGTAGACGAGCAGGTGGAAGGCGTAGGCCACACCGAGCGCGACGCGCCCCAGCCGACCTGGCACCAACAGCACCGGCGAGGTCAGTTCAGCGGCGACGATGCCGTACTGCGCGGCGTGCAGCGTCCACGGGTGGTCGGCCAGGAGGTCGCCGAGCTCGGTGCCGCGGCGCAGCACGGCCCGCAGCAACGTGGCGCTGTCGAGCCAGGCCAACCCACCGAAGCGCAGCTTGGCCCACGCCGCGAGGAAGTAGGTGGCGACCGCGGCCACCTGCACGCAGCGCACGGCCCATCCAGCTGCCTCGTCCGGCTCGTGGTCGCGCGTGGTGGCGCGCCCGACCGTCGGGAGGACCGCCAGCAGGACCAGGAACGCGAAGCGGTCGTGGTCGACCTTCCCGTAGGAGAAGCCGATCACCATCCACTCGAGGTAGAGCGCAGCGACGGCCGCGCCGACGAGCCGCGGCGCGCGCGTGGTGAGCGCACCCGCGGCGCTGAGGCCGAGCAGCAGCACGAGCACGCCGGTGCGGATGGCCGGCGTGGGCGTGGGCAGCGGCAGCAGCCGCCCGATGAACAGCGGCTGGTAGAGCGCGCCGGCCACCTCGCCGTGGCTGCGGATCCACGACGTCGTGAACAGCACGTCGATCCAGATGAAGGCGTAGGCGATGCGGCGCAACCAGGCGATGCGGGCCCGCGGCACGGGGCTGCACCACCACCGCACCAGCGCGCCGCCGACGCCGCCTCCGCCGCTCCCGCCGACGCGGCCGACCCGGCGCTCGGCCCCCGCGACCGACGAGCGGGCGCTCACCGCCGCCACACGGCCACCTCCGACTCCGACCGCCCGACCACCCGGCTGTCGACGATCTCGCGCCTCCGCCGCATCAGGCGCAGCTCCACCAGCGGCGCCCGCTCCGGGTTGGCCTCGTTCCAGGCCGCCGCCAGCGCGCCGAGCAGGGACGGGTCCTCGCGGAACCGCGGGTACTGCCCCTCCAGCTCGGCCGGGCGCAACCCGATCTCCCGGCCGTAGACCTCGAACTCGCGGCCGGTCTCGTCGACGCCGATCAGGAACGGGGTGGCCACCACGCCGGTGGTCTTGGTCGCCGTGGCGTACATCCGGAACGGTCCGAACGGGAAGTGGTCGTCGGCGCCCCACGCCGACCCGGCCAGCAGGGCTACCAGCCCCGCAGCCGCGACCGCCAGGCGCCACGCCCGGCCGCGCCCGTCGAGCGTGCGCACCGTCGGCCCGCCGTGGCGCGTGTCGCGGTCCATCCCGACCTCCACTCGATCGACCCTACGCGTGTCCACGTTCCACGGCGCGTGCGGGTTCCCGACCACCGGGCGCGAGGTCCTACGACGAACGCGTGACGATGCACGTCCGGGCTCGGAGCCTGGAGCTACCCGCCGGTACGGTGGCCGCCCGATGTACCGGTTCTTGCTCCGGCCCAGGTGGGTCGTGCTGCACGTGCTGGTCCTGGTGGCGGTCGTCGTGATGGTGAACCTCGGCCTCTGGCAGTTGCGCCGCCTCGACGAGCGGCGTGACCGCAACGCGCTGATCGAGGCGCGGGCCGACAGCCCGCCGGTGAGCGTCACCGCGGTGCTCTCGGCCCTCGACGACCGGACCGAGGCGGAGGCTTCCGAGTGGACCTCGGTGGAGGCCACGGGCACCTACGACACGGACGCCGAGGTGCTGGTGCGCAACCGCTCCTACCAGGGCATCCCCGGGTACCACGTGCTCACGCCGCTGCGGCTGTCGTCGGGCACCGCGCTCGTGGTCAACCGCGGCTGGGTGCCGCTCGCGGCCGAGGTCCAGCGGCGCCCCGACGTCCCGCCCCCGCCGCCGGGCGAGGTGCACGTGGTCGGGCGGCTCCGGCCGTCGCAGGAGCGGGGCCGCTTCGGCCCCCAGGACCCCGGCGAGGGGCACCTGGACGTGCTGTCGCGCGCCGACCTGGGGCGGCTCGGCCAGCAGGTGCCCTACGACCTGCTCCCCGCCTACGTCGAGCTCGTGGCCCAGCAACCGGCCCCGGCCGATGGCCCGCTGCTCATCCCCGAGCCCGACCTCGACGAGGGACCGCACCTGTCCTACGCCGTGCAGTGGTTCCTGTTCTCGGCCTTCGCCGTGGCGGGCTGGGTGATCCTGGTCCGGCGGGAGGTGACCAAGGAGGGCAAGCCGCGGCCTCCTGCCGGGGGGCCGGGCACACCGGGCGCGCCGGGCGCGCCGGGCTCCTCCGATGCCCCGGCGGTGCGGACGCAGACCGGGTCCTGACGGGCGCGGGCCGGGCGGGCCGGCGGGCCGAGGCCCGTAGGCTCGCCGCATGACGGCGGTCGACGACCTCACGCAGGACCAGCCGGGCGACGCCGAGGCGGTCGCCTGGGACCTCGAGCCGCTCGTGCCCGGCGGCGGCCCGGAAGGCGTCGACCGGGCCCTCGACGACGCCGACGCCATCGTCCCGGTCATCACGGCCCAGCGCGGCCGGATCGGCAGGCTCGACGCCGGCGAGCTGGCGACGCTCATGACCCGCCTCGCGGAGCTGCAGGACCTCGTCGGGCGGGCGTCGGCGTACGCCAGCCTGCGCTTCGCGGTCGACAGCATCGACCCTGCCAACGGCGCCCTGCTCCAGCGGGTGCAGGAGCGGGCCACCCGCATCGGCACCGAGCTCGTCTTCGTGGAGCTGGAGTGGGCCAAGGTGCCCGACGAGCGGGTGGCCGAGCTGCTGGCCGACGAGCGGCTGGCCTTCTGCCGCCACCACCTCGACTCGCTGCGCCGCTACCGGCCCTACCTGCTGAGCGAGCCCGAGGAGCGGCTCGACGCCGAGAAGGACCAGACCGGCCGGACCGCCTGGGTGCGGCTCTTCACCGAGCAGGCCAGCGCCATCCGGGTGCGCCTCCCCGCGGCCGACGGCGACGGCGAGGGCCGGGAGGTCAGCCTGGAGGAGGCGCTGGCCCAGCTGGCCTCGCCCGACCGGGAGGTGCGCCGCCAGTCGGCCGCCGCGGTGACCGAGGGCCTCGCGCCCGGGCTGCGCACCCGGGCCTTCATCTACAACACCCTCCTGCTCGACAAGGCGGTGGAGGACCGCCTGCGCGGCTACCCCACCTGGATCACCAGCCGGAACCTGGCCAACGAGGCCAGCGACGAGTCGGTGGAGGCGCTCGTCGCCGCGGTGCGGGCCCGGTACGACATCCCGCAGCGCTGGTACCGGCTGAAGGCGGCCATCCTCGGCCTGCCCCGCCTGGCCGACTACGACCGGATGGCCTCGGTCACCGACGAGGACCCCCGCTTCGGCTGGGAGGACGCCAAGGCGCTGGTGCTCGACGCCTACGCCTCCTTCTCGCCCCAGCTGGCCGACCTCGCCCGCCGCTTCTTCGACGAGCGCTGGATCGACGCGCCCGTGCGCCCCGGCAAGCGGCCCGGCGCGTTCTGCGCCTACACCGTCCCGTCGCACCACCCCTACGTGCTGCTCAACTGGACCCACCGCCAGCAGGACGTGCTGACGCTGGCCCACGAGCTCGGGCACGGCGTGCACGCCTACCTGGCCCGCGGCCAGGGCATCTACCACCAGTCCACGCCGCTCACCCTGGCTGAGACCGCGTCGGTGTTCGGCGAGGCGGTCACCTTCGCCAACCTGCTCGAGGCCACCACCGATCCCGCCGGCCGGCTGGCCCTGCTGGCCCGCTCCATCGAGGGTGCCATCGGCACGGTCTTCCGCCAGACGGCCATGAACCGCTTCGAGCACCGGGCCCACACCAGCCGCCGCGAGGACGGCGAGCTGTCGGTCGAGCGGTTCAACACGCTGTGGGCCGAGACGCAGGAGGAGCTGCTCGGCGACGCGGTCGAGATCACCGACGGCTACCGCACCTGGTGGAGCTACATCCCGCACTTCATCGCCACGCCGGGCTACGTGTACGCCTACGCCTACGGCCAGCTCCTGGCCATGTCGGTGTACCACCAGTACGAGGAGCAGGGCCCCGGCTTCGTGCCCCGCTACCTCGAGCTGCTGGAGGCCGGCGGCTCCCGACCGCCGGAGGAGCTCGGGCGCATCGTGGGCTGCGACCTCGCCGACCCGTCGTTCTGGGACGGCGGCCTGGCGCTGGTGGAGGAGCAGCTCCGCCAGGCCGAGGACGCCGCCCGCCAGGCCGGCCGGATCAGCTGACCCGTCGCAGGTCGACCCCGGCCCAGCCCTCCTCGGTGCGCACGTCGACGCGGTGGAGCGCCGGGTAGGCGCTCACCACGTCCGCCACCTGGGTCTCCAGCAACCCGCTCAACGACAGCACGCCGCGCGGGGTGAGCCGGGCGACGAGGCGCGGCGCCAACGCCCGCAGCGACGCCGCGCCGATGTTGGCCACCACCAGGTCGAAGCGGGCCGTGACGAGGTCGACGTCGTCCACCACCTCGACGCGCACGCCGTTGGCCGCCGCGTTCGCTCGCGTCGCGTCGCGGGCGGCAGGCGCCACGTCGACGGCCACCACCGGGTCGGCGCCGAGGAGGGCGGCGGCCACGGCGAGCACGCCGCTGCCCGACCCGACGTCGAGCACCGACCGGCCTCGGCCGGCATGGGCCTCCACCGCGGCGAGGGCCAGGCGGGTCGAGGGGTGGCGGCCGTCGCCGAAGGCGCCGCCGGGATCGAGCCGGATCACCACGTCGCCCGGCGTGGTCGGGGCGTCGGGCTGCCACGCCGGCTGCACCACCAGCCGGCCGACACGCGACGGTCGAGCCCAGGCCCGCCAGGCGTCGCGCCACGCCTCGTCGCGCACCTCCTCGACGATCAGCTGCCAGCCGGAGGCGAGGACCACGCGGGTGGGGTCGGCGTCGGCCAGCAGCACCACCCGACCGGTGGCGCCGGTGCGCTCCTCCACCGCGTTGGCCCCGGCCTGCCACAGCGCGTCGGCCGCCAGCTCCGCGTCCTCGACCGGCACGTCGAGGTGCACGACGGTGGCTCGGGTCGGCCTGTCGGGCTCGCGGTCGGATGCAGGCATCGGCGGCACGATAGGAGCCCCGCCGGGCCGGACCCCCGGTAGGGTCGCTGGGCGTGGAGGCGCGCTCACCTTCGCCGCCGGGCATCACCGGGTCGCTGCTCGACCTGGTGGGCCACACGCCGCTGGTGCGGCTGCCCCGGCTGATCGAGGCCGACGGCGTCGAGGGCGACCTGGTGGTCAAGCTCGAGACGGCCAACCCGGGCGGCAGCGTGAAGGACCGCCCCGCCATCGCCATGATCGACGCCGCCGAACAGGCGGGCCTGCTGCGACCGGGCGGCACCATCGTGGAGCCGACCTCCGGCAACACCGGTGTCGGCCTCGCCATCGTGGCCGCCCAACGGGGCTACAAGTGCGTGTTCGTCGTGACCGACAAGGTCGCCCCCGAGAAGATCGACCTGCTGCGGGCCTACGGCGCCGAGGTGGTGGTGTGCCCCGTGGCTGTCGCCCCCGAGGACCCGCGCTCGTACTACTCGGTGGCCGAGCGGCTGGTGCACGAGATCCCCGGCGCGTACCGGCCCAACCAGTACGCCAACCCGGCCAACCCGGCCTCGCACGAGGCGAGCACCGGCCCCGAGATCTGGGAGCAGACCGCGGGCCGCATCACGCACTTCGTCGCCGGCGTCGGCACTGGCGGCACCATCACCGGCGTGGCCCGGGCGCTCAAGGCCCGCAACCCCGCGGTGCAGGTGGTGGGGGCCGACCCGGAGGGCTCGGTGTACTCGGGCGGCTCGGGCCGGCCTTACCTGGTGGAGGGCATCGGCGAGGACTTCTGGCCCACCACCTACGACCCCGACATCATCGACCGGGTCATCGCCATCAGCGACGAGGAGTCGTTCCTGACCGCCCGACGGGCGGCGCGCGAGGAGGGCCTGCTGATCGGCGGGTCGGGCGGCACCGCGCTGGCCGCCGCGCTGCGGGTCGCCAAGGAGGCGGGGCCCAGCGGGCTCGTCGTGTGCCTCATCCCCGACTCCGGGCGCGGCTACCTGTCCCGGGTCTTCAACGACGAGTGGATGGCGGGCTACGGCTTCCTGCGCACCTGCGACCGCTGCGTCGCCGCGGTCCTCGACGCGCGCGGCGACGCCCTGCCCCCGCTCCTCTACGTCAACCCCGAGCACACCGTGCGCGAGGCCGTCGAGCTGCTGCGCCGGCACGGGGTGTCGCAGGTGCCGGTGGTGCTCAACGAGCCGCCCTTCGCCGCGGCGGAGGTGCAGGGCGCCGTCGACGAGCTGCGCCTCATGGACCTGGTCGCCCGCGACCCGGCCGTGCTCGACCGGCCCGTCGGCGAGGTGATGGGCCAGGAGCTGCCCACCATCGGGATCGGCCAGCCGGTCGAGCTGGCCGTCGAGCTGCTCGACACCGCGCCCGCCCTGCTGGTCCTGTCGGGCGGCCGCCCCACCGCGGTGCTCACCCGCACCGACGTCCTGTCGTTCCTCTCGTCGAGCGCGCCGTGACGGGCTTCGAGACGCTGGCGGTGCACGCCGGCCAGGACCCCGACCCCGCCACCGGCGCGGTGGTGCCGCCGCTCTCGCTGTCCACCACGTTCGCCCAGCGGGCGGTGGGCGAGCACCAGGGGTTCGAGTACTCGCGCTCGGGCAACCCCACCCGCCAGGCGCTCGAAACGTGCATGGCGGCCCTGGAGGGCGCCCGCCACGGGCTGGCCTTCGCCAGCGGGCTGGCCGCGGAGGACGTCGTGCTGCGGGCGCTGCTCACGGGTGGCGGCACCGTGCTCCTGGGCAACGACGCCTACGGCGGCACGTTCCGCCTGATCGCGCGGGTGCACGGCGCCGACGGGCGCGGCTGGGCCACCGCCGACCTCACCGACCTCGACGCCCTCGCCGCCTCGTGGCCCGACGACGTGGAGGTGGTGTGGCTGGAGACGCCCACCAACCCGCTGCTCACCTGCATCGACATCGCCGCCGTGGCCGAGCTGGCCCGTGCACGCGGCGCCACGGTGGTGGTGGACAACACCTTCGCCACGCCCTACCTGCAGCAGCCGCTGGCGCTGGGCGCCGACGTGGTCGTGCACTCGGCCACCAAGTACCTGGGCGGGCACAGCGACGTGGTGGGCGGCGTCGTCGCCCTCGACGACGACGAGCTGGCCGAGCGGATCGCCTTCCTGCAGAACGCCGCCGGGGCGGTGCCGTCGCCCTTCGACTGCTACCTGGTGCTGCGCGGCCTGAAGACCCTGGCGGTGCGCATGGACCGCCACTGCGCCAACGCGGCCGCCGTGGCCTCGGCGCTGGCCGCCCATCCCGCCGTCGACCGCGTGCTCTACCCCGGGCTCCCCGACCACCCGGGGCACGCGGTCGCAGCCCGGCAGATGCGGGGCTTCGGCGGCATGGTGTCGTTCCGCTGCAAGGGCGGTGAGGCCGCGGCGCTCGACGTCGTCACCCGCACCCGGCTCTTCACGCTGGCCGAGTCGCTGGGCGCGGTCGAGTCGCTGATCGAGCACCCGGGCCGCATGACGCACGCGTCGGTCGCGGGGTCCCCGCTCGAGGTCGACCCCGGGCTGGTGCGGCTCTCGGTGGGCATCGAAGCCGTCGACGACCTGGTCGCCGACCTCACGCAGGCCCTCGACGC
>Ga0182742_1004211_pt1 | contig 13256 bp, 12 predicted proteins | sample eDN5th37CBELigMG_FD_128880 | JGI IMG/M metagenome (GOLD analysis project Ga0182742, IMG submission 128880) | Enriched Miracle-Growth compost microbial communities from Emeryville, California, USA - eDNA 5th pass 37_C BE-Lig MG (version 2)... ... | reverse complement strand
ATTCAACATCTTCAAATCCCTGATGGTTTATGTAAACAGATGTCTCCTAAACTAGTAAAAAAATATCGACTACGTGCAGCTACCGAAACCGTAACGGAATTGCGTGCTCACCCTGCACCTATACGCTATACCCTTCTTGCCATTTTATTTTCGCATCGTCATGAGGAAGTCATTGATTATTTAGCTGATTTATTGGATGAAATTGCGCTAAAATTCGGAAATAAGGCCAAAAATACAACCCGAAAAGAAGCAGTAGAAGAATTAGAAAGAGTCCAAGGGAAAAATAAACATATTGTCAATTTATTAAAAGCGACCGTAGATAACCCAGAAGGGGTCATTCAAGATACTCTATTCCCTATTGTTAGCTCTGATATGATTCGGGATATTATTAAGGACATGACAAAAAATAACCGGGAATACAAAGAAAAAATCTATACGAAAATGCACGCTTCTTACCAAGGTCATTATCGAAAGTCCCTTTCTAAAATTTTAAACAACCTTACTTTTCGCTCAAATAATCAAGTTCATCAGCCGATTATCGAGGCTATCCAACTAATTCGAGAGTATGGGGAAAGTGGGCAGCGTTATTTTGCTGCTGGTGATGAAGTTCCCATTGAAGGCGTAATTCAGCCAAAATGGAAAGACGTCATTGTCGAGACAGACAGCAAAGGAATTGAAAGGGTAAATCGAATCAATTATGAAATTGCTGTCATACAATCGCTTCGCACTCGACTTCGTTGTAAAGAAATTTGGATTGAGGGCGCTGATCGATATCGAAACCCGGATGAAGATCTCCCTCAAGATTTTGAAGAGCACAAGGAAGAATATTTTCAAGCACTGAAAGTGCCTCTTGATGTAGAGCCTTTTATCAAAGATATTATACTGTTGATGAAAGATAAACTCCATTTATTGAATCAAGGGTTAAGGGATCAAAGTAACGAAAAAGTAGCGATCACTACCAGAAATAACAAGGGATGGATTAGAGTCACTCCACTTGAAAAGCAACCCGAACCCCCACATGTGACGACGCTTAAACGGGAGATTAAGAGCCGTTGGTCCGACATTAACCTATTGGATTTACTAAAAGAAACAGATTTTCACACGGAGTTTACCAAGCACTTTAAAACCACAGCCGATCGAGAGATTTTAGATCGAGAAACCATCCAACGACGGCTTCTACTAAGTTTATTTGGATTAGGAACGAATACAGGTTTGAAAACTGTTTCTGCTGGAAACCACCTAGATGGTTATCGGGAACTTCGATATATCCGTCAAAAATTTATTCATAAAGACCATTTGCGAAAAGCCAACGCAGAGGTTACCAACCATATCATCTACAATCGAATGAAAGAGGTATGGGGAGAAGCTACCACTGCATGTGCTTCCGATTCAAAACATTTTGGTTCTTGGGATCAGAACCTACTCTCTGAATGGCATCCTCGTTATAAGAAACATGGAGTCATGATCTATTGGCATACAGATCGAAAGTCAGCTTGTATTTATTCTCAGCTAAAGTCCTGCCTTTCTTCGGAAGTGGCAGCTATGATGGAAGGAGTTCTTCGGCACTGTACGGATATGGAAGTTGACAGAAATTATGTCGATACACACGGACAAAGTGTCGTTGCTTTTGCTTTTTGTCATCTACTTGGTTTTAAACTGATGCCACGCTTTAAAAATATCGGGTCTCAAAAGCTATATCGTCCAGAAGCCGGCATGAATGAGGAATATCCTCACCTGCAACCGACTTTAAGTAGACCGATTAACTGGGATCTTATTCGGCAACAGTATGAACAAATCATTAAGTTTGCAACTGCTCTACGGTTGGGTACTGCTTCTGCCGAATCTATATTAAAGCGATTTACACGGGATACGAAACATCCAACTTATCAGGCTTTATGTGAATTAGGAAAAGCGATTAAAACAATCTTTTTATGTGATTATTTACACTATGAAGAGATTCGCAGAGAGATCCATGAAGGATTAAATACAGTGGAACAATGGAACTCGGTGAATACCTATATTTTCTATGGAAAAAACAGTGAAATTCGTTCCAATTCGATAGAAGATCAAGAGGTTTCTGTCTTATCACTTCAATTGCTGCAAAATTGCTTAGTCTATATGAATACCTTAATGGTACAAGAAGTGCTTTATGACAACAACCAATATTGGTTGAGGAAAATGACTCCAGAAGATTTTAGGGGATTAACACCTTTATTTTATCATCATGTCAATCCATACGGAACTTTTGAACTCAATATGGATCAACGAATACCTATTAAGTTGAAAGTCTCGTAATTTTCATTATTTCAATTAGTAACAAAAACCAGCTAATGTCTTGGAACATGATATTAGCTGGTTTTTGCTATGTACGCTTAGACGTGAAAAGAGCGCACACCTTACTCTGGAAAAGATCCCTATAGCTGAAGAAGAATTAGCTTTCAGATTCTTGAACAAAACCTAATTCGTTTCCATCTAAATCACTAATGGTGAATTTTTTTGTCCCATAAGGAGTTGAAAACAGTTCTTCAATCACATTAACGTGGTCTTTTAATTCAGCCCATAATGCATCAACATCTGTAATATTAAAATTAAACCGCCCGTGTGACGGATAATTATTATCTTCCATTAAAGCGAATGTCGCTCCATATTCTGCATCAAAATGGGCATAGTTAGGCTTTTCAGGCGGCCATGTAGCAGCTACTTTAAACCCTAATTTAGTCGTATACCAATCAATAGCTGCATCTAAATTTTTAACATTGACTCTGACATGTGCTAGTTTTGTTTTCATTTTTTCCTCCCTTATTCATACCAAGCTGTTTTAGGTCTTCCCTCAGGATAACCTACTTTTTCTCGATACTTCTTTCTTTCATTTGTGAAATCAAACCATTGCTTACTACTATTGGGATCATTCGCATAGTTAACAACACAACGAATTTGATCTTCGACACAACCGTCCGTCCATACACCTAAATGTTGTTCTAAATCATCAAATAAATCGGCACCATTTTTATCTTTAATTTCTTTTAATGAATAGATGTTTAAACGGCAAACCAGTTTTTCAGCCAATTTATAACCAATGGAAGGAACAGTTTGAAACTCAGCTAGACCTTTAACAGTCCTTGCTCTCTCATCTGGAATATTTAGCATCTGAGCTAATTGTTCGGTACTAAGAGTATGTACTTCACTTATTTTCACTTTAGCTTTTCTAAGTTTTGCTTTTTCATTTTGTGTTAGTGGCAATTTTGGATTTGAACTCAAAAACTCCCTCCTTAAAAATTCCCTTTTATTAAATACTTACAATTTCAAGATGATACATTTAAATTCCTTCATTACCTTAAAATATGGCTCAATTGGCTATAGGCGAATAAAGGAAAATTCCTTATCAAAAACGAATGTTTTTGATAAGATTAGTTTTCTACTTTTTTTGCTCACAAAATCCTTGATCATCCGTTATCAAAACTATTATCAAAAACAAATTAACAATAATATCCCTTAATGATAAAATTATAACTATCAAAGGGGGAAGTATGATGCAATATACTTATGGATATGCGAGAGTTAGTACCAAGCAACAAGATTTGATACGGCAACTAGATTTGTTGAGTGAATACAACTGTACCGAAATACTAACAGAAAAAATGTCAGGAACAAAAAAGGATAGACCCGAACTTATTCGATTAAAGGACAAAGTTAGACCCGGAGATTCAATCGTTGTAGAAAGTTTTTCAAGATTAGGTCGAAGCACAAAAGATTTGATAGAGTTAGTTGAGTATTTCGAAAATAAAAATGTGAAATTGATTAGCATAAAAGAGAATTTTGATACAAATACACCACAAGGTAAACTGATGCTTACTGTCTTTCAAGCATTCAGCCAATTCGAAAGAGATCTAATTGCTCAACGAACAAAAGAGGGGTTAGAGAGTGCAAGGGCCAGAGGAAGAAATGGCGGCCGTCCAAAAGTGAAAGAAAAACAGATAAATAAGGCTCTGAATCTATATCACTCTAAGGAATACAGTATTAGCGAGATTGTAGAAATGACCGGAATAAGTCAAGCAACATTGTATCGTTACATAGGAACAAAAGGGCAAAGCAAAGAGAACCAAGCTCCTATTAATCAAGAAAATACTGCAATAATAAGAATGGGGCTGCGAATCGAAAACAACAATAAATTTGTACGTGGCAAAGGGAAAGTAAGAGACAGTATAGAACAGTTCCTAAAACATCATTACAATATGGTGATCATAGCTAACGAATATATCATCTACGTCCCTTATACAACCGTTGATGCATTAAAAAAGACAGTATATGATATTCTCGGTGAATTGGATAGTGAGGCTGATATGAGGAATTGTTTTATTGAAGCAGACGTTTACTGCGATGAATTAGGACTCACATGGTAAGTTCAATGGGTTTATTTTTTCTATTGCCATTTCTTTTCTATTCCTTATTAAACAATTAAATTACTTTTTTTGGAAATAATCTTGCGGACTAGAGCAGCTACCCTGTCACTAGGCCTATTAGGATCACAATAAGCAAAAGTCGATTAACAATAATCTTGAATTCCTTTGAAATGGTCAACGTGTCAATGAAATGATTCGAAACGATAAATATGACAAAACTAATTAAAAAGGAAAACAATAGAGATGTGATAAATCGTTTTTCCTTATTTGTCATAAACAAAAAGAGGAATCCAATAAATACAAAAGACGAAAAACCTACTTGATGATAAGAAATAGATATAATTCCTATAAAAAACAAAGCCGCAATCACAACTAACATAAACATCCCCCCTTTCAATCTTCATTTTAAATTTTAACATAAATATCCAGGTGGGACAGAGGGACAGGTCAATTGGACCACCATTTATAGGAAATAGTGAATTTAGGAATACATAATATGTATTTTCCACTAAATTCACTCCGATTAAAAAACTCCCCGCTTACTAACGATGCGGGGAATTACTTTCGGCTAATATAAATTTATCTCTGATTTTATAACAAATATGGACCTTCTCTTTATTTTAATTCTTTTTTTGAGAACGACGTTCATAATCACGTTCAATCCCTTTTTTCCAACTCCGATCAATTTCCTTCCCACTTCGAAGCGTTATGACAGCTTCGCTTACAGACTCATAATTTAATTTTGTTCCTGAGCTGTCTGCATGATAATCAACTGCAAAGTCCTCATCAATTCCAACCTGTGCAGCCGTTGTAATGGCATCAATATTCGCCCCTAGGAAGATAAAGTCCCATCCATATTTCTCCTTTTGATGGTGGATCATCTTCTTTATTTTGGTTTGGGAATATTCACGACTTGCATTTTCCATTCCATCTGTTGTAATGATGAAAAGTACCTTATCTGCTTGTTGTTCCTTACTTGTGTGTTTTTGTACATTGACGATTTTTTGAATAGAAAAGCCGATTGCATCAAGCAAAGCTGTGGTCCCACCTACTTCATAATCCTTTTCATCCATTGAAGAAATACCTCTAACATTGATGCGATCATGTAAAACAGCATAATGATGGTTGAATAAAACAGTTGTGACAAAAGCTTCTCCTTCAGCTTTTTTCTGCTTGGTTAGCAGCGAATTAAAGCCACCAATCGTGTCTGTTTCAAGTCCTGCCATTGACCCGCTTTTGTCTAAAACAAATACGATTTCTGTTACATTCTTTTTCATCTTTGTCATCCTCCACTTATCAATTATTTATATATGTAGGATACTAAGATTCCAACATGAATTGGTCGCTTTGAAAGCGACTCGGACTGTTGACAAACGCTCGCTTTCTTCGTTACTCACCTTGCTGCGGTGCTCATTACCAACACCGGTAACTCCGCTCCTCACAAGGCTTCGAGCTTTGAAACGCAAGCGTTAGCAATCAGTCTGAAAGGCTAGCAAATTTTACTTTGTCTACAAACTGGGTCGCTTAGAAGCGACTTTTTAAACGCCTAGTAAAGGTTGATCAAAAGCAAATAGTGCTTCATTTATTTCGTGAATATCATACTTTCCTTGTTGGATAAAAAATTCAATAATCACATCAAATTTACTACTACGTGACAATGTATAACCTGCTGCAGACAGCAAATGGTTTGTTTCGGTTTCATTTAGTTTTAACGCTACCGCAAAAGCAATGGCTGTTTTCTTTTTTGGGTTGTAATCTGTTGCTTTTCGTATTTTGGAAAACAACCGACGGTCAACATTTGCTCTTTTATAGGTGTCAACATCTGTCATCCCTCTTTCATCAATCAGTCGAAGCAGACGCTGTGAAAATGACTCTTCCAGTTCCTCTACCAGATGTGCCAGACTAAAATCCGGTTCACTCTGTTTTTCATAAAGATCATCTAAGATCGCCTCAGATTCCATTCCAAAACGGTCATGGCGACGACTAAACGTGGCTTCTGCTTCCTCAACAAAATGCTCATCAATATATTCATTGATTGATGTAAATAGTTTTTGACTTAATTTAAATGAAGTTTTATCGAACACGACTAGATAAACAAGCATGTCATGGTGCAATAAATACGTACTGATTGTAGAAATGGCAATTTGTAATGCCTGTTCTTTTGGGTAGCCATAAATACCTGTCGAAATCAATGGAAAGGCAACAGACTCACAGTTATATTTTTCAGCTAGCTCCAGGGAATGCTCATATGACTTCTTCAACAGATGTGCTTCTTGATGTGAACCACCCTTCCAAATAGGTCCTGGTGTATGAATGATATATTTTGCAGGTACGTTAAATCCATCTGTGATGACAGCTTGTCCCACAGCACATCTCCCAATCTCATCACAGGCTTTTGTCAGCTCATTTACACCGGCAGCTTGAAAAATAGCACCACAAACTCCCCCGCCCATTTTTAATTCTGTATTTGCAGCGTTAACAATTGCATCTACGTCCATCTTTGTAAGGTCATTGCGGACAATTTCCAATGGCATGGATTTAGTCTCCCTTTTCTAAAGTTTTCTTTATATTTGAAAATTGGTTATATATTGAGATAAGTTTAACATGTATATCATCTCTTCTTCTCATTAAAACCATGTTATTTGCATAAAGAAAAAAGACTGTTCAGTACTGGTACACCAAACAGTCATATAATAGCTAAACCTTTTCCTGCAACCATGATCGTTTAATATTTAGGTAGATTCATATAAGGAAAATAAGGATATTTCACAAGAGTGTCTGGATCAAAATCAGGTTTAATCAGATATGTAGTATTCGTCGTTAGCTTTGGAGATAAACTTGCATTACCCGAACCATCATAATACATTGGTTTTGCCTGTTCTTTGCTCATGTTTATTAACTCCTTTTATTTAATTTTCCTTGCCACCTCTAAGAGTGATGAGGACCTACTCCGACCATCATATATCTCCTCACTCCTATAGATCTATTATACTATCTAACGATAAGTCATATATCCTGTTTTCCTAAGAAAATTTATTTTATTTATGTATCTATTTTCTTAACCTCAATCTTTAAAACACCGGAACTTATTTAAATATAAATAATCCAGATTTAAACAAAATTTAAAGATAGTCATGTAACATTTATCTTAGGGAAATCAAGGAATATTTCAGAAAAAAAGGAGAAAGTTGAGGATAATAATGACATTTTTAAAAAGCTGTACTTTATTTATAGCAGTACTTTCTTTTACTGCTTTTTTATCAGGTTGTGGAAAAGGCGAAGCCATAGATAACGCGGATCAATATATTTCACCTGTGAAACTAATGGACATTCCGGATGATGTTGAAGTTATAGGGCTGGGAGAAGCGACACATGGGAATGTTGAATTTCAAGAGTTAAAACAAACAGTCTTTGAAACGTTAATGAAAAAGGAAAATGTTCGCGTCTTTATCTTAGAGGGTGATTTCGGAGGCGGTCAGCAGATTAACAATTTTATAGTAAATGGTGAAGGTACAGCTGAGGAAGCTGTAAATACACTTGATTATAGTATTTATAAAACGGAACAAATGATTGATCTAGTTCAATGGATGCATGATTATAATGAATCGGTTAAAGAGGATGAAAAAATTCGTTTTTATGGGAATGATATGCAGCGCTATGACTTCAGTAAAAGGGAGCTGCTTGATTATTTTGCTGTTGTAAACAAGGACACCGCAACTAAGTATGAAGAGAAATTGAAACATGTCTCCAACGAAACCATGCGTGAATTAACAACGGAACAATTAGAAAAAGTAGATCAGACGATCAATGGGATCATAAAAGACTTACAATCAAATAAAGCAATTTACTTAGAACATTCGTCTCCAGAAGACTTTGCGTTTGCCACAGCTAATGCACAAAATATGAAGCAGCGTACACAGCTGTTTTTAAATAATAAAGATTACACACATCTTCGTGATCAATATTTAGCTGAAAACTTACAATGGATTATTGAATTTGAAAAAGAACGTGGAAATAAGAAGGTATTCTTCTCTGGACATAATGGCCATGTTGAAAAAACGTCTTCCTCCCCTGCCGGCTATACATCGATGGGACATTATGTAGATGAGGTATTTGGAGAAAAGTATTTTGCAATTGGTACTGACTTTATCAACAGCAAATTTCAAGCAAAGAACGGAGGTTCTAACGAACGAAAAATTTTCAAGTTAGAAAGTCATAATGATGTAGTCGATGCATTCAGTGACGTTGAGCAAAATATCTTTTATGTTGATTTTGAAAAGAGTCGTGAGTCAGATGATTTGTCGACGATCCTTTCAAAGAAACAAAAAATGGCGAATATAGGGGACGAATTTCGCACTTGGTATTCGTTTTTAAAGATGTTTTATACGATTGAAATGGTGCCTGATCAGGCTTATGACGGTATCATCATAGTAAAGAAAGCAACACCAACTAAAGTGATCAAGTGAAACTAGATTTCTTTCGTTCTACTTCTATCTTTATTCATCCTCATTCAATTCTTAATAAAAAGTAAAAAACTGAGGTACGGTTCAAATGATTTATCTTTTAACAAGAGAACCGTTCCTCTGTTTTATCATTTTCGTGAACGATCATGCTAATTACGTCAAATCTTCTTCCACTTCGATTATTTCCTACCGCCTCACTTATAATCTCATCAATCAACCCTGCCGCAATATGAAAGTCACAAAAAACTTTCTCCATACCCAATGTCGAATTTTATCTCTTTATCAGGAATCTCCTAACATCCCCACTATCTTTCATCAGTGGCAGTTTTACATCCAATTTTTTATTAGAAATAACAAGGAAAATTTACTCAAAGAGAGAATAATGTATTGATGTAAGTGTTTTCATTATTATAGACATAGGGAGATGGAATAAAATGAAACAGACTGTTTACATAACAGGTGCTGACAGAGGATTAGGTCTAGCTTTAACAGAGGTTTTTCTAAAATCAAATTTTAAAGTATTTGCTGGTCGTTATATGAAAGATTGGACAGAGCTTGATGACTTGAAAAAGGAATTTGGCGAGGATTTAGACATTGTTTCATTAGATGTTACCGATCAGAAATCTGTGGATGAGATCGCTAATTATATTGAAAATGAAGCTGGTCAACTAGATATTCTTATTAATAATGCAGCTATGTACAAAGACCGTTCCGAAGATATATTTGGGGAGTTCAATTACGAGGATATGATGAAGCTTTTTGATACGAATGTATTTGGACCACTTCGTGTTTCAAAATCTGTTGTGCCGTTATTAATGAAAGGAAATCGTAAAATATTAGCGAATATTTCCTCAGAAGCTGCTAGCTTAACAGATTCTTGGCGAAAAAAAGAATATGGCTATTGTATGTCAAAGTCAGCTTTAAACATGCAATTAACGATATTACAAAATCAATTAGCGGAATTTGGAGTCAAGGTTTTAGCATTCCATCCAGGATATGTAAGAACGTATATATTCGGTGAGTTTAATCCAGATGCAACGATCGATGCAATTGAATCGGCAACTGGAATTAAAGAGCAAATATTAAAGGCTCCTTCAATTGAAGAACATATGTACATTGATTATCAAGGGAATAAATTGAACTGGTAAGGGTGATATAAACGATGGTAAACATAGTAGCGTTATTAGGAGATTATTGGCATAATGCTGATGATGCAAAGGCTGGATTAGAAGCAGCAATAGAACGACTTGCAAACAAGGAAGTAAATCTTCAATTCATCACGCATGAAGAGGTTTCAAACGCCCTTGATGAAAAGCCTGACTTATTCATCAATGCTAAAATGGATCAATTAAATCCCAAAGATGAACGCGTGTTCACTTGGCTAACGGATGAATTGGATAAAAAGATTGTCAATTATGTGGAAGATGGGGGAAATATCTTAGTATGGCATGCAGGTTCAGCAGGATATGAGCCTGATAGCAACTACATTCAGATGTTGAGAGGATATTTTGAGTATCACCCACCAGGACTTCAGGATGTTACCTACATGTTGAATGAAAATGAAAAAAGTGGAGAGAATACTTTTTCCCTTTCCGATGAGCAGTATTTTGTCCAATGTGATGTAGAAAATACAGAAGTAGACCTTTGGAGTACAGGTGTAGATGGCGATTCTATCGCTGGCTGGAAGCATTCCTATGGAAAAGGAAGGGTTTGCTGTTTTACTCCAGCTCATACGAAAGATGGAATGTTAAATGAAAACGTCTCAAGATTATTAGCAGAAAAAATTAATTGGACGATATCTAACTAAACACTGGATCGGAGGGACAGGTAAATTGTCCCTCCTCCCATCCAATAGTTTTTTTCCAAATTTGTGGTGGCTTTAGCTTCTTACACAACAAATGCATCTCGTCTACCCTTCTAATCTTAATGAATTAAAGGATAATAATAGCCTTTTTACTTTTTGCAGTTAATCGTAATTAATCTAAAAGAAAGAGGAGCTGCTTCTAAATACTTGCAGCTCCTCTCCTAATATGAAGTACAAATTTTACTAAATCGCAGCTTCTTTATGTATAACCGATTTAATACTCCACTCCAATGGTGAATAGTTCCCATCTGGACGGTTTAAGTTTATTCTCTCAGTTAGTGGAGTGGTCCGATTACACATGAAACGAGGAACACCTGAATGATTCTGTGATGCAGCATGGTATAAAAACGGATGACATAAAATGACATCACCAGGGTTTCCGGTGGTTTCAACGACCTGAAGCTTGATTCCATCTTCATCAATATACGGATTTTCCATGAATTTCTCTATCCGATCCTGTTCATTATTTTCACCCTGTCGCTCATTAGAGGCAGTTAATTCGGAAAACCACGGGTGCTGCTCATTCAGAGTACGAATGCCGTCTCCAAGTTCAATTCCATCTGGTTGCTTGGAGAGAAATTTTGCAACCACCTTATGTGAGCCTTCTGCTACAAGCGTGCCCCCACCTTGTTTTCCTATTTCAGAGAATAAATTCAAGCAAAGCAGTCCTTGTTCCGGACTGTCAATATAATGACGAAAATGAATACCATCCCAATGCCAGCCTGTATTCGCTACATTCCATGGTTTATCAGCACCTTGAGAAAAATTAACCGGCCACCATCCATAGCCAACCTTCTTCTCAGTCTCACCATATACTGTCCTGTTCGCCCATCGCCCCTCACCGACAAGATCTTCTATTGCATCTGCTAATCTTTTTGTATTACATTTCTGGAATTCATCATGTTCATAGTTTTCATTTAGTTGTACCATTTCTTCCGTCCAAGTTGACGGATCATTCTTTAGTACTCCTCGTTTTTCAACATTTTCCCAAACAATTTTTTGGGCTTCCAACGCCACTTCTTTAGGAAAAGCTTGTTCAACCTTTACCCAACCTAATTCGATGAACTGATTGACTTGTTCTTGATTTAATACCTTATATTTTGTCAATTTATATCCCCCTTACTTTTTTAAGTTTGAACAGATCCAAAATAATGAAGTGCTTACAACAATTGAATAATGATCGTTTTATATATCATGCAGACATTATGTTAAACTTAGTTTACATAATATTATTCTTGTTAACTTAAAGGCTACACCTTAATGTACACAAAAAGTCATTATAGAACCTGTTGTACAAAACCTTACTCCCTCACTCTACCTTCAACAACCTTTGCAAACTCATCAAGGCTCGTTGAATATTTAACATAAAGACGTGGTAAAAGATAAAGTTCATCTTTATATCCCTTTTTCGAATATAATTCAGGAGTTGTTGTGAGTCCAAACGAATAATACTTTTTGGTTTCTGCAATAACCTTTTCGTTTGTATTGCCGAATGGATAGGAAAGGGCAATGACAGGTTCTCTTGTTATTTTTTGAATCTTATCTTTAGATCTTTTTAGTTCTTCTTCAAATCCGTTTATTTTCGTTAATTCCGGATGTGTTACCGTATGAGATTGAATGGACATGATACCTGAATCGGCCATCATTTTTATTTCCGCTTCCGATAATCGATTTGATCGTCCAATAAAATCAGTAATAACAAAAATCGTTCCCGTTGGTTTAAAGTGTTCATTTGTTAGATTTTGAAGGATTTTAAATGCATGTAAATTATTTTTGTATCCGTCATCAAAGGTAATAAAAATAGGCTTTTTCACATTCTCAATGTCTTTCCACCTATCAAACGTTAACAAAGTAAAGCCGTGATCTCGTAAATAAATCATTTGTTTCTCAAAGTTTTGCGGAGTTACATATAATTCTTTTGAACCACTGCCTTTAAACTCGTCAATTGAATGATAAATTAATATTGGGACTTTTCGTTGAGCATGAGTTTTTGATGGAAGCATAATGATGAAACAACAAAGAAAAAATATTGTAATGGCTTTCATGGAATTCCTCACCTTACATTCATTTATTTCCAGTTATTGTTCCTCACTATTTCTTCATTATTACTTCAACATGTTCTTCCAATCCTTTATAAACTAACTAGCTCATTAACTGTCCGCCATTGACCTCTATTATTTCTCCAGTTATATAATTAGCATATTTTGATGCTAAAAATAATATAGAACCTACAGTCTCTTCAGCGGTTCCTTCTCTTCCCATTGGGATCTGTTCCACCGCTTTTACTCTTTGTTCTAATGTAGAATACTTATCATGGAATGGTGTTGTAATCACTCCAGGTGCAACGGCATTAACCAAAATATTATATTCAATCAAATCCTTGGCTAACCCTTTTGTTAAAGTGCTTACTCCACCTTTTGATGCAGCATATGCAATACTACCTGCGCCCCCTCCATTTTTTGCCGCGATCGAGGTAATATTAATAATTCTGCCTTTCCCTTGCTTTTTCATAAGAGGAAGCACTGCTTT
>Ga0182742_1004210_pt1 | contig 13260 bp, 13 predicted proteins | sample eDN5th37CBELigMG_FD_128880 | JGI IMG/M metagenome (GOLD analysis project Ga0182742, IMG submission 128880) | Enriched Miracle-Growth compost microbial communities from Emeryville, California, USA - eDNA 5th pass 37_C BE-Lig MG (version 2)... ... | reverse complement strand
ATTTTCTTTCTATATTGTATTGAAGGGTTTGTAATGAGAATAATAATCAAGTTTATTTTTGTTAGTTTTTATATATTTAGTTTCACTAAAGAATCCAAGCCAAAATTATTTTTTTTCATCAAAAGGATTTTCCCTTAATTCTAGAGGGCAAAGAATTGTTATTAATTTTCCTTCCAAAGGATTATCGTATTTTATGTGCCCCAATTCATTAAATCAATCGGATCATATTTTATTTCTTAAATTTTTCAATATTTAGCTTGTTTTCTACTTTTAAGTCTTTTAATCTTTCCCAGGTTCCTTAGGCAAAGCTCAAGAATAGTTTCTTTAACTACAGTTATTATCTAGCAAGTCAATAATATAAACTCCTAATTCTTGAACATTTGATAAGAAAATTGTAGCATGATCAGACTTTGCCAATATCTTCGAACCGACTAATCTAATAATTTATATTAGAACTATTTTTTTATTGTCAATGGAAAACTTAGTCAAAGGTACTAAAGTGCCCGAAACTCTTGATGAGCTCATTTCTAAGAAGGATTACAACACTATTCTAACAGCTGTTGAAGAAGGTATTCATCTTAGTTATTGCTTATCTTTATTTTCAAAGCGGCATCTAATGAACAAAACATAATAAATGCCAAAAAATTATTTGACTCTTTATTAACAAAGCTTGGAAAAATCTCCAATGAAGATTTGTCTGAATTTGGACCTCAACTTCTTAAGAAGATTGGACAAAAATCTCATTTTGAATATCATGTGATTACTATATTGTTTCTTTTTCTTACACCCTCTTAAGATAGCCAAAATTAAAGAGACATTGGCTGATGTGTATTCTGCTCAATCAGACTTTTACACAGCTGCAAGAATTTTATCTGAAGTAAATTTCGAATCTCAAAACTTGTATTTCGTGTCAATTTCTTTATGTAAAAAGTAATAGGAAATACACTGATGTGGAGAAGCTTCAAAATTATATAAAGATTGCTGAATTTTACTTTGAAGTTGATGACGCTACTTCATCTGAATCATATGTAAGAAAAAGCTCTCAATTGGTAGAAAGAACTGAGGACAGAGAACTTCAATTAAGATTTGAAGTTTGCTTTGCTAGAAGTTTGGATCACGCCAGAAAATTCCTTCAAGCTGCTTCGAAATACCATTGGCTTTCTCTGCAATCTGGCATAGTAAATCACTCTATTTGCAACAAATTAGAACTTGAATTTTAGGATGAAGCTAATTTGCTTTATTTATTGGATTGTTCAATTGTTTGTGCGATCCTTGGTGCCGCAGGTCCACAAAGATCAAGAATCTTAGCTGGTCTTTATAAAGATGAAAGATCAAGAAGATCGGAGCACTTTGATATTTTCTACAAAATGTATTGCTTTCTATCATTTCTTGCCTTAAATGAATAGGTATGTCGATAGAATCATTACAAAGAACGAAAAGGATAAATTCGCTGAAAGTCTTAAAAAACATCAGAAAGCAATTATCTATGACGATTTCTCTGTTTTGGATAGAGCTGTCATTGAGCATAACATAGTTGCTATCTCTAAATTATATGAGACTATTTCCTTCGATACTCTTTCTAAGATGCTTGATATTACTAAATATTTCGTAAGGGATATATTTTTGATTTGGTTATTAATAATGGACAGTGTGAAAAAATTATACACGGAATGATTAATGAAAAAAGACTAGATGCCGTTATTGATCAAGTTTCAGGATATATCGACTTCACTCAAGGTAAAAAAATAATTTTTATTCACTTTATCCACGTAGAATTCGACGCATATAACAACTGGACAGAAGGAATCAATAATTTCTGTACAAGTTTGGACAAACTAGTTTCCAAAGTCGTCTCTAAATAAAGAATAATTTTTATATTTCATACCTTTTGTGAGTGAGACATAAAATATAAGTTTATTAAGCATACAAAAAAACCATCTTAAAAAATAACAAAACTCTAATTAATTCCGAAATTCTCTTAGACAAAACCAGCTGTAGTTGAGATCCTTATCATCTCATTTTTGAGATTCAATCTATTCAAAGAAACTGAGGGAGTAGGTCTTTCAGTATAAGCAGTGTTATTGGGTCTACATTATTTCAAAGACATTAACTAAAAAACTTTACCTAAAAGCTTCCTTCTTCTTTGCGGGATCTTCAAACTTTCTGACGGCTATATGGATAGGATCAGGCTTATATTCAGGGAATTTGTTGATAGTTCGGTTATAACCTTGCTTTCCAGGATTTGAAGGTCTGAATGGATTCTCATGCACGGACTTTGGAGTCATAGTAGAAGCTTTTGACTGAGCCTTAAGAGAATTAATTTTGGGTAAAAAAAAAAGTTTACTGGAGGAAGGATACCATCTTTTCCATAAGTTTGTTTAATGCTTGCGAAATCTCTTCCTCCATGAGACGTGCTTCTGAAAGGATTTTCTTGAAGTTTTTTCTTGTTTTCTTGTCTTTCTTTCTATTTCACATAAACTTTTTGAAATAATAACTTGACTTACAAAGTCCAACTCTCTTCTTCTATCATAAGGATCAGGCAAATGAGTAGGAAGTTTGCCAAGTAAATGTCCAACAGTCGAGGCACCATGTCCTTGTTTTGAAGGGTTTACTGTGATATTTTTAGGTTTAGTCATAACTCTCCCTTTATTGAGTCAAGTTTTTGTGTAATTATTAACTTTACCATCGGGTCCTTTATAGTTCTTCACTGTCTCAGTATGATCAGCCATATGCTTAAATACTGGTTTTACAGGACTTCGAATTTAATATTGTATAAGAGTAATTTTTTTACTCAGATTTTTGACCATCAGCAGGTTTCCATTCATTTTCATGAGGGTTCTTCTTCTTCTTTGACAATTGGTATTGTCTTTCAATACTTGCGGGATCAATGTATCTATCGCCTTTAAAAATTCAATTATTGAATATTATAGCAAAATACCAATAGTTGCATATCCTGGCTTTGAGAAAAATGAAGAATCTGTCTTTCCAGATCCAGTTGGACCAGAGTAAAGCCCTCTTGGCATAGTCTTTGGTTTCCCATCAGCACCGAGTATTTTTGCTAAAGAATAAATTCATTATTGGGTTTTAGCTTATACATTTGTTGAATGAATAATTGCCGTCACCAGCTACACCGGCAGGAGGATAACTGAACAAGCCAAAACGGTTTCTAATGCAATGAGTACAAGGAACATGGAGATAATAACCTTCCTTCGCTATTCAAGGAATCAGTCAAGATTTTGGTTCGAAGATTGCTTAGGGTTTGAGCCTTTTCGGTTGCCATTTTAAGGGATGTTTTATTTGGATAAAGTTTAATTTAATAAAGAAGTTTATTAAGGAAATTACAATCGGTTACAATAAGTGCATATAATTTTACAAGTCGGTTCGAGCACCTAAAAAAACCTAATATCTAATATCGAATAAATTAATATGCATCTCTTTTCTAGCAAACAAGCCAGAATTTTTTTGTTAATTAAATATAATTTATCTGATTAATGTCTTTTTTATTAAAATTGCGAGTTTTGAAAGATTCCTGTTCTTCGGTGTTGTTGAATAAATGATTCCGAAAGGTTATATTTTGTTGGAGAGCGAGTACTGAATGATAAAGTAGTTGATGCATATCTCATATGATGTCCCGTATCATCTTCTGAGAAGCGCTAGTAAATAATTTAATCTTCCAATTTATATCACAACACTTACGCGGCTAAATGTACGATCTTTTTCCTTTCTTGCCCAAACAAGCCATAATAATGCCATAATAGGTAGATAAAACCCTAATAATCTATAGGTGCTGGTTATGACGCTTTCTAAGAAAGGAGAATCCTTTAATGTAACAGGTGAACATGCTTCAGTAGGGTCATCATATGTTAAGTGGAATATCGAAATTGCAAGTTGCAGGCCTTCTGCCAAGACAACAACAAACATTACAAACCTTATTTTTAATGGCAAATAGATAATATTGGGGTTACTTTAGCTTACGAAGTTCAGCGTCTCTTTGTTGTAAAGCAGTACTATCAAAAAGGGAGTTATGTTGGACTGCTAGAAGCTTAATAAGCAGGAAAACTATATTTATAAGGCATGCTTTGGAATTAATTTTACCTCCCATGATAAATAAAGTCATCATTGTCGTTAACAAAATAATTTTCATGGGGAGATTATGCGTCTCAAGAGCCCCTAAAACATTCATTAGAAATTTACTTGTTGAAAAGCAACCTGGGCAGAACTTATTTATATTAGGCAAGCGTTTAACTAAGCTGGAGCCAAGGTATCCAAAAAGAATAACTAACAGGAACCACATCGCCCATCTTGAACTATAACTTTTTACTTGCTAAATACAGGTATTTCTTTACTATTTTATAAAATTTCCCATTGTTAACTTTTCGATCTTCTTAATTAGATAATCAAGGACTTGTAAGAACAGTAGCTGTTGGAAGAAAAAGGTAAGATGATATACTCCAAGAATACTAACAGCGCCTAAGCATACTGTCAAGCCTAATAAATTGAAAGGTTGAAACGTGCGAAAATTTACATATGGCATATATAGCATTCAGGTACATTATTCTCTGTCTTGTTTTCCAAAGCTTTTGTCTGTGATTTATATAATAAACAATGACTTGATAAATGCTCAAGAAAATCAAAATAGTAGTAAAGATCATCATGAGCCTGAGACTATTTATATTAATAAAGAGGAGGAAGATTAAATATTTACTTAATGCAACTGAGTGGTTTGATAGGTATTTCATTACCATCCATGTCTTTTAAATGACAGGTAAAGGCAAGGAATCCTTTGGCAAGGTTGGTCCACATTGAAAACTCTCCAGCCATTTGAACAGGGGGCCGAGCTTTATAAAATCAATATTTGTTAATTTTTTGTAAGAATTAACATAAGTTTATTAAAATTTTAAATAATTCATATAGGGTAATGTCTAGATATTTATTCTTAATGTTCAAACATTGTTGCCTCCATAGAGCTTTAAGTAGCAAATGAAGTGTATTTTTGGACTGTGATGTGTTAATCTTCAAAGATTAATAGTTTAGGTAAGAAAATAACCTTGAAAGTTTGTATTTTTCCCGTTAATTTCCTTTTTTCAATGAAGAAAAAGTCGTCTTTAAATTTCTCAACAAAATTGGCTAAAGGAAAATTAGTTAATTAAATTATCTTTGAAGAATTAGCCATTGAAAATTAAACTTATTTCTCTCAATCAATATTTTTGTTCAGAAAAAATTTTCTTCTTTATTCGTCTCCCAAACCCTTTTGTAAGGGTTTACTATAAAAATTTTCAAAGTTGAGACCTCATGTTTTATCTGTATGAAATTGAATTATTAAAACTACATCCGTTTTTAAATAATAATATCAAATATTAAACAATCCTTAGAAAATCATAAAAAATGCTGAAGAAATAAAAATATTTCCTTAGTTTATTCAATTATAAAATTAAAAATAAATGAACCTTTAAACTCTTCAATTCATAAAATGCATAAATGTTTTAAAAGAAAAACATTATTAAAGCTTCCTTATATTATTACAATTAATTTTTTATGAATTATAAAAAAAAAAATAAACTCATACCAAATAAAAAATAATCTTTATGAATACTCTGTATATTAAGAATAACCCTTTGGGTGTAATTTTCTCTTGAGTTCCTTTAAAACTATCGAGCATTGAAAAGGCCAATAGTCTTTATTAAAGAACGGCTGATTCTTTTTGCGATAAAGGTTCTATAACAGATGCTGGTTCTTGTTTTTTGTTTAGAAGCGAGTTAATTCCTTCACCAATCTGTACTAAAAACTTCCAACCAATCATAACCATTGCAAAAGTCTTGATTAAAAAATTACAGAAGAAAATAACTTCACCTGTTTTGTCTGCTTCTTCTTGTTCCAAAACGCTTAAAATAGACAGATAAGCACAGCAAACATTCACAGCAAATATAATCAATTCATAGCCAAATAATTCAACGTTTCCTGATCTGTACTTGTGTGGTTTAAACTTGAGAATGTAAGCAACCATTAGGACATTTAACAGACACAAAGCTAAGCATTGATAAAAAGGTGAGTCCCATATTAAAATAATAGTGTCATGTAGGATAATTCGAATAGAAACTATAACTAACAAGAGCTCCTGTATGAAACGGTCCTTTTTAAGATCTTTGAATAAATTTCTGATTAATTTGTATGTAAAAGTTTCTCCTTTTCTAAAGAAATCTTCTTCAGTTTTTCGAACAGAATAAAGAGCTTTGATCAAGTATAGTAACAAAATCAAAAACCCTGCAGCACAAATCACATTAAAAATCAAACTCGCAGCTGTTATAATCAATTCACGTTTTATAGGGAGGGATTGGTATTCTATCAGGGCAAAAGTACTCAAGTTATCCACATTGCTGAGAATAAACAAGAAAGGTAAATTCCATTTGAGGAAGAGATTTGCCTTTTCTCGCCAACGAATATACCTAGGCTTGCTTAATTTCAACTTATTTATGAGAGAAGTAAGAAGAGATGCAATTATGATCACACAGAGGAAAGTTGTTATTCCACTGAAGAAATTTATAATAAAGAGTCCATTGAGGTCATATCTTGCGAATCGAGGATTAGCTTGGAATTGGAGACTTTTTTCTTTGAGAAAAGAATTTGGTAAGTTTGGTATAAAATTATAAGACCCAGTGTCTGAATTTACCTTTTGGAAGTGTTCTGAAACTTTTGAAGGGAAGTTTATATTGAGATATCTGACATATTGTATCATTTTGAATAGAAGTAAACCTGAAGCAACAGAGGAAGATCCTGGCCTTAACATTTGCACAGTCACAACAGCTGTGGGGACAAAAGTCTCTTCAACAACTTGCGATGTTTGTATGAAATTGCTTACAATGTCAGGCTTTTCTGGAAGACAAGTAAATTCTCGATTAATAGGAGCTTCTTTAGGACAACCTTCTACGCATTTATTCTTGTATTTATAAGGCTTATTTTTCAAACATCTTTCGAGACAGCAAGGGATGTCAATAGTCGAGTTTTTGGTATAAATAGTTTGTGTTGAAATCAAGGGGCTCGATTTGGGGCAAGTTCTCACACAGGTACTTTGGTTAAGATATGGTCTATCAGGCGGGCAGCTATCTTTGCACGTGTTTCCTTCAATTATAGGCTTATACCTTGGGCAATTGTCTCGACAATAATTTCCGTTAACTAATGAGGGACATTGAGCCACGCAAGTATTTTTATGGTAATAGGGTTTGTCGAAAGGACACAAGAGTTCGCAATCCTCTGACGGGCATGTGTCTACACAGAATATCGAATCCTGGAGGAAAGGAATGTTTTCTGGGCATTGAGAGACACAAGTTTGTTTATAAATTAAAGGCTTGTCAGCTGGACATAATGAATCACAAGGAAGCCCAAGGCTGCATTTCTCAACACAGAAAAAGGACTCTTGTATGAAAAGCTTATTTGGTGGGCATTTGCCAACACAAACATCATTGTCAATCAATGGCATAGTAGTTGGACAAAGTGATTTACAAGGGAGGTTAGGAGAACATTTTTTGACACAGAAAACAGACTCTTGAAGAAAATGTTTGGATCCTGGACATTCTGAAACACAAACGTTCTCATCAACGAAGGGGAGATTGTCAGGACATTGCCTGACACAAATCGGACCATTGAGGAGATGTTTGTCTTTCGGACATTGTTCTACTTGCTCAAGTCCATTAATGTAAGGCTTTCCTTTGAGTTCAGGTATGTAATATGTCGTGTATCTAGATAGAGTAACTGTACACTGTCCTCCAGACGTTGAGACATCTTTAAAGTCCAATTGAAGGTTAAATTGGACTTTCTGTGTTCTATTTGTATGCGCTGAGTCTGCATTAAGATCTTTGATATCAATCTTAATCATCTTAGATGTGACCAAACTAGCTCCTGATAATACTTTAAAGTTACTCTCAGGTTTGATTGGAAGGGTGAGAGTCAAATAGGGACGCAGTGAATTAGGCTCACACATCCTTCCGACCCAGTTACTTGCTGATAAGTTGATTTCTCCATTAGGGCTTTCTGAAAAGGAAATAAGATCATATGGAATACAACACTGATCAAGGTTGGAACTTTGGACAACGTGCCAAGAATCTATTAGGAAATTAGGGGTTTCTTGTGTTAAAATCCCGGTAACGAGTGGTTGAGCTGTTGCAACGGTTAACAAAAGTAAGAAGGGAAGGATATTGGTCATATTTGGATAGGTTTTCTATTGAATCAACAAAATTTTATTATCGGTATAGATCATAGAAAAATGATATAGAAAATGGTAATAAATCAGAAACAGATTGGGAATATAAAAAAGTGAAAATCAATGTATCCTGTTATAATTAAAAAGAGAGATTTTATTCCTGCTTTTACTTATTGTTACTTTCTTTTTACCTCAAATGAAGGTTTTGCTCCGCATTTTTGAGGGAGAAATCAATCGAGCCCGGATAAAAATTTTTTAATTAAAGAAATTTAATAAGCTCAATAAAACAATAAGCGCGTATAATAAAATAAACAATGATACAAATTAAATTTCAATTTCCATCAAACTTGAAAATATGTCAAGAATGAACAAAAATATTGTTCCGAAAATATCTATTTAAAAAAATCTTATGGTGCCACGTTTCTACTCCTAGTAAAATTCTCTCCTCCTGTTTCCCCTCTTGGGCTCCTTGTTAACTCTCTATCTTTATCCTTTCAAATTAACATCAAGTTCCATTTTAACACTTACTTCAAATCTCCTTCCTCCTCTTGGCGAAATATCCTCTTCAAGTCTTCTTGAAGTATCTTCATAATCTTTCATCTTACCCAAAACCTTATGTAATCCATCATCTTGTTCAAGTTCTGATGCGAATATAAGAATTGGATATTGGTCTCCAAAGCCACTAACCGCAACCATATGATACCCTTGATTCCAATCAACATCGGTCACTGGTCCAACAAATGATGTTCCAAGATGCTCAGTATTATAAGGCTCTCCAGTATGGAAATCCCAAAGGTAAAGTTTTCCATCTTCAGACCCAGAAAGTACATATTGTCCATCGGGGCTTATCATACTTCTAATAGGGAATTTAGATGACTTTGATCCAAAATATCTTCCAAGGATCTTGATTACTTAAACAAGGACAAAAATGAATATTACTCTAAGACCAGAAGGATGACTGTAGTCAATATTTCTAATACAGTTATCACGAGAATGGACCAATAATCTCTTCTTTTCAAATGGCAAGATGTTCACGGAATTTATAGGGTCGCCATTAAGCTCTGTTTGGGTTAGTTCCTTGAGTTTTGATACAGAAACCTTGTTAAACTTGAGCTATTTATAATTTTAATATTCTCTTATCATTAGAAAACTTACTTGAATATCCCAAACATGAATACTACCAAGCGAATCTCCGATGTAAAGTCTTCCTTCATCATCAAACCTCAAAACATTTGGATGTCTGTGTTCTAATAGATTAACAGCTTCTTGACCTTTCATGCCAAATGTTAAGAAGTCTTCAGAGATAATATCTATAAGGAATTATATTAAGAATCATTTTCATCTTTACCGCTTCTCAAGAATTTTTCATTCTCAAAATCAACTCTCCAAACACGAACCTTTGAATCGAAGCATGCAGTGGCGATAATTAAATTATAAGGGTCCATATCTCTATAGAATTTGGCTGAGTAAACGTATGAAGAATGGAACAATGTGCACACAAGTAACTGTCTTTCACTTTCATCCTCATCAATCTCATTCATTTCTTTATCAGGGATTCTCCACACTTTAACTGTGAAGTCGCTACTGCAACTGACTAAATACATATTGCTTGGATGCCAATCCAGGTCATGAATAAGATTCTTATGCCCTTTAAGTGTGTATTTGAGGACTCCATCCTCAACATTGAATATCTTTATAACAGTCTTTGAGTTCTCGTAAGTACAAGCAGCAGCCAAATACTTTCCATTAGGCGAGAACGAGAGTCTGAAACATCCAAGAGGAGAGCTTTGGAATCTGAATAAAATATCATTAGGAACTCTGCATTCGTCATCGTTGAATCTTTTCCTTCTAAGTAACATTCTTTGTCTTTTAACGAATTCAGGATCGTCAAGGTCTTCATATAATCTTTAGGAAATAAGAACATAAAGAAAAAAGTGAAAATTTTACGAGACATTTTTCTTTTTAAATCCTGTGCTCAAATTAAGGTTATTGTCATCTTCCTCTACTTCAAAGATATTCTTAGAAGTTCTATTTACTCTTATCAGGCTTGGTTTGGCTATTCCATTCACTTGAACACTGAGATATCCATTATAAGTTGTCTAGAAGTTTTGCTAAGTTTAAAAACAAAGAAAATGATTACTTTATTTGTCCAGATGAAGTCGAAATAGACAAAAGGTATTCTTTTGTAATTCTTCTTGATATGAGAAACGGCAGTTTGGGAAGGATTGAACTTATATTTATATAACTGGACTTTGGATAAACCAATATGATTCTTCGCAACTCCTGACAATCTCAAATAACCCCATGCAATTCTATAGTAATGATCCGAGTCGAGTTTATTTGAATTCTCCTTGAGTAGTTCTTTGTTGAAATCAAGAATCTCAAAGAGGATTATATTCTTTGGATTATAGAGCCATGATGCATCTTCATTTAACATTATACCTTAACTTATTAATAGAAAGCTATTTATAATATATACTATAATTCCACCTTGCTCTTGCTATACCTTCAGTTCTAAGGTCACAACAATTCGTAGCGAAAGGCGGAATGAAATCAATTCCAGATTCTGTAAATGTCTTATTTCCTACGGTAGTCATTGTTTCATTAAGTCCGACAACACACTTTGCTTCACTTTTTGCTACATATTTCCCTGTGTGAATATCCACAATATGCACTTTAACAAAGGGATGAATAACATGTCTATCCAATTCAAGCTGTGAAGTTTCCAAAATATTTATCCTTGTTATTTGGTACTTAAGTTTATCTATTTCAGTTTGTGCGGCCAAGGGCTTGGTTGTATCAATATAATCAACGTAAGTAGTTTTTCCTTTACATAAAACAACGTTCTTTGTACTGAGAAGTGCTCTTTCAGTTAATGGAAAACTTGGCCAGACAAAGCTATCCCTTAAGTATATTGAATGATTTCCCGCGACAGATATGCTTTGATGAGCTGATGGGTTTGATACAGGCTTGGATGCCAAGGCATTGGGATGTAGGAATCTGTTTTGTTCATCTAATTCTCTACTCTGAAGACGAGATTGATCTGCTTCTGTATCTGGAGAAGAGGGTCTTTCATTTGCTTAAAAATGTCATTTAAAAGGAAAATTGGTATTATTTACATCTCATAAGGGCATCTCCCTGTTTTCTTCTTGTCAATGCTCGATCCATTGTATATTAATTTCGAAAATTTAACAATTAAATCTCTAAATACCGAATTAGAAAAAAATGGTAACTGCAATAAACAGAAAGAATATAATAGATAATAAAAAAAAATCTATGATCACATTGTAATGAAAGTAGAAATATTATTGATTTTTTTCCTGTCTATTGTAAAAAGAATTTTCAAAAACCTTAACTCAATTCAACAAAAGTGTTAGGCATATTTATAGGACTATCAAAACAAGGAACAAAATTCATCTATATAATAACGCAAATATCTCCTTGTATTGATGCAAAGCTAGGCTTTCTAACCCTAGCTTACTTAATAACTCTTTCTTCTTTAATACATGAATCTTTTGTTAGTTTTCTTCATTTCAACCTTCTGAGTATTGTATGTAAACAGTCCGCAATCATAAACCTTAACCTCATACTCTGGTTTTGTGCCATTACTTGCGAGCTTGTTTATCAATTTAATGACTCTAAATCCGTCAACAACCCTTCCAAATACAACAAACTTATTGTCATATGAAGGAAGAGGGAGCATAGTCACATAAAATTGTGAATTATTTGTATGTTTTGTTCCATTACCAGCCATACCTAATAATCCAGCCTTATCATGCTTGAGTACATAATTCTCATCTTCAAAATACTTACCATAAATACTATAACCTCCTTTCCCATTTTGAAGCTCAATGTCTCCTCCTTGAATAAATCCATTGTTCCAAACTTTGTGAATCATAGAGCCTTTATAATGTAATTTCTTTCCATCAGGAGTTTCAGTTCCTTTGATAAGTTCAATGAAATTTCTGCATGTTTTTGGAGCGACTTGAACATCGAGCTCAAACACCACTCGTTGAGGGAAAAATTGTCTTTCAAAGTATATCATGAAATCCATATAAACATATTCATATTGTTTGTTTGTCTGGAAATATTTAGCATATTCTGTTAACGCCAATCTTTTATACACAAAAAGAGGTGAATTATCTTCATACTCATATAGTTTGTACATCAATGCATATAAATGTTTTGGGCTGATGACATATTTTTGGTTCACGATAATCAGTGGAGATTGTGAGTTCTTATAAAGCATTATTGCAGTGTCTTGGTATTTTGGAGTTTTTTTGTAATCTTCAATAAGGAACTCATAGTCCAATGGGAAATATCGCTTCATTTGGACCTTGAGGCCCTTTTTGAGATTTATAAGATTACGAAGAGTAACCCGACACTTCTCAAATTCAGCATCAGCATAGATACCATGAACTGAGATTTCTTGAAGAGAGACTGATGAAGGGAGTTCCATTGGAATTTTAAATAAGATTAGATCAGAGTTTAAGTTTCAGAATTATAATGAAGATTTCGCAGGTTTTTAATTTATATAAAGTCTTTATAATTTATACAAGAAGAAAAAGAGTGGAAAGAAACCAAGGCAAATTTAGTCCTTGACTTTTGTTAAAATATATACAAAGAAATTAAGTTCTTTCAAGCCTGCAAAGTGCTTCAATCCTTCCTTTTCATCATAATAAGGAGATTTAAGGTATTTCTCATCAGATAATTCTTCCTTTTCAACTTCAAATTTCCCAAGGTCATCTAAAGCTTTCCAAAACTCCACAGCATAGAACCTTTGCTTTGGAACAAGTATATAAACTTTCCCACCAATATTTAACAACTTATCCATTAACTTAGCCAATTCCACAACAGGTGCTCCTGCATAAATTAAATCACTGCCAACAATCACATAATATTTCTCCTTTACTTTTTCATAATTCTTCCAATCCAATAAAGTTCCCTTTGATATCCCCTGTTTCCATAAATTATTCTTCTTTATATTACTAATAGAGTTATATAAAATTTCCTCTTTATAGTCTGTAACTTCAACACTAAGTGGTTTGCAGTATTTTAATACAGCT
>Ga0182742_1004209_pt1 | contig 13263 bp, 12 predicted proteins | sample eDN5th37CBELigMG_FD_128880 | JGI IMG/M metagenome (GOLD analysis project Ga0182742, IMG submission 128880) | Enriched Miracle-Growth compost microbial communities from Emeryville, California, USA - eDNA 5th pass 37_C BE-Lig MG (version 2)... ... | reverse complement strand
TCGGGGCGCACGAGGTGCGCCTGGGTCTGCGCTACGCGTTCCAGTAATCGCTCCGCTTCATTCGCCTGTCGAACGAGACAGGGCGGCAACAAAAAAGCCCCGGCGACACCGGGGCTTTTTGCGTGAGGGGCTCACTCTTACTCCGCCGGATGGGCCGGAGGCTCGGGCGCCCGCAGGTCCTCGCCGTGCGGGCGCTGGCCGGTCTGGGCGCGCAGCTTGTCGAGCATCTCGCTCACGTAGGTGGCGGGCTTGGTGTAGCCGCCGATGAGGAGATAGATCGACGGCACCACGAGAACCGTCATCAGGGTCGACATGGTCACGCCGCCGACGATCACCGTGCCGATGGCGCTGCGGGCTTCGGCGCCCGCGCCCGAGGACCAGGCGAGCGGGATCGCGCCGCCGATCATGGCGATCGACGTCATGAGGATCGGGCGAAGGCGCAGCACCGACGCCTCGATCACCGCTTCCCGCACGGACATGCCCCGCTCGCGCAGCTGGTTGGCGAATTCCACGATCAGAATGCCGTTCTTCGTCATCAGGCCGATGAGGAGGATCATGCCGATCTGGCTGTAGATGTTGAGCGTCTGCCCCGTGATCACGAGCGCCGCCAGGCCGCCCGTCACGGCGAGCGGCACGGTGAGCATGATGATGAAGGGGTTGATCCAGCTCTCGAACTGCGCCGCCAGCACCAGGAACACCACCAGCAGCGCCATGCCGAAGGTCATGTAGATCGCGTTCGAGGATTCCCGGAAATCCTGCGACTGGCCGGTATAGCCGATGCGCGCCTCGGCCGGCAGGTTCTCCCGCACGATCTGCTCCAGCACCGCGAGGCCGTCGCCGATGGAGACGTTGCCCTGCAGTCCGGCATCGATGGTGATGGAGCGCATCCGGTCGAAGCGGTTGAGCGTCTGCGGGGCCGCCGATTCCGTCAGGCTGACGAAGGAGGAGAGGGGAACGAGTTCGCCGTTCGTGGCGCGCACGAAGGTATTGGCGAGATCGTTCGGCGTCGCGCGGTCCTCCGCGCGGCCTCGCATGATGACGGCGTATTCCTCGCCGCGGTTGACGAAGGTCGAAATCTCGCTTTCGCCGAACATGAGCTGGAGCGTGCTGCCGATATCCTGCACCGAGACGCCGAGATCCGCGGCGCGCTGCCGGTCGATCTGCACGCGGATGTCGGGCTGGGATTCCCGGTAGTTGGAATCCATGTTCACGAACATGCCCGTTTCCTGCGCCTTCTCCATGACGATGTCGCGCCACTCGCGCAGGGTGTTGTAGTCGGGGCCGCCGAGCACGAACTGGATGGGCTTCGAGGGGCCGCGCTGGCCGAGCGAGCCGGGGCTGATCGGAGCCACGCGCGCGCCGGGGAAATTCGCGACCTTTTGGTTGATCTCCTGCACGAGGTCCTGCTGCTTCATCGTGCGCTTCTCCCACGGCACGAGGCGCACGATGATCAGGCCCGAATTGACCGGGGAGGGGCGTGCGAAGCCCGGAGCCACCTGGCTGGTGATGGAGGCGACGACGCCCTCCTTCTGGTAGGGCAGGAGGATCTTCTCGACCTCCTTCACGCGCTCGCGGGTGTAGTCGAGGCTCGAGCCTTCGGGCGCTTCGATGCGCACGATGATCGCGCCCCGGTCCTCCGTCGGCGCGAAGGTCTTCGGCAGCATCTGGAACAGGGCATAGGCCGACAGGCACACCATGAAGCCGACCGCCAGAATGACGAGCGGGGCCTTGAGAACCCGCGTCAGGATCCGGCGGTAGACGTTGTTCATGCCGGTGAAGAAGGGCTCGGTCATCGTCTGGATGCGGCCATGGGCCGGCACCATCAGCTTGGAGCACAGCATCGGGGTGAGCGTGCGCGCCACCACGCCGGAGAAGAAGATGGCGGCGGCGAGCGTGATGCCGAACTCACGGAAGAGCTTTCCGGTATTGCCGGTCATGAAGGCGAGCGGCACGAAGACGGCCATCAGCGTGGCGGTGGTGGCGATCACCGCGAAGCCGATCTCGCGCGCGCCGTCGAAGGAGGCGAGCAGCGGCGGCTGGCCTTCCTCGATCCGGCGGTGGACGTTCTCGATCTCCACGATGGCGTCGTCCACCACGATGCCGATGGCGAGCACCACGGCGAGCAGGGTCAGCACGTTGATGGACGCGTTGAAATAGGCCATGACCATGCAGGCGGCGATGACCGAGACCGGAATCGCCACGATGGCCACGATGGTCGAGCGCCAGTCCCGCAGGAAGACCAGGATCACCAGGATGACGAGGGCGATGCCTTCCATGAGCGTGTGCAGCACGCCCTTGATGGAGGCGCTGATGAACTGGCTCTCGTCATACGAGATCTGCGCCGTCGTGCCCGGCGGGAGCGAGGATTTCAGGCTCTCCAGCTCCGCGCGCACGCCGTCGGCCACCGCGAGGGTGTTGGCGGTCGACTGGCGCACGACGCCGAGGCCCATGGCGACCTTGCCGCCCTCGTAGAACTCGAAGCGGTTGTCCTCCGGGCCGACCTCGACCTTGGCGACCTCGCCGAGCCGCACGAGATAGCCGTTCTTGTTCGAGACGATGAGGTTCTCGAAATCCGGCTGGCTCGAGAGGCGGGAATCCGTCTTCACGGTGAACTCGCGCTGCGAGGATTCGATGCGCCCGCCCGGAAGGTCCACGTTCTGCCGCTTGATGGCGGTCTCCAGGTCCTGCACCGTGAGTCCGCGCGCCGCGAGCGCGGCCCGGTCGACCCAGATGCGCATCGAATAGCGGCGCTCGCCCGCCAGCGAGACATTGGCGACGCCCGGCACGGTCGAGAGGCGGTCCACATAGACGCGCTTCAGGAAGTCGCTGAGTTCGAGCGCGTCGTAGGTGGAGGAGGTCACGCTGATCCACATGATGGCGGAGGCATCGTCGTCGACCTTGCGGATCACGGGCTGGTCGACGCCGTCGGGAAGGCGGCCGACGACGCGGAACACCGCGTCGCGCACGTCGGAGGTCGCGCCCTCGGGATCGCGCGACACATCGAACTCGATCGACACGGAGGAGCGCTCGTCGCGGCTCTGCGAGCGGATCTGCTTGATGCCCTCGATGCCCGCCACGGCGCCTTCGATGACCTCCGTCACGCGGCTCTCGATGACCTCGTTGGAGGCGCCGCGATAGATCGTGGAGATGGACACGACCGGGCGATCGACGCTCGGGTATTCGCGGATCGGCAGGTTCACGAGTGCGGATAGGCCGCCCACGATCAGCAGCAGGCTGACCACGATGGCGAAGACGGGACGGCGGATGAAGAGGTCGGAAACCTGCATGGTTCTGGTCGTTCCGGTGAGATCAGATGCTCTTGGTACAAGGTGTGGCGTCATTCCCGGCGAGCGAGGCGGGGAAAGGGGATGCCTTTCCTCTCGCCGGCGCTCCAGCCGGGAACGGCACGGGTCTCATCTACTTCGCCTCGGCCGCCTGCGCGGTGCCGATGGCGTGGGGCCCGTTGAGCGTGCTGCGCGAGGGCTGCTGCCGATCGGCGGCGGGCGTTTCAGCCGGTTCGCTGCTGCCGCCCGAACCGAGCGGCCGGGCGATCACCTCGGCTCCCGGACGCACGCGCTGGACGCCCAGGACCACGATGGTCTCGCCGGCCTTCAGCCCCTCGATAACCTCGGCCTTGCCGCCCTGGCGCTGGCCGATGGTGATGACGCGGCGTTCGACCTTGTTGTCCTTCACCGGATAGACCACATGGCGCAGCCCCTCGCTGACGATGGCCTCTTCCGGCACCACCACGGCCTCGGCATTGGACGAGACCGTGAGTTTGACCGCCAGGAACATGCCGGGCTTCAGGGCCTCGTCCGGGTTGTCGAACTCGGCGGTCAGGCGCGCGGTGCGGGTCGCCTGATCGACCCGGGGATCGATCGTGGACACCTTGCCGGTGAAGACGCGGTCCCGGTAGGCCGCCGAGATGGCGGTCACCGCCTGGCCGGGCTCCAGGCGGCCGAGGAGATTTTCCGGCACGGCGAAGTCGAGGCGGATCCTGGAGAGGTCGTCGAGAGACGTGATCCGGGTGCCGGGGGCGACGTAGGCCCCGAGCGAGACCGAGCGCGTGCCGACGCGCCCGTTGAAGGGCGCCCGGATGGTCAGGTCCTCCAGCCGCGCTTCGGCGGCCTTGCGCTGCGCCTGGGCCGAGGCGATGGAGCCTTCGAGGGATTTCATCTGCGCCGTCAGGTCCTCGACCTGGGCGCTGGTGCCCGCGCCGGTGCGGTTGAGGGCCTGGGCGCGCTCGAGCTTGATGGCGATCTCGTTGCGCAGGGCGATGGCGCGGTTCGCCTCGGCGATGGCCTGGTCGATGTCGGCCTGGCGCTCGGCGGCGTCGAGCTGGATCAGCACATCGCCCGCCTTCACCTTCTGGCCTTCCTCGAACCCGATCTCGGTGATCACGCCCGCCACCTTGGCGGTCACGGTGATCGATTCATAGGCGCGCACGGTGCCGACGGCCTCGCGGGTTTCCACGATGCGCCCGGTCCTGACCGTATCCACCTCCACCGTCGCCGGACCGGAGGGACCGCCACGATTGCCGCGTCCTCCGGGGGATGCGGCCTGCTGCCCGGCCGCCTGGTTTCCCAGATACCCGCCCTGATACGCATACCACCCGCCAAACCCTGCTGCCCCCAGCAAGGCGATGACGGCGAGTTGACCGGACACACGCATGCTCGCTCCTTAACTCGGCAAGTCTTCTTCGATTACGAATTCTCTGATTGGCCTAACACATCACGGGTCGGGCGCCACGACTATAACGCAGCAGAGGCGGGGTTTTGTATTACGATTTCGTAATCTGCCGCGACAGCCGGCGGCCCGGTGCCGGAGGCGAAACGAAGCCGTTTGCCGCTGATAGAGGATGACACGCCCCCTCCCAGGAGGGAGGCGCCGCCGCCGCAAGCTTGACAATGTTACATCTTTGTTCTATGAATATATTCATGAACTGCTTGATGGATCGTTCATGCCTGTTTCAGGTTCGGAAAGTCGCAGTTGGATGGGGGCCTACGATGCCTTCGCTCTCGCCCAGCTGGAATTGCGGCGGTTGCGCCTTTTCCTGGCTTTCAAACGCTTCAACCCCAGCCAGCCGCGCGTCCCGGCGGGCAACCCGGATGGCGGACAATGGACGGATGGGGGAGGGGGCGCGGGCGCTTCGCGCATCGAATTCGTGTCCGGCCGCCCCCGTCAGGGCGGAGGCAGCCGCGAATGACGCGGCCGGGTCTATGAAACCACGCCGGCCCAGGAGGTGCGCCTCGACGTGTCGGCTGCCAGGGCCCGCGCCCTGGTGCGGGAGGTGCAAAGGCACGACCCGAACTGGCGCCCGACGCCGAGCCTCTACGAGGGGGTCGAAGGCGAGATCCTCGCCAACGAATCGGCCGCGGTGCAGGCCACGGCCCGCCTGAGGGAATTGAGCAGGGCGGAGCCTGTGAGAGGCCCCATGGAGGAAATCCTCATGCCCAACGGACAGCATGTCGGGATGAGATACAGGAACACAGATGGCCGGACCCGCACCGTCACGCTGTCCGAGTTCAACAATCTGCTCGAGGCCTTGGCTCCCGGCTCTCAAATCGTTCAGTCGCCCGTGGGGTATCGAGGCTTTTGGTATCGTCGGCCTGATGGGTCCATTTTCGGCGTGAGACGCAGCGAAGCGCACGGCATCACGATTGACGTCATCCGATACGACCACCTCGATATTCCCAATGGATACAAGGTACATCAGCAATGACCGAGGAACCGAGACATCTGCGATACGGCCGCCCCATGAGCGAATGGATCAAGCTGGTGGCCAACGAACTGCCCATCGATGCGGTGGGCCTATGGCAGATCGTGCCGGGCGGCCGTCGCGGCTTCGGTCTCGAAGGGGACGCGCTGACCGACTATGTCCGCCGCTGCATCGCCGAGCTCTTGTCGCGTGGCGCGGTGCCGGTCGTGGGCGGGGGTGAGACCGGCTATTATTGGATCGCCCAGACGCAATATGGCTCGCAGCCTGACGAGATTGTCGAGAACGTGGTGCGGGAATGGCTCGCCAACGGCGCCACGGACGAGGATCCGGGCGGTCTCTGGTTCGCACTCCCCCGCATGTGCGAAACGCGGTGGAAATAGGCCCTCGCCTTCATCCCATGCGTCGAGTGAGCAGCAACCAATCCCATGTTCCTGTTGGAAAGGTATCAGCAATGACCGAGGAACCGAGACATCTGCGATACGGCTATCCCCTGAGTGAATGGGTCAAGATGGTGGCCAACGAGCTACCCATCGATGCGGTGGGCCTATGGCAGATCGTGCCGGGCGGCCGTCGCGGCTTCGGTCTCGAGGGCGAGGCGCTGACCGACTGTGTCCGCCGCTGCATCGCCGAGCTCTTGTCACGCGGCGCGGTGCCGGTCGTGGGCGGAGGGCTGGAAGGCGAGCACGAATGGATCGCCCAGACGCAATATGGCTCACAGCCGGACGAGATCATCGAGAACGTGGTGCGGGAATGGCTCGCCAACGGCGCCACGGACGAGGATCCCGGCGGCCTCTGGTTCGCGCGACGGGAGCGGGCCTGGTTTCCGCCCCATTGAGCTTGGGGCCTTCAGCGCATCCGCGGGAGAAGGAGCGCGAAAGCCTTTCTCACGGAGGGTTTCTCTCCGATCCTCGTGGCCACTTGCCCCAAAAGTCTGTCCCAAATCGCCTTGACCGCCCCCGGGAGTTCCCTCATACCGGTCGGCGGGACACCTCTCCCCACCGAGAGGCGCCCATCTGTAAGGATGGATTTCACATGACAGACCTGCCCAACGCGCGTCCGCGCGCGCCTTTCTTTTCGTCCGGCCCCTGCGCCAAGCGCCCCGGATGGTCCCTGGCCAATCTCAAGACCGACAGCCTCGGCCGCTCCCATCGCGCCAAGCTCGGCAAGTCGCGCCTGAAGCTCGCCATCGACCTCACCCGCGAGGTGCTGGACGTGCCGGCCGATTACCGCATCGGCATCGTGCCCGCCTCCGACACGGGCGCCGTGGAGATGGTGCTGTGGTCGATGCTGGGCGCTAAGCCCGTCGACATGCTGGCCTGGGAGAGCTTCGGCGAGGGCTGGGTCACGGACGTGGTCAAGCAGCTCAAGCTCGCGGATGCCCGCGTGATCAGCGCGCCCTACGGCGAGCTTCCTGACCTCGGCCAGGTCGACACCCGGAACCGCGACGTGGTCTTCACCTGGAACGGCACCACCTCCGGCGTGCGCGTGCCGAATGCCGATTGGATCGCGGCCGACCGCGAGGGCCTTACGATCTGCGACGCCACCTCGGCGGCCTTCGCGCAGAAGCTCGATTTCTCCAAGCTCGATGTGGTCACCTTCTCCTGGCAGAAGGTGCTGGGCGGGGAAGCAGCCCACGGCATGCTGATCCTCTCGCCGCGCGCGGTGGAGCGCCTCGAGACCTACAAGCCCGCCTGGCCGCTGCCGAAGATCTTCCGCATGACCAAGGGCGGCAAGCTCATCGAGGGCATCTTCCAGGGCGAGACCATCAACACCCCGTCCATGCTGGCGGTGGAGGACTATATCGACGCCCTCGAATGGGCGAAGTCCATCGGCGGCCTCGACGCGCTCGTGGCCAAGGCCGATGCCAACGCGAAGGTCGTCACCGACTGGGTCGCCCGGACGCCGTGGATCGCCAATCTGGCGAAGGATCCGGCGACGGCCTCCAACACCAGCGTGTGCCTCGTCATTGCCGATCCGGACGTGGTGGCCAAGGGCCCCGAGGCCGTGGCGCAGGTCGCCAAGGGCATCACGGCTGCCCTCGAAAAGGAGGGCGTGGCTCTCGACATCGGCTCCTATCGCGACGCGCCTCCCGGCCTTCGCATCTGGTGCGGCGCGACGGTGGAGCAATCCGACCTCGAAGCCCTGACGCCGTGGCTCGACTGGGCCTTCGCGCAGGAAAAGGCGAAGCTCGCGCAAGCGGCTTGAGATTCCACGGACCGTCATCCCCGGGACGTATCCCGGGGATCCACGCCTTGAACGCTGCGCTCGTGCACCCGGCAGACGTGGATGGCCGGGCCGAGCCCGTCCCAGACTCCATGAGGTTCAACCCATGCCCGCTCCCCGCGTTCTCATATCCGACGCTCTCTCTCCGGCCGCCGTGCAGATCTTCAAGGATCGCGGCATCGAGGTCGATTTCCAGCCCGATCTCGGCAAGGACAAGGAGAAGCTCGCCCAGATCATCGGCGATTACGACGGCCTCGCCATCCGCTCCGCCACGAAGGTGACGGCGAAGATCCTCGAACAGGCCAAGAACCTGAAGGTGATCGGCCGCGCCGGCATCGGCGTGGACAATGTCGAGATTCCCGCCGCCACGGCGAAGGGCATCATCGTCATGAACACGCCCTTCGGCAATTCCATCACCACCGCCGAGCATGCGATCGCGATGATGTTCGCGCTCGCGCGCCAGATCCCGCAGGCGGATGCCTCCACGCAGGCCGGCAAGTGGGAGAAGAACCGCTTCATGGGCGTCGAGCTCACCGGCAAGGTGCTCGGCGTCGTCGGCTGCGGCAATATTGGGGCCATCGTGGCCGACCGCGGCATCGGCCTTCGCATGAGGGTCATCGCCTACGATCCCTTCCTCTCGCCCGAGCGCGCCGTTGAGATCGGCGTCGAAAAGGTGGAGCTCGACGACCTGCTCCGCCGCGCCGACATCATCACGCTGCATGTGCCGATGACGGAGAAGACGAGGAACATCCTGTCGGCCGAGAACATCGCCAAGACCAAGAAGGGCGTGCGCATCGTCAACTGCGCCCGTGGCGGTCTCGTCGACGAGGCGGCTTTGCGTGCGGCGCTCGATTCCGGCCATGTGGCGGGGGCCGCCTTCGACGTGTTCGTCGAGGAGCCGGCGCTCACGAATCCGCTCTTCGGCCATCCCAACGTGGTCTGCACGCCTCATCTGGGCGCCGCCACCACGGAGGCGCAGGAGAACGTGGCTCTGCAGGTGGCCGAGCAGATGTCCGATTACCTGCTCCATGGGGCCATCCAGAACGCCGTGAACTTCCCGTCCATCACGGCGGAGGAAGCGCCGCGCCTGAAGCCGTTCGTGGCGCTTGCCGAGAAGCTCGGCTCCTTCCTGGGCCAACTCACGGAAGCCCCCATCAAGGGCATCCGCATCGAGTATGAGGGCGCGGTCGCCGAGATGAACACCCGCGCGCTGACATCGGCCGCCGTCACCGGCGTGCTGCGTCCCTTCCTGCAGCACGTCAACATGGTGTCGGCTCCCATCGTGGCGCGCGAGCGCGGCATCACGGTGGAGGAGGTCAAGCGCGAGAATGCGGCTCGCGATTACGAGAGCTTCATCCGCATCGTCGTCGATGCGGAGGACATTCCGCGCCATGCGGGCGGCACCGTGTTCCAGGACGGCAAGCCGCGTGTGACGGAGATCCGCGACATCGCGGTGGATGCCGAGTTCGCGCCGCACATGATCTATGTGCGCAACGACGACAAGCCCGGCTTCATCGGCCGCTTCGGCACGCTGCTCGGCGAGTCCGGCGTGAACGTGGCGACCTTCGCGCTGGGCCGCGACAGGCCGGGCGGCGATGCGATCTGTTTCGTGTCGGTCGATCAGCCGGTGCCGGACGAACTCCTGCGCAGGATCGAGGAGATCCCGCAGGTCAAGCGCGCCCGCGCGGTTACGTTCTAAATCTCGACGCATTGTCCGGCGAAGTGGACAGCGCTTCGCCGGACAAAGAAGTGCGATAAGCAGAAAGGTCTCCATCATGTCAGTGTCCTGGTCGCAGCGCTTCGTCCTGACGCTCGCCTGTCCGAACCGTCCCGGCATCGTGGCCGCGGTGGCGGGACACCTGTCCGATGCGGGCATCAACATCCTGGACGCTCAGCAATACGACGACACGCAGACGAACCGCTTTTTCATGCGTGTCGTCTTCAATCCCGTCGGCGGCGAGGTGGAGCTCGAAACGCTCAAGGACAATTTCGCGCCGCTGGGCGAGCGCTTCGACATGACCTGGGCTCTGCGCAATCAGGGCCAGCGCCGGCGGGTCATGCTCCTGGTGTCCAAGTTCGACCATTGCCTCGCGGACCTGCTTTATCGCTGGCGCATCGGCGAGCTCTCCTTCGAGCCCGTCGGCGTCATCGCCAATCACCCGGCCGAGGCCTACAGCCATGTGGATCTGGGCGGCGTGCCGTTCCATTACCTGCCGGTCACGCGGGACACCAAGCTCGAGCAGGAGGCGAAGGTCTGGTCGCTCATCCGCGATTCACAGGCCGACCTCGTGGTGCTCGCGCGCTACATGCAGGTGCTGTCGGACGGGCTTGCGGCGAAGCTCGCGGGCCGCTGCATCAACATCCACCACTCGTTCCTGCCGAGCTTCAAGGGCGCCAAGCCCTATCACCAGGCCCATGCCCGCGGCGTGAAGCTCATCGGCGCGACAGCCCATTACGTGACCTCCGATCTCGACGAGGGCCCGATCATCGCCCAGGACGTGGAGCCGATCACCCATCGCGACAGCGCGGAGGATCTCGTGCGCAAGGGCCGCGACATCGAGCGGCGCGTCCTCGCCCGCGCGGTGCGCTACCACCTGGAGGACCGCATCCTGCTCAATGGCCGCAAGACCGTGGTGTTCGCGGACTGAGCATTCGCCGCGATCATGGCCGGGGACGGGGATGACGGAGAGTGGGCCTGTCGAGCGGCTCCTACCTCCGCTCCGAGAGCCAGATGCCGCCGAGCACCAGGAACAGGCCGATGGCGTGATAGAAGGCGAAAGGCTCGCCCAGCAGCAGCACGGCGAGCAGGGCGCCGAAGACCGGCACCAGGTTGACGAACAGGCCGGCGCGCGCCGGGCCGATCAGCTCCACGCCCCGGATGAAGAAGATCTGCGAGATCAGGGACGGGAACAGGCCCACATAGAGAAGGATCAGCCCGCCCTGAAAGGTCGGCCATTTCACGGCGCCCTGCGCGATCTCGAGCGCGAGCAGAGGAAGCGACGTGAGGAACGCCACTCCCGCCAGCGCCGTGAAGAAGACGAGGCCCGAAACGGGCGGGCGGCGGCGCAGTCCCAGGGTGTAGCTCGCATAGAGCACGCAGGCGATCAGCATCCACACGTCGCCGATATTGAGCGCGAGAGTCCTGAGAACCTCCCAATCCGCCTTTACCGACACCAGCACCACGCCGAGGATCGTCACGACCATGCCGAGAATCTGCAGCGGGACCACGCGCGCCCCGAAGAACAGGATGGTGCCGATCAGCACCAGAACCGGAATCGCGCCCTGGAAGATCGTGAGGTTCACCGCGCTCGTGTGATAGGCGGCGGCATAGAACAGCGCGTTGAACGCCGTGAATCCGGCTGATCCCATGAGGATCGTGTAGAGCCAGCGCGATCCGATCTTCGGCCATTCCGCGACGACCTGCTGCCCCACCAGGGGGCCCAGGATGGCGACCACGATGATCCAGCGCATGCAGGTGAGCAGCATGGGCGAGACCTGCCCGATGGCGAGCCGCCCGGCGATGGCGTTGCCGCCCCACATGAGCGCGGTGAGGGCCAGGAGCAGATAGGCCTGGCCCCAAAGACCTCTCCAGAGCGCTTGCAGAATTTTCATGGAAGGATGGACCTCACGTGTCTTGCCGCCGCGCACAGTTCCGATAAACCAGCGCCCAAAGGAGCGGATGACGATCATGGCCTTAAGGTTTCTTGTGGTTGAGGGCAATACGCGTGGCGCAAGGCAGGCCCACAAGGAAGCCTATGGCCAAATGCTGTCGGAGTCGTATGCGCAGGCGATTCACGGGATCGAGCGGGACGCGGTCTGCGACATCGCCTTCCCGGCCGACGAGGGCGCGAACCTGCCGGACAGGGCCGGGCTCGAATCCTATGACGGGATCGTGCTCACCGGCTCGCAGCTGAGTATCTATGACCGCACCCCCGAGATCCTCCGCCAGATCGACCTGATGCGGGCGATCTATGCCTCGCGCACGCCGTCCTTCGGCTCCTGCTGGGGCTTGCAGGTCGCGGCCGTGGCCGCGGACGGGGACGTGCAGAGGAACCCGCTCGGCCGCGAGGTCGGTTTCGCCCGCCGCCTGCGGCGCACGGAGGCGGGGAGGGGGCACCCCATGCTGGAGGGGCGGCCCGAGGTCTACGATGCTCCGGCCATCCATCTCGACATGGTGACGGCGCTGCCCGAGGACGCCCTTGTGATCGCCACCAACCCGGTTTCGGCGGTCCAGGCGGCGGAGATCCGCCGGGACGGCGGCGTGTTCTGGGGCGTGCAGTACCACCCGGAATTCAGCCTGGCGGAGCTGGCCACGATCCTGCGCCAGCGGACGCAGATCATGATCCGCGAGGGCTTCTGCCGCACGCCCGAGGAGGTGGCCTCCTATGCGGACGACCTCGCCGCTCTCGACCGGGAGCCGTCCCGCTTCGATCTCGCCTGGCGGCACGGGGTCGATGCCGAGATTCTGGACCCGGCCCGCCGCACGCGCGAGATCCGCAACTTCATCGAGCATCGTGTGAAGGCGGAGAAGAGCGCGCGCGGGCGGGCCTGATCCCCGCCGGGAGCGAAGCTCAGAGCACGTCCACGATGACGCGCTGGGCGGGCGGAACGGCCGGGGAGGGCACGCTGACGACGAAGCCCCGGCATTTCGTGGTGACGGGGTGGATCGGCGTGCGGTGCCGGTCGGCCCCGACCAGGTAATTGACCGTGTAATATTCGTCGCCGCCGACGAAGGCCGTCTCCTTCGTCTCGAAGACGTAGCCCACCTCGGTCGGGCTGATCCGGTAGGTTGCCCGAGGCGGCCCGAGGGCCGCGATGCGCTCCGAGATCGGCCGGCCGATGAAGTCCGCACAGGAAACCCGGGCGGTTTCATACATCGTCGGCGCGCAACCCGCCGCGCCGAGCGCCGCGCCGAGAACGACAGCAATTCTTTTCACAGGATCCCCCAACGATGGGCCTTCATCACCCATCCCTAAGGAGAGGATCTAGACAATCTTTGCCGTTAGGAAAGGTGTCGGCGTTCGATAGCCATGCCCGGATGCCCCCGTTGCAGCCCGAGCCCTCCTCCTCTGTTCCGCCCCCGCAGCCCTGATCCTGAGGAGGTCGCGTCAGTGACCGTCTCGAAGGAGAGGGCGTCTCCCGTGCACACTGGACCATCCTTCGAGACGCAGCCTCGCGGCTGCTTCTCAGGATGAGGTGGGAGGCAGGCCGTATCCCCACCCGTCATGGCCGTCCCCGGACTTGATCCGGGGATTGATCCGGCCATCCCCGTCTTCAGGAACCGCCGCGGTGCAAAGACATGGATCCCCGGCTCAAGGCCG
>Ga0182742_1004207_pt1 | contig 13269 bp, 10 predicted proteins | sample eDN5th37CBELigMG_FD_128880 | JGI IMG/M metagenome (GOLD analysis project Ga0182742, IMG submission 128880) | Enriched Miracle-Growth compost microbial communities from Emeryville, California, USA - eDNA 5th pass 37_C BE-Lig MG (version 2)... ... | reverse complement strand
GGCTTCCTGGCCCAGTACTGGGGCGGGCCGCCGGAGTACAGCGCCACCCGCGGCCACCCGCGCCTGCGGATGCGGCACATGCCCTTCCGCATCGGCGCCGCGGAGCGGGACGCGTGGGCCCGGCACATGGTGGCGGCGGTGCGGGCCTCGGGCGCGCCGGCCGACGTCCAGGAGGCCATGGAGGCGTACTTCACGCAGGCGGCCGCCCACCTCGTGAACGTCGCGGACGCATGATCCCGCTCGTCGCGGTCCCCGGTCGCCGCCTCGGCGAGGGTCGGCCGGCCGACGGCTCGCCGCCCCGGCCCGGCCGCACGCCGCAGGTGGCCGCCGGCCGCCGGTACCTCGACGCGCTGCGCACGGCCGGGGTCCGGGGCGCGGTGCTGGCGCCGGAGCCCCTCGACGAGCCCACCGCCGCCGTGGAGCTGCTCGAGCCCTTCGCGGGCGTGCTGCTCATGGGCGGCGGCGACGTCGATCCCGCCCTCTACGGCGCGACGCCCGCGCCGGAGACCGCCGGGGTGCGGCCGGAGATCGACGCCTTCGAGCTCGCCATCGTGCGGGCCGCCCTGGCCACCGGGCGCCCGGTGCTGGCGGTGTGCCGGGGCCTCCAGCTGCTGAACGTGGCGCTGGGGGGCAGCCTCCACCAGCACGTCGAAGGGCACCGCCCGCAGCCCGGGGAACCCGACGACGTGGGCGTCCTGCGCAGGGTCCACGTCACGCCCGAGTCCCGCCTCGGCGCCGCCGTGCAGACGGGCGAGCTCACCGGGGCATGCTCGCACCACCAGGCCGTCGACCGCCTCGGGGAAGGCCTGCGCGTGGTGGCCCGGGCCGACGACGGCACGGTCGAGGGCGTGGAGCTCGACCACGGCTGGGTGGTGGGGGTGCAGTGGCACCCCGAGGACACCGCGGCCACCGACCCCGTGCAGCGCCGCCTCTTCGACGCCTTCGCCGCCCAGCTCCGCCCCGCCTGACCCGCCCCCTCCGTTCGCGTCACCCTGGAAGGCCGCAGCGGCCGAGAGACGTGACGCGAGCGCAGGCCACGGACGGCCGGAGCGAGCCATGTCACGGCCAGGATGGCCGCCGCGGTCAGGGATCAGACGGGTGTGCGAGTGGCGCCGCGGCACGCGAGCGCAGGCCACGGACGGCCGGAGCGAGCCATGTCACGGCCCGGCGACGAGGACCGGGACGGCGTCGCGGGCGAAGTCGACCACCAGGTTGGGGAGGATCCCGGCGAAGAGGGTGAAGGCCACGGTGACGAGGAGGGCCAGGCCGGCGCCGGCCGGGATCCGCACGCCCTCGCCGTCGGTCTCGGCCGAGGCGTCGACCAGGTACATCGACACCACGATGCGCAGGTAGACGAAGGCCGAGATCACCGACGCGACCATGGCGATGATGGCGATGGCGTAGCTCTCCGCGTCGACGGCGGCGCCGATCACCTCGAACTTGGCCAGGAAGCCGGAGGTGAGCGGCACACCGGCCTGGGCCAGCAGCAGCACCGTGAAGGTGAGGGCCAGCACCGGCCGGCTGCGGCCGAGGCCGCGGTAGTCGTCGACGTCGTGGCGGCTGTCGCCGGTGCGGCCCACCAGCGTGATGACCCCGAAGCTGCCGATCACCATGAAGCTGTAAGCCAGGACGTAGAACAGCGCCGCGGCGGTGCCCCGGTCGGTGGCCGCCTCCACCCCCACCAGGATGAAGCCGGCGTGGCTGATCGACGAGTAGGCCATCATCCGCTTCACGTCGGTCTGCACCACGGCGGTGATCGAGCCGATGATCAGCGTCAGCACCGCGACCACCCAGACGATGGGCCGCCAGTCGACCGAGTACGTCTGGAAGGTCAGGTAGAAGATCCGCAGCAGTGCGGCGAAGGCAGCCGCCTTGGAGGCCGAGGCCATGAAGGCGGTGATCGGCGTAGGCGCGCCCTGGTAGACGTCGGGCGTCCAGGTGTGGAAGTGCACGGCCGACACCTTGAAGGCCAGGCCCACGAACATGAGGGCCAGGCCCGCCAGGAGCAGCCCGTTCTCCAGCAGGACGTTGTCGGCCAGGAACCGGCCGACGGAGCCCATGTTGGTGGAGCCCGTGGCGCCGTAGACCAGGGCCACGCCGTAGAGGAAGAAGGCCGAGGAGAAGCTGCCGAGCAGGAAGTACTTGAGCGACGCCTCCTGCGACTCGAGGCGGCGCCGGTGCACGGCGGCGAGCACGTAGAGGGCGATCGACAGCGTCTCCAGCCCCAGGAACACCACGACCAGATCGTTGGCCGAGGCCAGCACGATGGCGCCCACGGCCGACAGGATCATCACCACGTACGGCTCGACCCCGTCGAGCCGCTCCCGGCGCAGGTAGTCGTCGGCCAGCAGCGCGGCCAGCACCAGCGAGCTGATGATGACGACCATGAAGAAGACGGAGAAGCCGTCGAGGCTGAGCGCGCTGCCGACGAGCGGCATGGCGCCGTCGGTGTTGACGCGGTGCCAGTCGACCCAGGCGAAGACGAAGGCCGCCAGGCCGATGACCACGGTGGCGGCGGCGTAGAAGCCGCGGGGCAGGCGGCCGGCGACGGCGCCCACCACCAGCAGCGTCATGCCCCCACCCACCAGGATGAGGAGCGGGAGCAGCGACGACCACTGGACGCCGTGGCTCTCGAAGGTCTCGGGCAGCTGGGCGAGGATCACGGCTGCGCCTCCTCGCGACCCGACGGCACCTCAGGGGCGACGTAGTCGGTGTGCTGCTCGACGTGGGCGATGAGCCGGTCGACGGCCGGTTCGATCCGTTCGAGCATGGGCTTCGGGTACACGCCGAGGAAGACCATCAGCCCCACCAGCGGGAGCATGACGAGGCCCTCGCGCAGGCGCATCTCGGGGAACGAGGCGTTGGCCTCGTCGGGCTCCCCGTGGAAGACCCGCTGGTAGGCCCACAGCAGGTAGAGCGCGGCGAGGATCACGCCGACGGCGGCCACGACGGTCCACCAGCGCCGGGTGACGAACGAGCCGATCAGCACCAGGAACTCGCCGACGAAGCCGTTGAGCCCGGGGACCCCGATCGAGGCGAACATCGCCACGGTGAAGAAGGCGGCCAGGATCGGCGCGGGCTTCTGCAGGCCCTTCAGCTCGCTGATCTGGCGGGTGTGGCGGCGGTCGGAGATGAACCCGACCAGGAAGAAGAGCGCACCCGTGGTGATCCCGTGGTTGATCATCTGGGCCACGCCACCCGACACGGCCTCGGTGGTGAGGGCGAAGGTGCCCAGCACGATGAAGCCGAGGTGCGCGACCGACGAGTAGGCCACCAGCCGCTTGAGGTCGCGTTGCATGGTGGCGCAGACCGCACCCCACAGGATGCCGATCACCCCCAGCGTGACCAGCGCCGGGGCGAACCACACGGCCGCCTCGGGGAACAGGTAGAGGCCGAAGCGCAGGAACCCGTAGGTGCCGAGCTTCAGCATGATGGCGGCCAGGATCACCGAGCCGGCGGTGGGCGCCTGGGTGTGGGCGTCGGGCAGCCAGGTGTGCACCGGGAACAGCGGCACCTTCACCGCGAAGGCCACGGCGAAGGACGCGAACAGCCACCGAGCCGTGTTCGTCGCGAAGTCGGCGTTGTTGGCGATCTCCACCAGGTCGAAGGTGAGGTCGCCGCCGGTGGCCCGCTGGTGCAGCACCGCCGTGGCCAGGATGCCGACCAGCATGAAGGCCGAGCCGAGCATCGTGTAGAGGAAGAACTTCAGCGCGGCGTAGACGCGGTTGTCGTAGCCCCACCCGCCGATGAGGAAGTACATCGGCACCAGCACGATCTCGAAGAAGACGAAGAAGAGGAACAGGTCGAGGGCCATGAACGCCCCGAGCAGGCCGGCCTCGAGGATCAGCAGCCAGCACAGGTAGGGCTTCACGTCGTGGTGGGGGTCGGCCCCGACCAGGGCCAGGGGGAACAGGATCCCGGTGAGCACGATCAGGAACAGCGAGATCCCGTCGACGCCGAGGTGCCACGACACGCCGAGCGCCTCGATCCACTCGTGGCGGGACACGAACTGGAACTCGGCGTCGGCACCCGCCTCGAACTGCGTGAGCAGGTAGACGGTGAGGGCGCCGGTGGCGACGGCGCTCACCAGCGCGGCGATCCGCAGCAGGTCGGTGCGCCAGCGGGGCAGGAGGCCCACCACCACGGCGCCGATGGCCGGCAGCAGGATGATCGAGGTGAGCAGGGGGAAGGGCAGGGACGCCTCCGTCTCGAGCATCACACCACCGCCCGGGAGACGAACCAGCCGAGGAGGCCGACGGCGCCGATGGCGACGCCGAGGGCGTAGTTGCGGACGAAGCCCGTCTCCAGCCGGCGGATGCGGCTGCCGATCATGCGCACCAGCCCTGCCGAGCCGTTGACGGCGCCGTCGACGATCTTGGCGTCGAGCCCGGTGGTGACCAGGTCGAAGCCGGCCCGGCCGGGGCCGTCGACGGCGGCCGCGTAGGTGGCGTCGACGTACCAGCCCTGCTCCAGCACCTTCGGCTCCACCGCCTTCACCTTGCGCCGCTCGTAGACCAGGCACCCGAGTGCGATGCCGACCAGCGACGTGACCGTGGCGATGATCGCCAGCGTCCACTTGCCCGCCGTGGAGACGTGGGCATGGGCGAGGTGCTCGCCGAACACCGGCTCGAGCCAGTGCTCCAGCACCATCAGGTCGGAGGTGAACGGCAGGTTCAGCGCGCCGCCCACGACCGAGAGCACGGCCAGCACGACCAGCGGGATCCACATGATCGGTGGCGACTCGTGCGGCCGCCCACCGCCATGGCCCCCGTGCGCAGCGTCGCCGTGCAGCTCGGCCGCGGCACCGGAGGCCGCCACAGGCTCCTGGGCGTGCTCCTCGGCGGGCCCCACCCGGGCGTGCTCAGCTTCCTCCTCCCAGCGCGGCCGGCCGAAGAAGACCATCACCACCTGCCGGGTCATGTAGTAGGCGGTGAGCAGCGCCGTGACCAGGCCGACGGCCCACAGCACGGGGCTCTTCTCCCAGGCGTAGAGCAGGATCTCGTCCTTCGACCAGAACCCGGCGAAGGGCGGCACGCCGGCGATGGCCAGCCAGCCGACGATGAACGTGCCGGCGGTGATCGGCATGAGCTTGCGCAGCGCCCCCATGCGGCGCATGTCCTGCTCGTCGTGCATGCCGTGGATGACCGAGCCGGAGCCGAGGAAGAGCAGGGCCTTGAAGAAGGCGTGGGTGACCATGTGGAACACGGCGGCCACGTAGGCCCCCGAACCCACGGCCAGGAACATGTAGCCGAGCTGGCTGATCGTGGAGTACGCCAGCACCTTCTTGATGTCGTTCTGCGCCACCGCAATGGTGGCCGCGAACAGGGCCGTGGCCGCGCCGACGATGGCGATCACCCACATGGCGTCGGGCGCCGCAGCCAGGAGCGGGTTCACGCGGCACATCAGGTAGACGCCGGCGGTGACCATGGTGGCCGCGTGGATGAGGGCCGACACCGGCGTGGGGCCCTCCATGGCGTCGGGGAGCCACACGTACAGCGGCAGCTGGGCCGACTTGCCGGCCGCGCCCACCAGCAGCATGAGGGCGATGAACGTCGCGGTGCTCTCGGCCAGGCCCTCGGCCTCCGCGAAGAGGTCGAGGTAGTCGAGCGAGCCGATGGCCGCGAACGTGAGGAACATGGCGACCATGAAGCCCCAGTCGCCGACGCGGTTGGTGACGAAGGCCTTCTTGCCGGCCACCGCCGCGCTCTCCCGCGTGAACCAGAACGAGATGAGGAAGTAGGAGCAGGCGCCCACGCCCTCCCAGCCGAGGAAGGTGACCAGCAGGTTGTCGCCGAGCACCAGCATCAGCATCGAGAAGGCGAACAGGTTCAGGTAGAGGAAGAACTTCGAGAACCGCTCGTCGCCGTGCATGTAGCCGATGGCGTAGAGGTGGATCAGCGACCCGATCCCCGTGACGAACAGCGCCATGGTCAGCGACAGCGGGTCGACCAGGAAGGCGATGTCGACCCCGAGGTTGCCCACGGGCATCCACTGGAAGAGCGTCTGGGTGAACACCCGCTCGTCGTGGTGGCGGTCGAGCAGGCCCACGTAGACGATGAGGGTGGCCACGAACGAGCCCGCCACCATGAGCGTGGCCAGCCAGCCGGCCAGGGGCTCGCCGAGGCGGCGGCCGAAGAGGACGAGGAGCAGGAACCCGGCGAGCGGGAGGGCCGGGATCAGCCAGACCAGATCGAGCATCGGGCGGCGCCCCCTACCCCTTCATCAGCGAGACGTCGTCGACGGTGGCCTGGGGGCGGCGGCGCAGGATGGCCACGATGATGCCGAGGCCGACGGTCACCTCGGCGGCGGCCACCACCAGGACGAAGAACACCACGGTCTGGCCGGCCACGTCGTCGAGCGACCGGGCGAACGTGACGAAGGTGAGGTTCACCGCGTTGAGCATCAGCTCGATGCACATGAACATCACCAGCGGGTTGCGGCGGACCATGAGCCCGACGGAGCCGATGCCGAAGATCAGCGCGCCGAGCACCAGGTACCAGGTGGACGTGACCTCCACGATCAGCGCTCCCCGTCCACGCCGGCCGGCCGGCGGGCCTCGGTGGCGCCGCCCTCGGAGGACGGCCGCCGAGCCAGCATCACGGCGCCCACGACGGCGACGGCCAGGAGCGCCGAGGTGACCTCGAAGGCGAACACGTAGTCGGTGAACACCGACCGGGCCAGGACGAGGATGTTGTCGCCCGCGCTCAGCGCGCCGTTCTCGGAACGGGCGCCGGTGATGCGATCCTCGCCACCGGCGATGATCGCGGCGATCACCAGGGCCACACCGGCCAGCCCGACGATGACCGCGGCGGGGCGCTGCCCCTTCAACGGCTCGACGCCCAGGTCCTCGGAGCGCTCCACCCCGAGCAGCATGATCACGAACAGGAACAGCACGACGACGGCGCCGGCGTAGACGATCACCTGCACCGCCGCCAGGAAGTGCGCCTCCTGGGCGATGAAGAGCACCGCGATCGAGAACAGCGTGAGGACGAGGCTCAGCGCGGCGTGCACCGGGTTGTTGCGCAGCACCACCCCGAGGGCGCCGACCAGCGCGCCCGCGCCGGCGATGAGGAAGACCGCGAGCTCCATCAGTGCCCGGAACCGCCGTGGTCGTCGTCGCCCTCGACCCCGCCGTGGTCCTCGTCGCTGTGGCCGTGGGGCCGGGCGGCCGCAGCCTGCTCCGCCGCTCGGCGCTCGGCGTCCTCGAGCTCTCCCGCCTGGCCCCGCTCGGGGGCCCGCACGCCGTAGCCGAGCTCGCCGGACCACGCGGTGACACCCTCGAAGGCGGCCCGCCCCGAGGGCGCGGTGGCCCGCATCCACGCGGAGGTGTGCAGGTCCTCGCCCTCGCCCCAGTGCTCCCACGGCAGCTTCTTGGGCCGGCCGTCGTCGCCCACCAGGAGCTCCTCCTTGGTGTAGATGGCGTCGGCGCGGTTGGTGAAGGAGAACTCGAACAGCTTCGACTCGGTGATGGCCTCGGTGGGACAGGCCTCCACGCACAGGTCGCAGTGGATGCAGCGCAGGTAGTTGATCTCGTAGATGTAGCCGTAGCGCTCGCCGGGCGAGACCGGGTCGTCGACGGGGTTGTCACGCCCCCGCACGTAGATGCACCGGGCCGGGCAGACACCTGCGCAGAGCTCGCACCCGATGCACTTCTCCATGCCGTCCTCGTACCGGTTGAGGACGTGGCGACCGTGCAGGCGGACGGCCTTCGGGCGCTTCTCGTCGGGGTACGGCGTGGTGACGCGACGGTCGAAGATGTTCTTGAGGGTGACCGTGAAGCCCTTCAGATAGCCCATGGCGATCCCGTGCCGATCTCGCGTGTCGCGGCGCTAGTACCTGGCCGGCTCGAGCTGGCGGACCCGTGCGCTCCTGCGCAGCGCCAACGCCAGCAGACCCCAGCCCGCCAACAGGACGACGAACCCTATCCCTCCGACCACGAAGAGGTTCCAATCCTCGTCGCGGCCCACGCGCATGGCGGCGATGAGCAGGAACCACCCGAAGGCCACGGGGATCATCACCTTCCACCCGAGGTCCATCAGCTGGTCGTAGCGGAACCGGGGCAGCGTGGCCCGGATCCACACCTGGATGAACAGGAAGGCGACCACCTTCAGGAAGAACCAGACCAGCGGCCAGATCCAGTCGGGGCCGAACAGCAGCGGCCCTCGCGGCCCGCCCAGGAACAGCGTGACGATGATGGCCGACATCGTCACCGTGTTCATGAACTCGGCCAGGTAGAAGAGGGCGAACCGGATCGACGAGTACTCGGTGTGGAAGCCGCCCACGAGCTCCTGCTCCGCCTCCACGAGGTCGAACGGCGGCCGGTTCAGCTCGGCGGTGGAGGCGATGAAGAACACGATGAACGGGATCACGCCCGTGGCCACGATGTTCCAGCTGGTCAGGCTGTCCTGCACGGCCACGATGTCGTGCGTGGTCAGCGCCTCGCTGGTGAGCACCACGGCCACCACCGCCAACGACAGCGCCGCCTCGTACGACACCATCTGCGCGGTGGCCCGGACCGAGCCCAGCAACGGGTACTTCGAGCCCGACGACCAGCCGGCCAGCATCACGCCGTAGACCGCCAGGCTGGACATGGCCAGCACGAGCAGGATGCCCACCGGCGGGTCGGCCAGCTGCAGGAACGTCTCCCGGTCGGTGAAGGGCAGCCCGATGGCGCCGTCGCCCCCGTCGTCGAAGACGCCGCCGATGGGCACGACCGCGAACGTCACGAAGGCCGGCACCAAGGACAGGTAGGGCGCCAGCTTGAACACGAAGCGGTCGGCCCGCTCCGGGATCAGGTCCTCCTTGAAGAACAGCTTCGTGCCGTCGGCCAGCGTCTGCAGCAGGCCCCACGGGCCCGCCGCCAGCGGCCCCATGCGCTGGTGCATGTCGGCGATGACCTTGCGCTCGAACCAGATGACGAGCATCACCGAGACGAGCAGGAGCCCGAAGGTGATCAACGTCTTCACGACGACGACGAGCACGACCGCGAGGTCGACGCCGTCGACGAAGAGCGGGTCGGCGGCCAGCACGGCACCCATCAGACCCATCAGAGCGTCTCCACGCGCACGTCGGTGACGGGCTGGCCGGCGTCGATCAGCGCGTTGGCCGGCTCGTCGGGCTGGTTGAAGGGCACCCACGCCGAGCCTCGGGGCACGGCGGGGTCGCGCCGCACGGGCAGCACCACGGCGGCCCGCGCCGAGGTGACCCGCACGGAGGCGCCGTCGTCCACGCCGAGCTGATCGAGGTCGTGCGGGCTGAGGTGCAGCGAGGCGCCGGGGGCCAGCACGCGCAGGTGGGCGGAGCGGCTGACCGACACGGCGGCGTCGTAGAGCTTGCGGCTGGTGACCAGGCGCAGGCTGTACCGGTCGACCGGCACGAGCGGCGCAGGCTCCACCGGCAGGCGGGCCTGCAGCAGGGGCCGCGGGCTGCCCGACGACGGGCCCGACGCGGCGGCATCGGCCGACGCCGCCTCGGCATCGGCGGCCTCGGCCGCGCTGCCGGCCGCCGTCTCCGTGGCGGTGGCCTCGTCGTAGGGCTGTTCGACGGCGTCGCGCGACGCCGCGAGCTCCGCGCCGTCCGGCTGGCGGCCGGCCGGGTGGTCCTCGCCGGCGGGTTCGTCGGTGCGGTCGGCGAGCTGGTCGCCCGCGACCGCCTGGGCAGCCTGGTCGCCCGTGCCCTCCGGGTCGAGGTCGACGTCGTGGAGGCGCCGGCGGGGCACGGGCACGACGACGCCGTCGTGGAGCTCGGCGGTGCCCATCAGGTGGGGGCCGAAGCCGGCGAAGGCCGGCGCGACGGCGCCGATCTCCCGCTGGATCTCGGCCAGGCTGGTGAAGCCGAGGTCGCCCCCCAGGCGCATCGCCAGCTCCGCGGCGATCATCCAATCGGCGCGGGCGGTGCCGGGCGGGGTGACCTGCTGGGCGAGGACGCTCACGCGGCCCTCGATGTTGGTGGTGGTGCCGGGCTTCTCCGCGAAGCCCGCCGCAGCCAGCACCACGTCGGCGTGGCGCAGTGACTCGTTGGACGTGGTGGTGTCGACGGCCACCACCCGCGCCGCGCCGCTGAGGGCCCGCTCGGCCAGGGCGCGGTCGGGGAAGTCGGACAGCGGGTCGGCGCCGAGCAGCACCAGGCAACCGATGCGCCCCTCGGCGGCGGCGGTGAGGATGCCGGTGGCATCGAGCCCGGGGGCGGCGGGCACGCCGGCCCAGCTCGCGGCCAGGTGGTCGCGCCCGTCGTCGAGGCCGGCGCGCCCGGGCAGCAGGCCGGGGGCGAGGCCGAGCTCCAGCGCGCCCCGCACGTTGCCGCGGCGCAGGACCGGCAGGAAGCGGGCCTCGGGGAAGGCCTGGGCGATCGCGGCCGCGGCGTCGAGGGTGAAGCGGTCGGACTCGGCCAGCGAGGCGCGGCCGAGGATCACGACCAGCGAGCCCGCCCCGAGCAGGTCGCGCACCTTGGCCAGCTCGTCGGCGTCGTGACCGGCGCCGTTGGCCGCCTCGTCGCCGAGCACGGCGCGGGCCAGGGCCCCGATCTCGCCGGGCCGGCAGCGCAGCGAGGCCCGGGCCAGGTGGGTGAGCCCGGTGGCCACCGGGCCGAGCTCCACGAGCTGCGTCCGCTTCCGCACCAGCGCGTCGCGCAGGCGCAGGTAGAGCACGGGGAGCTCTTCCTTCAGGTCGGGCCCGAGCAGGAGGACGGTGGTGGCGCCGCAGGCGTCGTCGATGGTGGCCTGCGGCAGGCCGAGCACCACGGTGGGGTCGAGCCCGTCGCCGAGCTGCGCGTCGACGTTGTCGGTGCCGATCACCGACTTGGCCAGCTTGGCCCACGCGTACGCGTCCTCGTTGGTGCCGCGGGCACCACCAAGCACGGCCACGGAGCCGGGACCCCCCGCGTCGAGGGCGCCCTGGATGGCCGCCGCGGCCTCGCGCAGCGCCTCGCTCCAGCCGACCTCGGCCAGCTCGCCGCCCTTGCGCAGCAGCGGGCTGCGCAGGCGACCCTCGATGACGTCGGCGTCGTAGCCGAACCGCCCCCGGTCGCAGAGCCAGCCCCAGTTGACCGGGTCGACGTCGACCCCCTGGAACCGCACCAGCCGGTTGCGGGACGACTCGACGGTGATGCGGCAGCCCACCGAGCACGCGGTGCACGTGGACTCCTGCCACTGCAGGTCCCACGGCCGGGCCTTGAACCGGTAGGGCGTGGCCAGCAGCGCGCCGACCGGGCAGATCTGCACGGTGTTGCCGCTGAAGTACGACGCGAACGGCTGGTCGGGGAAGGTGAGGACCTGCGTCTGGTTGCCCCGCTCCGTGAAGTGGATGAGGGCGTCGCCGGCGACGTCGCGCGAGAAGCGGGTGCAGCGGTCGCACAGCACGCAGCGCTCGCGGTCGATCTGCACCAGCTCGCTGAGCGAGATGGGCTTCTCGTAGTGCCGCTTCTCCTCCACGAACCGGCTCTCGCCCGGCCCGTAGGCCAGCGTCTGGTCCTGGAGCGGGCACTCCCCGCCCTTGTCGCACACGGGGCAGTCGAGCGGGTGGTTGATCAGGAGGAACTCGAGCATCGCCTCCTGGGCCCGCTTCGTGGTCGGCGACTCCGTGTCGACCTTCATGCCCGGTGCCACGGTGACCATGCACGACGGGTTGAGGGCTGGGCCTCGGCCGGAGTCGATCTCCACCAGGCACTGCCGGCACATGCCCACGGGGTCCATCCGCGGGTGGTAGCAGAAGTGCGGGATGTAGATGTCGTGGCGGGCGGCGGCGGCGATCACCAGCTCGCCCTTGCGGGCGAAGATGGTCTTGCCGTTGACGGTGATCTCGACGTCGTCGGGGTTGGCCTGCACGTCGCTCACGACGCCGCTCCCGCGACGGCGACCGACAGGGGGATCGGGTCGCGGCGGGTGATCTTGGCCTCGAACTCGTCGGGGAAGAGGGTGAGCGCGGAGTGGATCGCGGTGTACGCGGACGGGCCCACGAAGCAGATCGTGGTCATCCGGAACGGGAACGGCGACGCCTCCAGCCCGAGGCGCTCGCTCGACGCGTGGGGGAAGTCGCCCGGGCAGATGCCCTGCCCGATGTCGTAGATCATCTGCAGGTCGCGCGGTCGCCCCTGCCCGGCCACGATCCGCTCCAGGATCCGCTGCAGCCAGGTGGCGCCTTCCCGGCAGGGCACGCACTTGCCGCACGACTCGTGGGCGTAGAACCGCACGAGCGTGAGCGCGGCCTCCGGGATGTCGGTGGTCTCGTCCATCACCATGATGGCCCCCGACCCCAGCATCGACCCGGCGGCGCCCACGGGCTTGCTCTCGAAGGGCAGGTCGAGCTGGTCGGGCAGGAACCACGGCGCCGACCCGCCGCCCGGCACGAACGTCTTGAGCTCGCGGCCCTCGCGGATGCCGCCGCAGAACTCCTCGCCGTAGATCAGGTCGCGGAAGGTCGTGGTGCCGTTGATGATCTCGTAGACACCCGGGCGCTTGACGTGCCCGGACACCGCCACCAGGCGGGTGCCCGGCGACGTGGCCGTGCCGATCGCGGTGTAGGCCTCGGCGCCGTTGCGCAGCAGCCACGGCAGGTTGGAGAGCGTCTCGACGTTGTTGACGATGGTCGGCTTGCCGTAGAGCCCGATCGCCGCGGGGAAGTACGGCGGCTTCAGGCGCGGCATGCCGCGGTTGCCCTCGAGGCTCTCGATCAGGGCCGTCTCCTCGCCCACCACGTACGCCCCGGCGCCCCAGTGGAGCACGATGTCGACGGAGAAGTCGCTGCCGAGGATGTTGCGGCCGACGTAGCCGGCGGCGTAGGCCTCGTTGAGGGCGGCGGCCACCCGCTCCTGCGCCTGCGCCATCTCGCCGCGGATGTAGAGGAAGCACTGGCTGAGGCCGACCGCGTAGCAGGCGATCAGGCAGCCCTCGATGAGCTGGTGCGGGTCGCGCTCCATGAGCAGCCGGTCCTTGTAGGTGCCGGGCTCGCTCTCGTCGCCGTTGACCACCAGGTAGCGCGGCCAGACGCCCTGGGGGGTGAGGCCCCACTTCACGCCGGCGGGGAAGCCGGCGCCACCGCGGCCGAGCACGGTGGCGTTGCGCACCTCCTCGTGCACGTCGGCCGGCGGACGGGCCAGCGCGGCGCGCAGGCCCTCGTACCCGCCCGTGGCCACGTAGCGCTCGAGCGTGTAGGAGTCCTCGTACTGGAAGCGCGACGTGACGATCTGCGGCCGGTCGCCCGCCACGTAGCCGGGGGCGTGGGGGTAGGTGGTGCCGGTGGTCATGAGGAGGGCTCCTGCTCCTGCGCGCGGCTG
>Ga0182742_1004206_pt1 | contig 13271 bp, 20 predicted proteins | sample eDN5th37CBELigMG_FD_128880 | JGI IMG/M metagenome (GOLD analysis project Ga0182742, IMG submission 128880) | Enriched Miracle-Growth compost microbial communities from Emeryville, California, USA - eDNA 5th pass 37_C BE-Lig MG (version 2)... ... | reverse complement strand
GCATATGTTCCGCGCACTTCCGCGGGGCGCCTTCGCACCGCCTGGGAGCGCGTAGCTCAGCCGGTAGAGCAACTGACTTTTAATCAGTAGGTCCAGGGTTCGAATCCCTGCGCGCTCACCACCGAAGTCCTTGAAAATCCTACATAATTTTGGATTTTGTCGCAGAAGCCTAACGGTTTCATGCGCCATTCTGTATTACCAGATTTTCCCGGTTTTTCAGGGTTTACCCATAGGTGACGGGGATTCCGTGGCGCATGAATGGCGCATGAAAAACCGCCCGCCTCGTGGGAGGGGCGAGCGGTTCTATGCGCGGCGCTGCGGCAATGGTTTTCGACCCGACGGTGGCCGCGCACGAAGCAACGATACTACATCGTGGAATGGTCGGCCAGCGCGCGTCTGGTGTAGGCGACGTGGTATCGCGCTGGCCCGTGGTAACTACGAAAAAAAGGTCGCGCTCGACTGAGTGATGGGGCGCGGTAATGGTGGAGCCCATGACACGATTCGAACGTGCATGATCCAGTTACGGCTCACGGGGTAGAAGACCCGCGCCGGTACATGGGCGGAAGGGTTACGAGGCTTCCTCGATCTCGCCGACCAGTTCTCGAACGGTCGCCAATATCTGATAGACCTGATGGTGAAGCTGATCGAAATCTAGCTCCTGCACGACTGTGGGATGAGAAAGCTTTTCACGCTTCTTCATAGCTTCGAGGTTGCGTCCGACCATGCTGGAAAGCGTGCAGCAGATTTCACTGCGCATCTTGAGGTCATGGACGATCTGGCCGAGAAGGTCTTCGGTGATCATTGCTTTCCTCCCGGCCGGCGCTCCGACTGCCACTCGTTCACTAGAGCGTCGATTCGTTCGTGAATCCCGTCCGGCCGTTCGGCAATCATTTCTGCGGCAGACTGAATCCCCGGCAGTGCCCTGTTATCCATCTGATCAGCATATTGGGCTGCGATGGCCATGAGGTTCGCGACCTTCATTACTTCCCGCACATCCATGCCGACGCACTCAAGACCTAAGAAGCCATCCTGAAACACTGGCTTCATGACCGCGCCCTCAACTTAGGGAGATGGAAGTCAAGCACCGTCTCTCCTACGTCGACGCCATGAATGTGAACGAGGGCGCGAGCCGAACTGGAAATCAACTTGTCGATCTCGCCGATTACTCCGTCGATCTCGATTCCGCGGTGAGCATAATCGTATACCCGGTCCAACAGGTATGTGGCGTATCCCATCCGCATGAGCACATTCTCAATGTCGCGAGGCTCAACTTTGCTCGCGGCCTCGCCGATCGCGTCGAGTGTGGCGTAGTGGATATCCCGTTCCACTTCGCGAAACTGGCGGTCAGTCTCACGGGCACCAGCTGCATTCACCTTGAAGAGCGGGTAAAGGTCCAGGCTCGCGGCGGCCTTCATTCGTAACTCGTTAACCTTGTGCTGTATCATTTCCGGTCACCTCGTTGCAGGCTAGCGATTTTCGATATACATAGCGATAAACGATGGTTTTCGCTAAATCAAGCGAAAATCGCTAGCCCTATCTATTTTTGTGCAACGTGGTATTTCTTTGATATGTTGACACCCTCACAATGCCGCGCAGCCAGAGCGCTATTAGACTGGTCACAACAGCAGCTTGCCGATCATTCAAAAATCGGCAATGCAACAATTCGGAACTTCGAAAGTGGGAAATCAGCGCCGCAGCACGCTACGCTGGATGTTCTGCGAAGATGCTTTGAGTCCGCCGGCGTCATCTTCATCGACCAGAACGGCAACGGCCCTGGCGCGCGCCTCAGGGACCGACAGCCTTAACGGAACTATGGCCAGCAATGCGCATTATCTCCCCGCCATTCGACACCGAGGAGATCATCATGAAAAATCTGGCTGATATTTTCGAGCACACGCTGCAGGACGTTTACTATGCGGAGAACGCGATCACCAAGGCGCTACCGAAGGTCGCCAAGGCAGCGAAGAACGCCGAGTTGAAGAAGGCGGCCGAAGAGCACCTTGCGGAGACCAAGGACCAGATCAAAAAGCTGGAACAGGTCTTCAAATCGATCGGCAAGAAGGCTTCCGGCGAGAAGTGCGATGCCATTGAGGGCCTGATCAAAGAAGCCGACGGCCTCATGGAAGAGGCTGAGGGAACCGCTCTTGATGCCGGCCTTCTCGCAGCTTGTCAGGCTGTCGAGCACTACGAGATCGCGCGCTATGGCTCGCTTCGTGAATGGGCGAAGGATCTCGGCCACGACGAGGCGCACAAGCTCCTAAGCGAGATTCTCGACCAGGAGAAGGCGACGAACAACAAGCTGACGAACCTCGCCGTGACGGCGATCAACAAAACGACGGCCGCCAAGAAGGCTGCCTGACATTTCCGTCTCTGGAATCAGTAAAGCCGGCCAATTGGCCGGCTTTTTTATCCGCACTTGACGCCTCTCTCCGCCCGCCCTACCCTTTTTCACTGCGGCCTCACCACCCGCATCACCACAGAGAGGAGACCTAAGAACGCGGTCGGCATCCGTGCCGGCGGCAAGCCTCTGATCTGGAGCAGTTGCCCATGGTGCTACCACTCAAAGGCCTCTCCAAGGTCAAAAAGACCTTAGCCAGCGGCAAGACCATCTACTACTGCTACGCGTGGCGAAAAGGGCCGCTTTTAAAGAACAAGAAGGGCGAGCCGATGCAGCCGGATGACGTCGGCCTGCATGCGGCGTTTGACGTCGCCCACGATCTTCGGCGCAACCCGAGCCAAGAAACGCTTCACGGTCTGATCACGACCTATCTCCGTTCGTCGGAGTTCCGATCTAAACGGGCTCAGACAAGGCGCCATTACACGGGCTATCTGGACATAATCCGCGACGAATTCGGTGCGCTGACGTTCGGCGAGCTGGAGACCATGCAAACTCGCGGACGATTTAAGTCCTGGCGCGATACCATGGCCGACACCCCGCGAAAGGCGGACTTCGCCTGGAGCGTCCTTTCGCGCGTTCTCTCCTTCGGAAAGGACCGCGGGATGCTTTCCCGCAATATTGCAGAACGCGGTGGCCGGCTCTATCGGGCCGATCGGCGAGAGAGCATTTGGACAGACGCCGATATCGCGGCTTTCAATGCCGTTGCCGGTCCTGAGCTTCGTCTAGCCCTTCTCCTGGCTTTCTGGACTGGCCAACGCAAGGGCGATCTCTTGGCCCTGACCTGGGCAGCTTATGACGGCGCCAGCTTCCGCATAAAACAAAGCAAGACGGGCCGGCGGGTCACTATACCAGCCTCGAGCGCGGTCCGAGATGCACTGGAGAACGTGACTCGGCGCGCTCCTCAGATTCTGTGCAACTCAAGAGGACGGCCGTGGACGGAGGCTGGATTCAATACCAGTTGGCGGAAAGCTTGCGCAACAGCGGGCATAAAGGGACTGACATTCCATGACTTACGGGGCACGGCGGTAACACGCCTTGCGCTCGCCGGCTGCTCTATTGCGGAGATCGGTGCAATCACGGGGCATTCGCCGAAGGATATCGACGCAATTCTGCACACGCACTACCTTGGCGGCCAACGAGAACTGGCGGCCCAGGCGATGGCTCGATGGGAAGGCAAATGACCGACCCCTTGTCCAAACTCCCGCTCTTCGCCACTGACCGCGAGATCGCCATTGCCGTTGTCGGCAAGGAGCGTGCCTCGATGTACGTGAAGTCGGTCATACCGCCTCTGGAGCGGCACGGCTTCCCTCGCATCGATGTTCTTCATGGAGGGCGGCCGGTGCCATTGGTGAGGAAATGGTACAATTTGCACATGGGTGTCGACCGGGCCTACGTGCTCCAGTCGCTCGAACCTCCGAAAGAAAATCCAGATGCTTGGCGTTCAGCGCGCGAGAAGCGAAACGAACGCAAACCGCAGCTGGGGCTGAACACCCGCTGCCTTGGCGCGCTCCGCTATATGGTGGAGCATCCCGACGTGCGGACCAGCGCCGAAATACCAGGAGCCACGGATTTCACGCTGCAGGAATTGGCCGCGAAAGGCGCCGTCAAGGAAGGGCGCAAGGACGCTCAAGGCGACCGAACCTGGACCGTGACGGACGGCGGCCACGAAGAGATGGCGCGCGTCAATGACTGGCATGGTGGGAAGCGGCGGCTTTAAGAGCGCCCCTCCTTGACGCCCCCCCGCGGATGGGACGCCATCGAGGAGCGATTGCGGATTGCAACCATCGCTATGGGCGCGGGTGATCTCAGGTGAGGGCCAGAAATTGACGACCCACCCCCTTGCAACTTCTGAGAGGAAGTCACACGTTTATCTTGCAACGGAAAGGACGTGCTATGACTTCATACTTGCTGACGTATGACCTGAATAGGGACAAGAACTACCAGAAGCTATACGATGAACTGGAGCGACTGGGCGGCCACAGGACGCTTCTCTCGGTCTGGCTCGTCTCCGTCAACAACACTGCAACAGAGCTGCGAAAACACTTGGCGCAATTCATTGACGATGATGACAGTATCTGGGTGCTCGAGGTCACTCACAACAGCTCTTACAATAACGTTCGCAAAGGTACTAACGCATGGCTTGAAAAGCATCCACCGACGCGTTAGCGCTACTTGCCTCAAGCACGTGACTGGCCCCGTGCTGTGCGCCTGCTATGGCACGGGCCGCTGTGCGCGAATTGCTGGCCGACGCGGACTTCCTCCGGGATCAACTCTATCCGGCGTCTGTGGTGGAGGCCCCGCTATGAACGACCGTGATGCGTCACCGGCGCGGCATCGATATCACGGCCGGCAATCCGATGGATCCGGCGACGCTCAGTGGGACAAAAGCGGAGTGTCCAGATTATTGGTGTCGATCGAGGCGGCGGGGCAAGGCGACGAACGCCCTGCCCCGTCAATGTTAGTCGCGGTCGGCGCCGAGGCCAAACAGCCCGCCAGGAGCCCGCTTATGAGTCAAATCAGCGCCCAAACCCAAAAGCCCGGACAACTGCGTGGGCGGAGTGTTCCGAGGAGGTTCGTAATGCCGAGCCAACAGCCCCGTCAGCCCTGCTGGGACCTCACTCTTCGATGCTTTCGCGCCGAGGCTTAGAAGGCCACCAACCATGCCTCCCAGTTTGGAGTTCATGCGGTGGTGCAGCGGTCGGAGATTGGAGTATTCGTCCGACCCGCCGAGCGCGCGTGGCGTGGCGTGGTCGATCTCCCACCCGAACGCTGAGTCTCGATCGCCGTAGTCGGCGAAGCGAAGCACCAAACCATACGTGTCTATGCGCCAAACCGCAGGGTCTCGTCCGGGAATCGGCGTGGCCTTGCTCCACACGATTTGGCGGTGGAGTAGTTCGATGATTTCTGTGTACTTCGAGGTCATGCGCATGTCCTTTCTGACAGCAGGGTACTCGCTCCGTGCTTGTCCGAGAAAAGGACCTCTGGTAGACTCCCAATGCAGAGGGAGAGTCTTCAAGAACTCCGTCAATCAGTGACCTGCACACGGAACAATGTTCATTTCAGGTCATTTAAGTTGCGAAGCTGGCTTCGGGGTCGCCACCCCTTGGCCGGCTTCGTTGCGAATCTCTACGCACCCATCAAGTTATCCTAAAATGCAACACCTTCCCATGGGGCGGGTGTGGATAACGAGCGATTTCCCCAAAAGACCTGAAACTTTTGTGCATGCTATGTTCCGGCGTAGGCTGCGAGCCTGAAACGCAAAAAAGCCCCGCTCGCCGGTTAGGGCAAGCGGGGCTAGGTCATGCACGCGTCGAGCGCGTTTTCGGCTGCATCAGATTGTCCAGCCGTTCGTTGGTACGGTCAATCTTCGCACCGACGGAATCGAGGGCCTTCATGATCTGGGATGTCTGCTCGGAAAGGCCAGCCTTGGTGACGTAAATTTCCGCCGTGTGGATGCGATGAGCAGCCAGATCGCGCTCCACCGCGGCCGTCTCCTTGCGAGCCGTAGTCAGCTTCCCGTCCAGATACTTCCAGACGCCGAAGATGGCGCCAAACAGCATGACGAAAAAGCCAATCCCGCCGACAAGTTGCGCCCATAGTTCTGCTGTCACTTCCTGCCCCCTATCGCCTTGGCGATCAACTGGGCACCGGCAACACCACCACCCACATAGAAGATGTTCGCGAACACGATGTCCGCGTATTCCTTGAGTTGCGGCGGGAGCGCCGCAACGTCGGGCAGCACAGTGCCGGCGTAAATGAGGCTGTCGAGCATGCCCCACCCATACCACATCGATGTCGGCACGGCCGCGATGAGCCAGGGCACCCAGAACGCCTTGTGCTGCATGCCTTCGCGCACGACGGCCGCGCTGGCTGCCTGCGCCTCCATCTGGGCTTCGATGGCCTTGATGGAAACATCGGCCTTGATGCGGTCAGCGTCGTTGGCGGCCCGTAGTTTAAGCTCGTAAGCGCGGGTCAGGGCGGAGGCGAGATCGCCACCCACCCATTTCAGGATCCACTGCAGAATCACGTTGCCCAGCCTAGACGCTTAGCGGCGGCATATGCCATTTCGACACCGATGCCGAGGCCGGCACCAAGCAGCGCAAGCAGGTCGGGGTCCGCGCCGATCTGGAGTGCGATATCTGAATCCAGAAGACCGGCCGTTACAAGCGCGGCGGCGGCGTAGCGTAGGAGAATGCGTGCGATGACAGCGGTCATTTCTTGCCCCCCTTGAAGATGGCCAGAAGGATGGATAGCAGCGCGGCCCAGCCGGTCGGTGTGGCGTGTGCTGGCGCGGTGGCGGTGGGCTGTGGAGTTGCCGCCTTGGCGGGCACGCCGCCAGCAGCGTTGACGGCCGCCAGGAACTTCGCGTGATAGCCCGCGATAAGGTCGGCCTTGTCGAGCACGTTCACAGTCCGGCGCGCCTCGCGAACGTCGCCCTTGTCGAGATAGAAGCGGAGGCCCTTGCCTTTTCCGTTCCAGCGGCCATCAAGCAGCCCCTTGATCAGGACGCGCGCCGAGACGACGGGATCGAGCATCTTGTCGGGGTCCTTGACGAGATCGACGCCCGCGTCCTTGCTGGACTTCTCGTAGTTGTTCATCCACGTAAGCTGCACCTGCCCGCGGCCATAGTAGACATGATTATAGGGGCCCGTCGGCTTGGCATACTTAGCAACGGCGCTGCTCGGCCCGCGCTTTGCTGCCAGCTTATTGACTGCGGTACGGGCGGCTGCGTCGGTAGAGGCAAAACCTTCGCGCACCGGAACCATGCGCGTGCCGGTCTCGTGGTAGGCCGTTGCCAACGCATAGGCCAGTGTGTCGGGCTTTCCGTCGCCGTGGGTGGCGAACGCGTCGAGGATGCCCTCGATGCCGTTTACCTGAGTCTGCGACACGCCGCCTTTGAACAGCGACGTGCGCAGCGAAGCGTAAAGCTTGCTGCGGTCCATGATATTTTCCTTTTGGGATTTGTGTCCGCGGTCCTAGGACGACGGACGGCGAGCCACGCTAGAGCGCTAACCGCTAATTCTCATCCGTCCGCCCATAGCGGCGGTTCGTAGTCCACTCATTCGGCGTCGCGGGCGTGCCGTCGGGGGCATTGTCAGCGACCTTGCCGTCAGGGCTGTTGTCATTGGCCGCGCCATCCGTACTGCCGCCCTTCTTGCCGCCACCGGACTTGCCGTCGTAGAGCTTGGCGCCGATCGCCGTGCGATAGCCGTCCTTTTTGTTGTAGGTGTGCGTCGCGGTGTCGATAATGTACGGCGCGCCATCCAGGCCGGGGCGTACACCCTCAAAGAGCAGCGGTGCGCCGGCAACGATCGCCGTGTCACCGATGACGGTGACGGACGCCGCGCCCTCGCCGCGCTTCAGGTCCTTGGCCTTGGACTGCGCGGCCTTGTCGGCCTCCGCCGCGTCGGCGTAAGGCTCGGCGATGCGGTAGACGCTGTCGCCGTCGGCGTCGCTGTCCGCTTCGACCTCGATGCGCTTGGCCTTGTCCTTGTCTTCGTAGTACGAGACGACTTTCTTGTACTTGGTCCGGTCGTTCGCTTCGAAAGAGCAAGTGCCCTGTATGATCCGCGGCGGCGTCACGACGACCGAGCCCATAAATGAACCAGACGCCGCATTGCCGGAGCCGCGCTTCGAGAAGACGAGCTTGCCGTCCTTTACCTTGAAGAGGCCGTTATGGCGCTCGGCCAGACGGCGCAGGACGTGGATCGGGGTTTCGTCTTGCTGACCGAACCACTCGTATTCGTGCTCGCCGATTTCGCTATCGACGGAAGCCGACAGGCCCATATCGCCCGCAAGGTCGCCAACGATGTCCTTGACCTTCTTCTTGTCCCAGTGCCGTTCCTTGCGCTCTTTCGCCTTACTGTCGCGCATATTGCGAGCCTTGCCGGAGATCGAAAGCGAGTATGGCAAGCACTTGGCGCTGACCTTATCGACCACGTAGGTGCCGAGGCTGCGCGCCGCGCCGTACCCGATGCGGATATCAACGATGGCGCCCTTGCGCGGCAAGGCGAGAAACTGCGGCGGACCGTCGTTGAGTTCCATCTGGAACGTGTCGGAAGCCAGCCCCTCCTTGTCCGTCACGGATATGGAAACAAGGCGCTCGTAGAAGCCGCCGGCAACCGGGTTGCCGTCGACTGAAATCTGGACTTGGGGGTGCATTGGGTGCTCCCGTGATGCAGGGCTGCCTGGTGGGAGTTAATCCCAGAGACTGACGAGCTTGGCCGCCGTCGTCTTCTTGGCAATGTCGGGCATCACGATGGTGGTGCCCATGGGCAGGACAGGGCCGCGTGCCGCAAGGCCTGGGTTAGCGTCAAGGACGGCCTCCGTCACCTCTGCGGTGCGGCCGTAGTGGTCGAGGCAGGCGAGGTCGACCGTCTGGCCCTGCTTCGTGATGTAGGTTGCAGGCATGGCGTCACCCGAAAAGATCGAAAATCGGCTTGAACAGCGAGACCCCGGCAGCGTCGCCCGAGTACCGCTTCAGCACGATCGAGTAGGCGTTTTTTCGCGCCGAACCGTAGCCTGTGATAAAACTTCTGTCTTCTGAGATCGATTGCACCGTGAACATTCCGTGGATCACGCCCGCAGCCTCGCTGCCAGAAACGAGCATGAGGGGGGCTCCGGCATTGGCAGCGGCGATGATCCCGTCCAGCGAACCCTGCCCTCCGAACTCTTCGGGAAACAGAACACCGTTAATCGTCACCTCTTCCGAGGTCGGGCCCGTCCACTGTTGCTGGTTAAGTGTCTGTGCGACGGCGATATCTGCCCACGGCGTTTGCACGCGGCGCTGAAGGCCGTCGAAGCCGAAGCCCATGCCTTCAAAGGCAAAGGCCCCTAGCATCATAGGGGTTGGTCCGGACATGGGGGGGGCTCCTGCCGTTGTGGCGAATGCGGCCCATCAAAAATGACGGAGCAAGATTCCTATTGCTTTGCTGGATGTTTCGTCCTTAGATTGAGTGGGGAACAACCTGGGGGACGAAATGCGCACATCAATTTCGATTGCGGTATTGCTTGCCGCGTCGACCACTCATGCGCTTGCTAACGAATACAGGCTCGAGCCGCTCGGCGGATCGGGTCAAGTGATCGTATGGAAATCAAAAGAAGCCCACGATGAGGCGCTATCGCTCATACGGGCGGGGGTGCACAAGACAAACCCGGCTATGGTCGGAGCACTTGTGGCCTGTATGGTCGACGGCGGCACAAAAGCGATCGTGACCGACATGGGATTCGTCACGCACGACATACTCGTGGTAAGCGGCAAGTCATCTGGGTGCAGGGGCAATATAGCTGCTGAGGAACTGGGACGTCGATAAGTCGCCTCTCAACAACTAGCCTTCCGCTTAGCGCGCTTCGCCCTCGCCGCACAAGGCTGCTCAAACGTGCCGCGCCAGATGCCCCTACCCTCGCGGCGCGCCTCCTCCTGCGCATCTGCATAAAGCCCGCCGCTATAGCGCGGCCAATCCACCGCGTTGCCGCTCTCAACCAGCCAGCGATTTACCTCACGACCATCGGCACGAAAGCAAATCCCTACGAACCTCTTGTAGCGGTCACGCTCAACAAACTCGCAGCGAGTTGGCCTTGATACGGCAAGCCAGTCATCGAGGGCAAAGGCCGCCTCCTTGCCACAGCGGTATTCTTTGTCATTTCCGTCCTTGCAGCGCTGCCAGCTTTCCGGCGCGTCGATACCGTTAAAGCGAATGCGCTCGCCATTGATCTCGATCGTGTCGCCGTCGATGACGCTGGCTCGACCTTCGATCGTTTGCGCGAGCGACGGGGTAGCTAAAAGCAGCAAAACCGCGAGCGCTCGAATCATGCTTCTTTGGTGCACTTTTTTGTGGATGGCGGGCTGCCACAAGCCTTACGAAAGTTTTTCTTGCTGGCGCATTGTCCCGTCGAATTGACGCGCCAGCCAGGCCCACCGCGACTCCCGCAGCCTCTTGCGGCAACTTCATAAGAGGCGCTGGCGGCAAATGTGGGCGTAGCCGGAACGGCCAGGCAAAATGCAACGAGCAGCGTTTTAGCGTGCTTCATGGAATCCCCTCCCCCTGTTCGTCACATAGTGCAACGAACAGGGGGAAGGTCAACCACTAGTCCGTATCGACCGCTTCCATGGCATTCTTTACGGCCCCGCCGAGGTCAGCCATCACCTCCGCGGCCACGCCCTTGCCGCTGCTCGCTTCGGTGATGTTGAACACGTTGCTGATCTTTATTTCAGGAGGCTGTTTGTTCGTAACGCGAACATCCTGGATCCCCCGCGGGTTCACTATCTGGTTGATCGTGCCGCTGTCCAGCGTGACCGGCCTGTCCTGTTGGTACTGGGAAGGCAGGGAGCTAAGAGCGCTCAGCAACAACCCCACCTTCGAAGGAAGGATGGTGCCCGTGCCCACCGTTGCACCCGCGGGTGCGCGAGGTATCGTCTCTTCGCCGGGCTGCGGCCCTGCACCGAGGCCCGCCCGATGGCGTCCGCCCTCAAAAGCAACGCCGCCAAACCGATTACGCTCGGCCATAAGCCGAGCTTGGAGATCAGGGTCATCTTTCGTCGCGCTGGCCATGGCGTCGTGCGGAACGGCATCGAGAGCTTTATAGCCCGCTAGCCCTGCCAGCACCCATGGATTGCGCTTAAGAAAACCACCAATCCCACGACCCGCCGCAGCAAGCGCAGCACCTATGCCGCCGGCTGCCGCTCCAGTGCCTGCGCCTGCCGCAGTAGTGGCGGCGGCACCTCCGACCCCCGTTAGGATACCACCAACTTTTCCTATCGTTTTCAGGATGCCGATCGCCGTAGTGATCCCGGTCAGGAACAAGATTGCGCGGGCCAGCTTCGATATCGCGCTAGCGGCCAGGGCAATGCCGCCAGCCGCCAGTGCTAGCTTTAGGCCCGGACCGGCCAGGTCACCCAGAAACTGAGCAATCGGATTCTCGCGAATTGCGTCCGAAAGTTCACGGACTGACTTTCCATACCCCTCAAACTTCGCAAACACCCCGCCCAACCGGTCAGCCGCGCCGCTGGGGTCTTCTTTGCCGAAGAGAAGGTCGCCGAGGTCACGGATGACTTCCTTGATGCCGCCGTCGTATCCGAGACCCTGTGTGAAGCCCTTCAGTGCGTATTTGATTTCGTCAAAGACAGAAGCACGAGAGCCAAGCGTGTCGAGGATGCGGCCGAACTCGAGCGCCGCCTCCTTGATACCCGGAAGCATGTCGTCGCCAATGCCTCGGAAGGTATCAGCAATCTTATTGCGCAGGATGGCGAGTGCGTTGCCCACCGTATCAGCGCGAACCATGTATTCCTTGAAGGCGGATCCGGCATAGTTTGCCTCATCGCCAACCATTCCGAGCTGCCTGCGCAACTCGGTGGAGTTGTTGATCAGCGGCATGAGGGCGCGGGCTTCGTCGCCAAACAGCGCCGACGCTATGGAGATGCGCTCCCATTCGGGCAGCTTTTGAATGCGCCCGATGACGTCCAGCGTCGTCTTGAGCGCGTTCTTTTGCATGTTCTTGGCTGTCTTGACGGAATCAAGGCCAAGCCTGTTGAACGCGATGTTGTGCGATTTGGTCGCGCGCGTGCCGATCGTCAGGGCGCGGCCCATATTTCGGAACGACGTCGCCGCCACTTCGGACTCGCCGCCAGCCGCGATCATAGCGCCGCCGAACGCCAGCGTTTCCTGCGCGGAAAAGCCGAACATCTCACCGGTAGCGGCAACGCGCTTGGTGTATTCGAGCAGTTTCGGCGCTTTCGCGGCCGTATTGTTCGAAAGATGGTTGAGGCTGTCCGCGAAGAGGCCGACGTCTTTCACCGTGAGGTGAAGCTGGTTCTTGATCTCGGCGAGAGCCTGGCCGGTGTCCGCTTCCGTCGTATCCCATGCGACCGAAACCTTGGCCACCATTTCGGCGAACTGATTGAGCTCGGCAAGCGGGATGTTCGACTGACCGGCGGCGGCGTAGATCGCCGCAATGCCCTCGGCCGCAATGGGCAGTTCCCGCGACATGGACAGGATCGAGCGACGGACGTTCTCCATCTGCTCGTCGTTCGCGTCAAGAACCTTGCGGACGTCGGCGAAGGCTTCTTCGAACTTGATCGCAGCGCCGGCCGTAGAGCTTATGCCCTTGGTGACACCGAGATATGCGCCGCCGAAGGCCAGCAGTTGGCCGCCGATACCGCGCAGCGGCGCCATGGCGGCAGTCTGCTGGCGGTTAAAGCCAGACAGCACGCCACCGATGCGACGCATCGGGCCGGTGACGCCGTCAAGAACGGTAAGCTTCAGGACGCTGGAAAGTGAGGCCATTTATGCGTCCTCGTCGGGTTGCCCGTTCAAGAGCTTTCGCGTCTTGACGGCCACGTCGAACCAGTAGGTCGCCAATTCTGGCGACCAGGTCGTGGTGATGTGTGGAGGCTCATGGAGCACGGTGGCGATGACGCCGAGGATTAATCCCCAGTCGTCTCCGCCCCGTTTCCCAGGAGGTCGCCGACTTCGGACATGATCCGCTTGAGGTCGCGGGCCCTGATTTGTTTGAAGGTCGGAACGCTGACACCGGATATCGAGGCTAGAACCGCGATCGTCTGTGACATCTCGTCCTTGAAATTTGAGCCGGCCATAAGGTCGCCGACGGTGGCCTCGCGGAACGTCAGTGCGGTGATCTGCTGGCCGTTGGCTTCAATCGGAGCGGAAAGGGTGATCGTCTTGGTAGACATGTGATCTCCTCGAACATGGAATTAAGAAGGCCCGCTCAGTGGCGGGCCTTTGCGATCAATCGATCAGGAGTGCCCGGCGAACCTTCGCGTTCTGCGACACGCCGCGGACCTTGAAGTCGAACGGGTCGGCTTCGTAGATTTCCTCGTCATCGATCTCGAGTTTGTAGTAGCGGACCTGGACCG
>Ga0182742_1004205_pt1 | contig 13274 bp, 15 predicted proteins | sample eDN5th37CBELigMG_FD_128880 | JGI IMG/M metagenome (GOLD analysis project Ga0182742, IMG submission 128880) | Enriched Miracle-Growth compost microbial communities from Emeryville, California, USA - eDNA 5th pass 37_C BE-Lig MG (version 2)... ... | reverse complement strand
TGCTTTAGTAATTAAAGAACTGACCAAATACCCAATAAATAACCGCGTTAGCCGCTTAAGAGAAGTAGCCGCCATCATGAACAACAACCAACAATATACTTGTTAATCCTAAAAAATGGATGGTGTCACCATCCATTTTTTGGTTCCTTCAATCCATTATATGGATATAAACGAAGAGTTTGGGAAAGATAAGATTAAAAGATATATAAAGGAGGTATCCTCGTGAATCTTGATAAAAATATGCAATTTGAGATCAAAAATGGCTTTATGCCGAATCTTAGTCGTTCTGAATCATTGACAATTCTTGAAGTAAACCCTAACAGTGTCATTATTCAAATGGATAAATCAAATGGTAGAGGGGTGTTTCCAGTCGAGCATCTTGAATATTGGATCAAACGAGGTTTACTCGTCCAAATGGACGACCATCAAAAAAAGACATCGTAAATGTGTCTACAAGCAGTTCAGACTAATTTTAATGAAGGAGGCTCTTTCTCAAATTTCTTATGTAGCGAAATTTCGAATTTAGACATTCAAATTTACGCGAAAAGAGCCAGAAAATTTATTTAACGTCTAAATAACAATCCAACCTTTAACATCGAAGTATAGAATTTAACAAGTATCTGTCCCAAATCAGCTCTTTCAAAAAGAAAAGGGCTTTTTTCTGTTAAATAAATTTTATCCATGAGCAAAATTGGGCGCTTTAAACTGGAGAATATTCCCACTCCCTTGCGTACGGTATAATAACGGGGGTGAATCAAATGAGAAAAATTAAAACAACCATTAAACTATTCTTAAGTTCATTGGTTGTAACAGCAGGCATGTTCGCATTTAGCGCAGGGCTTGCAGGAGCAACAGCTGATGAAGCAGAAAGGCACAGCTTTATTACGATTCAAAAAGGAGATACACTATATCGGCTTGCGAAAAAATATGGATTGACGGTGGAAGAATTAAAAGAATCGAATGGACTCACCAGTGATCTCATTTTTGCTGGGGAGCAACTCTTAATTCCTGCGAATCTGGATTCTGAGCTATATCTTGTGATCGGAGGTTCGTTTAAGAACAAACAGAATGCTGAAAAACAAGTGGCAAACTTTAAAGAAGATGACATAGATGCGTTTATGGTTCCTTATGTTATCGATGATGAGGTATTTTACCGGATTCAGGTAGGAGCGTTTTCGAAAAAAGAAAACGCAGAGAAACAACTCGAAACATTAAAGGAATTTGGCATTGACGACGCCTATATATTGAAAAGCGAGCCTCTGTCGTAAGCAGATTCCCCAATAGAAGTCTTGAAAAGAAATGATAGAAGACTTCAACAGGGGTGGTGGTGGAGACTACAAAAACTTTTTTAAAAACGCAATAAAAAGTTGGCAAACCACAAGGAAACACACCTAATTGGCTTGCCAACTTTTTTTATGTTTAACTTATTTGATCTCCACTTCCCGATAGCTTAAGGGTGTATCTGTGTAGGCCTTTGCCAAACCGTTTTTATGAATTTGAATTTTATTGACGTTTTTATAAGGCAGAAAAAGCTGGAGGTTTTGAGAAAAAGGTAAGAATGTTAAGGTGACTGTTTCTCTCGTTTGCCAATGAGCATGAATCTTTTCGTGATAAAACCAAAAACGTTGCGGAAATCCATTGCGAAAAAAAGGATGTTCGTTTGATTTAGGAACTCCTGGCTCATTTAAGCACAAATACAACGATAGATTGTCACAAAACTTAAGCAGTTTAACATGCTCGTCAACTTCCTGAAGGAACTTTTTGTTTCCTACCTTGCCTAATTGACTAAAAATGAGTCCCTGTCTGATTCGTTCTTGTTCGCAAAATGATATTGCCAGGGAATCTGTCGAATCTTCCAGAAACGACGTGTAGTGCAAACTACATAAAAGAGCTGCGTAAGTACTCAGTCTACTCACTTCATCAATTCCTCTTGTATATGCAGCGAGTTTAGGCTTTGCAGGATAATCGGTAAACGAGTAGGGCTGTTGTTTCTCTTCATTCCACAATGGCTGTTTGTCAACTCAATCCAACACCGATCATGCTCATAAATTGCTTGGATGACATCATCCTTTCGTTCGATACCTGCAAAATAATTTTGTTTCCAATTACTCGCAATTTCTCCGGAAAGTTTCGCATGATCTTGTTGCGTTACCATTAAAAAGCTCTCATTGCGCTCAAGTAGAATCATTGGGAAAGTCCTTTCTATTTATATTAGTTGAACTAGATCTTTAATTTATTTACAACCCAATCAGCCTCTTATGTAGTTATTTTTTAAGGGGCGGAACATTCTATATACTAATTATAATGGATTTTTGAAAAAGGATTGAACATTTTGTTGTTTTCTTACATAATGTAAATATGAGCATATATTCATATTTAAAACGATAAACATTAGGAGGGGTTGAAGTGGGTCACGGTCATTCACATGGACATCAGCACCACGGGCATGGGCACGGTCATAGTCATGGGCACCATCATCATACGAATAATAAAAAAGCGTTATTTATGGCGTTTCTGCTGATTGCCACATATATGATAATTGAATTTATTGGTGGTTTGTTAACGAATAGCTTGGCGTTGTTATCTGATGCAGGGCATATGCTAAGTGATGCGGCCGCTCTAGGGTTAAGTTTATTTGCCATCAAACTTGGCGAAAGAAGTGCGACAGCTAAGAAAACATTTGGCTTTAAGCGATTTGAAATTATTGCGGCGGCAATAAATGGGGCCACGCTGGTCATTATCGCTATTTTCATTTTTTATGAGGCGATTGATCGCTTTTTGAATCCACCGGAAGTCCAAAGTCTTGGAATGCTGACGATTGCAATAATTGGGCTATTGGTCAATATTCTCGCGGCGTGGATGTTAATGGGTGGAGATAAAGATGAAAACCTAAATGTTCGAAGTGCGTTTCTCCATGTAATTGGAGATATGCTTGGATCAGTTGGAGCGATCGTTGCGGCGCTGTTGATTTATTTCTTTGGTTGGGGAATTGCAGACCCGATTGCAAGTGTCATTGTGGCCGGTTTGATTTTATTCAGTGGCTGGAGAGTCATGAAAGATTCACTTCATGTGCTGATGGAAGGTTCACCAGATCATCTGAGCATTGAAGAATTGAAAAAGGCTCTCTCTTCTTTGACCCATGTTCAATCAGTACATGATTTGCATGTTTGGTCCATCACTTCAGGTGTTCCGATGTTAAGCTGTCATATTGCGATATCGCGCGACGGACAACATGATGACGTTCTTCACAACGCCCAAACCTTGCTTCACGACCAATTTGGGGTCGATCATTGTACCATCCAAGTAGAATCGGTAGAAGCTGGTTGTCCAAGCAAGCATGGAAACTGCAACTAGACTTAGGTACTTTCCTCAAACGGTGTTGCTTTACGAAATGCTGATGAATTATTTGAGGTAGATATAGCCAATAGTTATGAGAAGAGTGACGCTTCATACGTTCGACCAATTATAAATCCTCTTAAATCAAAATTAGACTTACAATAAACTTTATCAGGGACTATTTAAGCAATAGTAGGAAATAAACGTAGGGAAGGAGGTTGATTTTCTTTGGATAAAAAAGAATACCAGGTTATGGATGAAGAAACGTTATTTATTGTCTCGCAAACCTTTAAAGCATTATCGGATCCAACTCGTTTACGCATTCTTCATTTATTATTTCAGGGAGAACACTCAGTCAATGAAATTACTGAGAGGCTTTCCCTTCTTCAATCAACCGTTTCTCATCAACTGCGGTTTTTGAAAAATCTTCGCCTTGTTAAATTTCGCAAAGAAGGAACGACTGTGTACTATAGCTGTGACGATGAACATGTGAATAGCATCTTAAAGCAAACCATTGATCATGCAAACCATCATTAAATAAGTTTACAGAAAAATGGAAGGTGCCTGGCACCTTCCATTTTTCTTCCATATTATGATTGTGTTCCTTCTTTTGGTTTTCTTTGGCGCAAATAGCGTTTATCGTGCATAAATAAACTCCAGAAATAAATAAATCCGGGAAATAGAATGGCAAAGCCGACGATGTAGGTGACAAATACGGCGCGAAATGAATTTGGATCAGTAAACGCGGATTCAATCGTCACGCCAGGGTAGACAATATACGGAAGATGAGCCTTTCCATAGACATAACTTGCCACCAAATACTGAATGGTAACAGCAATCATTGCAAGCCGAGGCATCCCGCGAACCCCTTTTTCGAAAAACGAGGGAAGAAATAAACCAGCACCGCCAATTAAAAAAAAGAACAATGAAAACAATAGCAGCGGCAAATCTTCCATCATTTTATCATACAACCAAGGCGCTTCCCCTCGCAAGGTCAACATAATCAGAAACGCCATCGCTAATGAAATTGGACCAAAGATTCTTGCATCACGAAGGTACACTTGATATGCGTCCATTGCATGCGAGACCTTTGAATAGTCCGCCAGCAAAACAGATGATAGAAACAACGTACTGCTAATGCCAAACCCAATAAACGCATATACATTTGGGCTCGTAAACAGCGCCTCAAGATTGAGTTGTGCAAATCCCGTTTCATAGTCAACAAATTCCCCATGTGTAATCGGGAGCACACTGATTAATAGTCCCGGAATCAAAATCCCCGTAATGCCCGAAATATACGTTAATGGTTTGCGATATTCAGTAGCGATATTAGAAAAGACGAGAAACGCACTTCGTAACGCAAGTAACAATAAAATCATACTTCCTGGAACTAAAAGAACTGTTCCTAGTGTATAGGCAGCAGTCGGAAACAAGCTGTATACCGCCACGACCAACGCGACAATAAACGTATTCGTTACTTCCCATGTAGGGGATAGGTAGCGGTTAGCGATGTTCGTTGCTTTTGTTTTTTCACGGTTAATGTAAATCATCGACCAAAATCCTGCACCAAAATCCATTGTCGCCATAACAGCATAAATAAACACAAATCCCCAAAGTACAGTAATTGCAATTAGTGCGTCCGTCATAACGAAAGCCCCCTAAGAGTTAGAACTAAATAGTTGCACATTTTTATCTTCCGCCCGTCTAATATCATCCAAGACAGTATTTTTCTTAAAGTAATAAAGCAAGACCAACACAACCGCAATCGCAAGGATAATGTAAACCGCAATAAATAAAATAAACAACAAGCTAAGGTTGGTCGCCGTAGTAGCAGCTTGTGCAGTAGAAAGGATTCGATAAATGACCCAAGGCTGGCGTCCAGTACATGCAAAAATCCAACCGAATTCAATCGCAGCGACAGCTAACGGCCCCGAAGTGACTAATAACCATAAAAACCATTTTGGAAAACGATCTTTTTTCAGAAACTTTTTCCATACAATCCCCGCAAACGCAATCATAATCAATAAAGACCCAATCAAGACCATTGCATTAAATAGCGTATGAATGAACAAAGGTGGCCACCATTCCTCAGGAAAATCATTCAAGCCGACAACAACCGTATCAAAGCTGTTTCCAGCAAGGAAGCTCAGTGCCCAAGGAATCTCAATTCCCCATTTCACCGATTCTGTTTCGCGGTCGACAAATCCCCCGATGGCTAACGGAGCATGAGATTGTGTTTCAAATAACCCTTCTGCAGCAGCCAGTTTTTCTGGTTGATATTCATGTAAGTATTGAGCCGCAGAGTGGCCATTTAAGGCTGTTCCGAGCGCAGCGATGCCACCAACAACAAGACTAATCATTAAAGCTTTTTGATGAAACTTATACAATCTCGAGCCATACTCATTGCGAAGCATTTTAAACGCTGCCACACTTGCAACAACAAACGCCCCTGTCACATACGCCGATAAGGCGACATGGCCAGCTGTTACGAAAAAGCTAACGTTGAAGAAAGCAGCCCATGGATTAACATCCACAATGTTACCGTCTTCAATTCGGAACCCGGCCGGTGTTCCTTGAAACGCATGAACATTGGTAATCAGCACAGCTGAAGCAAGTGCTCCTATTGCGACTAAAATTAAGCTGACTATCCGCATCCACGGTGCAATTCGTTCTGCCGCATATACATAGATGGACATAAATAAAGCTTCAATAAAAAAGGCATAAATTTCAATTTGAAACGGCAGCGGCATTACCCGACCAATCACTTCCATAAAACCCGGCCATAATAACGATAATTGTGTTCCAGCAATCGTTCCTGTTGGAATCCCAACTCCTAATAATACGGCAAACGCTTTCGTCCAGCGTTTGGCCATCACCACATACTCAAGGTCCTTTGATTTTTGATAAAGTAGCTCTGCGGTCAGAATCATCAGGGGAAGTCCAACCCCGATTGTCGCAAAAATAATATGAAAGGCCATCGTGGTTCCAAACAGGGAACGGGCAATCAATAAATCATCCATAAGCGTTACGTCCTTTCGGGAAACTTTTCCTTTCATATAATTTCCAATAAAGTAGGGAATATGTAGCCTTTTAAAGAAAGTGCCCAAATCCCTTGCGAAACACATAAAAAGCACAGTGCACCTACTTGAGGAGACTGTGCTTGGAAAGTATTCCTGTTTTGCATATTCTTATCAGTGGTTTGCTACGCGTTATTACAAGTTTCATCGCCGTCACTTACTGTTATAGAGCGTCACGAATCACTTTGCGGTAGTAGTTGACAGAAAGGAGACCAAAAATTGAGTACAATACAGTATACAGCAACATCACGACGATCATTGGTGTCCATAGCTCACTACCGAATAAAAACCATCCAGACTTTACAGCAAAATAGCTATGAAATAAACCGAGTAGAAGGGGGATTCCGAAATTAAATAGTTGTTTCTGTTGGACACCTTTTAAAAGATCGTTCTGAGTAAAGCCTAACTTTCTTAAAACTGTATAATTTGGCTTCTCTTCTTCACTTTCACCTGTTTGTTTAAAGTAAAGAATACATCCTGAAGTGACTAAAAACGTTAATCCCAAAAAGGCAACGACAAACATCATGAAACCCATATTTGTTTTTTGATTATTGCTTAAATTGAGTTGCGATTCATGAGGTCCATTGCTTGTTGCTAAGGTTTCGTTGAAAATTTGGTTTGCTTTTTCTAGTTGATTTTTATTTGCAATATCGATTCCGTAAAATGTATTAGAAGGTTTTTGAATGTCAGGATTTGCTTCGGTTAAGAACTTCGTAAATGCTTTTTCATCAACGATCGCCACCGGTAAACCTCCGCTAGTATAATAGCCAGACACGATAAACTCATCTTCTAAACCTAGATAAGTAAATTTTTGGTTGTTTAGTTCAAGTGTACCAGCGTCTTTTAAACGGATAAAATTTTGAAGTAAGTCGTTATATCCTGATAGAATGACTTCACTAGAAGATAAGTCGATATGTTCAATCGCCGTATCGCTGACAACAGGAAGCACCGTACCCTCCACTAGTTCTCCTTCAATATCGCCATCGGAAATTTGTGATAAATCAACTTCAACTTGAATGACTTCAATGCTTCTTTCCTCAAATTCAATTCCATTTTCATTTAACGTCTCTGTAAAGGTTGACGCATGAGCTTCATCAGTAAAAGAGAAATCAGCGGCTACATAATCTTTAGCAGTCTGTTCGGCAGAATAATAGGAAATATAACTTAATGATAATAAACCGATTGCAAGGGCAGAAATCGTCGTAATGATGGTTAATAACAAAGCATTAGATTTCATCCGGAACATCACAGATGAAAGCGAAACGACTTCATTAACCTTCAAATAGCCGTTTTTACGTTTGCGGATAAGATGAAAGATAAATCGGATCGAACCTTTATAAAAAAGGTAGGTTCCAATAATTACACTTCCTAAAATAATAACCATTGCGAGGAATAATTCCGTCATCGTTGTAAAATCGCCGCCGAACAATTTCGATGAAATAAAATATCCGATTACAATCAAGAGAAGACCAATGATACCCATTATCATTTCCAAAAACGTCACTTTCTTGATTTGTTCTTCTGTTGAAGAAGTTACCCGAAAAAGAGCGAGAATAGTGTGTCTTTTGATGAAAAGATGATTAATGAGCATAATCAGAAGATAGATCATACAAAACACAATCAACGTTTGTAGAAGAGCTTCCGTTGAAAATCTCAATGTCGCTATCGCTTCTACGCCGGTTATTTTAAATAACAATAAGATGATTAATTTGGAAAAGGAAAATCCAATAAAGATCCCAATTAACAGTGATCCAAAATACAGCATAAAGTTCTCAGCGCTTAATAATCGCAAAATCATTCCTTTATTCATCCCGACTAATTGCAGCAAGCCGATTTCTTTGCTTCGCCGTTTGATAAACAGATTATTGGCATACAACAGAAAGATGGCGACAATGGCAATCAATAAAATTGAAGCAGTGCGAATGGCCGCTGCCCCTTTAATCGATCCTTCCGCTACATCCATCGATGGATCGTATTGAAGCGTAACGAACGAAAAATAGAGAGCAGAGCTAAATATCAAGGCAAACACATATAAAGAATAGTTTTTTAAATTCTTTCTTAAGTTCCGAAATAGAAGTTGCTTACTGGTCATGTTGAACACCACCTAATACACCTTGTGTTCGCATAATGTCTTTAAAAAACGCTTGTCTTGTTTCGGTACCTTTATTCAGTTGAGTAAAAATCTGTCCATCTTTAATAAAAATGACTCGGCTACAATAACTTGCGGCAACTGGGTCATGCGTGACCATCAAGATTGTCGCCTGACGCTTTTGATTTAATTGACTTAGTTTATTCAGCAAATCAGAAGCAGACTTTGAATCTAGTGCACCTGTTGGCTCGTCAGCAAAGATGATGCGCGGTTCATGAATGAAAGCCCTAGCAGCAGATGTTCGTTGTTTTTGACCACCAGAAAGTTCATTCGGGTATTTGTCTTGTAACTCGAAGATCCCGAGTTCTTCGGCGACTTCTTTGAATTTATGATTAGCTACGGTTCGAGATGTTTTTGAAATGGATAATGGCAATAAGATATTTTCTTTTACCGTTAGAGTATCTAGAAGATTATACTCCTGAAAAATAAACCCTAAATGCGCCTTTCTAAATTCTGCGAGTTGTTTTTCTTTTAGTTTGGTCATTTCTTGACCATTGATTAGAATCGAGCCGTTACTCAGTTTATCAATCGACGAAAGCACATTTAGCAAGGTGGTTTTTCCTGAACCGGAGGGACCCATAATACTGATAAACTCTCCTTGGTGAATCGAAAGGTCGACACCTTTCAAAACCTCTTGCTTATTAAACTTATTTCCGTAACTTTTATAAATTTTACTTGCTTCCAATATCTTCATTTCCGCACGCTCCTTTTTTGTTCATAGCTTCATTATAAAAATGGCAGCGTGAATTTTCCTGCGATTGAGGTAACAAATGAGGAAAGCATGTGACATTTTTGTCACATGCTTGCAAGATTCACGAATTCATTTTTATTTGGAAAAATGAGTTTGAATGTAGTCCCGATACCTAATTCAGATTCTACTTGAATCACAATGTTTAACGATTCTGCAGCTTTCTCAGCTAAATAAAGTCCCATTCCAGTTGCAGCTGCATCTTGATGATTGATTGTTGAGGTAAATCCTTTTTCAAAGATCCTTGGTAAATCTTTTGTAACGATGCCGCGACCAAAATCAGTAACTTCTAGGATGATGTGGTCATCCTTGACTCGACTTGTAATCACAATGTCTGCTTTTTCGCTATATTTTATCGCGTTAGTTATCAGTTGACGAAAGATGAAACTAAGCCATTTCGCATCTGTGAGCAATACTGTCTCTCGCAAGTTGATTTCAAACCCAATTCCTTTTTGCATGCACCAAGATTGGAGCGATTTTACTTCAGTAAACACAATTTTTTGCAAGTCGACTTTTTCAATATATAAATCATTTTCCATGAATGGAAGCCGCTTTTGGTGCAGTTGTTGGTCAAGTAAGAGATGGATTCGGAGCCATTCATAAGCTAGCTGAGATTTCAGTGAAGTTTCTTCCATCCTATCGATAATGAGCGACATCGCCGTTAACGGTGTTTTCACTTCATGAATCCATGCCATCAAATCATCTTTTTCTTGTTCAGATTGAATTTTCTGGTGAGAAGCTTCACTTTTGAGTCGATCTGTTTGATGAAAAAGTCGCTTTTGAATGATTTTCTCAAAGGGAGTTTCGGCTTTCGTAATCGAGCTTACATCGAAATCTTCGTACCAATCTTCGATACTTTTGATAAATCGTGTTTCTTTTATATAGGCAATGATTAGAAAGAAAAGGAACAGAATGCTCCATAAAAATAGGACATAGTAGATTGATTTTAGCGGGAGGGCAGGATCAAGATAGGCAACGATTATAAGTAAAATTGGAAACAGAAAGCTGAAAAGAATCCACCTTCGTCTTTCTAATAAAAAATTTTTAACCATTAGAAGTTTCCTCTTCTTTTGCAATATATCCTTGTCCGACTTTTGTCTCAATGAATCTACCAATTTGAAGTTCCTCTAATTTTTTCCGCAAGCGATTTACGTTTACTGTTAAGGTATTATCACTAACAAAACGTTCGTCCTCCCATAAGCTTTTCATCAAAGCCTCTCGAGAAACGATCTTGTTTTTATGGGCAATGAGTTCCTTTAAAATGAACATTTCATTTTTCGTCAATTCAATTGAACCTAGTTTATTTGTCACCATATTTTTCTCATAATCAATCGTTGCTCCAGACCAAGATTTCAGCACGGTTTCTTCCGTATTGTAGTTGTAAACGCGGCGGAGAATCGCCTGAATTTTGGCGATTAGCACGTCAAAGTGAAAAGGTTTTTGAATATAATCATCGGCTCCCAATTGCATAGACATGACCATATCGGTGGGATGATCCCGCGACGATAAGAAAATGATTGGAACCTTTGAGTGCGTGCGAATCATTCGACACCAGTGAAACCCATCAAATTTAGGCAACTGAATATCGATTATCACTAAATCAGGTGATAACAACGTATACTCTTGAAAAACTTTCGAAAAATCAGAAACACCTTGTACCTCGTAGGACCATGTCTCTAACCGGTCCTTTACTTCGTGAAATAAGGTGGCATCATCTTCAATCAGCATAATTTTAAACAAAACATCCACCAACCTTCCTCAACCCATATTACTCAAAAATAAGTATAGCAAAAAATTCCTGTTCACAATATGTCAGACGATAGGAGGGACGTTAAAAGAAAGCGAAATTAGTTGGGAAAAACCTCCTAGGTGCCAGGCACCATCCATAAAATTGGTAATTTAGTTGAGGTTTGTCTGTTGTTGTCGGTGGATTTGAGGATACTCTAGCGATTGATAGGAAATGTAAGGAAATGAAATTTGGAGAAGTCTAGGGCTAGTATACGACTGATTATTCAGAATAAACCGTTAATATAAAAGTTTACCCAATTATATGAACTTTGTGATAATTAGTAATAAAGGGGGAGAGCTATTTGAAAAAAGGATTTTTATTATCACTCATGCTCAGTTTTGTTTTGGTTTTGCTAGCAGCATGTGGTGGAAGTGAGGAGTCATCTGGTGAATCGAATGATGGTTCTAGTAATGAATCTGGGGATAGTCAAGTTTATACAGTAGCAACCGATAGCAATTTCGTGCCGTTTGAGTTTCAAAATCCTGATACAGGGGAAATGGAAGGGTTTGATATCGAATTGATTCAAGCACTTGCGGATGAAGCGGGCGTTGAAATTCAGTTTGAAACGCTAGAATTTAGCGGGCTGATTGCCGGAATGGAAAGTGGACGATTCGAAATTGGGATTGCTGGAATTACGATTACCGATGAACGAAAAGAAAAAATTGAATTCTCTGATCCGTATTACGATGCAGGTTTAATTACGGTAGTCCAAGCAGATAACGAAGACATTACGTCCATGGATGATCTTTCAGGGAAAAAGGTTGCAACACGAACAGGATCTACTAGTTTTGATTACTTAACAGAAAATTACCCAGATGCAGAAGTGATTCCATTTGAAGGAATCGTTGAAGCTTATATGGAGCTACGCAGTGGTCGAATTGATGCCGTTGTCTATGATTCTCCGAACGCATTATATTACGTAAATGAAAAAGCAGATGGTAGCTTGAAAACAGTTGGGGATATTGCCGAAGCACAGCAATACGGGATAGCCTTTAAACAAGGTTCAGAGCTAGTTTCACCTTTCAACGAAGCACTTGCTAAATTCAAAAAAGATGGCACCTATGATGACATTTACGAAAAATGGTTTGGGGAGCGCCCATTCGGCACAGAGAAATAAACACCTGATAAAAAGTGTAGCAAGTTCAATCTTGTTACACTTTTTTTACACTTAGGATAGTGACCTAGCATCAATAAACGAAAGCTCTTCTTGAATAGAAAAAAACAATTGTCAAGAAGAGAGCGATATAAGAGGGGGGAGAACATGGAAGTATTTTTAAACTCAGAATATATCAAACCAATGCCTTTTCTACTAGAAGGTTTAATATACACATTGCTCATCACTTTTGCCGGGCTGTTCTTCGGTTTTATTATCGGGGCGTTCACCGGTCTAGGACGATTATCAAAGAATAAATTCATTTACGGCCTATCATCTGTGTATGTTGAAGTGATCCGGGGAACACCATTATTGGCACAAATTCTCTTTATCTATTTCGGTTTATCACAGTTAATGGATATTAACATGCATAAACTCGTGGCGGCAATTTTAGCGATTGCACTCAACGCCGGTGCCTATATCGCCGAAATCGTTCGCGGCGCTGTACACTCCATTGATAAAGGCCAAATGGAAGCTGGACGTTCCATCGGATTAACGAAAGGTCAAACAATGCGGTATATTATTTGGCCACAAGCATTTAAGCGGATGATTCCGCCACTTGGTAACCAATTCGTGATTAGCTTAAAAGATACGTCGTTATTTTCAGCCATCGCTGTGGGGGAAATGGTTTATAAAGCGAAAACCTATTATGCTACGACATTTACCCCCTTTGAAACACTAACAATGGTTTGTGTGCTTTATTTACTCATTACGATTCCAACCTCAATTTACTTAAGAAGGGTTGAAAGGAGACTCGATGTTTAATGATACAAGTAAAAGATTTGCATAAGTCGTTTGGAAAACTTGAAGTTTTAAGAGGAATTGACGCTGAGGTCAAAGAAACAGAGGTTGTTTGTGTGATAGGCCCTTCTGGATCGGGGAAAAGCACTTTCTTGCGTTGCTTAAATCTGTTAGAAGAAGTAACAAGTGGTGAGGTATATGTAGACGGAGAATCGTTAACTGATCCAAAAATTGATATTAATTCGATCCGATCTCGGGTAGGAATGGTGTTTCAGCATTTT
>Ga0182742_1004204_pt1 | contig 13276 bp, 11 predicted proteins | sample eDN5th37CBELigMG_FD_128880 | JGI IMG/M metagenome (GOLD analysis project Ga0182742, IMG submission 128880) | Enriched Miracle-Growth compost microbial communities from Emeryville, California, USA - eDNA 5th pass 37_C BE-Lig MG (version 2)... ... | reverse complement strand
ATATCCATTAGAGATAACTGATTACACCGATACTAAAATTGTGCTAACAGAGGAGCCTAAGCGTGTTGTAACGCTCGTTCCGAGTGAAACTGAAATTGTATTTGCTGTTGGTGGTGGTGATAAGGTAGTAGGTATTAACGCATTTAGTGATTACCCTCCCGAGGCTCAAAGTATTCAATCCATCGGCGATGCCACTATTAATGTTGAAGCAGTCGTGGCAACAGAGCCAGATTTAGTATTAGCAAGCTATTCAATGAATGGTCATTATATTGATGCGATACGTAGCTTAGGTATTACGGTTTATGTTTCAGAACCAAAAACATATGATGAGACTGCTAATCATATTGAAATGATAGGACTATTATTAAATAAACAAGCAGAGGCTGCTCAAGTGGCAAACGACATGAGGCAGGTAAGAGCAACAATTGAAGAAACTGTTGTAGCTGCAGAAAAGCCAAAGGTATATTTAGAATTCTCACCAGGCTGGACTGTTGGTGGTGAGGAATACTTAGATGAATTAATCCAAATTGCAGGTGGTCAAAATATTAATCAGGCTACACCTGGATGGTTTGAGGTTAATGGTGAAGCGGTTATCGATGCAAATCCTGACGTCATCATCTATCCAAATTTTGGTGAGGCTGAAAGCTCAATACTTAAAGCCATTGAGGAGCGACCAGGCTGGGACGTTATAGATGCTGTTAAAAACGATCGAATCATTGAGGTATCAAATGAGCCCTTAGTAAGAATTGGACCGAGACTTGCAATTGGCTTAAAAGAAATCGCAGAGGCACTGCATCCGGAGCTGTTTTAAGCATGATAAAGAGAATAGTCACCTACCATACTATTGCTATCGTCGTCCTATTTATAAGTATTATATGTGCATTATCAATTGGCTCCTCAACGATTTCAATAAAAGAGGTGTGGGGCATTTTATGGCATAGTGCGGTAACTGGTCAAGTAGAACAGCTGTACAAGCCATCAACGATTGCGATTGTTATAGACATCAGATTATCTCGATTAATATTAGCTATTTTAGTAGGAGGTAGCCTGGCATTAGCAGGAGCTGGATTTCAAGCGATTTTGCGAAATCCTTTAGCTGATTCATATACTACAGGCGTCGCTTCAGGAAGCTCAGTAGGTGCTGCGTTTATTATTGTAATGCAGCTACAAATGGTATGGGGGCTATGGACAATTCCGGTGGTAGCCTTTATTTGTGGCATATTAACCATGATAGCTGTATTACTATTAACCTATCAAAAAGGAAGCATGCAGCTACAAAATTTAATTTTAGCGGGTGTTATTATACAAAGCTTTTTAGGTTCTTTTGTTTCACTTATGATTGCCTTAAGTGAAGGAGTTGTCAATAATGTCCTGTTTTGGATTATGGGCTCGATCGCAAACAAAACATTAGATTTAGCGTTTGTCGTATTACCATTTTTAGTCATTGGTATTGCTATCCTTTTGCATTATAGTCAAGCATTAAATATTATAGCTTTAGGTGAAAAGGAAGCAGCATATATGGGGGTAAATGTTCAACGTGTAAAGCTCATTGTTTTACTTGCATGCACACTGCTCACTGCAGCTGCTGTATCAATCGCTGGTGTTATTGGATTTGTAGGTTTAGTTATACCACATATGATGCGATTTATAGTTGGGATAGATAATCGCTTGCTTATACCACTATCGTTTTGGGGTGGGGGAATATTTTTAATATGGGCAGATACACTAGCTCGTATCGTGTTAGTCCCTCGTGAGTTACCTCTTGGTATTATTACAGGCCTAATCGGTGCTCCAATATTTATTTACTTACTATATCGAAGTCAGCGTACAAAGGGAGTGACTTCAACGTGATTACGATCAATAACTTATGCTACAAAATAGACAAGCGTAATATTATCGATCATATAAGCTATACATTTCATGAGCGATCATTTTACGGCTTAATTGGTGCAAATGGAACAGGTAAATCGACTTTAATACAGTTAATAGGTGGAATTATCAAGCCATTATCTGGCGAGATTATAATTGATGGCAAGCAAATAGTAGACTACAGTAAAAAACAATTAGCACAAAAGATTGCAGTATTGCAGCAGGGAGGCCTTGAGCCACTAAATTATACTGTAAATGAAGTATTAGAGATGGCTAGATATCCTTATCAGGGCTGGTTAGGACAAGAAAAGCAAAATAGTGAGCCCATTATTAAAGAGGCGATAAAGCGGACCAATATTACCAAGCTAAAGACAAAAAAATTAAGTGAGCTTAGTGGAGGAGAAAGACAGCGAGTAGCGTTAGCAAAGCTTTGGGTGCAACGCCCGAAAGTTTTACTGCTTGATGAGCCAACGACGTATCTTGATATTGGCTATCAGCAAATGATCATGGAGTTTATAGCTAATTGGCAAAAGGAAGAGCAATTACTCGTTATTGCTGTTATGCATGATATTAATCTTGCCGCTTTATATTGTGATCATATTGTTGCTTTACACGAAGGAAGCTTTATCGCAGATGGCAAAACAGAGAAGATGCTAACGCAGTCACTGCTTAACAAGCTTTTTGATGCCAATATTGCAATTGTTGATCATCCTAAGCTTCATGTGCCACAAATGATTATGAATCCTGAATCTAAGTAGTCTTATAAAAAATCCCCTTTAGGCATATGATACTAAACTTACCTAATAAGTAGTTAATCTATGCCTTAAGGGGATTTTTATTTTTTATTACGAGCTTAATATCCATATAAATGCAAAAACAATGATGCTGAAAAATAAAGAGCACAATACTAAATTTTTGTTACTTGATTTTTTGTTGACTATATCCCTAATACTACATAATAAAAACAACATAAATAAAAATGGAAAAAGTCCTACAATAATAATATCCATTATTACCGCCTATAAACACGTATAATTATTTTATTGAAAAAAGCAAGCAATATAAAAGGTTAATTCTGCTACACTAGAGCGGTAAAGATGAAGCGGGATGGAGGTTAGCCTATGCTGCAAAAGCTAATATCAGTAGCACAGTATAATAAGCTAATAGATCATTTTGGAAAATTAAAAGTTAATCGAGTAACTGCAGTTTTTGAAAAGTATATTAAGTTATGGGAGCTAGAAAATTGTGAGCTTATTCCTTACTACTCCATTAATATATTATTTAAGGTCTATAGTAAAAGATTTGGAGCATGTGTATTAAAGCTTAATACTGTTGTTGATCAGTATACGAATAGAGAAATTACATTTCTAAGCTCGAATATGCCTATGTATTGTAAACTGCATGTTTATGATGTTAACGATGGCGTTATGCTATTAGAATATGTTGAGAGCGGAGTTAGTCTTCATAAAATAGAGCCTCATGAGGCGAGAGTGGAGGCCTTTTGCTCAGTTTTTGAAATGCTTCATCAGCCGTTTGTTCATGATAAAGGTGTAAAAAATATCGAGTTATATCCTAGCTACGAGCAGCTCTTAACAAATATAAAAAACTGGGCAGAAGAGAAGCGGGCTACTAACATTATGACGTATATTCATGACGCAATCACCTACTACAACATACTGAAGGAAAATTATTCAGCTTTTTGCTTACTCCATGGAGATTTGCACCATGATAATATTTTATATCGCTCTTCTACCAGCTTTGTTGTCATAGATCCAAAGGGTGTAATCGATATGAAAATACTCGATATACCGTGCTTTATATTAAATGAATGTGAGCAAATCAAAAAAGAGACTGATAGAAGTAAAATGATTAATATCATTAATTATTTATCACATAAATTAAATGTTGAGCAGCTACATCTTGCATATGCTTTTTATATACACGCTACTTTATCTATTACTTGGACGATACAGGATGATAGTGTTGATCAGCGAACGAACGATTACATCGCTGACTATTTATTTTGTAAGAGCTTTATCGACCTATATTAAAATTAGTTAGTTATGTGTACATATTATTATTTCGATGACAAGACGAGTATAGCTAGTTAAGGTGCAAAAAGGTTTGCGGGCTGGCTATCGTTATCAATTTTAAAATATAAAAAATAAAGCTAGTTAGAAGCTAACTTAGCCTTACTTCATATTTCTATAATCTGCTTAAGAATGAATATAATTTAAAGATGACTCTCTAATGACAAGACGATGAGGAATAATCACTCGCTCATTTAAAACTGTGCTTGGCTGCGTTAATCTTTTAATTAATAATTGTGAAGCAGTATAGCCTAACTGATAAGTTCCAATATCAATTGAAGAAAGTGGAGTAGAAGCCATTTGTGCCAATGGAATATTGTTAAAGCTAACTAAGCTTATTTGTTTAGGGCATTTAATATCAAGCTCATTCATTGTTCTTAATATACCAAAAGCTAAATGGTCATCCATAACAACGAGTGCAGTAGGTCGATTCTCATCTTGAAAAAAGGTTGAGATTGCTCTAAAGCTGCTTTGCTGTAAATAATCGCTATCCATTAGCCAATCCTCATTGATAGGGAGCTGAGCTTTATTCATAGCAAGTTTAAACCCCTCTAGTCTATCAATTGAAACGGTTAAGTTTGATGATCCACCGATAAACCCTATTTTTTTATGTCCCTGGTTTATAAGATGCGTCGTTGCGTCAAAGCTAGCCTGTACATTATCAGTATCGACAGATAGAAGCTGCTGCTCTTCTTCAGTACGTCCAATAATAACGGTTGGAAAGTTAAGCTCATTTAGGCGTTTAATTAGTTTATCTTCTAGTCTTGAGGAGAGTAATATAACGCCATCGACTCTTCGTCCTAATACAAGTCTATTAATTAGCTCATCTTCATCATAAGTGGATGAAGTAGAGGTTAACAATGTGTCATAATGATGCTTAGAAGAGCTTGCTAATATCCCTCGTAGAAGTTCTCCGAAGAACACGTCTTGAAAAAGCTCTTCAGCTGGTCTTGGAAGTAATATTGCAAAGGTATTCGTTGTTTTAGAAACTAAGCTTTGAGCCATTATATTAGGGTGATAATTTAATTTAATCATAATGTCTCTTACTTTACGTTTTGTCTCTTCACTAATTCTTTCATGATTCGATAAAACTCTAGATACTGTGGAGGGAGAAACACCAGCTTCTCTAGCAATATCTTTAATCGTAATCATTAAATAAGCCTCCTTATAGAGCGTACACCGTTCTAATATTAATCTTAATAGTTATATTATATACAGATACAATAAAAAAAGGAAATTAGTGTATGTACTAATTTCCTTTTTTAGAAGCTTATTTTTGTTTTAATATGATAAAGCTATAGCCATCTAAAGCCAACTCGATTGAATCTGATTTAGTTGCTGTTATAAGCTTAGCTTCATTTTGCCAAATAACCTCAAATTCTTGCTTAGTTTCAAGCTTTATCGATGCAGTGGTTTTGTTTTCATTTGTATTAATAATAACGATAAAACTGTCATTATCATCCTGTCTTGAATAAGCAATGACATGATCTTGCATGTCAGACTCGATTGGAAGGAAAGCGATTTGACTGCTTCTAAATGCACCATAAGTATGTCTTAGCTTTAGAAGTCTTTGATAGAAGCTTAGAAGCTCCTTGTTTTGCTTCTGCTCATCCCATTCCATACACTTACGACAATCTGGATCATGACCACCATCTAATCCGACTTCATCTCCGTAATATATACACGGTGCACCAGGATACGTGAGCTGGAATAATGCTGCTTGCTTCATCGCTTTAATATTCTGATTAGCAAGCGTTAGTAATCTTGCAGTATCATGGCTATCAAGCAGGTTAAATGCAGAAAGTGTCACTTGCTCAGAATAGTTAGCTAGCTGTTTTCCGATTCTATTCTTAAATGCGTGAGCTGAAATTGATTTGTTTGCAAAGAAATCAAGCACTGCATTCGTAAATGGATAATTCATAACAGCATCAAATTGATCACCCTGTAACCAAGCTGTAGCATCATGCCATATTTCTCCTAAAATATAAACATCAGGCTTTAAGGCTTTAACGGTTTGTCTAAACTCACGCCAAAACTGATGGTCAACCTCATTGGCGACATCTAGTCTCCAGCCATCAATATCAAATTCCTTAATCCAATATTGTGCAATATCAAGCAGATAAGCTTTTACTTCATCGTTTTCAGTATTTAGCTTGGGCATTTTAGGCTCAAAGGCAAATGTATCATATGTTGGTATGTTATCGATGACTTGTAAAGGCCAGCTTCTAACATGGAACCAATCCTTGTACTTTGATTGCTCTCCCTTTTCTAAGGCATCGACAAAAGGAGGGAATGTTTTACCGCAGTGATTAAACACAGCATCAAGCATCACTTTAATGCCTCGAGCATGTGCCTGCTTAATAAGCTCTTTAAAGACCTTTTTATCGCCAAAATGCTTATCTATTGTAAAATAATCTTCAGTATCGTATTTATGATTTGTTGTCGCTTCAAAGATTGGCGTGAAATAAATAGCTGTTATCCCTAACTGCTGTAAGTAGTCAAGATGATCGATTACGCCCTGTAAATCTCCACCAAAGAAGTTTGTAGGTGTAGGCTTGCCACCCCATGCTTCAACCTGAGGTGGGTTGATGGATGGATCTCCATTAGCAAAGCGCTCAGGGAAAATTTGATAAAACACAGCGTCCTTTACCCAGCTTGGCGGCTCAAACACATCAACGGGATTAATGAATGGAAAATCAAAAAAAGTGTTTGGATTATCAGGTAGCTTCTCTACAAAATCCTCCTCAGTTAAAACGATCGTACTGTTAGATACATCTGTAAATTTAAAGGCATATCTTAATCTGCGATACGGGGGAGTAATAGCAATATGCCAATAATCAAAAAATTGATCCTGACTGAGTAAGGTCATGTGATCAGTTTGGTTGCTTTGATCCCAGATGTATTTGTCACCATGAATAACCTGTACCTGCTTCATATCATTTCGTTTGGTACGTACACGTAAATGGACTGTTTTTTTGTCAAAGCTATACGCCCAATTTAATTTGGGCTTATGGTAGATTGCCTCAAGTAACATGAAATTTTCCTCCTCAATAAAAAAAGGTACAACCAAGGAGTGTTAATCCGAGGTTGTACCTTTACTAATAGGTATCATTGCCTTTATGTTGTATTAAGCCTATTATACTAAATATTTTTGGATTTGGAATATTAAACTTAAATTTTAGTATAATGCTAGTTTTATTGGCTATTGATTTGCTCTGTGTCATGTCAACTGTTACTATTTATCTATTAATTAATTTATTATAGCTACGTCATTAAAGTTCATGTACAATAATATTGATTAATTACATTAATTTTTGGAGGTAAACATGGATCCAACTTTAATTTGGTTAGGTGGATATATCGTTTTTCTAAATATCTATCTTTATTGGGCTATGGGGAAGGATAAAAACTACGCAATAAAAAATATGCCTCGTATTCCTGAGCGTCATTTCATATTATTTAGTATTCTTGGTGGTGCTTTAGGCTGTTTATTAGGTATGTGGCATCATCGTCATAAAACTAAGCATTTAAAGTTTAAAGTCGGTTTACCAATTATTTTGGCGATACAAATAATTATAACTTTCTTAATAATCGGAGTGTTAACTTAATGGATTTACGCATGCACTTTCTATCTTTTTTTGTTATTAATTCGCAAACAGAAAAAGATTCAGAAGCTAGCTTTAAAGCATTTAAACATTATCAAACCTTATCATCAGATGAATATGAGCAAAGTGCATTAAAATCATTTTTAGATGATGAGTTTGTGCGTATATTAAAACGTAAGGTGGAGAAATATCAGCAATCATCTAATCCACCAACAAAAATTGGTACATTTATGGTTCAGCCTGGTTATGAGTTATCTAGCAATATGAACTATCATCTGTTTCAGCGTATACGTGAGGCAACAGATAAGGAAAGGTTTCATGCCTTGTCAGATGAGCTTATTCGCTTATATATGGATACATCAGCCGTTCGAGGTGGTGCATTTATTGTTGCTACAGCAACATGGAATACGTATTTTAATGAACCATTCCTGTTTATATTAAAATGTGACTTTGAACCGAAAATCGCTACCATTTCTGATGAAGTGCAGCTTATTAAGCAAGTGGATATGGCGATTAGTGCGAAAACAATAAAATCGATTCAATATCCTCATATGTCGGAGGAAGGCATATTAGAGCATTGGGAGTTAAAAATAAATCAAGCTTCACATGCACGTTATTTTGAGGACTTCTTAAAATATGTAAGCTATGAAAAATCCATTCCTGAAGCTGTAAATGAGCAGGTTGTCGAAATGGTGCAAACATTTATCGAGCAAAAATGGGAGCCTGAGCATGAGCAGGAGCGTGTAAAAGCGGAGCAGGCGATAGAAATATGGGCTGCCAGTGAAAAGCGTGAACTACAACATTTCTGGACGCCTCAGGAAGTGATTGAGGCACAAAGCGTGCTAGTCGAGCAAAAAGAAGATTTGCCATTACAATTTAAGCTCGATCAGGTGCAAATTAAAGGGTTATTAGCACACTTTGCTTCATCTATTCATATTGCCCAGCATAATGGTAAATATGTTGCTATTATTGAAGGGGATAACCTGCAATTTGAAAAAGGAATGTCTCCTGTAGAGCTATTAACTCCACCACAGCTAGTCGATATTTTACCGTATATTGCTGCGAAACAAGGAGATGAAGACCAAGTGCTGAACCCTCCAACTGAGGTGAAGCAGCAAACTGACGACGATTTACCGCCATGGTAAAAAGCGCATAAAAACAAGTAAACAAGGGGAGCCTTTTACGTGATAAATAACGTAGGAGGCTTTTTCTATGGTATTAAAGCTCTTTATTTTTGTTTTATTAATTGTTTTTACTTCTTTTTTTGTAGCTACTGAATTTTCTATCATTAGAATAAGACATTCACGAGTTCAGCAGCTTATGCAACTTAAGGTGAAAAACAGTAAGTCCCTTGATACGGTAACATCCAATTTAGATGCGTATTTGAGTGCATGTCAGCTCGGCATTACGATAACAGCTTTAGGCTTAGGCTGGTTAGGTGAGCCAACAATTTCAGCTTTACTACAGCCTCTCTTAGCGTATTTTAAAATGCCTTCAGAGACGGTTTCTATCGTTTCATTTATAATTGCGTTTACACTTGTAACATATTTGCATGTTGTGCTAGGTGAGCTCGCACCAAAAACGATAGCGATTGTTAACTCAGAAAAAATAGCGCTCATGTTTTCTCCAATGATTATTTTATTTTACCGAATGCTATATCCATTTATTTGGTTATTAAATGGTTCAGCGAATAAATTGGCTGCTTGGCTAGGCTATAAATTTGTATCTGAGCACGAGGCACATTCAGAGGAAGAAATAAAGTTTATTATAAATGATAGTTACGAAAGTGGAAAAATAAATAAAAGCGAATACGGTATCATGAATCGAGTTTTCGACTTTGATACAACACTAGCAAAGGACATCATGGTACCACGCACCGATATGGTCTGTGTTTACGTCGAAAATAGTCAAGCAGAAAATATCGAGATTATAAAGCATGAACGTTATACACGCTTTCCGGTAGCTGAGAGAGATAAAGATAATATTATTGGCTTATTACATACAAAATCATATTTATTTCTAACTGATGAGCAGCTTAATTCACGTACACTTCAAGATGAAATGCAACCTATATTGTCCGTACCTGATAGTATGCCAATACGAAAGCTGTTAACTTTAATGCAGCAAAAGCGTATTCATATGGCTATATTAGTAGATGAGTATGGGGGAACGTCAGGGTTAATTACAATTGAAGATATCATCGAAGAGCTTGTAGGTGAAATTAGGGATGAATTTGATAGTGATGAAATACCCGATATTCAAAAAATAAATGAAGGACATTATATCGTTGATGGTCGCGTTTCGATCGATGAAGTCAATCAATTACTACAGATTGAATTAGTTGCCGGAGAGGTGCATACTATCGGTGGATGGCTATATCAGCAAAATCCAGACATAGCTGAGCACGAGTCGCTTACGCTATTAAATATTACCTTTACAGTAAAAAAACGAGATGAGTTTCGCATACGCATTATAGAAATTTTAATCGATGGACAAGTTTCTGAAATGAGTCAGCTAGGTCATGCATAAGCTAGTATAAAAAACTATTGGAGGCTATTGCATGTTAGAGCTAATTAAAGCAATCATTTTAGGCGTAATAGAGGGCTTAACCGAGTTTTTACCAATTTCCTCAACTGGTCATTTAATTTTAGCGGCAGAGATTATGGATTTATCCGGAGAAAAGTTTAAAACATTCGAGGTTGTTATACAGTTCGGAGCAGTACTTGCTGTATTTGTGCTTTATTTCAAACGCTTTTTTGCTTTATTAAAGTTTAGATTAAATGAAGGCTTAAACATTATGCATTTTATATTAGCTATGCTACCTGCTGCTGCTATTGGCTTACTGCTGCATGATGTCATAAAAACGTATCTGTTTTCCTCAACAACAGTAGTTGTCGGCTTAATTCTCGGTGCGATACTGATGATTATTGCCGATTTTCGTAAAAGAGAGATTACAGCACTTGAGCTTGATGATATAACATATAAGCAAGCCTTTTTAATTGGTGTATTTCAAATATTAGCATTGTGGCCAGGCTTTTCACGATCAGGCTCGACCATTTCTGGAGGCATGCTAAATGGCGTTAGTCAAAAAGCAGCAGCTGAGTTTACATTCCTCATCTCAGTTCCTATTATGGCAGGGGCATCACTTTTAGATTTAGTGCAAAATCGAGCTGGGCTAACGGCGAGTGATTTGCCTTTATTTTTGATTGGCTTATGTAGTGCATTTATTGTTGCCATGATTGCAGTTGTTACCTTTATAAATTTAATTAAGAAATTAAAATTAAGCTACTTTGCCTATTATCGCATTGTGCTTGCAATTATCTTTATATTTATAGTGTTGTAACAGCTTATTATTATGTTAAAATATGTACTATATTGACGATAGCTTAATGAGGTTGAAGGAGAGTTACATATGAATGTAGAGGTTGTTTATGCAAAGCTAACCTATTCAAAAGAGGATGGTTATATTGGTACCTTACACTTAAATGTAGAGGGGCATGCGACGCAGTATGAGATGTCATTGCAAAGTAATAAAGGCAATGAATGGGGATATAGCTTGTTTTACTTAAACGGCTTTGGTAATGAGGAGCAGATGCTTGCGTTAGAGGATGAAATTGAAACAAACGATGATTTATTTGATCAATTAATCGATGCTGCCAAGGCTTCATTACAACAGTAATTTTAAAAATAAAGGTCTACATTATGGTTAAATTTTTTTAAACATAATGATAGACCTTTTTAATTTATAGCGTTAAAGTATTGTTATCACCTTTTTTACGTTTAAGGTGTTGACGTACCTTTACAAAAGTAAAGACAGCTACAATTAAAATCAGTATGATGAATAATATGGATTCATATCGATTAATGAGTTTTATGAGATCAGGAATTTGATCACCTAAAAAGTAGCCTAATGTAAAGTAAATCATCGTCCAAACAAATGCTGTAGGATACGCGAAAATAATAAAGCGTAAATACTTCATATTATTAACACCCATTAAATAAGGTGTGGCGTGTCTTAAAAAGGGGAAAAATTGACTAATCGGAATGGCAAATATACCATATTTATCGATAATATGTGTAGCTTGATTGATTAATTTATTTTGCTTTTCGTTCTGCTTTTCCTTTTGTCGCTTTGTAAACCATCGACTAAGCTTGCTATTAGTAAAGCGTCCGATGCTATAATTGAACGTCATGGACGAGCATATCCCAAGCCATAGCATTAAAAACGCCAATCCTGTATAAAGCACCTCAGCCTGAGATAATGCCCCACCTGTTAATGCGACAGCTTCATTAGGGATAGGTAAACCTATAAGGCCTAAGCAAAGCACTAGGAACAAGGCAATATGACCAATCGCTTCTATAATTTCTATTAAATAATCGTATCCCAATATCATACCCTCAATTTTTACGGATTTATGTACGTATTGTAACATAGTTTTCTTAAATTAAAATTAAAAGATAAACTATATATTGAGTATTTAGGAGGAAATGACTTGACACAATCACATAATAAAATATTACTTGCTCTTTTTGTTACAACCTTTTTAGCAGCTATTGAAGGTACAATTGTAGCAACAGCGATGCCATCAATTACAAATGAATTAAGAGGAATGGAATTATTTAGCTGGGTTAATAGCATTTACTTATTAGCAATGGCTATTGCATCACCGTTATATGGAAAGTTGTCAGATGTTTATGGTCGAAAGCCATTAATTATTGCTGGTACATTAATCTTTACGATAGGTTCAGCCCTATCGGGCTTAGCTTGGGATATGATCTCTCTTATTATTTTTAGAGCGATACAGGGCTTAGGAGGAGCGGCCTTAATATCATTGCCTATGATTATTATTGCTGATTTATTTGAGCTAGCAAAACGTTCAAAAATACAAGGCTTATTATCGAGTGTTTGGGGCGTAGCGGGTATATTAGGCCCTCTAGCAGGTGGGTTACTTGTAGATTTCTTATCATGGAGAGCAGTATTTTATATTAATGTTCCTTTTTCTGTATTAGCATTATTCTTTATTGTGTTATACTTACCAGCGAAAAAGGATGTTAAAAAGGTTCATATTGATACAAAGGGTATTATTCTTATTACAGCTTCAATGCTATTATTTATGTTTAGCATAAGTGAGGTAAAGAGCTCATTTGAAAAAAGCATGATTTATGGTGTTTTAAATATTATCTTATTTGTAACGAGTATATGGCTAATGTACCGTTTTATTAAACATGAAGCAAAAACGAAGGAACCATTTATTTCACCAGATTTATTTAAAAATAAGCTGCTTATGTTTACAGTCATCGTTGGCTTTGTTATATCTGCTATTACAATCGCTGTTATATTTTATATTCCGCTTTGGGTGCAGGATATGCAAGGAAATAGCGCAACAATCTCTGGCTTAATTATGATTCCATTGTCTATAACATGGCCACTATCCTCAATTATGGCAGGTTATTTATTGCCAACTATGGGGATGTCTAAAGTCAATTATATTGGCATAATAGCCTTACTTATAAGTGCCATTGGATTTGCTTTATTACAGCCTAATACATCACATATCATTTTAATTGTTTATATACTAATAGCGGGCTTTTCTTATGGTTTACTCTTTACTGCAGGAACTGTTTTATCTGGAGTTGTGACTTCTCAGGAGGAACGTGGAACGGCGATGTCAATTGTCCAGTTATCACGTAATTTAGGACAAACTATAGGTT
>Ga0182742_1004203_pt1 | contig 13278 bp, 13 predicted proteins | sample eDN5th37CBELigMG_FD_128880 | JGI IMG/M metagenome (GOLD analysis project Ga0182742, IMG submission 128880) | Enriched Miracle-Growth compost microbial communities from Emeryville, California, USA - eDNA 5th pass 37_C BE-Lig MG (version 2)... ... | reverse complement strand
TCATCCCCTATATGAAGAACGTTTCCTTCCATATTGCCAGAGCTAATGTCCTTCATCCACCTTATGAAGAACGTTTCCTTCCATATTGCCTGAGCTAACGTCCTTCATGCACCTTATGAAGAACGTTTCCTCCCATATTACCTGAGCTAACGTCCTTCATCCCCTATATGAAGACCGTTTCCTCCCATATTGCCTGAGCTAATGTCCTTCATCCACCTTATGAAGAACGTTTCCTTCCATATTGCCTGAGCTAACGTCCTTCATCCCCTTTATGAAGACCGTTTCCTCCCATATTATCTGAGCTAACGTCCTTCATCCCCTTTATGAAGAACGTTTCCTCCCATATTACTTGAGCTAACGTCTTTCATCCCCTTTATGAAGGCCGTTTCCTCCCATATTACCTGAGCTAACGTCTTTCATCCACTCTATGAAGGCCGTTTCCTCCCATATTACCTAGGCTAACGTCCTTCATCCCCTTTATGAAGAACGTTTCCTTCCATATTGCCAGAGCTAATGTCCTTCATCCACCTTATGAAGAACGTTTCCTTCCATATTGCCTGAGCTAACGTCCTTCATGCACCTTATGAAGAACGTTTCCTTCCATATTACCTGAGCTAACGTCCTTCATTCACTTTATGAAGAACGTTTCCTTCCATATTACCTGAGCTAACGTCCTTCATTCACTTTATGAAGAGCGTTTCCTCCCATCTTACCTGAGCTAACGTCCTTCATCCACCCTATAAAAATCGCCACCTCGGGATTTTAATATCGTTCTCCTATAATTAAAAACCTCCTGTTGATAAATTTGTTCAACCTTCCTTGCAAATGAGGCAGAAGAATAGTCACATACCGCTTTTTCTCTTGCATGATGGCTCAATCGACGATGCAGCTCTTCCTGACTCAGCATTAGGCGAAGTTTTTCATCGAACTCTTCAAAGCTTGAGTATTGCCACCCATTTACCCCATCTGTAATCACATCATCTAAACAACTATCCTTCCGGCAAAGGGCAGGCACTCCATTGGCTAATGCCTCCACATACGTTAGTCCTTGTGTTTCACTATTTGATGCACTAACAAACACATCTCCGATTTGGTAATAAGCAGAAATTTCCGTCGGACAGATCATTCCCACAAATATTACATGATTACGAATTCCCAATGTTTTTGCGTATTGCTCTAGGTTCTCCCGATTGGGTCCATCACCCACAATCAGTAGGGTCACATTCTTTTGCTCTGTTTTTGATAGATAAAATAGTATTTCCTCAAGGTTCTTTTCCTTTGCTAATCGGCCAACCGATAAAAGAACCTTATGATGTTTAGGGATACCCATCTCCATACGAAGAGTTTGCTTTTCATGGTCTTCGATGGACCTAGTTATTCTAGCTAAATTAATCCCTGTAGGAACCACCTGAATGGGTCGAGTCACTCCATATTCGAGCAAAATGGAGCGAACTTTATTCGTAGGAGCGATCACACAGTGTGTGTGGTTTAAGACTTTTCTGGTAAAAAGTGCAACCATGGCTCTACCCCACTTTTTGTTAGGAGAAAAATAATGTGTATAGTCCTCGTAAACTGTGTGATATGTATGCACAATCGGAATCCTTAGTTTCCTAGCCATTTGTCGCGCCATTAAAAAAGTACTGAATTCACAGTGAGAGTGAATAATATCCGGCTGCCAGTCAACCAACTCATCAAGAAATTCCGTATCCGTGCGCCAAGCAAATCTTGCGCCAGGGTACAACTTACCCGCTCCAAGTGAGCTAATATAAGTAACATGGTCCTGCGTATACGAACGTTTTGTCATAGATAGAGTTAGGATTCTCACCTCATGACCTAGTTCTCTTAGTTCTTTTTCCAAAGTCATAACAGACGTGACTACCCCATTTATGACAGGCGCGTAGCACTCTGTTGTTAGTAAAATTTTCATATTTAGCCACCTTTGCTCGTTTTTTCATACGGACAAACTTGAGTCTAAATAAAATAAAAAAACACCTTTCATACTATCCATTTAGTATAAAAGAGTGTTTTAAACAAGACTTGGGAGAATTGTTAAATATACTTAAAGATTGTATAAAAAAGAGAGCCCTATTGAAGGACCCTCAAATTTCTTGATTATTATTAGATATCGCCTTTTGGACAGCTCGTATAATTCCACCATATCCCGTACATCGACAAAGGTTCCCAGATAGAGCTTCCTGGATTTGCTCGTCTGATGGAGAAGGGTTTGTAGCTAACAAGGCATTTACCGCCATCACCATTCCCGGTGTGCAATAACCACATTGAAAACCACCCTCTTCTAAAAATGCACGTTGAATAGGATCCAGCTCTTCTCCTGCTAATCCTTCAATCGTCACGATAGAAGCGCCGTTTGCCTGATAAGCCATCACTAGGCATGAGTTCACTAACTGATTGTTCATTTGAACCGCACAAGCTCCGCAACGGCCAAGTTCACACGAAATTTTTGTACCTGTGAAGTTTAATTCATCCCTCAAAATGGTAACAAGCCTTTTGGTAGGGGGCACCTGTAAAACAACATTTGTTCCGTTGATGGTGAGAGAAAGCTCTATTTGAGGAGGAGATAGAATTTCTGTTTGTTCTTTCATATCCATCTCTTCTCCCCTCTAGTAGACATTTGCTCTAGTAAAAACTCCCTTGATACAGGTAGTTTGTTAACCCAACACCCCGTTGCATCATGGATCGCCTTCACAATCGCTGGAGCAACGGCAATGGTACCAATCTCACCCACTCCACGCGGACCATATAAATCTCCCTCTTGAAGCTTCTCGATCGCTTCCACATTCATGACAAACGGCACATCTTGAATAGTAGGGATTAGATACGTATCAAAATTATCATTCACGTATGCTCCATTTTCCATCTTTGCTTCTTCCATCAAACTGTAGCCTAGCGCCATAATCCCTCCTCCTTCAATTTGCCCCTGATAACCTAGCAAGCTAACAACAGGACCAGCCGCAATGGTTTGATCTAAATCAAGCACCTTTACCTTCCCTGTTAAAAGGTCAACCTCCACCCGTGCTAACACAGAAGAAAACGCATATAAGAAATGACTTCCATCTACAACCGCATCAGGACTTACTGGAAAATCAAAGGAAGTTTCTACATTTAAAAGTGGTTCATTGAGAGTTCTTTCGGCTAATTCGGCATACGAGACACATAGATTCCCATTATTTAGCCAAACTCCATTCCGTCCCATATTCAGTTCAGCAACCGGTATACCGGTTACTCTCGATGCCCTTTCCAAAATCTCGCCTCGAAAAGTCTCCTTCATTCTTTGAATAGAATTCCACACCATACTTGTTGCACGAGAGGCTGTGGACGATCCCGATATCGGTACAGAATCTGTGTCTCCGACAACAATACGAATATCATCTTCCTTGCATTTAAATTCTTCGATAACTAACGTCTCAATCACAGCTAGCAAGCCTTGCCCACACTCTTCGAAGCCAAAAGCAGCTTCTATTTTTCCCTCTTTAGTAAAAGAAAGTCGTCCACCTGCAGGGTCAATTCGACCGACACCTAATCCTCCACCATGAATGGATATGGCCACTCCAGTTCCTGTTACCTTCCACGGATCTGACAAATGACTTTCATTTGTAGTTTCCACCTCTTTTTCCTTGATTGCTTCTAAGACATCTCTAGCCCCACTAGTTGGAGCAATTTTTTGTCCTAAAGGTCCAGGACTATCCACTTGTCTCAAGTTTTTTTCGCGAAATTCAATAGGATCAATCTGCAATTTTTCAGCTAAACGATCGATTTGTCCTTCGAGTGCGAATGTCACCTGATTCCCACCAAATCCTCTAAATTCACCTGCCACACCGTTATTGGTGAAAACGGACAAACCTTCTATTTCTATGTTCGGAATGATGTAAGGACCAGGAGCATGCTCTACAGCAAAATCCAAAACAGCGGGACCTAGTGTGGCATAAGCTCCTGTATCCGCTAAAATCCTTACCTTATGTGAGAGGATTTTTCCCGACTCATCCACACCGGTTTTCATTGTTATTTTCATCGGATGGCGCTTTAGCCCCGCGCGAACCGATTCTCTTCTCGTTTGATGAATTTTAACAGGACAGTTTGTTGCAAGTGCCAGCAATGCTCCATACGGCTGAATGTTTAATTCATCTTTCCCTCCAAACGATCCACCCATTGGACTCGACACAATTCGAATGTCAGACTCATTCATATTTAAAATTCTTGATAGCTGATAACGATCTTTAAACCCATGCTGCGTACCAACATAGACCGTTAATTTTCCATCAGCTTCAGGGACAATCACTCCACCTTCTGTCTCCATATAAGCATGCATTTGTCTTGGAAGTTCATAGGTTTCCTCTATAATATAGGAGCATGACTGAAATCCTTCCTCCACATCTCCTTTTGAATAATAGGCACGGTGGAGTAGATTTCCATCGGGATGAAGTTTTGGTGCATCAGGATGCAGGGCTTTTTCAGGATCAACAATGACCGGAAGTTTCTTATATTCCACCTGAATGAGTTGCAACGCTTCATCAGCAATTTCTATCGTGTCTGCGGCCACAGCAGCGATTGCATCTCCAACATATCGCACTCGATCCTCACATAGTACAGGCTGGTCTGGAAAAATGAGTCCAAACCCGTTTAACCCTGGAACGTCCTCATAAGTGACAATCGCTCTTACCCCCGGAATTTGCTTCGCCTGGTCAATGGAAATCGATTGAATTTCTGCATGAGGTTCTGTACTTCTTAAGATTTTTCCGTATAACAGCCCTGAAAACGATAAGTCGGTTAAATATTTTAGTGCACCAGTTACTTTTCCAGGACCGTCAGGACGTATTTTCTTTTTCTTCGTTTCTATCACTATGAGCCCCCCTCCTTTATCTAGCTAACCCCTTGCAATCTCTGAAACTATCCAATTGGACGCTACTGATTTTTTATATGTTGCAGTAGAATAAGAATCTGTAGAAGGAGTAAATTCTACTTCTATTTTTTGGAATACCTTCTGTAATTGATCGTTCGTCAGTGTCGAACCTTCTAATAGTTGTTCAGATTGATATAATCGTTGAGGTTGAGTGGTGCTACCACTTACAGCGAGTCGAACGGCTGATATCTCCCTTTTTTCATGAAGATGGAAGGTTCCTGCCACCGTCACAACACTCGGAGTAAACGCCTCACGATGACAAAGCTTCTTATAAAAAAACCGCTTCGTTTGATCGTCTGGCACATGGGCAGAGATAATAAGCGATTGATTGTTACTTTTTATATAATCATATATCGGTTGATGTTGAACTGAGTTTCCGTCATATACGGAAAGGTCGGCTTCCAATACAAGCAAGGCCGGAATAAGATCCCCAAACCCATTAGCGATGTTACCTCCGATCGTTGCTCTGTTTCGGACAGCGGGTGCCGCAATATTTCTGGCGGCCTCCACAAGAAGAGGATGGATGAGTTCCTTGTTTTGACGACAGAAATCCAAAGGAATGGCAGCACCTAGACGAGTATACGACTCGCCATTTACAAGTTCCTTTCCCCAGCCTTTCATCTCTTTAATACCATCTAAACTAATTAAATGAGAAGGAGCATCGAGTCCTTTCGCCCAATGTGTTTGCATTAGAGTTCCGCCTGAAATAAACGAAGTCGTTTCCCCAAACCTTTCTTTTAGGTCCCATGCCTCCTCAAGTGAGGCAGGCATCCATACTTCCGTATCAATTAGTGAAGTGGTTCCTTGTCTAATCATCTCCATTCACCTCCAAGTACTCTTTTATAATCTTCTTTCGTATCAATATCTAAAAAGTCGCGAGCTTCTTTATACTCTACAAACATTCCTTCTAATTTCTGGATAATCTTTCTTGCCCCAACATCTCCCTGTAGTTTCATCAACTTAGGGATTACGCGTGGGGAAAAGATGACTGGTGGTCTAGGGGTTTCTTCGAAAGAGGCGGCAACAAAATCCCCCTGGTGAGCATGATTATAAACAGTGATTAACTGTTCTATGATTGATCTAGACAAAAAAGGCTGATCAGCTAGAAGAACCATGATTCCTTTTGGGTTCATACTCATGGCTGCATGTAAGCCACGTTGCAAGGAATGTGCCTGCCCTTTCTCTGCGTCATCACAAACCACAGGAGACCATTGACTAGAATAAGGAGAACAAAAGAGAGAAGGATCAATCCAGTCGAGGGAGTCTGCTATTTTTGAAACAACAAGGACATGTTCTAGGGAGGAAGATAATGCCGTTCGTAGGGCAGAGCTACCGATGGTACAAGTAGAGAGTGGAAGAGAAAGCTTGTTTCCCCCCATTCTGCTACTCTTACCCGCAGCAAGATATATGGCGATGATTCCATTTTTCATGAGTAATTCCCTCTTTGATTTTTTTCCGTTGCTGAATTAACTCAGCGACAATACTAACCGCAATTTCCTCGGGTCCCTCCGCTCCAATGGATAAACCAATTGGACTTTTCACATGGGGTGGAATGATATTTCCTTCTAGCAATCGTTGTGTCCTGTTTTTAGACCCAAGTACCCCTAAATACCTGATTTCTTTGGTAAGCAAGTATTGTAAATATTCTTTGTCTCTCTGAAAATTGTGTGAAACGACGATGGCAGAATCTGTAGGGAAAAAAGTTAATTTTTCTAAGCTCTCCTTCGGAAATCCAACAATCAGTTGATCTGCCATTGGAAACACTTCTTTATTGCATAACACCGGACGCCAATCTGATACAATCACTGAAAATCCAGTTTTATTAGCTAAATCTACTAATGGAATAACATCCTCCCCTGCTCCAAAAATCATGAGCCGAGGTTTGGGTTCAAAGGTATGGGTATATATATTTGAAGCTAACTCGGTAGAAAAGAGTGTCCCGCTTTTTTGGGGCATCAAATGATAATTCTTTAACAGACTTTTGGCTGATAAAATATTGCTACCCTTCCAGCTTCCAAAGATCGTTCCATCATCGGTCATAAAGAGGTATGAGGAAGCAGATAAATGTTCATCTAATTGTTTGATCATCGTCACTCTATTCCCAAGTTCGAGATGATTTTTTAAAATAATCAGATGTTCTAGAAGCTGATCATCAATTGGTTCGAGTAAGACTGTAATGATTCCATTGCAGCCTGCCCCTTGCCCCCATGAAAGATCATCTTCCGCTTGCATATGATAAACAATGGTTTGGGGCTCACTTGTTCCAAACCACTCTTTTACTCGTAACTCGAGATCGGTTTCTAGACAGCCTGCACTGAGGATGCCAGTCCTTGATCCATTTTGATCGAACAACATCGATGTTCCTTCTTTTCTATAGGCGGAGCCCTCCACTCGGATGATCGTTGCAAGAACCCCCTCATTAGAAGTTGAAATCTTCTGTAGAATGTCATGGATTGCTTCCATCCGTGCCCCCTCCTTGAATATTCGTATAATTCAGTGTATTTATGAATCATAACAAATTAAAAAGAGGAATTGTATAATATTGTAAGGTAACCTGACATAGAAAGTAAAAATGGGGGAGCATTTGAAAACAAAGCAGATCTCTTGTTAGGAGCTGGTTTGTAAAAGGATAACTTCGCTAGTATTGGGGAGGATAGAGTGAATAATGGATTTGAACTGGTAAGCTCTGAGTTCAACGTCCATTTGAACTCATTTTAAGCTTTTTGAGTGGCACCTGTCTGAATGAGCCGTTTATTTGGACTCAATGATCGTTTTCGGGCTCTGGGCTGTCTGAATCCATCTTTCATTTGGACTCCGGTTACGCTTTCTGTTCTTGCTCCTGTCCGAATCAACCCTTGATTCAGACTCAATGATTGTTTTCGGACTCTTTTCTGTCTGAATCCGGCACTCATTCGGACTCTGGTTGCGCTTTCTGTTCTGGCTTCTGTCCGAATGAACCCTTGATTCGGACTCGATGATGGTTTCGGGCTCTTTCTTGTTTGAATCCAGCACTCATTCGGACTCTGGTGGCGCTTTCTGCTCTGGCTCCTGTCTGAATGAACCCTTGATTCGGACTCGATGATGGTTTTCGGGCTCTTTTCTGTCTGAATCCGGCACTCATTCGGACTCTGATTGCGCTTTCCGCTCTTGCACTTGTCCGAATGAACCCTCGATTCGGACTCAATGATAAATTTCAAGCGCAATCCTGTCCCAATCCACCTCTCACCCAGACAAATCCACCGTTCCCATAACCTCTTTTGCCGAAACCATCCACACAAAAAGGACTCGGATAAAAATCCGAGTCCACTCCTCCAAAATAACAACGAACCAAACTAATTAGCCCGCTTATTCAATTCCGTATGATAAGTTGCTTCCGCGTTCTTGCTTATGGACTTTCTTAGATTAAAGTAAATGTATACAGCCATTCCTGCCAGCACATAAAACGATCCGTAAAAGTATAGTTGGTTAAATGAAAGCCCAGATGCTAGTAGTCCAACGATATAGGATCCAAAACCAATCCCCATATCAAATACAGATAAAAAGGTGGCGGTTGCCATGGCTCTGCGTTTCGGTGGTGCAGACTGTATGGCGATGGTTTGGAAGGTTGGAAACAAAGTACCCCATCCAAGGCCAATAAAAGCAGCTGCAAGCAAAAAGATGAAACCTGATGATGCTTGACTCAGAATGAACAAACCAATGGAGAAAAGAACAATCCCAGGAAACACAATAATATTTGCCCCAAATTGATCAAACCATTTTCCAGTAAAGGGACGCGACACTAAAAGAACAATAGCATAAACGACGAAGAAAAAGCTTGCCACATGTCCTAAATGTATCTCATTTGCATACACAGAGATGAATGAAATGATTGATGAATAGATAATGGCAAAGAAAGCACCCGTTATGGCAATCGGTAATGCGCTTTTCTCAAAGAGTGAACCTGTTGTAAACTTCTTCGGTTCCTTTGAAGTTTCTCTCTGATCCTTCGTTTTTGATAAAGAGAAACCTGCAACAAGTCCACCCAATGAAGCAACGAGAGCAATCATAAGCATTAAGGTAATGCCACCACTTTGCATGGAAGTCAGCCCGAGATAAGGACCAATAACCATTGCTAGTGCCGAGGACAAGATAAAATATCCCATCCCTTCCCCTCTTCTTTTTTCAGGGATAATATCCGCTACGATTGAACCTGTAGCAGTCGTTGCCATCCCGAAGCTTAACCCGTGAATCAATCTTACGGTTAAAAGTTGTGGAACACTATTCGAAAAGAAATACAAAAGGGTGGTCGCAAGAAATAATACTAATGAAGTGATTAAAATGATTCTTCCGCCATATTTTTCGATTAGTTTTCCTGAAAAGGGACGAATAATAATCGCTGCTAGAAGAAATGCCGTAGTAAGTAAACCAGCTGAGGATTTAGATGCTCCTAAGTCGTTAACGATGTAAACGGGTAATGTTACTAAAAGAAAATAGAAGCTCATAAATAAAAAGAAATTGCTGGCTGAAACTGAAATAAAGTTTCTAGTCCACAATTTTGTTTGTGTAGTATCATCCAAGATGTTCACAACTCCCTATAATTTTTTTAACCATGTGGTCACTATGACTCGCAGTTCCTTTTGATCATGTTCTGAAAGACTGCTAACGATTTGATTATTCACATTCATAACGGCTTGCTCCCAAACCGGATAGCTCGTGATTGCTTTTTCGGTTAGTCCAATGTACTTTTTACGTCGGTCTTCCCCTTCCGTCTGTTCAACAAGTCCCAGCTTTTGAAGCTTCTGAATGGTTCTTGTCATCGGTGGAGCTTCAATGGCTAAATAATGGCATAGCTCCTTTTGTGTCATAGATCCTTTTTCCTTAAGCACAAATAAAACGGACCATTGAGAGCTGTAAATTTCAAACGGTTCTAAAGCCGCATTTATTCTTTTAGTCAGGTTCCTTGAAAGTTGGTGGATACTATGAAATAGTTCGTGATTCTCCTCCATATAAATACCTCTCCTTACCTATCATATGATTACTATATCACAAATTAGTTACCTAGGTAAGTAATTTACAATAAAAAGGGCACCCGCGAAAGACGAAGTGCCTGTTTGAAAAGTTCATTTTTATAATTTATTAGCAAATTCTCCGAGCTTCTTTGAAAGTTTTTCAATTTCCTCAACCAAGGAAGAAATCTCATGAATGGACTGCGCTTGTTCATCACCAACTGTGGCAATTTTTTCAATCGATTTTCCCATATGGTTCGTTGCTTTTTGTATTTGTGAGGTGATTTCACTGACCTTTTGTGTGGACGATACGGTTTCTCTCGAAAATTTCCGAATCTCGTTTGCCACTACTTCAAATCCTTTACCATGCTGTCCTGCTCGAGCCGCTTCAATCGCTGCATTCAAACCGAGTAAGTTCGTCTGATCCGCAACTTTCTTGATCATTGACAAAACGACATCCGTTTCTTTCACATTCTCTCCTGCTTGGCTCGACTGTTCGAGGAGCTCCTTTGATAGTCGGACTAAAGATTCAGATCCTGTCGACACTGCATTAATTTGTTCCGTAGCGAGCGACAAGGAATTCGAGATTTTCTCAGCAATGGCTTTTAGTTCACTCTGTTTTCTAATTTGAACGGCTATGCCTCCAATGACCTTGTTATTCTCATCATGAAGGGGAAGAGCAGTTCCCGTGAATTCAAATCCATAGAAATCTTTTGGTACTTCAGCTTGCAGTCTTTTATTTTGACGTATAGCAACGGAAAGGGGTTCCTCTCGTTGGATTTTTTGTCCTACTTTAATGTTTAAATCAATATTATCACCTGGAAAATAGGCAATAAATTCTTCAAGATTACAGACAGCAATCGATAAATCAGCAGGAATGGCTGCTTTAAATACTGGGATGTATTCAACTAATTGTTGTAATGAGTTTATTTTATTCAAAACGTGCTCTCCTGTTCGTTTTCTTCTACTTTATAAATGGTATAATTACCTTATTAATGGAAATTCACCACTACTAGAATAAATCTAGTTACTTTTTTTTACAAGTGGTTATTTATATAAAACCTATTTTTATAGGTTTATTTAAAGGGGGAAAAAGATTGGCTCCAATTATTCAAGTAGAAGGAATTCAAAAACAATTCGATGCTCGGCCTGTTTTACATGATGTATCTTTCACCGTTAATAAAGGCGATATTGTTGGGTTGCTGGGACCCAATGGCAGTGGAAAGACAACCATCATTCGATTATTAAATGGTGTTATCGAAGCCACAGCGGGAAAGATACTCGTCAACAATTGGGATCCACATTCACAAGGTCATGAAATTCGAAAAATCAGCGGTATACTTACAGATGGTGCAGGTCTTTATCACGAAATGAGTGGTGTTGATAATCTTAGGTTTTTCGGAAAACTTTATGGAGTAAATGATGAAACGAGGATTCAACAATTACTCGAGGACTTTCAACTGGCCGACCATCAGCAGAAAAAAGTGGGTACCTATAGCACAGGAATGAAACGCAGATTAGGAATCATAAAAGCCATCTTACATAACCCGACCATCTTGTTCTTAGATGAACCAACCAATGGATTGGATCCAGAAGGTATTCAAATGGTTCTTCAGAATATTCATACACTAAACAAACAATACGGAACCACGATCTTCCTCTGCTCTCATATTCTGCACCAGATTGAAAGCGTTTGTACACAATATTTATTTTTGGATCATGGCACCATTATTGAGTCAGGTACCAAGTCAGAATTGGAAACAAAATACATCAAAGAAATCTCTGTAAAAATTGAAACAAATGCCGTAGTAAATGAATTAAATCCTCTTTATAAAGTGGTCAAACAGGACGGCTCTTACATCACCTTTATCCTGCAAACAAAAGAGCAACTTCCAAGATTATTAGAGGAGATATTGAAGAAGCAATTCTGGATTCACCATGTAGAGATTCAAAATAGAGATTTAGAGAGCTTGTATTTTCAGATTAGAGGTGTGAAAAATGAAGATAGATAGGCATGTAGTGTGGACAATAGCCATGAAAGATATTAAAGGCATAACAAGTAATAAACAAGTGCTCATCGGTCTAATTATCCTGCCGTTAATTTTTGCGGTCATTTTTCCTGCTGCATTTATTTTACTTATTCATTTTGTTTCTCTCACCTCTTCTGATATTGAGATCATGACAAACACTATTCTTTCTGGTCTGCCTAACGGCGGTATTAAAGATACGATTAACGCGTTACCATCCTTTAACCATCAAATCATTTATGTAATCGTAAACTATTTGTTAGGTTCCATGTTTCTACTTATTCCCGTCATCAATTCGATGATGATTGCTCTTAATAGTTTTGTTGGGGAAAAGGAAAGAGGCACCTTAGAGAGCTTGCTATTTGCACCAATCACAGTAAAAGAACTGTTTATAGGAAAGGTACTATCCGCATTTGTGCCCACCATGGTGTTAACAATCGGCAGTTTTGTCCTTTTTGGTGTGATTACGACTGTTATTACGTATCCAATCTTTAACGATTTTATTTTTCCAAATACAAACTGGATCTTACTCGTATTTTGGTTATCTCCAATCATTACATTATTTACGATCTTAATAGAAGTATTAGTGTCTGCAAGGTCAAAAAGTTTTCAGGAAGCTCAGCAAATTGGTGGATTGGTTGTCCTTCCAATCGTTGGTTTATTCGTTGGTCAAGCGACAGGAATGCTAATTATTAGCCCGATCATCCTTCTTTTGGTTGGCCTTTTCTTATTGATGATTAACGTGCTACTGCTCTTCTTAATATCTAAATACAATAACCGAAACACCTTATTTGAAAGCCAAGTGTAATAAAAGAGAAAGGTACAGACATATGTACCTTTTCCTTATTCAATCACTCCGGTTTCTGTAATTAACACTTTACTCGATACTTCAAAAGTAGCATTGGGATAGACTTCATTCCACTTTTCCGGATCAAAATTTCTTGTTTGAGTTTTAGCTAAAACGCCGATTCCAATCGGGTCGATGCCTTTATCCCGGAAACGATTCAGCAACTCTTCTGTTCGTTTATTTATTTGCTCTTCCAATGACTTTCCAGCTAAATCGATGACCTTTGGATCAAGGGTTTTACCTGAATATTCTCGTATATGCGCTTCTAATTTGACACGTAACTTTACCTTAGGCTGAGTTAATGGGTCCCAGATTTCATACTTCCTTTTCGTCGTTATATTGTACGTAGTGACATAATCCTCCCCTACTTTAAAGGTATAGGAACCATTCCTAAAATTCTCCATAAGTGCTTTGAAAAAAAACATATCACTATCATTTAAATAATCTACAGCTTTATCTCCTTTGAATAATGCGATTCCAATAATCTTCACTTTATTTCCT
>Ga0182742_1004202_pt1 | contig 13281 bp, 10 predicted proteins | sample eDN5th37CBELigMG_FD_128880 | JGI IMG/M metagenome (GOLD analysis project Ga0182742, IMG submission 128880) | Enriched Miracle-Growth compost microbial communities from Emeryville, California, USA - eDNA 5th pass 37_C BE-Lig MG (version 2)... ... | reverse complement strand
TTGGCCAGGAGCACGTCGAGCCGGTCGAGGGAGGCGGCGAGGGCGGCCGCGGTGTCGTCCACCGAGGCGAGGTCGGCCAGATCGAGCCGGACCAGCTCCGCCGACGCGCCCGGCACCGCGGCGCGCACCTCCTCGAGGGCGGCGGCACCCCGGGCCTGGTCGCGGGTGGTGAGCACCACCCTGGCGCCGGCCCGGGCCAGCGCGTGGGCCGCGGCGCGGCCGAGCCCCCGGTTGGCGCCGGTGACCACCGCCACCCGGCCGCGCTGGTCGGGCAGCGACGCCGGCCGCTCGCCGAGCAACCGCAGGAGGCTGGGGAGCACGGGCCCTGTCGTAGCAGGGCCCGTGCTCCCTGCTTCCTACGGGTCGACCTACCGGTCGGACTCGGGGATGAGCCGGCCGCACACCGGCTCGCCGCTCGGGGGCACCGGCACGAACTCGCTGCCCTTCAGCTGCATGTACCAGCTGCAGGCCTCGGGCTGGGGCTTGCCGAAGCCCTCGAGGCTGATGTCGACGTCACGGGGCAGCAGGCCACCGCCGTCGTAGGTGCCCAGGCCGTGGAGGGCGTCAAGGTACGACTCCCGGGTCGGGTTCTGCTCGGCCGCCTTCAGCCCTTCGATGAACAGGTCAGCGGCCAGCCAGGCGGTGTACATGGCGTAGTCGGGCACGCCCTCGAAGTCGGCGAAGCGCTTCAGGGCGTCGACCATCTCGAGCGTGCCCTCGTTCTCCAGCTCGATCGGGCGGTACTGCGACTGGAAGTAGGCGTCCTGGCCAGCCTCGCGGGCGGTGGGCTGGTCGAGGATGTTCTGCCCGTAGCCGGTGACGAGGATCGGCGCCACCAGCTCCATGTCGTTCTGCTTGGCGGCGGTGACGATGGCGAGGTTGGTGTTGTCGATGAGCGGCAGGTAGAGCGAGTCGACGTTGGCGTTCTTCATGTCGAGCACGATCGTGCCGACGTCGACGCTGCCGAACGGGATGCTCACGTTGAGGTAGGCGGGCTCGAGGCCGGCGGCCGGCACGGCGAACTCGTGGAACTTCTTGGCCGCGTCGGACGACGACGGCGACTGGCCGTAGCCCAGCGACCCCACCCGGGTGCCGTCGAGGCTCTTGATGAAGTCCGCTGCGCCCGTGTACTGGGGTCGGTTCGGCGAGCCGTTGCCGCCGGTCGACACCATGTTGGTGTTCGGCTCGAGGTACCACTCGTTGCCGTCGGTGGCCGAGCCGATCACCGGCACGCCCTGCTCCTGCAGGAAGCGGAAGGAGCCGAACAGGAAGGCCGACGCCGACAGGACGGCGAAGACCTTGTCGTTGTTCACCAGCGACTGCACGGCCGACAGGTTCTGCGTCGGGTTCGAGGCGTCGTCGACGAAGCGCAGCTCGAGCTCCCGGCCGTGCACCCCGCCCCGCTCGTTCTCCAGGGCGAAGCGGGCCTCGAAGGTGCGCTCGACGTTCTGGTACAGGCTCGACGCCGGCCCTGTCGCCGAGGAGATGCCGCCCACCAGGACCCGGTCCTCGGTGATGCCCGGGGCGCTGGCCTCGTTCGGCTCGGAGGACGCGGTGGACCCGCCGGTCGTCCCGCTGGTCGTCGCGGGCGCGGCTGTCGTGGCAGCGGCGTCGTCACCGCCTCCGTCGTCGTCCCCGCACGCGCTCGCTACGAGCGCGACCGCCACCAGAGCGGCCAGGACCAGCCGTCGCTTCGGCCCTCGAGCCATCTGTCGTTCCCCCTGTGTGCCGTGGCGCGGTCGGCCGCACCGCGCGGTGCGCCCGACCACCTCCCCCTGAAAACGCCACTACCCTGACCCGCCAGTCGGCTTCCGGTCAAGCGCCGGCGGTCGGCAGGAAATCCGCAACCCGTCGAAGAACGGTCAAAGGGGTGGCCGCCGCGCCGATGGGCCTGCGATGCGGTGCAAGGCCAGGCGAGTGGACGGGACGCGGTCGCGGTGACGGAGGAAGCCCCGACGCGGCCCGGCGGGCTCCCCCGGGCGGCGCTCGTGTACGGCTCGGTCGTCGTGGCCGCCGGTGCGCTCGCGCTCGGCTGGCTGCTGGTGCGGGAGCCGCTCACCACCGCGCCCTCCCTGCCGCTGTGCTTCCTGCTGGTGTGCACCCTGCTCGGCGAGCTGCGGCCGCTGCCCGCGCCCTTCGGCCGCGACCGGCTCGAGATCTCGCCCTGCACCACCTCGGCCTTCGCCATCATCCTGGCCGCCGGGTCCACCTGGGGTGCCGCCACGCTGGCCACGGCCGCGCTCCTGCGGGCCGGCGCCCGCCGCCGGCCCTGGCGCACGGCCGCCTTCTCGGCGGCCCGCTACGTGCTGGCCGCGACCGCCGCCGGCGCGGTCTTCACGGCCATCGCCGACCACGCGTCGACGTCCGAGGTGCCCACCTTCACCAGGCCGGCCGAGGTCGCCGGGGCGCTGAGCGCCGGGGTGGCCTTCCTGGCCGTGAACCTCCTGCTCACCGCGCCGATGGCCGCCATCCTGCGCCGGTGCAGCCTCCGCCACGCCTTCGCCGAGGACGTCCCCGTGCAGGTGGCGGCGCAGAGCGCGCTGCTGGCCCTCGGCCCGGTGGCCGTCGTGCTCGGCCAGCAGGCCCTGGCCCTGCTCCCCTTGCTCCTGGTGCCGTTGGCCGTCGCCTACAAGACGGCGGCGGTCACGCTGGAGAAGGAGCACCAGGCCATGCACGACAGCCTCACCGGCCTGCCCAACCGCTCGATGTTCAACCAGCGGGTGGCCGACGCGGCCCGAGGCGGCGGGCGGGCCGCGCTGCTGCTCATCGACCTCGACCGCTTCAAGGACGTCAACGACACCCTCGGCCACCACATCGGCGACCTGGTCCTGCGCCAGCTCGGCCCCCGCCTCGCCGCCATCGTCGGTGCCCCGCACACCGTGGCCCGGCTCGGCGGCGACGAGTTCGGCGTCGTCCTCCTCGGCGCCGACGAGGCGACCGCCGTCGCCGTCGCCGAGGAGATCGTGGAGGCGCTGCGCCAGCCCATCGACCTGGGCATCGTCAACCTCGACCTCGGCGCGAGCATCGGCATCGCGCTGTGCCCGGACCAGGCGCCCGAGGCCGACCTGCTCGTGCAGCGGGCCGACATCGCCATGTACGCCGCCAAGGAGCGCGGCCGCGACTGGATGACCTACGCCGCGGAGCTCGACCACACGTCGCCGCTGCAGCTCACCCTGGTGTCGGAGCTGCGCCAGGCCCTGGAGGAGGGCCAGCTCCTGCTGCACTACCAGCCGAAGGTCTCGGTGGCCACGGGCGCGGTGGCCGGGGTCGAGGCCCTGGTCCGCTGGGAGCACCCCAAGCGCGGGCTGGTCCCCCCCGACGACTTCATCCCGGTCGCCGAGCAGACCGGCCTGGTCCGCCCGCTCACCGAGTTCGTGCTCGACCGGGCCCTCGAGCAGTGCCAGCGCTGGAACCGGCTCGGCTACCCCCTCGCGGTGGCGGTCAACGTGTCGGCGCGGGTCCTGCACGACATGGACCTGCCCTCGCTGGTGGCCCGGCTCCTGCGGGCCCACCGGGTCGACCAGGGCCAGCTGGTGCTGGAGATCACCGAGAGCTCGATCATGGTCGACCCGGTCAAGGCGCGGGCCACGCTGGTCGAGCTGCGCGAGCTCGGCGTGGAGGTGGCCCTCGACGACTACGGCACCGGCCACTCCAGCCTCGCCCACCTGAAGCAGCTGCCGATCAGCGAGATCAAGATCGACAAGAGCTTCATCACCCACATGGTGGAGGACTCGTCCGACGCGGTGATCGCCGGCTCCACCATCGACCTCGGCCGCCGCCTTGGCCTGCGCGTCGTGGCGGAGGGCGTGGAGACCACCGACAGCTGGGTGCAGCTGAAGGAGCTCGGCTGCGACATGGCGCAGGGCTACCTGTTCAGCCGGGCGCTCGCGCCCGAGGCGCTGACGGCGTGGATGCGCCTCCACCACCGCGACGGCGTGGCCGTGCGGGTGCCGGAGAGCTGGCGCGAGGCGATGGGCTCGACGGACGACCTGGAGGCCGAGGTCGACAGCTACGCCGAGGCCCTCCGGCGCAGCACCTCGTAGCAGGCCAGCGCAGCGGCGGCCGACACGTTGAGCGAGGCCAGCCGGCCGAGCATGGGGATGCGGACCAGCACGTCGCAGCGCTCGCGCACCAGCCGCGACAGGCCCTTGCCCTCGGCCCCGAGCACCAGGCACACGGGCGCGGACCCGAGCACGTCGGCGGCGTAGAGGTCCAGCTCGGCGCGGCCGTCGAGGCCGACCACCCACACGCCCAGGTCGCGCAGGCGCCCGAGCGCGGTGGGGAGGCCGCCGACCAGCGCCATCGGCAGGTGCTCCACCGCGCCGGCCGCGGCCTTCACCGCGGTGGGCGTGAGGTGGGCGGCGCGGTGGCGGGGCAGCACCACGCCGGTGACGCCGGCGCACTCGGCCGTGCGCAGGATGGCCCCCAGGTTGCCGGGATCGGTGATGCCGTCGAGGGCGACCAGGAACGGGGCCAGCCGGCCCTGGCGGGGCGCGGCCAGCTCGTCGAGGTCGACGGGCGTGACCGCGTCGGCCCGGGCCACCACGCCCTGGGGCGCGTCGGTGCGGGCGGCCGCCTCGAGCTTGGCCCGGCTGACCTCGGTGACCCGGACGCGGGCCTCGCCGGCCAGGTCGAGGATCTCCGCGACGATGCCGGCGTCGTCGAGGTCGTTGGCCACCAGCAGCTCGCGGACGCGGCGGCGCCCGGCCAGCAGCAGCTCGCGCACCGCCTGGCGGCCCTCGACGTGGTCGCCGCCGAGGCCCCGGTCGCGCTCGGCGGGCCGGACGCCGGCGGGGCGCGCCGGCGCAGGCCCGCCCCGGTGTGCCCCTGCGGCCCTGGGGCCGCGGCCCGCCCTGGCGGCCTTGGGCGCGGCGGCCCTCGAGCCTCTGGAGGCCTTGGCCGGCCTGGCTGCCTTGGCCGGCCTGGCCACGTTGGCCGCCCTGGCCGCCTTCCCGGGCTTCACCGGCTTCCCCGGCTGCCCGGACCTCGCCTTCGGGCCCTGGCCCCGGGAGCTCTGGCCCCGGACGCTCTGGCCCCTGGCCGGCCGGGGACCCGGACCGCCACGACGCCGGGCCGGGCTCACGACCCCTCCCGCACGAGCAGGGCGATGGCGAAGCAGGTGACGCCGGCCGGCGATCCGGGGCCCTGCAGCCCCTCGGTGCGCTTGCCCTTCACCGTCACGGGCGCGCCGACCGCCCCCGACAGGCGCTCCTGCATGGCGTCGCGGTGCGGGGCCAGGCGGGGCTGGTCGGCCACGACGGTGCAGTCGACGTTGGCCGGCCGCCACCCCTCGGCCCGCACCAGGCGGGCCACCTCGGCCAGCAGGGCCACGCTGTCGGCGCCCGCCCAGCGGGGATCGGTGTCGGGGAAGTGCACGCCGATGTCGCCGAGGCCCGCCGCGCCGAGGAGGGCGTCAGCCGCGGCGTGGGCCACCGCGTCGGCGTCGCTGTGGCCGCGCAGGCCCGGCCCGTCGAGCGCCACGCCGCCGAGCACCAGCCGGCGGTCGGCGCGCTCGTCGTAGGGGTGGCAGTCGACGCCCTGGCCGATGCGCAGCTCCATCAGCGCGCCGCTCCCGTCGCGGTCCGTGCGCTGGCCCGGCCGGCGAGGCGGGATTCGGCCCAGGCCAGGTCGTCGGCCTCGGTGAGCTTGCGGTTGTCGGCGCGGCCGGGGACCACGACGACCGTGCCGCCGGCCGCCTCGACCAGCTGCGCGTCGTCGGTGCCCTCGGCGGCGCGGGCGTGGGCGTCGCGCAGCGCCGCGGCGCGGAAGGCCTGCGGCGTCTGGACCGCCACCAACGAGGCCCGCGCCGGCGTGTGCACCACCCGGCCGGCGGCGTCGACCTGCTTGATGGTGTCGGCCACAGGCAGGCCCGGGACCGCGCCGTCGGCGCCGCCGGCCACCGCGGCCAGCACGGCGTCGAACAGCTCGGGCGGCGCGAACGGCCGGGCCGCGTCGTGCACCACGATGCGGGGCGCGTCGGCCGGCACCGCGGCCAGCCCCGCCCGGACCGACCCGGAGCGGGTGGCGCCGCCGGCCACCACCACGTCCGCAGCCGGCTCGGGGCGCCCGACCTCGGTGGGCGCCACCACCAGCACCACCCCGCGACCGCCGGCGCGGGCGGCGTCGAGGGACCAGTCGAGCACCCGCCGGCCGCCCAGCGGCGCGTACTGCTTGGCGCCGCCGAAGCGGCGACCGGAGCCCGCCGCCACCACGATGACCCAGTCGCGCGCCACCTGAGGAGGGTAGAGCGTCGGAGGGAGCGGTAGCGTGCCGGTCGTATGGACCAGCGAGTGGAGCTGCTGGGAGGCACCCAGTTCTTCGCGGACCTCCCCACCGATGATCTGCGCGTCCTCGCGGCGGCCTCCACCGAGCGCCGGTTCGTGCGTGGTGACGTGATCTTCTCCGAGGGCGAATCGGCCACCGAGATGTTCGCGGTGGTGCGCGGGCGCGTCGCCATCGCCAACCGGTCGTTCGACGGCCGCGAGTCGGTGGTCGCCCTGATGGAACCCGGCGACCTGTTCGGGGAGATGGGCCTGCTCGACGGCCGGGGCCGCTCCACGGACGCGCGCGCCCTGGAGACGTCCGTGCTGCTGGCCGTGCCCTACGCGCCGATCGCCGACCTGTTCGAGTCGCGGCCCGCGCTGCTGTGGGGCATCGTGCGGCTGCTGGCCGGGCGGTTGCGCTCCACCGACGAGGCGCTGGCCGACTCGGTCTTCCTCGACGTCACCGGCCGCACCGCCAAGCGGCTGCTCGAGCTGGCCGGCGACAAGGACGAGTTCCAGCTGCCCGTCACGCAGGAGGAGCTGGCCGGCATGGTCGGCGCCTCGCGCGAGCGGGTGAACAAGGCCATCTCCTCGTTCATCCGGCTGGGGTGGATCGACCAGTCGGAGCGCCGCTACCGCATCCTCGACCGCGAGAAGCTGGCGCAGCGCTCCCGCTGACGCTCGCGCTGCGCCCGCGCCGCGTCGCGGCGCGGGCGGCTCAGCCCCGGAGGAAGTCCAGCGCCCGGGCCCACGCGTCGGCGGCGTCGTCGGGGCGGTGCGCAGGGCGGGAGGGGTCGTGCACGAACCCGTGGTCGGCCTCGGGGTAGCGGACCACCGTCACGCCGGCCTGCTCCAGCGCCTGCACGTCCTCGGGCGGCGTGTAGGCGTCCTGCTCGCCGATGATGGCCAGCGTGGGCGACGCCCCGGCCCGGGCGAGGTGCTCGAGCGGCTCGCCCTGCCCCGCGCCCTTCCACGCCACCGGCACCCGGATCATGCCGTAGAAGGCGGCCACCCGGGCGAAGCGGCCCAGCCCGGCGGCCTTGAGGGCGTACATGCCGCCCATGCAGAACCCGACCAGGCTGACGCGCTGCTCACCGGTGGCGTCGGCCGCCTGCACGAGGTCGCGCAGGACGTCGTCGTCGTGGAGGCGGGCCACCGCGGCGAAGCGGTCGTCGACGTTGTCGCCCGGGTCCTGACCCGGGAAGGGCTCCACCACCACGACCGTCCAGCGCTGCTCCTGCGCCAACCGGGCGGCCAGGTCGTCGAACAGCGGCCGCAGCCCCCAGATGTCGGGGGCGACGACGAGGCCGCCCTCGGCGGGGCCGTCGGGTCGGGCCAGTTCGGCCGGCGTGCCAGAGGGGAGCTCGATGCGCATCCCCGTGTTGTAGCGCGGGCCCGAGGGCGCGGCGGTGCGCCGCGTCAGCTGTAGCGGTCGAGGATGCTGTTCTCGGCCAGGCGGGCCAGACCGTCCTTGATCACCCGCGCCCGGGTGGCGCCCACACCGGCCACGTCGTCGAGGTCGTCGACGGTGGCCCGCATCACCTTCTGCAGCGTGCCGAAGCGGGCGACGATGCGGGTGATCACCACGTCGGGCAGGCGGGGCACCTTGGCCAGGAGGCGGTAGCCGCGGGGCTGCAGGCTCTCGTCGAGCCCCGGGTTGCCCGGCAGGCCGAGCGTGGCCGCCACGTCGCGCAGGTCGAGCAGCTCCTCGGTGTCGAGCTCGGCGAGGGCTTCGAGCGTCCGGTCGACGCCCTGCTCGCCGTCGTCGCTGTCGGCGCCGTCCGGCGCGTAGTCGCGCACCACCAGGCGGCTGTCGTCCTCGAGGCCGCCGAGCAGCTCGTCGAGCTGGAGGCGGATCAGCCGGGCGTCGGTGCCGAGCTCGATGACGTAGCCCTGCACCTCGTCGGCGATGCGGCGCACCATCTCGGCCCGCTGCAGGACCGAGGCCACGTCGCGCAGCGTCACCAGGTCCTCGACCTCCAGGGCCGACAGGGCGACCGACACCTCCCGCAGGCGCTGCGTGTAGCGCTCCAGCGTGGCCAGCGCCTGGTTGGCCCGGCCCTGCAGGCGCGGGATGTCCTCCAGCGGGTGCTTCTCGGCGCCCCGGTACACGGCGATGACCGACATGTCCTCGGACACCGAGATCACGGGCACGTCGATGGAGCGGGCCACCCGCTCGGCGGTGCGGTGACGGGTGCCGGTCTCCGACGTGGGCACGTTGGGGTGCGGCACCAGGTGCACGTTGGCCCGGGCGATGCGGCTGGCGTCGGGCGCCAGGATGATGGCCCCGTCCATCTTGGCCAGCTCCGACAGGCGCTGCGGGCTGAAGGCGGCGTCGAGCAGGAAGCCGCCCGAGCAGATGTTCAGCACCTCGGGCCCGTCGCCCACGACGATGAGCGCACCCTTCTGCGCCTTCAGGATCCGGTCGAGGCCGTCCCGCAACGGCGTCCCGGGCGCGACAGCGGACAGCGCGGCAAGCAGGGCGGGGCTGCGACGGCTGGGCGCCACCCTCCGAGTCTAGGACGTGGACCTCCTCTCCCGGGCCCCGGACCGGGGCAACGCCCGAGGTGGGAGGCGGGGGGCCGGCCCCGTGGCCAGCTGCAACGCCTGCTCGACGGTGGCCGCGGGCTGCACGGCCAGCCCCGGCACGTCGATGGCGTCGCTGGCCGCCACGATGGCCCGGGTGAAGCCGAGCCGGGCAGCCTCGGCCAGCCGCCGCGGGAGCTGCACCACCTGGCGGAGCTCGCCTCCGAGCCCCACCTCCGCGCAGGCCACCAGGTCGGCGGGGAGGGCCACCCCGCTGCGGGCCGAGGCCAGCGCCAGCACGATCCCCGCGTCGGTGGCCGGGCCGCCTGCGTCGGCGCCGCCCACGGCCGACACGTAGACCTCGGCGTCGGCCAGCGACAGCCCGACCCGCTTGTCGAGCACCGCGAGGAGCAGGTTGAGCCGCCCGCCGTCGACGCCCTGCGCCGAGCGGCGGGGTTGGCCGGGGAGCGACGGGGCCACCAGGGCCTGGATCTCGACCAGCAGCGGCCGGTGCCCCTGCAGCACCGGGACCACGACCGATCCCGGGATCCCCGGGCGCCGGTCGGCCAGGAACAGCCGGCTGGGATCGGCCACGCCGCTGACCCCCCGACCGGTCATCTCGAACACCCCGAGGTCGCCGGTGGCGCCGTAGCGGTGCTTCACCGCTCGCAGGAGGCGGAGGGCGTGGTGCCGGTCGCCCTCGAAGGAGAGCACCGTGTCGACGACGTGCTCGAGCAGGCGGGGTCCGGCCAGCGCCCCGTCCTTGGTGACGTGCCCCACGAGCACGACGGCCGTGCCCGTGGCCTTGGCCTCGGCCACCAGCCGCTGTGCGCCCTCCCGGACCTGGGCCACCGAGCCGGCGGCGGAGCCCAGGTCGGGATCGGTGAGCATCTGGACCGAGTCGACCACGGTGACGGCGGGGGCCACGTCGGCCATGACGTCGAGCACCTCGGGCAGCTGCCCCGTGGCCACCAGCCACAGCTCGGGGTGCAGCACGCCGAGCCGCTCGGCCCGAGCCCGCACCTGGGCCGCCGACTCCTCCGCCGAGACGTAGAGGGTGCGCACGCCAGCGGCGGCCAGGGTGCCCGCGGCCTCCAACACCAGCGTGGACTTCCCGATGCCGGGCTCGCCGCCGAGCAGGGTGACCGAGCCGGGCACGAGCCCGCCGCCGAGGACCCGGTCGAGCTCGGGCAGGCCGGTGGCGGTGGGCTGCCACTGGCCGGGGGCGACCTCGGTGATCGGCTCGGCTCGGACCAGCGCCCGATCAGCTCGGGCCGGCGGGGCGGCCAGCTCCTCGACCTCCTCCACCAGCGAGCCCCAAGCGGCGCAGGTGCCGCACCGACCGACCCACTTGGGCGAGGTGGCGCCGCAGTCGCGGCAGCGATGGACGGTGCGGCAACGAGGCATGGCCGCACCCTACGGAGGGGGTGTGTCGGAGTTTCCGACCCCGCCCGGCCGGCCCGGCGCGCCGCCGCCACCGCCCTCGCGCCAAAAGACCCGCGGCGGCGCAGCCGCCACCGCGCCATGGCGCGTTCAGGGGTCGCTGACGACATCCAGCGCGGCATGCGCGCCTGGAGGCGGGGCCGGCACCCGCGGCGGCGCAGCCGCCACCGCGCCATGGCGCGTTTAGGGGTCGCTGACGACATCCAGCGCGCCATGGCGCGCCTGGAGGCGGGGCACAGCGGCGGCGGCGCCCAAGACGCGGCGGGCGGGCGCCGACGCCTCAGGCGCGGGGCGCGGCCCGGCGGCGCCGGCGGCGGGCGCGGGCGAGCAGCGCGAGCTCCACCAGCACCACGGCGGCGAGGGCCACCACGCCGATGCGGGTGGCGGTCTTCCAGCGGTCGACGTCGTCGTCGAGCACGACCGCCTCGGCCGTGAGCGGGGTGACGGCGCCCTCGGCCAGCGACGGCTCCCAGCGCACCTCGCGCCCCTGCAGCGGCAGCGCCGACGCGGCCGTCACGTCGGCCGGGAAGCGCACCCGCACCTCCAGCGCGAAGGCGTCGTCGAGCTCGACGCCCGCGGCCGCCAGCCGGTCGCCGACCGGGTCGCCGCCCACGGCCGCGGCCAGGTCGGGGTCGCCGAAGGCGTCCAACCCCTCCAGCGCGGCGGTGGAGGCGAACCGGTAGACGACGCGGTCGGCGTGCCGCTCCACCGTCACCGTCGACGGGCCGAGCGGCCCGCCCGGGCCGTTGACCTCGGCCAGCACGGCACCGGCCTCCTCCGGCGTGGCGAACGGCTTGGCCAGCCGCACCCAGGTGAGGCCGTCGTCGCCCCGCGTGGGCTCGCCGACCTCCCAGCCGGCGGCCCGCAGGTCGTCGAGGCGCAGCCGCGCCAGCGGGTCCGGCTCTGCGGCCAGCACCTCGTCGTCGGCGCCGACCTCCACCGTCACCGTGCCGCTGCCGTCGTCGTGGACGTCGACCTCCACCGCCATCTCGGCCCGGCAGCCGGTCAGCAACCCGAGCGCCAGCCCCAGGCACAGCACCAGCGCGGCGAGGGCGCCCCGCGGGCGCCCTCGTCGTACGGCTGGGGTGAGCGAGCTACTCGGCAGGGCCGGCAGGCTCCAGCTCCACCTCGGGCGCCTCGACGCCCTCGATGGTGCGGAACACGATGCGGCGCTCGCCGGCGCGATCCGGGTCGTCCTCGACGTCGACCAGGATCATCTCGCCCGCCCTGAACTGCTTGTGGAGGATCTGCTCGGAGAGCGGGTCCTCGATGAGCCGCTGGATGGCCCGCCGCAGCGGCCGGGCACCGAGCGTGGGGTCGTAGCCCTTGTCGGCCACGAACAGCTTGGCCTCCGAGGTGAGCTCCAGGCCGAGGCCCTGGGCCTCGAGCTGGGTCTTCAGCCGGCGGATCATCAGGTCGACGATCTGCGTGACCTCGGCCTTCGAGAGCTCGTGGAAGACGATGACGTCGTCGATGCGGTTCAGGAACTCGGGCCGGAAGTGCTGCTTGAGCGCCTCGTTGACCTTCTCCTTCATCCGCTCGTAGGTGACGGCCTCGTCGGACTTGGAGAAGCCCAGGTTGGCCTTGCGGAGGTCCTGCGTGCCGAGGTTCGACGTCATGATCAGCACGGTGTTGCGGAAGTCCACCGAGCGACCCTGGCTGTCGGTGAGGCGCCCCTCCTCCAGGATCTGGAGCAGCGTGTTGAACACGTCGGGGTGGGCCTTCTCGATCTCGTCGAACAGCACCACCGAGAACGGCTTGCGCCGCACGGCCTCGGTGAGCTGGCCGCCCTCCTCGTAGCCCACGTAGCCGGGGGGCGAGCCCACCAGGCGGCTGACCGTGTGCTTCTCCATGTACTCGGACATGTCGAGGGCGATGAGGGAGTCCTCGTCGCCGAAGAGGAACTCCGCCAGCGTCTTGGCCAGCTCGGTCTTCCCGACGCCCGAGGGGCCGAGGAAGATGAACGAGCCGGACGGGCGCTTGGGGTCCTTCAGGCCGGCGCGGGTGCGGCGGATGGCCTGCGACACCGCCTTGATGGCGTCCTCCTGGCCGATGACCCGGTGGTGAAGCTCCTCCTCCATGTTGATGAGCTTCTGGGTCTCCTCCTCCGTCAGCTTGTAGACGGGGATGCCGGTCCAGATGGAGAGCACCTCGGCGATGGCCTCCTCGTCGACCTCGTCGAAGAGGTCGACCCCGGTGGCCTTGATGTCGCGCTCCTTGCGGGCCTTCTCCTCGAGCAGGGCCTTCTCCTGGTCGCGCAGGCGGCCGGCCTCCTCGAAGTTCTGCGCCTCGACGGCTTCCTTCTTCTGCTGCACCACCTGGGCGATGCGGTTCTCGAGCTCCTTCAGGTCGGGCGGCGTCTCCATGCGCTTGATGCGCAGGCGGCTGCCGGCCTCGTCGATGAGGTCGATGGCCTTGTCGGGGAGGTGGCGGTCGGAGATGTAGCGGTCGGCCAGGTTGGCCGCGGCGACCAGCGCCTGGTCGGTGATGGTGACCCGGTGGTGCTGCTCGTAGCGGTCGCGCAGGCCCTTCAGGATCTCGATGGTGTGGCTGACCGTGGGCTCTTCCACCTTGATGGGCTGGAAGCGCCGCTCGAGGGCCGCGTCCTTCTCGAGGTGCTTGCGGTACTCGTCGAGCGTGGTGGCGCCGATCGTCTGCAGCTCGCCCCGGGCCAGCATGGGCTTGAGGATCGAGGCGGCGTCGATGGCGCCCTCGGCGGCCCCCGCACCCACGAGGGTGTGGAGCTCGTCGATGAAGAGGATGATGTCGCCCCGGGTCTTGATCTCCTTGAGCACCTTCTTGAGGCGCTCCTCGAAGTCGCCGCGGTAGCGGGAGCCCGCCACCAGGGCACCGAGGTCGAGCGTGTAGAGCTGCTTGCCGTGCAGCGTCTCGGGCACCTGGCCCTTGGCGATCGACTGGGCCAGGCCCTCGACGATGGCCGTCTTGCCCACGCCGGGCTCACCGATGAGCACGGGGTTGTTCTTGGTGCGGCGGGACAGCACCTGCATGACCCGCTCGGTCTCGCGCTCGCGGCCGATGACCGGGTCGA
>Ga0182742_1004200_pt1 | contig 13288 bp, 12 predicted proteins | sample eDN5th37CBELigMG_FD_128880 | JGI IMG/M metagenome (GOLD analysis project Ga0182742, IMG submission 128880) | Enriched Miracle-Growth compost microbial communities from Emeryville, California, USA - eDNA 5th pass 37_C BE-Lig MG (version 2)... ... | reverse complement strand
GTTGGGATCGAACCCTTCTTAATGCGTTGATTCCTCGTTGGGCGCCTCGGTTTTTCGGTCTTTCGTCGCCCGTCGGATTTCAAGGACCGAGGCGAGGCGGCGGCCCACGCTCTCGCCCCAGACCCGGCAGCCGAGGGGCGAGAAATGGCCGTCTCCGAGGTGGCCGTTGAATAGAGGGTTTGGAGTTGTTCGCTCGCCGTTTCGTAGGCGCTGAAGCGTTTGCCTGTCCAGTTCCTCGACGAAATCCTCGAACGGATCGAGGTAGGTCATGGCGCAGCGGTCGAGGATGTTCGAGACTTGGCCGGGGTAGTGCCCCGCTTCCCGCGGGCCTTCGAACTGATTGATCCAGGGGGCCGGAACGGCGAGACAGACGATTCCTCTGGATTGGCAGAAGGCGTCGATTTTTTCGATCCAATAACGGTTCTCGGCCCAGTCGCCCCGGCCCTCCAGCACCTCGAACAGGTCGCCGAAGTCGTTGGCGAAGAGGCTGAGCACGACGAACTTGGGCTGGATTCGATCGGCGTACTCCAAGAGCGTGAAATACTCCTGCTCGGGCGAGTACCCAAGGTGCCCGGTGTTGAGGACCTCCACGCTCGTCTGGAAGTGATCCGCCAGGTACCGCTTGAGGCATTCCGAGGGCGTCTCGTCGTCGCCGACGAACAGCCCCTGCATGTAGGAGTCTCCCAGGACGATCCCCCGGAGCGCGGCGTCCACGTTGGGCTCGGCGCCTCGAAGACCCCACGAGTTGGTCGTCTGCAATGATTCCGTGACCACGATCGCCTCGGTTCCCTCGATGATCTCGGCGAGTTCGGGCGTCTCGGGGACCTGGAAGTAGGCGAGGACTCCCCCTTGGACTTTCATGTTGCGGACCCAGATCGACCGCGTCAGCGGCTTGAAGCGGTAGGAGCGTCCGGAATCGTCGGACTCGAATAGGGTCGATGGAAGCAACAGCGTGCGGTCGAAGTTTCCCCATCGCAGCAAGGCGCGCTCGGGATCAAGACCCGCGTAATCGAGCAGGCGTTTCATCACCGGGTCGTACTGGTCGTAAACCTCGCGAAGCTTCCCGCGCGTCCGCTGAATGTCGTAAAGGCGCGTATGCCTCCAATCGGCGTCGATGTCTTCACGGCTTGGTGATTTGCCGACGAGTTGCAAGGCGGCCCATCGCGTTCGGGTTTGCAACCACCAGGCCGCGTGGCGTCCGTTCGTCGTGCCCAAGAGAAGCGCCCCGACCACGCACGCCGTGAGAACCGCGATCGTCAGCTTGAACCGTCGGACGAGCCGGTTGCTTCGATCAACGAACGCGAATGTTGTTTGCTTGGCTCGCCTTCGAAACAACGCCGACAACGGTCGAAGAAGTTGGCGAATAGCCGCCGCCCCGCCGCCGCGGCGGGAGAACTTGGAGTATGGCACGAGGAGCCCTTATCGCGACGATGTGGTTTTTTGAAGAAAGCTTCGCCGGCATCTTACCCTCGGCGTTGCCTTCCCGCATTAGAATGGACCAGGGCGTCTGGACGGCTGAGTGACCGTGGGGAGAGGCATCATGTTCGACGACCTTCTACAACGGCTGGGTTTGGGATCGGTCAACTCGGGAGTGTGTGGCGCTCGCTGGGTCGAGGAACCAGGGGGAGAGGAACTCGAATCGATCAATCCGGCGACCGAAAAGTCTCTGGCGAAGGTGAGGCTCGCGTCGCGGGGCGACTACGATGAGGTCGTCGATCAGGCCGCGGCGGTCTTCTCCAAATGGAGGGCGACCCCCGCCCCGAGGCGCGGGGAGGTGGTTCGACGGATCGGCGAGGCGCTTCGGGACCACAAGGCCGACTTGGGCCTGCTGGTTACGCTTGAGACGGGGAAGATCCGCTCGGAGGGAGAGGGCGAAGTCCAGGAAATGATCGACATGTGCGACTTCGCCGTCGGTCTGTCCCGGCAGCTTTACGGACTGACCATCGCCAGCGAGCGGCCCGGCCATCGAATGATGGAGCAGTGGCACCCGCTCGGGCCGGTCGGCGTCATCACCGCGTTCAACTTCCCGGCCGCCGTCTGGGCCTGGAACGCGATGATCGCGGCGGTTTGCGGCGACGCGGTCGTGTGGAAGCCCTCCCCTCTTACGCCGCTCACCGCCGTCGCGGTTCAGAAGATCGTCGGCCGGATCGCCGAAGAGGCGGGCGTTCCCGGCGTCTTCAGCCTGTGCGTTGGTTCGATTGAGGACGTCGGCGAGCCGATGCTGAATGATCGGCGACTCCCCTTGATCTCGGCCACCGGAAGTTGTCGGATGGGTCAACACGCGGCGCGGGTCGTGGCCGGGAGGATGGGACGGACGATCCTGGAACTCGGGGGCAACAACGCGATCATCGTCACGCCGAGCGCGGATCTCGAAATGGCGATCCGCGGCATCGTCTTCGCCGCGGTCGGAACCGCCGGCCAGCGCTGCACGACGGCCCGCCGGCTGATCGTCCACGAGTCGATCCATGAGCAGGTGATAAACCGCCTGGTGGCGGCCTACAAGTCGTTGCCGATCGGCGAACCCTGGGAGGACGGCGTTCTGGTCGGCCCCTTGATCCACGAAGAAGCGGTCGAGGGGATGATGTCGGCGCTCAGGCGGGCCGAGGAGCAAGGGGGCGAGGTCATCGTCGGTGGAAGGCGGCTCGACCGTCCCGGTTGTTTCGTGGAGCCCGCCTTGGTTCGAGCCGTCCGGGGGATGCCGATCGTCGGTGAGGAAACCTTCGCGCCGATCCTCTATGCGATCCCGTACAAGGATCTGGACGAGGCGATCGCGATCCAGAACGAGGTGGAGCAAGGCTTGACCTCCGCGATCTTCACGCGCGACCTGCGCGAAGCCGAGCGGTTCCTGTCGAGCGAGGGGTCGGACTGCGGGATCGCCAACGTCAACATGGGGACTTCGGGGGCCGAGATTGGCGGGGCATTCGGCGGCGAGAAGGCGAGCGGCGGCGGTCGCGAGGCCGGTTCGGATTCGTGGAAGGCGTACATGCGCAGGCAGACTTGCACGATCAATTACGGTGATGAGCTTCCTCTGGCGCAGGGCGTTCGGTTCGATGTCGGAGGGCTATGACCGAGCCGTCGGCGAGTGAACAATCGCCGCGAGCTCGGCGACTCGTCGGGGATCGATTCCCCGGCGGCGGTCCCCGTCTTCGCAGGCCGCGCCCCGGACGGCGACGATGTCGGGATCGAGAACGTGGAGACCCGGAATGGTCTCTCGCGTCAAACCCCCGGCAACCGCGAGCGTAAGCCCCGCGGCCTTGACCCGATCGGCCCAGCTTCGCCAATCGCTCGCGAGCCAGGCGGGGCCGGTCTTGGTCCAGGTGTCGAGGAGAACTCCGGCGATGTCGGGGGCGTCGAGGGCGGCGTCGAGAACCGCGTCCGGGTTGGGGGATTCGGCGACCCTCCAATCGGCGTAGGCCACGGCGATCCAGCGACAGGCCGGCTCCGGCGCGGGGTCCCGAATCGCCCGCCAGTCCCGCCGCCAGGACGGCCCGGAGCGAGCCAGGCCGAGCTTGCGGTATGAGAGACCGTCGAAGGAGTCCAGGGGCGCGGAGGAGGCCGCTTCCCGCCATTCGTGAAGTTCGCCGAGCGCCACGCTCAGAGGGATTTCGGGAGAGACGATTCGGCGTATTGCGCGCCAGGTCGCGAACGAGGCCCGGCCCAGCGGGCCTTGTTCGGGATCCTTGACGTCGAGAATCGAGGCCCCACCGGCCAGCGCCAGTTGGGCCTCTTCGGTTGATCGGACGCTAACCAACAGACGAGCCACGGAGGATGTCGTTCTCCCGAAGGGGGTCAGCCGTTGACCGATTCGATTCGCTTTGGCTGGAGACGGGCCGCGATCGCGCCATGGGCGTAATGCAGCGCGGAGCCGAAGCCGAAGAGAACGGCGGTGCCGACCAGGTCGGCGAGCACGGTTCGGTCAAAGAACGGAAGGCCCGCGGCGTAGCAGGCGATCAGGCCGGCGCCGTTCATCGGGTACAGCAAGCCCTCGGCCCAAACGCCGAAGTTGCTCACGAGGAAGAAGAGGCCCGAGGCCGAGAGCGAGAGGGCCGGCAACAAGGCCGCGCCAAACTTGGTGCGGTTGGCCAGCGGTCCCATCACCGTGAGCAGGCCAAGAATTCCGTACACCGCGAGGCGGCTGTACTCGAAGAGGGGGCGGCCCGTCCCGTAGTCGAGCACAAGGTCCGACAGGGCCATCGCTCCCACCGGAACGAGCCAGGCCCAGCGCAGCGGGAGCTTGGCCCCGGAGTACAGCGCCAGCGCGCCCATGGGCGTGGCGTTCCAGGGGTGGGGCGTCAGTCGATAGACGACCGCCAGGGCGATCAGAGAGATGGCCTTGAACATTGTTTCAGCCTCGCGAGGGTCGGTTTCCAATCAGCCTTCAATGTATCGGTTGCCGCGTCCGCCATCAATATGCGCGCCGGTTCGTGCTTCGGTGAACATCAAGCGCTTCGTAATCGCGGATCCGGTCGAGGCGGAATGATTTTTCGATCAAATCGACGTGGCAGAGGGCCACGACATAGTCGACGCCTCCTTTTCGGAGGAATCTCCTGGGAGTGATTTCGCGTTGCTTGGGACCCTTCGTGCCCCCCTCGTAAACCATGCGGACCCGGCGGCCCGATTTCAAAGCCAGGTCGAGTTGGTCCCAGCCCAGGGGAGACCGGGGCGCGGAGACCGGATCGTGAATCGAATAGGATGCGAGAATTTCCCGAGGCGCGTTCGGACCATCGAGCTTGAGCCACAGCTCTTTCGTCACCATCGCGTCGGCCCCGGCGCGGTGGAGAACGCCTTGCGCGATCCCAAAGTGCGTCACCAGCGTCTCAAGCCGGTGGTTGCGCAGCTTCGGCAGCCTTCGGCGAGCCAAGGCCAAGGTGTCGTGCGCCGGGCATGTCGGCGCGGTGCTTCCCAGCCTCGCGAGCTCGCGGCCCAGAAAGCCCGCGTCGAAGTGGGCGTTGTGGGCGATTAGGGGTGCTTCCGGCGATCGAGCCAGGAAGGCGAGAAATTCGGGGAGGACGATCGAGGCGACGGGGGCGCTCGCGACGTCGGAATCGAGCAGGCCGTTGACGGCCCTCGCGCGGGGGGAGATCGGCCGATTCGGGTTGATCAGCCGCTCGAAACGGTCGACGACCCGCCCTTTGGCGTCGAACCGAACCGCGCCGATTTCGACCACGCGGTCGAACTCGAAGCTCAGCCCGGTTGTTTCGAGGTCGAAGGCGATATAGAGCGGCATGAGTCGTGCTCTGAGGAGAGTTGGAGCGCGGTCTTTCCCGATCGATCGGGCGCGGTTAATTTGAGGGCGACGGATGCGCGGGATCGGTCAACGAAACACGTCTTCGCCGGTTCCCGGCTCCGGAAGCGCGATCTTCGGCTTGGCTTCGCTCGGCCCGAAAACCGAACACATCGATCATGACTCTGTTCCTAAAATCCAATCGGCTGGTTCTCGCGGCATTGGTCCTCACGACGCCGCTTCGGCTGGGGTGCGCCTCGGCCGAGGCTCGGCCCCGCCCGCTGGCGATCCAAGAGGCAAAGCCCGAACGGGACGAGCCCGAGGACTTGGACCTGGAGACGATTCGCGAACGACTTCTCTCCCTGCACAACGAAGCCCGCGTCGAAGCGAAGCTGAGGACATTGGAAATCAGCCGGAAGCTTCGGGAGGCCGCCCAGAAGCACGCCGAGGAGATGGCCGAGCGCGACGAGATGACCCATGAGGGCGAGGACGGCTCGACGCCCGCCGAACGGATCAAGGCCGAGGGCTATCGCTTTCGGCGCTGTGGCGAGAACATCGCCCACGGCCGCTTCTCGCTCGAAGGCGTCATGGACGGTTGGTTGAAGAGTCCTCCCCACAAAAAGAACATCCTCGGATTCTATAGCCAAATCGGCATCGGTTACGCGAAAGCCAAGAACGGCACGCCGTATTGGTGCGTTAATTTCGGACTTCCCACTCCGCCTCGTTGACGCGCTTTCAACCGGTTCATCGGCTATGCTTCAACGGATCCAATAGACGGAGCGTTGGGGCCGCGAGTCGGGCGAGCGAGATTACACGAGAAGGATCGGGGACCATGAGCAGAGGTACAAGGTTCGTTTGCCTGTTGTCGGCATCGCTGGTTCTCTCGATGGCCGGTTGCCACGCGGCGGGGGCTCCCCGTCGCGTCGTCGCGACGGAGCCGGGGCTCGTGGGCCTCGACGCCGAGGACATGGCGCTTCTCGACGCGCCGCCGGCTCGAGAGCTGACCTACGTGGATCGTCATCCGCTTTTCGCCAAGCCTCGGGAGTACTGGGAGGGCGCGGGGGACAACAAATTCGTCAAGGCCGCCGCGGCGACCTTCGTCGGCGTGCCGGTCGGCATTATCGGAGAGGTTCGGCAGATCGTCATCGGCGTTCCGCCAACCACCCGCTGATGTCGCCGAGCGCCTCCGCGATCGAGTTTCGACCGCGAAGGCGCTCGCGTGGAGACCGGTCGGGTCGCGCCGCGATCAACGATCGGGGATGACCTTCAGCGAGTTGAACTGCTTGCCCTCAAGCGACTCCAGGAAGGCGCCGCCGCCCGTGGAGACGTGGCTGACCTTCTCGGCGAAGCCGAATTTCTCGACGGCCTCGGCGGATTCGCCCCCGCCGACGGCGGTGACGCCGGACGAGGCGGCGAGGGCCTCGGCGACTCCCCTGGTTCCCTTGGCGAACGCCTCGACCTCGAACATCCCCATCGGGCCGTTCCAGACCACGGTGCCGGCCTCTTTGATGATCTTCGAGTAGAGCTCGATCGTCTTGGGGCCGATGTCCATGCCGAACCAGCCGTCGGGGATGTCGGGACCGCCGACGACCTTGGTCTCGGCGCCGGCTCCGGGCTTGTCGGCGATCAGGTGATCGACGGGCAGGACGAGCTTCTCGCCGGCGAGCTTCAAGACGTTTTGGGCCACGTCGAGCTTGTCGGCCTCGACCAGGCTCTTGCCGATCGAGTGGCCCTGGGCTTTGAGGAAGGTGTAGGTCATCGCGCCGCCGATCAAGAGCTTGTCGACCGACTTCAGCAGGCTCTCAATGACGAGGATCTTGTCCGAGACCTTCGCTCCGCCCATGACGGCCACGTAGGGGCTCTTGGGGCTTTTCAGCAGGGTGTCGAGGATCTTCAGCTCCTTCTCGACCAGGAAGCCGATGGCGCGCTTCTCGGGAGGGAACTGCTCGGGGACGGCGACCATCGAGGCCTCGTCGCGGTGGCAGGTGCCGAAGGCGTCGTTGACGTAGGCGTCGGCCAAGCCGGCCAATTCCTTGGCGAACTCGGGATCGCCCTTCTTCTCGCCCTTATTGAACCGGACGTTTTCGAGGACCAGGATCCCCCCCGGCTTCAGGTCGGCGGCGCGCTTCTTGGCGCTGGGGCCGACGGTGTCGTCGGCCTTCTCGACGGGCCGACCGATCAGTTCGCCGAGCTTGGCGGCGACCTTGTCGAGCTTGAACGGGGCGTCGGCCTCGGGGTCTCCCTTGGGCCGGCCGAGGTGGCTGACGAGGATGAGGGAGCCGCCTCGATCCAGGACGTCCTTGAGCGTGGGGAGGGCCGAGCGGATTCGGCGATCGTCGGCGACTTCGCCGTCCTTGGTTTGGGGGACGTTGAAATCGACCCGGACGAGAACCCTGCGATCCTTCACGTCGAGGTCGCGAACCGTCTGTTTGGGCATGGATGTTCCCTGGGGAAAGAGCGATGGCCCGCTCGGCCGTTCCCCGTCCGAACGGGACGGGAAGCGGCTCGAAACGGGCCGAGGTCGGCGTGTTGTGTTGCGTCTCGGCGGGGGCCGAGTCGAATTAGAACGCGCCCATGCGGCCGATCAGATCGGCGGTCCGGCACGAGTAGCCCCACTCGTTGTCGTACCAGGCGACGGTCTTGACGAGGTTGTCCTCGATCACGATCGTCTGCTCGGGCACGAAGATGCAGGAGTAGGGGTTGCCGATGATGTCGCTGGAGACGAGCGGATCCTCGTTGTACTCGAGGATGCCCTTCAGCGGCCCTTCGGCGGCGGCCTTCATCGCGGCGTTGACCTCCTCCTTGGTCACCTTCTTCTTCAGAACGGAGGTCAGGTCGGTCATCGAGCCGTCGGGCACCGGGACGCGGACGGCGAAACCGGTCAACTTGCCCTTCAGTTCGGGGATGACTTCGCCGACGGCCTTCGCGGCGCCGGTCTTGGACGGAATGAGGTTGACGGCCGCGGCGCGGGCCCGGTAGGGGTCGCTGTGGACCTGGTCGGCCACGCGCTGATCGTTGGTGTAGGCGTGGATCGTGGTCATCAGGCCCTTCTCAATGCCGAAGGTGTCGTTGAGCACCTTGGCCATCGGGGCGAGGCAGTTGGTCGTGCACGAGGCGTTGGAGACGATCCTCATGCTGGAGTTGAGGATCTGGTCGTTGACGCCGAGGACGACCGTCGCGTCGAGGGCGTCCTTGGCCGGGGCGCTGAGGATCACCCGCTCGGCGCCGGCGTTGAGGTGCTTCTGGAGCGACTCGCGGTTGGTGAAGAAGCCGGTCGACTCCAGGACGACTTTGACGCCCAAGTTCTTCCAGGGGAGGTTGGCCGGATCGCGCTCGGCGATGATCTTGACTTCCTTGCCGTTGACCAGAAGCGCGTTTTCGCGCGCCTCGACGGTCCCGTTGAAGCGACCGTGAACGCTGTCGTACTTCAGCAGCATCGCCAGGTGCTTGGGGTCGGTCAGGTCGTTGATCGCCACGACCTCGTACTTCTCGGGGTTCTGGGCGAGCACGCGGAACACGAGGCGCCCGATTCGACCGAAACCATTGATACCGACGCGAACTGACATCTTCGATTTCTCCTGGATTGCCCGGCGAACTCAATCAACAAGAAAGCGGGTTCGCCAAAGCATCTTCAAACGGGTGTATGGTCCGTTGGGACGGCGTCCGCGGAAGCCCGGGCGCGAATTCTTGGGTCGCGACCTTGCGCTTTTTGAAAGGAGTCCGCGACGCCGGCGGCCCCGTTTGTTCCCGTCTTAAGTCCCTTGAACCTCTCATTAAAATTAGACGAAATTTCCCCCATTTCGACAAGAGCCCCGCGCGACTCGCCAATCGGCCGGCCGCCGCGAGGATCGATCCAAGCGCCGTGGAAACGGGGGCTGTCCGGAAACGCCGCTGGTTCGGGTTTTCCTCACGAATCGGTCCTCGCCGTGCGGATCCAGCGGGTCGGCTTGCCGCCGAGCCGCACTGAAATTTTCCAGAGCGCGTAGATCGGGACGTAGGCCAGGGTCGCCAGATAATTTACCGGGAGCCCGAAGACAAGGAACGGACTCAGCGCGTAGCCGCCGACCGCCGCCAGCATCAAGGCTCCGGAACCGAACAAGATCCAGGGGACGACATGCGAAAACGGATCCGCGAACCCGTAAATCGCGGCGGCGTTCAGGACCGCGAGGATCAGGAAGAGGCCCAGTAGAGTCATCATCGGCGGGGTCTTCAACTCGACGGCCGAGACGAACCGTTCGACGAGGCTCAGCTTGGGGTTGCGAAGAACTTGGCCGAAGAGTCGCCTCTTAATCTCCTTGCGGCCGAACTCCCAGCGCCGGCGCTGGTTGGCCGCGGCCTCCCCTCCCCCTTCCAGCATGGTCGCCTTGACGGCGGCGTCCGGGAGGAAGGCGATCCGCTCGCCGGCCATGCGGACGACCCACGAATATTCGTAGTCTTCAACCAACCCATAGCTTTTCCAAGGGACGCGATCGAGGCCCCGAACGGTGAAGCACATGCCGTTGCCGTTCAGCGGCGAGCTGAACCCCAGGCGGTAGTGGCCCAGCGGACCAACGCCGTTGACGAGGCTGAAGGCGTAGGTCATCAGCCGGGTTCGCCACGAGGCGTCGGCGTTGGAGACCGTGTAGTAGGCCTGGATCCAATCGTCGCCCCGACGGACCATGGCGTCGAACTTGCGAAGCAGGTCGGGCGTGGCGATCGAGTCGGCGTCGATGATGACGATCGCGTCGAGATCGTTGATCCGGCCGGTCTCCCGAAGTCTTTCGATCAGGTACTCCAGGGCGTAGCCCTTGCTCCGTTTGGTCGGGTGGCTCCGCTCGACAACCTCGGCGCCCGCCCGCGCGGCGAGATCGGCCGTGTCGTCGGAGCAGTTGTCGGCGATGACGAGAACTTGAAACAGGTCGGTCGGATAATCTTGCGCTCGACAGCTCTCGACCGTTTTGGAGATGCCGACGCGCTCGTCATGGGCCGGAATGACGATCAGGAACCTCGACTCGGGCTTCGCCGGCGTCTTCGTCCGGCGGGGAGAGAAGATGGCCCCGATCGACGAGAGAATCAGCATCACCAAAAACGGCAGGGCGAGGACGTTGAGCCCAACCACGATCAGAACAAAGAGGCCGAAGGCGATCGTCATGCCGGCGATTTCCCAGTTCCACGGTGCGTTGAATCGAGCGGGGCCGTTGCCGTTGGTCCGGAGCGCCGCGTTCCGATCTTCGGGCGGTTCGCCCTTCCGGAATCGGCCGCGTCATAAACTACAAAACCAACCCGGCGCGAGCCCGACTTGGAACCGGGGAATTTTGGGTTCGTTCCCGCGGGCGGGCGTTTCTCGATCTCGCGGTAAGGCCTTTTGCATCAAAGCCTTCGGCGAAAGGCGGAGTCCAAGATTGGGTTCGTTCGGACATTTTTTTCCGGTCTTCCACAAGGGGTTTTTCTCTTCGCCGCGACCAAGTCGGCGGTCGAGACGGACCACTCCACTATAAACGTGGCACATTTTTCCCCAAGATGGGCGTCGATTTTTTCAGGTCGCGCGCCGATTGCGCGGAGGTTGGCGATTGTCGCGGTTGGGTGATGGAGCCGCTCAATCCACCGACCTCCCCCGGCGAGCAATGCCCGCCGAATCGCTAAAGAGCGTCCGCGGTGATTTCGGTCAAAGCTTCGAGGAACCGGTCGATTTCGTCGCTGGTGGTGAACGGGCCGGGCGAGACGCGCAGCAGGCCGCCGAGGGAGAATGAGCCGAGGTTTTTGTGGATGTGGGGCGCGCAGTGGAGGCCGGGGCGGACGGCGATGTCGAAGGCCGAATCCAGGGCGGCGCCCAGGTCTTGAGGCGAGAACGGCTCGGGGACGAAGAGGGAGAGGGCGCCGGCGTGGGCTTCCGGATCCCATCGACCGGCGATCCGCCACGAGCCGGACCGCTCGGCCCAGTCGACGACCCGTTGGAGCAATTCCACCTCGTGCCTTCGGAGCGCGTCGGGGCCCCGCTCGGCCACCCAGGTGATTCCCGCGGCCAAGCCGGCCGCGCCGAGGACGTTGGGCGTTCCCCCTTCGAGCAGGTGGGGCAGTTCAATGGGCTGGGTCTCGCTGGACGAGTCGCCTCCGGTTCCCCCTTCGCGCCAGGGGAGAAGCCGGCCGTCGGTTCGAGGGCCGACGTAAAGAGCGCCCGTGCCGGTCGGGCCGAATAACCCCTTGTGGCCGGGGAAGGCCAGCATGTCGATCGGCGTGGTTTTCAGGTCGATCGGGACGACCCCGGCCGATTGCGCGGCGTCGACCAGGAAGAACGCCCCGGCTTGCCGGACCAAGGGCGCGACCGCTTCGATCGGCTGGACCGAGCCGACGACGTTGCTTGCGTGGGTCATTGCGACCAAGGTGGTCTTGTCCGTCATCGCGGCCTCGATGTCGGCCGGGGTGACGTAGCCTTCTTCGGAGCGGACCCGCGTCAGGGTGATGGCGCCGGCCTTCTCCATCGCGCGGAGGGGGCGGCTGACGGAGTTGTGCTCCAGGTCGGTCGTGACGACGTGATCCCCCGAGCGGACGATTCCCTTGATGGCCACGTTCAGGGCGTCGGTGCCGTTGAGGGTCAGGATCCATCGATCAGGCTTTTCGCCCTTGAAGAACTGGTTGAGCTTGTGGCGAACCTCGTCGAGCTTCCCCTCGGCGGTAAGCGCCATCTTGTGCCCCGAGCGGCCGGGGTTGGCGAGCGAGGTCCGGGCGAACTCGTCGAGCGCGAGATAAACCGGCTCGGGCTTTGGGAAGCTCGTGGCGGCGTTGTCGAGGTAGATCAAGGGATCGGCTCCGGCGGATTGGGTCGAGACGGATTGGGTCGAGTGGCGCGTCACGGCTTTTGGGAGGGCGAGGCCGCGGTCCCGCGGCGGGAGGCTCAGCTTCCGACGAATTGGGCGTAGAGCGTGCGCGCTTTGGCGATGTCGTTGGTCCCCTTGATGATGGCTCGGCCGTCTGGGAAGACGGTGAACTCGTACCCTTCGGTGGCGAAGCGGAGCATGAAGGCGTTGTGGCGGACATCGCCCGCGCCTCGGAGGCGCTCGGCCATCTCGGCGAACTTCAGGGGTTCGGGGCGGCGGTTGGCGATCTGCACGGCGTTGCGCCCGCAAAGGGTCGTGGTGTGCGAGCCCTTCGACCCGTCGAGCCACTCGAAATCGCGATGCTTGCAGCAGGGACAATCCACCTTGCCGAGCAGGCCCGAGATTTTGAGCTGGCGGAAGGTCCAGTCCCAAAGGTCGACCATGATGAGGTCGCGGTTGATGGCCTCTTCGTCGCCGATCAGGATTTTAATCGCCTCCATCGCCTCGAACGAGGCGATTACGGAGACGGCCGGACCCAGCACGCCGGCGGTTTCGCAGGTCGGCGTCATTCCCGGCGGCGGCGCGGTTTCGATCACGCAGCGCAGGCATGGGGTTTTGCCGGGAATGATCGTCATCGTCTGCCCCTCGGCCCCGATCACCCCGCCGTAGACCCAGGGCTTGTTCAGCTTCACGGCCGCGTCGTTGATGAGGTAGCGGGTCTCGAAATTGTCGGTGCCGTCGAGAATTAAATCGGCGTCGCCCACCAGGTCCAGAACGTTGGAGTGGTCCAAGTCGGTGACGACCGGCTCGATCGTGATGGAGCTGTTGATGACCCGAAGTTTCCGCGCGGCGGCCTCGGCCTTGGGCAGATTGGCGGCGACGTCGGCCTCGTCGAAGAGAATTTGGCGCTGAAGGTTGTGGGTCTCGATGAAGTCGCGGTCGATGATCCGCAGGTGGCCAACCCCCGCGCGGGCCAGGTGGTTGGCCAAAACCGTTCCCAACGCGCCGCAGCCGCAGAGCGTCACCCGGCTGTTCATCAAGGCTTGCTGGCCGGCTTCGCCAAGGGCCGGAAAACGAATCTGGCGCGAGTAGCGGTCAAGCGAATCGGCGGACGAGGCGGACATGAGGGACTCCAAAAGCCGGCAACCGTGCGTGAAATCAAGAAAGTAGCCGCCCAAGTGAGAGCCGATCAACCTCCGGCGACGGCCGGGATGATGCTCACTTCGTCCTTCTCGGCGACGGCCGTGTTCAGGTCGTCGAGGAATCGGAC
>Ga0182742_1004199_pt1 | contig 13290 bp, 11 predicted proteins | sample eDN5th37CBELigMG_FD_128880 | JGI IMG/M metagenome (GOLD analysis project Ga0182742, IMG submission 128880) | Enriched Miracle-Growth compost microbial communities from Emeryville, California, USA - eDNA 5th pass 37_C BE-Lig MG (version 2)... ... | reverse complement strand
GTTTTGTGTACGTCTACCCGCACCTGCAAGAGCCCGAGAAGGAGAACGAACCGGTTTCCTAACGGACTGCTTACGGTCACTTGATCCTTGAAGTCATGCGAAGCACCCTTCGGGGTGGCTTTGTATGGTATCGAGGTTTAGGAGCAGCTGCCCTGAAGAAACCAGGCTCAAAAAGTGAAGATGGCGCCGAACCATGATTCCGGTAACGCGGCAAAGAAGACGGCGGAGCCGGGACGCTTCGGAGTAATTAAAAGTAAAAGTCCAAGAAAAAATTAATTGGGATAGGGAAATGAAGACAGAAACAACATCAATTGAATTGGATGAATAATAAATACAAAAGGGATAGGAGGACATCCTATGAAAGATGTAATTATCGTAGGCGGTGGACTTGCTGGTTTGTCTGCTGCTTGGCGCCTTAAACAACATGACATTTTACTTTTAGAATCCAATGATCGTATTGGTGGGCGTGTCAGATCTGAACGCCGAGGAGATTATTGGTTAAATTGGGGCGGACATCTATTTGCTGGACCTGGTTCAGCTACAGATGAATTATTAAAATCTGTAGGAGTAACTGCAATGCCTGTGCCTGGAATTTTAAAGGCAATGTCTTTGAATGGGAAGCTGTTTACAGATGGTCGAGTTGAAACGTATCCATTTAGGGCGCCTATGTCATGGAGAGGTAGATTTGCGATGATAACTGCAGGTGCTAAAGTACGTGCAGCTGTTGTCAAATACGGCAAAATGGCAAAAAAACGTCCGGGAGAGGACTATAGAGTTCAACAACAACGAATTTTAGAATATATGAGAGATCGAACTTTTTCGGAATTTACTGGTAAATTACCACCAGACGCAGATGCCATTTTTAGACCTACCGTTAGCCGTTCGACTGGTAGTCCTGAAACAATGACCGCAGGAGCAGGTATAGGATATTTCCACACGGTATGGAACAAAGATGATGGGTTAGGGAGAAATATTGTTGGGGGACCATCAACGCTTACGGACACGATTGCAACAACATTAGGTGAACGGGTGCAACTAAATGCAGACGTTATAGAGGTTGTTCAAAAAGAAGACTCTGTTGTCGTACGCTATAATCAAGATGGTGTGATGCATGTGGAGGAAGCTCGCTATGCAGTACTCGCAACTCCTGCCCCAATTACAAGAAAAATAGCGAGAAACCTTGATCCTGAAATCGCAAACGCTATTGATCGGGTTAAATTTGGCCCACATGTTAGTGCCGCATTTTTAACAAATGAAACAGGACGTCAAGTTTGGGATAATGTATATTCTGTTGCTACGCCTAAAAGATCATTTGACATCATTCTTCATCACACGAATCTAGTCCGTTCAATAGAAACTACGAGGAAGCCGGGTAGTAGTTTTATGACATTTTCACCAGGGGAAAGCGGGCGACGGCTAATTGATAAATCTGATGAGGAAATTATTCAAATCTATTTGAAAGATTTAAATGAAATATTTCCTGGTTTTAAAGATCATGTCGTTGAGGCTCACGTAATGAAATGTCCATTCGGATCAGCTTATACTGACCCAGATCGTGCAATAATACAACCAATTTTAGAAAAATCTGCGGGTCGTTTGTTCTTAGCAGGTGATTGGTTAGGCACCTTCTATACAGAATCAGCTGTTCAAACAGGATTCACTGCAGCACAAAGTATTAATGGTTTGCTGGGATTCAGGCCCCAAGAATCTCAAAAAGAAAAGAAACTGAAGGCTGTGTCTTATAATTAATTACCATGATTTTTTTGAGAGAATCAATAACATTTAATTTGAAATTATACTAAGACTTATATAGTTTGAAATCCCTCATGAAACCTTGCCATTGACAATCAATGATGTGAGTTTATGAGGGAATTTCCGAAACTTTTTGGGTGATAGAGTACGAAAAAGTCCTCGGTCGATTTAAAATACAGTCTTACACTATTTAATTTTTAACCTTATCTACAACTTTATATAACATATGGAGAAAGTGAGGAACAAATTCCTCAACTGCGAAAAATGCAAACGCTTATCCAGGGGGGAGATTTCTTCTTACTACCTTACTCTATAAAAAAATAGGTGAATCAAATGAATAGATTAACCTTATACAACGAAAGGGAGCCATTCAAAAAGCGCCCTTTTTCATTTAGGCCGTTTTCTTGAATATGAGATGAAACATATGATTTGTTAAAGGTTCCAATTCGTTTTTTAGAAGTGAAAATTCCTGTTCGAATGGATGATGAGGGAACTGAAATATTCGTCGGATATCGGGCTCAACATAATGGTGCAACTGGTCCAACGAAGAAAGTTATTCGGTTTCATCCGGATGTCATACTTGATGAAATAAAAGCATTATCAGACTGGATGAATTTAAAATGTAGTATTAACGGCTTTCCTTATAATGGGGTAACAGGTGGAATACTATGTGTTTCCAGAAATATAATTTTCGGAAAATTATAACGATTGTACAGGGAATATATAAGGGCGATTAGTCAAATTGTTGGTTCTACAAAAGATATTCCAGCATCAAATGTATATACTAACTCGAAAATTATGGCCTGGATGCTTGATGAGCATGACCATGACCATCTTCGTGAATTATTCCCCAGGCTTCATTACAGGAAAACTCTTATGTTCGGAGGTTCATACAGACGGGAAACAGTCACTTCAAAAGGAGTTGTCTATACGATTCAGTAGTTCAGCGAGTTAAAGGAAATATCGATTAAAGATATGTGTGTAATTATCCAAGGATTTGGAAATGTCGGTAGTTACTGGAAAATTCATGTACCAATCAAAGGCTAAATTGATTGGTATCTCTAATGTCATCGGAGGACTTTATAATGAAAAGGGCTTGGATTTTCCTTACCTGTTAGAGAGGCGAGATTCGTTTGGGCCAGTATCCGCATTATTTGATAACTTAATCTCCAATCAAGAATTGCTTGAAAAGGAATGTGATGTGCTGGTTCCAGCTGCAATTGGCGGTCAAATCACTAGCAGAAACGCCGAGCATATAAGGTGTAAAATTGTTGTGGGGGCAGCTAATAGGGGCTTCAATATTCCGAGGATGGATTAGGAATTAAACAACGTAGAAGAACATTCTAGGCCATTATCTATATTAGCCTTGACATACCTATTTTTAATGAAAAGGAGATGAGAAAATGCTCTTAAATCATTTATTTGAAGAAGTAGAAAATCAAATCGTTAGATATTATTGTATTATTTCTGAGGATTATAGATACGATATTGTCGTAATTCATTCGGAAATGTTTTTTGGAAAAGCTATGATTGTCTCCATTCAAAACGGTCGAATGATATTGTTAGGTCATGATGATATTTCCGATGAAAGTTACTGGGCCGAAAAGCTAGATATTAAAACGGTAGACATTAATGAGTTCAAAAATCTTTTTTATATGGTATTGGACAAGAATCAGTTACTTGAACAAGTTTAAATATTTATTTTTAACAGATTGAATATAATTATGAACCGGAAGTAGCGATTTAAAGTATCAGAAAATAATTATCAGTCCTTGTTATGGAGAGGTCAAAGAAGTCTCAATTAATCAAGGTGCATATATTTACGACAAGTGTTTTTAATCTAGTGCGAAGGTGTTCCATAGCCATGGGGATGAGTGGATGAATGAAGTCTTTGGAAGTCCAAAAAAGAGATAAGATAGTTCAGGAATGTGTTAAATCTATTAATCAAAGGTGGGCCTTGGTTCACCTTTGATTTTAGGTAAATAATGAGAAATTGACAATCCTCAAAGAGAGGAAAATTAAACAATCACCGATCTTGTCTAATAAATTACATTCCTCCTTGGCAATTGGGGAACCTATCGTTTTTTTAGGAAAACTTACTGAAATTGCTAGTGAAAAGGCGATCAGAGCGTTTTGTCTTAATAAAAAGGCAATATTAATTTAAGGGATTCTGTTTTTGAGTATTAAAAAGTCATTAAAAAAGGGAATTAAATCGTAACATTTTGCTTTACAAGGGACCGAAAAACAGCGGTTACTGAAGTCGAAGCTGCATGTGGTTTACTGCATATATAATGAAGGATTGGTTCGAAAAGAACGCAATCAAAAAAGACGCCAAAAGCGTACGAAGAGTTTTACCAACGTTTTAAAAAAGCGAAAGAAGTCATGGATTCATCAGAACTAGAGGTTGGCCAAAGCCCAAAAGAAGTAATATGGACGAAAAGCAAATCAAAGTTGTATTAATACGTGACGGATATGCCAAAGAAACACAATATACCTCTCTTAATGATCCATGCCATGATTAACAACCGTATGTCTTAGATATGACAAAAGGCCAGAGTATAGCTGAGAATCTGGTGAACAGCAGGTTTAATGTGTATCTTCTTGATTGGGGTATTCCAGGCAGGGAAGATCGAAAAAATGAAAAGGGATGACTACATTTTGGATCATAAGTTTAGTTACCAGCGCCTCAAAAATAGTGGGAGATAAAATGTCCAATTAAAACAAAGGGGGATTATTTTTGATGAATTTAGAAATACTTGCCGCACAAAAAGGAAATTATAATTTAGAAAATTATAAGGAAACATATGATAGTTTTGATTGGACTCAGGTTGAACAACATTTTTCATGGAATGAAACAGGGCTTTTAAATATGGCATATGAAGCTATTGACCGCCATGCCGAATCCGAGAAAAAGAATAAAATAGCCCTCTATTTTTCAGATAAAAGCCGCAATGAACAGTACACATTCCAGGATATGAAAATTCAAACCAACAAAGCAGCCAATCTATTAAAAGAGGTAGCAGGTGTAGAAAAGGGAGATCGGGTATTTATCTTTATGCCACGCTCTCCGGAACTTTATTTTGTCTTATTAGGTGCGATTAAATTAGGAGCATTGGTAGGTCCCTTATTTGAAGCCTTTATGGAAGTAGCTGTTCGAGACCGCTTGGAAGATAGTGGGGCAAAAGTTCTCGTGACCACTCCTGAATTGTTGAACCGTGTTCCAGTTAGTGAATTGCCAAACCTAAAATATATTGTGATTGTGGGCGAAGATGTAAAAGAGGAAGGACCTTATCTTGATTTTTACAAGAGAATGGAAAATGCCAGCGATGAGTTGGAAATTGAATGGGTAAGCCGTGAGGATGGACTAGTTCTTCACTATACTTCAGGATCCACGGGAAAGCCAAAAGGTGTGTTTCATGTTCATAATGCCATGGTACAGCATTATCAAACGGCAAAATGGGTATTAGATTTAAATGACAGCGATGTGTATTGGTGCACAGCGGACCCCGGCTGGGTAACGGGAACTTCTTATGGGGTGTTTGCTCCTTGGTTAGTCGGTGCAACGAATGTAGTCCGTGGTGGCAGATTCAGTCCTGATGACTGGTATCACACGATTGAAAAGTACGGCGTAACCGTTTGGTATAGTGCCCCAACTGCTTTTCGGATGTTAATGGGATCTGGCGATGAACGAGTTAAGAAATACAATTTAAGTACACTTAGACATATCTTGAGTGTTGGGGAGCCATTAAATCCTGAAGTTATACGCTGGGGTAAGAAAGTGTTTGACTTACGTATCCATGATACCTGGTGGATGACAGAAACAGGGGCACAAGTCATTTGCAATTTTCCATTTATGAAAATTAAGCCAGGATCCATGGGGAAACCGATTCCAGGAGTTATAGCTGCGATTGTAGATGATCATGGAAACGAACTGCCACCTTACCGCATGGGGAATTTGGCGATCAAAAAAGGCTGGCCGTCTATGATGAGGAAAATTTGGAATAATCAAGAAAAGTATGAATCATATTTTTTCCCAAATGATTGGTATGTATCTGGAGATTCAGCTTATATGGATGAAGAGGGTTACTTCTGGTTCCAAGGCCGTGTTGACGACGTGATTATGACTGCGGGAGAACGAGTGGGTCCATTTGAAGTGGAAAGTAAATTAGTCGAATTCCCAGCCGTGGCTGAGGCAGGCGTTATTGGTAAACCAGATCCAGTCCGCGGAGAGATTATCAAAGCGTTTATTTCCTTAAGGGATGGCTATAGCCCATCAGATGAATTAAAAGAAGAAATTCGTTTGTTTGTCAAAGAAGGACTAGCCGCTCATGCTGCGCCAAGAGAGATTGAGTTCCGTGATTCACTGCCAAAAACAAGAAGTGGGAAGATCATGAGACGAGTCTTGAAAGCATGGGAATTGAACTTGCCAACGGGTGATTTATCTACAATGGAAGACTAAAATCTTCCGATTAATTATCTAAATATTAAAAAAGCGGAGTTAGAACAGCGGAGAATTTCTGCTGTTCTCCGTGTCTGGGGCTAGATAACTAGGGATGTAATAAATTTCCAGAATGCCGCTTCATATTGTAGAACTGGGAGAGATCGTAGATGAATTTATTATTAATGGGCCTGCCTGGGGCAGGTAAGGGAACACAGGCTGAACGAATGATTGAAAAGTATGATATTCCTCATATTTCTACTGGTGATATGTTTCGAGCTGCTATTAAAGAAGAAACACCTCTTGGCAAAAGAGCAAAAGAATATATGGATGCAGGTAATTTAGTACCAGATGAAGTCACGATTGGGATTGTCCGTGAACGCTTAAGCAAAGAGGATTGCCAAAAAGGATTTTTACTGGATGGTTTTCCAAGAACGACAGCTCAAGCCGATGCACTTGAGCAAATATTAGCTGATATGGAGCGGAAAATTGATTTTGTGCTAAACATTCATGTGGATCCAAAAAAGCTGTTAGAGCGCTTATCTGGCCGCCGTCTGTGCTATGATTGCGGGGCTACTTATCATGTTATTTTCAACCCAACAACAGTAGATGGACAATGTGACAAGTGCAACGGAGGTCTCTATCAACGGGACGATGACAATGAAAAAACTGTTGAAAATCGGTTGAATGTGAATATCAGCCAGCAGCAGCCACTATTGGATTTCTATCAAGAGAAAGGCTATTTACGGAATGTTGAAGGAAACAAAGCGATTGATGAGGTTTTTAAAGATATTGAAGAAATTCTGGGTTTTCCAGTCAATCCTATCGTTTGAAAGTAGGATGATAAACGAATTGAATATGATCTATGTTTCGTGGTCTAGCTAAGAGAGGGGATTAGATTTATTACCGATGGAAAATGTTATGAAGAGTTCGACACAGCAGAAAAGATATACACAAAACACTAACATTACCCTTCCTCAAAAAGTGAATATATTAATGGTGGATGATCATCCGGAAAATCTATTAGCGCTAGAGGCTGTACTTTCATCACCGGATTATCATTTAGTCAGTGCGACTTCTGGGCAAAAAGCATTGAAACACCTTATTAATCAGGAGTTTGCCGTTATTTTACTGGACGTTCAAATGCCGGGATTAAATGGGTTTGAAACGGCTAAGCTGATTCGGGCGAGAGAGAAAACAAAGCATACACCGATTATTTTTCTGACGGCAATCAGCCAGGAAAATCAACATGTCCAGCTTGGGTATGAGGTTGGGGGAATCGATTATATATTTAAACCATTTCAACCGGAAACATTGAAAAAGAAAATAGAACAATTTGTTGAAATCTATCAACAGCATAAAGAAAAGATTTATCTAAACGAGCGGCAGCATATAATGGAGCTTGAAAAAAAGGTAGAGGAACGTACATTAGAGCTTCTATCTACAAATGAAAAGCTGCAACAGGAAATTGCAGAGAGAAAGATGATTACTGACCATTTGTTTGCGTCACAGGAGCGGTTTCGCAAAATATTTGAATCTAGCCCTAACCTTATGGCGATTGTATCGTTAGAGGCTGGAATCTATCTCGACGTTAATGCGAGTTGGTTACAATTTACGGGATATCAGTATAATGAATTGTCTAATCAAAAAATGAATTTCGAGGACTTTATGGAGGAAGCAAACGGTCAAGAGATTCATTTAGGAAATCCCATTCGTAATATGAAAATTCAATACAAAACAAAAAACGGAGAATTGCGGGTGGGTTTATTGTCATCAGAATTAATTGATATTGATCCGGAACCTTGTGTATTGTTTGTTTTGACAGATATTACAGAAAGAGACCTGTTAGAAAAAGGGTTAACCCGATTGGATCGATTGAATTTAATTGGTGAAATGGCGGCCGGAATTGCTCATGAAATTCGCAATCCGATGACAACCGTTTACGGTTTTTTACAAATAGCTAAGACTAATGAGGTATCAAAAGACATCATTGAACTGATGCTGGATGAATTAAACCGGGCGAACTCTATTATTACCGAGTTTTTAAATCTAGCTAAGAATAAAGTCAGTTATAAAAAGAAGCATCAAATCAATTCAATTATCGAAGCTTTATTTCCATTGATTCAGGCAGAAGCCTTTAGGGCGAATAAACAGGTCGTTTTGGATTTACAGCCATGTTCTGAGATTTTCATAGATGAGAAGGAAATCCGTCAATTAATCTTAAATATGGCTTTAAATGGGCTGGATGCTATGACGTCAGGAGGAAAGCTGACGATTACCGCCTTTGTAAAAGAACAAACGGTCATATTAAACATAAAAGATCAGGGAACCGGAATCAGCCCTGAAGTGTTAGAAAAGATAGGTACCCCATTTTTTACAACTAAGGATAACGGCACCGGGCTTGGACTGGCGATTTGCTATAGTATTGCTAAGCGTCATCAGGCAGAAATTGATATTAAAACGGGACCTAGTGGGACAACCTTTTCCATTACGTTTCTTGCCGATTCATAAGGGGATGACAGGGGGTAGATTGTTCACCAAGAAGAAGGGAGGGATAGAATGACTGTTATTCGTAAACGACTTCTCTTATCATTCCTTTCTCTCGTTGTCCTATTGGCAGGGATATTTGTCTATCGACAAGTGTTTAAGGGGCGGCCAAAGGTTATTGTTGTGGTAAAAGAGGAAAAATCAGAGTTTTGGGAAATTGTCACAGCTGGAGCAGAAAAAGGGTTTGAGGATTTTGGGATAGATGGAAAAGTTCTGGCACCGAAAAATGGACTGCCAGAGGAACAAAATGAAATATTAGACAGTGCTCTAAAAGAAAATCCTAATTTATTAATTGTTTCACCCTTAGGTACAGAGATTATTTCAACATTAGAAAAGTATGTTGAAAGAAACATACCCGTATTACTCATGGAATCGAATGCACCATGGGAACATAAAACGGCTTATATCGGAACAGATAATCTTGTATTAGGGGAGATGGCAGGAATCTTAATGGCTTCAGAGCTCCAACCTGGTGAAAAAGTTGCTCTTATTGGCAGATGGGAGTCATTTGTTGAAATGGACCGATTGATTGGTGCGAGAAAAAGCTTAGAAGCAGCAGGGATGCAAATTGCAGGAGAATATGGAGATTTGCCTCTTGGGAATAAAATCAATCAAGAAGTTAAACAACTAATCGCGGATATCATTAAGGAACACCCTGATCTTAAAGGGGTGATCACGACAACCGATTATTTGGCTCTTCTAGCCTTGGAGAGCATTTACGAGCATGGTTTTGCATTGCCTGTGACCGGAACCGATGGTATCAGGGAAATGCTTGTAAATATTAAAGAAGAAAAACTCTCCATTTCAGTATCGCAAAACCCATATGATATGGGATATCTAAGTGTTGAAACAGCGGATAAAGTGCTAAGAGGAGAGAGGATAAAACAGAATATAGATAGCGGAGTAGATATTATTACAAAAAGTAATGCCGATCAGCGACTAGAATTTTATGATAATATACTGAAATAATTATATTTGATTTCTATTTATAGTCCCCTGTATTGTAAGGCAAGAAATGGGATTCAACTAAAATACTAAAAAAATATTAATATTAAAGGGAAGGCAATCACTTTTGGTGTGATTGTTTCGATTTATTTAAAGTAGGATTAATGTTTAACATAGATAAAGACACTTTTGAATTCTTCATTAGAAGGAGAAGAGAATAGAATAGGTGAAGAGTAAACTAGTGTTCAATGATTAAAGTGGCAGAGGGCTGTTATTAAAGAAGAATTAGACGAGCTTGCTTTATCAAAAAAAGTAGAAAAACCCAACATAGTATTACTGTCATCACAAGATAAAAAGTCTCAAGTGTATCCTAAATAAGTATTTGCCATTTGGCCACCTTTACGAATATGATTATCCATCATTATCACTTGTTTCCTTAAAACTATGAGGTTAATAAAATCTGTTTTATATTGTTTAGCTTCATTTATTAAATCTCTTTTTGTTGCTGCGATTGCCGCAGTTCAATTGTTTTTCAAATTAGGTCTATATCTGACTTCAATTCTTTTGTTGCATTACCAGTACGCGTTATAACGTTCATTCCATTACCTTCAGATTTTGTTCTTTTATTTAAATCTTTATTTGACAGATTGGAGTTAGTTAAAATAATGCAGAATTAGAGGATATATCCGGGCTTAAAATTGGTTGCTAATGCTGAATGTTTATATTTTAGTTTTCGGTCCAGTTTTTTGTAGTTGTACGGAAGAAATAGGTAATTAGTTAGTACTGAGCAGTCAGCTGTTACTAAAATATACATTCATAAATAACACAGAAGGAAGGCTTGATAAAAAACTAGCCTCCAAAACGTAGCTTATAAATTTTTAGGAGTGATTTATATTATGTATTACGTGATGTTCTGTCAAGAGGAGGAAGTTATTTTTGAACATATCGACTTAGTAATGGACAGGTTAGTTGATGGATAGAGATTATATGGATACACGGAGAGCAAACAGTTAGCAGAGTCATTGTTACATGAATGTCAGAATTATTGATTTGGATTAGTAAGGCCTGTGCCCTCAGGGAAAACCGAAGGGTAAAAATGATTTATTGTTGAGAGGATTGCTCAGAAGAGCGGAAAGGAATCTGAGCTGAACGAATTATTGATAAATCTTTAAAACTCTTGAACGAGGGATTTTCTTTCTATATTTTTAGGGCAAATATTTTTTACTGGAAGTTTGATTTTTTTTAATGCACCCGGCATTTAAGGGGAGCTAACTTTTTCAATGATCTCTTGGTCGAGCATAAACATTAGCTTTACGTTAGGGTATGATATTTAAATTCCTTTAATATTGTGAGCAGCCTATATGTACATTGATTCTCTTGTGCTCTAATGACAAGAGTTCCAAAGAGTTCTTTATTTCCACGAATGGCCATTTTGGCTTCTGCATTAAGTTTAATGATTTTTTCAGCATATATATTAAATTCTTTTCCCGCCTCAGTTAGGGTAAGGCGTTTACCTAAGCGTTCAAATAAAGGTTTTTCTAGCTCCTCCTCCAATGTTTTGATATGGGCGTTACGCTAGAGATTGAGCAAAATTTAAAATACTGGCTGTTTTAGTGAAATTAAGAGTTTCAGCAGCCGTCTTAAAAGTTATTAGTAGTTTACTTTCCATGTTAGTCATTCCTTAATTGGAAATAACGATTGAATAAAACGAAATAATCAGTTTTACTGTTTTGTATGCATAGAATATGCTGGTAATTATGAATGGTCGAAAAGTGGTGAGATGATTATGAGTATTGCAGTTATTTATGGAGGTACTCGATTAAATGGAAATACAGAGGTGTTAACTAAACACGCAATTAAGGATCTTGAAGTGGATTCTATTTATCTAAAGGATTACACTATTAAACCGATTGAGGATATGCGTCACGCTGAAGACGGCTTTCAAAATATTGGTGATGATTATAACTCTATAATCGATCGAATGATGCAACACGATATTTTCATATTTTCTACACCGATTTATTGGTATAGCATGTCAGGAATCATGAAGAACTTTATTGATCGATGGTCTCAAACGATGAGGGACCCTCAATATGAAAGTTTTCGTGAGGCTATGTCTAAGAAAAAATCCTATGTAATTGCGGTAGGGGGAGATTCACCTTATATAAAAGGATTACCATTAATACAGCAATTTAACTACATTTTTGAGTTTTTTGATTTATCTTTTGAAGGCCATATCATTGGGGAAGGAAATAGACCTGGGGATATATACAAAGACGAAAAGGCTTTCTATGCAGCCGAACAATTACGCGAAACATTAAATGGTTTATAACCTTCCATTTATTCAAAAATAGGTAAAGGGGAAAGTATGAGAGGATAGTCTAGGATGTCAAAAAGAGTGGTTTTCTTTCTCAAAGTGCGAGTAAGGAAGCCGCTTTTTTTGTATGTAGTTCCGTTTCGGTGGAGAAACATACGAAATTACATCATCATGATTTCCGCAAACGTTCCGGACGTTTGCGTTTCGTTAGTACCTTTAATTTGGATTTAAATGTTTCTTCTTTGCGGATGAGAGTGGACGGCATCTTGTCATCGTGGGGTGTGATGAGTATGCAAAAACCAAGGAGTTTGAAATTTGTCGGGGTATCCATTTGCTTTTATCAAAATTCACTATCGTATATACTGAGAAATCCTAAATTAGAATTTTATATTCCCTTTTTGAAATTATGATTTACAACAATTCATTTATTTGATAATATCAAACTTATAAAAGATTCTAAATATTATGTGATTATTTTTTAGAAGGGAGAGAATTACTTTTTATGTAGTTATTCAATTTGTTTGTAGAGATTCTACTTTAATTAAGAGTGATGAGGAGGATAAAGATGAATAAACCATTTGAAATGTCTGATTCAAAAGAAGTAAAAGTGAATGTCTAAGGAGAATTAAATGAATATTCAGTCAAAGGAGAGCCTGATATCATCAAAGCACCCGAGGGAAGTTTTGCCAGCAAGCAGACGGCGTTCAGTGAGATTCCGATGATTGACATCGCATCTCTGATTGACGGGAGTGACCCGGAAAGCGTCGCTCGGGAGATTGGTAAGGTCTGCGAGGAAGTGGGCTTCTTCTCTATTAAGAACCATGGAGTCCCTCAGGACTTGGTCGATCGCATGTACCAGGCCATGCAGCACTTCTTTGAGCTGCCGAAAGAGGCCAAGGGGCGTCTGCATATCGCCAACTCCGGTCAGACGCTTCGCGGCTACATTCCTCCATATGGCGAGAACGCTGATCCGGAAAACACCCGTGACCTCAAGGAAGCCTTCGACTACGGCGTCCACGAGGAGGAAGTGTCTCCGTTCTTTGGACCCAACCTGATGCCTGAGGACCTGCCCGAATTCAAGGACGTCGCCGAGGAGTACCACGATGCGATGGTGGCCTTGGAGCGCAAGCTGGTCAGCGCCTTCGCTATCAGCCTCGACCTTCCGGCAGACTACTTCGAGAAGTTGCAGCGCAAGCCAATCACGATTCAGCGTATGCTTCACTACCCGTCGCAGGTTAATGCTGCCCCAAACGAAATCGGTATTGGAGCGCATACCGACTACGGATTCTTG
>Ga0182742_1004197_pt1 | contig 13306 bp, 10 predicted proteins | sample eDN5th37CBELigMG_FD_128880 | JGI IMG/M metagenome (GOLD analysis project Ga0182742, IMG submission 128880) | Enriched Miracle-Growth compost microbial communities from Emeryville, California, USA - eDNA 5th pass 37_C BE-Lig MG (version 2)... ... | reverse complement strand
GTGTTCGCCGCGCTCACATTGGTCGGCTTGCATGCCAAGGGCGTGCCGGCCTTTCTCGCGCTCGCACTCACCATCGTCGTGATGCTGCTGCTGGCGATCGGGGTCGAGCGGCTGATGCTGCGTCCGCTGGTCAACCAGCCCGACATCATCCTGTTCATGGCGACCTTCGGTCTCACCTATTTCCTGATCGGTTTCGGCGAGATCATCTTCGGCGGTGAACCCAAGGTGATGATCACGAGCGAACTGTTCCTGCCGAAGGGATCGATCGAATGGAAGGTGTTCGGCGGATTCGTATCGTTCCAGAAGCTTGATATCGCGGCTGCGGTGATCGCCTCGATCATGGTGGCGGTGCTCGCCGTGTTCTTCCAGCGCACACGCATCGGTCGGGCGCTGCGCGCGGTCGCCGACAGCCACAAGGCTGCGCTGTCGGTCGGCATCTCGCTCGAACAGATCTGGGTCATTGTGTGGTTCGCCGCCGGCATCGTTGCGCTTGCGACCGGCATCATGTGGGGGGCGCGCTCCGACGTTTCGTTCGCCCTGCAGATTCTAGCGTTGAAGGCCCTGCCGGTCCTGATCCTCGGCGGCTTCACCTCGATCCCGGGTGCGATCGTCGGCGGCGTCATCATCGGCGTTGGCGAGAAGCTCGGCGAGTTCTACTGGGGCCCGCTGCTCGGCTCCGGCATCGAAAGCTGGCTCGCCTACATGATTGCCCTGGTGTTCCTCCTGTTCCGGCCGCAGGGGCTATTTGGCGAGCGCATCATCGAGCGGATTTGAGGAAGGCGCTGATGGGCATCACATCTCTTTCGTTTCGTCATGGCCGGGCTTGTCACGGCTATCCACGCCTCTCCTGGTGTGGTGGAGACGTGGATGCCCGGCACAAGGCCGGGCATGACGGGCAGGGAGCCGCGTAGTGTTCTACCGCGAGACCGGCCAGTACAAGACCGACTACGCCGCCGACATGGCGCTGTTTCCGATCCGGCAGGATCGGATCGGCATGATCCTGATTGTGATCGTCGCGTTTGCCGTGATCCCGCTCACCATGTCGAGCTTCACGCTGTCTGCGGTGATGATCCCGGTTCTGATCTTCTCGCTCGCCGCGATCGGCGCCAACCTGCTGACCGGTTATACCGGGCTGATATCGCTTGGCGCCGCCGGCTTCATGGGCGTCGGCGCCTATGCGACCTATAAGCTCACCACCTGGTTTCCAGGCGCCAATATCGTCCTCTTGATCCTGTTGTCGGGATTTGTAGCGGCGGCCGTGGGCGTGGTGTTCGGGCTGCCATCGCTGCGCATCAAGGGCTTCTATCTCGCGGTCGCGACGCTAGCCGCGCAATTCTTCCTGTCGTGGTGCTTCGTGCGCGTGCCTTGGCTCGTGAACTATAATGTTTCGAACGCCATCGAGGTGCCGACGCGCACCATGTTCGAGATTCCGATAACCGGCCCGAATGCCACGCCGGTGGTGCGCTATCTTGTGGTTCTCACCGTCGTCGTGGCCTTGACCTGGATCGCTTCCAACATCGTTCGGGGCCGCATCGGCCGGAGCTGGATGGCGGTGCGCGACATGGATATCGCGGCCGAGCTGATCGGCATCCGGCTGTATCGCACCAAGTTGCTGGCTTTCGCCATTTCCTCCTTCTACTGCGGCGTCGCCGGTGCGCTGATGGTGTTCCTGTGGCTCGGCGCCGCGGAAGCGGATTCGTTCAACATCAACCAGTCCTTCATCATCCTGTTCATGGTGATCATCGGCGGGCTGGGAAGCCTGATCGGCTCGTATTTCGGCGCCGCGTTCATCTGGGGCCTGCCGATCGTATTGCGGGCGGCGCCGGAATTCTTCGGGATGTCTGTTCATGCCGCGACCGTCGAGCACATCCAGTTCATGGTGGTCGGAGCGCTCATCATCTTTTTCCTGATCGTGGAACCGCACGGGCTGGCGCGGCTCTGGCAGATCGGTAAGCAGAAATTGCGGGTGTGGCCTTTCCCCTATTGACGGGGCACACTCGGCGCAATCCCGCGAGCGGGTATCCGTTCCGGGCGAACAAGACGACCGGCGGTCGCGCCGGCGATATGAAGGGAGAAACGCAATGCGTCTCAAACATGTTGCCATCGGCGCGGCTGTTGCTGCGTTGCTCGGCAGCGCGGCTCTGCCGTCCCCGGCGGTCGCGCAGGACTCGATCTATGTGCCGCTCCTGACCTACCGCACCGGCCCGTTCGCGGGCTCCGGCATTCCGATTGCCAATGGCATGAACGATTACCTGCAGATGCTCAACGAGCGCGACGGCGGCATCGGCGGCGTGAAGCTTGCGATCGAAGAATGCGAGACCGGCTACGACACCAAGAAGGGTGTCGAATGCTACGAGCAGGTGAAGTCGAAAAAGCCGGTTGTGATGAATCCGTATTCCACCGGCATCACGCTGCAACTGATCCCGAAGGCCGCGGTCGACAAGATTCCCATTCTGTCGATGGCCTATGGGCTGTCGGCATCGGCGGTCGGCAATGAGTTCCCGTGGGTCTTCAATCCGCCCGCGACCTACTGGGATGGTCTGTCGATGATCTTCCGCTACATCGGCGGCAAGGAAGGCGGCCTCGACAAGCTGAAGGGCAAGACGATCGGTTACATCTTCTTCGACGGCGGCTATGGCCGCGAGCCGATTCCGCTGCTCGAGCAGTTCGCCAAGGATTACGGCTTCAACGTGAAGCTCTATCCGGTGCCGGCGACCGAAATGCAGAACCAGTCGGCGCAATGGCTGAGCGTGCGGCGCGACAGGCCGGACTGGATGATCATGTGGGGCTGGGGTGCGATGAATCCCACGGCCGTGCGTGAGGCCACCCGGATCAACTATCCGATGGACAAGATGGTCGGCGTGTGGTGGTCGGGCGGCGAGGACGACGCGCGTGGCGGCGGTCAGGAAGCGAAGGGCTATCTGACGCTGAATTTCAACGGCCTCGGAACGCAATACCCCGCGCTTCAGGACATCAAGAAGTTCGTGGTCGACAAGGGCAAGAGCCAGGTGGTCGGCGACAAGTTCGGCGAGAATCTCTACAATCGCGGCGTTTACAACTCGGTGCTGATTGCCGAGGCGATCCGCAATGCGCAGAAGGTCACCGGCAAGAAGGTGGTGAATGGCGACGACGTGCGGCGCGGCTTCGAGACACTCAAAATTTCGGCGGCGCGCTGGAAGGAGCTCGGCCTGCCGGATTTCGGCGCCCCGATCGAGAACGTGTCCTGCACCGACCATAACGGCCATCATGCGGCCTATATGCAGCAATGGGACGGTTCGAAATGGGTGAAGGTGACCGACTGGATCGCCCCGATGAAGGAGCGGGTGCGTCCGTTGCTGGAAGCCGCGGCCAAGGACTATGTCAGCAAGAACCAGCCCTGGCCGAAGCGCACGGAGCCTTGCGACAAGTCGTCCTGATGTCCTTGGCGCCACAAACTCTGATTACCCTCCCCCTTGTGGGGAGGGTCGACCGCTTTCGCGAAGCTAAAGCGGTCGGGGTGGCGGGCTTTCAGAGAGCACAATGACGAGCCCACCCCGCTTGCTTCGCGCGCGACCCTCCCCACAAGGCGGAGGGTGGAAAAGAGTTTGAGGAGAGGGTGAAGAGCCGCCATGTCGACCGCCGCTGCGCAACCAACACCTGCACCCGCCACGGACAAGATCCTCTCCGTGAACAATATCGAGGTGCTTTACGACCACGTGATCCTGGTCCTGAAGGGGGTTTCGCTCGAGGTCGACAGGGGCGGGATCGTGGCGCTGCTTGGCGCCAATGGCGCTGGCAAGACCACGACGCTGAAGGCGATTTCCAATCTCCTGCATTCCGAGCGCGGGGAGGTCACCAAGGGCTCGATCGTGTTCGAGGGCGCGCAGGTGCAATCGCTTTCGCCGAACGAACTCGTGCGTCGCGGCTGCATTCAGGTGATGGAAGGCCGGCATTGCTTCGGCCATCTCACCATCGAGGAAAATCTGCTCACCGGCGCCTTCACCCGCAAGGACGGGCGTGCCGCCATCAACCGCGACCTCGAAATGGTCTATGGCTATTTCAAGCGCCTGCGCGAGCGCAAGACGTCGATGGCGGGCTATACCTCGGGCGGCGAGCAGCAGATGTGCGCGATCGGTCGTGCGCTGATGTCGCGGCCGAAGATGATCCTGCTGGACGAACCGTCAATGGGCCTTGCGCCGCAGGTGGTCGAAGAGATTTTCGAAATCGTGCAGAATCTGAACGAGAAGGAGAATGTGTCGTTCCTGCTCGCCGAGCAGAACACCAACATGGCGCTGAAATACGCGCGCTACGGCTACATCCTCGAAAACGGCCGTGTGGTGATGGACGGTGACGCCAAGGCGCTGTCGGAGAACGAGGACGTGAAGGAATTCTATCTTGGCATCGCCGAGGGCAAGCGAAAGTCGTTCCGTGAGGGCAAGCATTACAAGCGCCGCAAGCGGTGGCTGGCGTAGCCTCTTGACCCTCCCCGTTGCGGGGGAGGGTCAAGGAGGGGGGGTAACTTCAAATTCAGGAGTGGGTTTGTCGGGCTCGCCCCCTCCCGGCTCACTTCGTTCGCCGGCCTCCCCCGCAAGGTGGGAGGCGAACTGAGTATGCGGATGCAGCCCGATCACTACGACTCCCTCGAAACCCGCGATCCGGCCGCGCGTGAGCGGGACACCTTTGCGCAGCTCGCGGCGCAGGTCGCGCGCGCCATGACGGCGCCGGGATGGGCGAAGCATCTTGCCGGTGTCGATTCGACATCGGTCACGTCCCGCGCCGCGCTGGCGAAGCTTCCGCTGCTGCGCAAATCCGATCTGTCGCGTCTGCAGGCAGAGACGCCGCCCTTCGGTGGTTTCAACGTCGCGCCGCCCGCCAAGGCGAAGCGTCTGCTCATGTCTCCGGGTCCGATCTTCGAGCCCGAAGGCCATGAGACCGACTTTGCCGGCGTCGCGCGTGCGATGTTCGCCGCGGGCTTCCGCGAGGGCCAGATCGTCCTGAACTGCTTTTCGTATCATCTGACGCCCGGCGCCTGGATGTTCGAATCCGCGGCCGAGGCGCTCGGCTGTGCGACGATCCCGGGGGGCACCGGCAATACCGAGCAGCAGATAGAGGCGATCGCGCGGCTTCACCCCGATGGTTATACCGGCACGCCCGATTTCCTGAAGATCCTGCTCGACGCCGCACAAGCCTCCGGCAAGGACGCGTCGTCGATCAAGCGCGGGCTTGTGTCCGGTGCGGCTCTTCCGGCCTCGCTGCGGCAGGACCTGTCCTCGCGCGGCGTCGAGGTGCTGCAATGCTATGCCATCGCCGAGACCGGGGTGATCGCCTACGAGACGCAGGCCCGTGAGGGTCTGGTCGTGAGCGAGAATCTCATCGTCGAGATCGTGCGTCCCGGCACCGGCGATCCGGTGCCCGAGGGCGAGGTCGGCGAGGTGGTCGTCACCTCGTTCAATCCGGACTATCCGATGATCCGGCTCGCCACCGGCGACCTGTCGGCCGTATTGCCCGGCCTCTCTCCCTGCGGGCGCACCAACATGCGCATCAGGGGCTGGATGGGTCGCGCCGACCAGACCACCAAGGTCAAGGGCATGTTCGTGCGGCCGGAGCAGATCGCCGAGATTGCGACGCGCCACCCTGAGCTTGGACGCGTGCGGCTTGTCGTCACCCGCGAGGGTGAGCAAGACGCCATGACTCTCCATGCGGAGAGCCGGGGCGGGGAGGGGCTTGCGGAGGCGGTGGCGGCGACGCTGCAATCCGTCACAAAGCTGAAGGGCGCCGTGAAGCTCGTCGCGTCCGGCAGCCTGCCGAATGACGGCAAGGTCATTTCCGACGATCGGCCAGTATCGTAACGGACCCGTTCGGCGTCAGGTCCAAGGGCGCTGGTCTGATAGCGGTGTCGCGTTGCGCGACCATAGCCCACGCCCGCCCCGTCCTGTCTTGCGCGGTTGACAGGGTGCGCGGATGCCCGCGACATGCGCGGCATGACGACGATGACCCAGACATTGAAGCCAAGAGACGCCAAGGACGTCGAGAACGCCGTCGGCTGGGCGCTGGCCGAAGGCAAGACGCTGGAGATTGCCGGGCAGGGCAGCAAGCGCGATCTCGGGCGGCCGAGCCAGTCGGACATTACGCTCGATCTGTCCGGTCTCACCGGCATCACGCTCTATGAACCGGAAGAGCTCGTGCTGTCGGCGCGCGCGGGCACCCCGATTGCCGAGATCGAGCGGCTCGTGGCCGACCATGGCCAGGAGCTCGCCTTCGAGCCGATGGACTACGGCCCGCTCCTCGGTGGTCCGCCATCCGCCGGAACGATTGGCGGCGTGCTTGCCGCCAATCTGTCCGGACCGCGGCGGATCAAGGCGGGTGCGGCACGCGACCATTTCCTCGGCGTCACCGCGGTGTCGGGCCGTGGCGAGACCTTCAAGTCGGGCGGACGCGTGGTCAAGAACGTGACCGGCTATGACCTCTGCAAGCTGATGGCCGGCTCCTGCGGTACGCTCGGGGCCATGACGGACGTGACGATCAAGACCCTGCCGCGCGCAGAAACCGAGGCCACCATCCTGCTGACCGGTCTCGACGACCTGCGAGCTGCTCAGGCTATGGCTGAGGCCATGGGCTCGTCCTGCGATGTCTCGGGTGCAGCGCATATGCCCGCAACCGTGGCCGGCAGCATGCCGGACCTGCCGCGCGTTCAGCCGGTCACGGCATTCCGGCTGGAAGGCGTCGCGCCCTCGGTCGCCCACCGTGCGCGCGTGCTGGCCGACCTGCTGAAGCCTTACGGGATTGCGCACAACAGCGACTCGGCCGCCTCGCGCGCTCTGTGGCGTGCGATCCGGGACGTGCGGCCCTTCGCGGGCGATGATCGGCCGGTATGGCGCGTGTCCACCGCGCCGATGCAGGGCGCGATCGTTGCGGGTGCCGCTGCGGCGGCGGGCGGCGCATACTTCTTCGACTGGGCGGGCGGGCTGGTCTGGATTGCCATGCCGCAATCCGATGACGCCGGCAGCGCCGTGATCCGGCCGGCCGTCGCCGTTGCCGGCGGCCACGCCACGCTTGTTCGTGCGCCTGCCGCGATCCGGGCGGCGGTTGCGGTGTTCGATCCGCAGGAGCCCGGCGTCGCCGCCTTGATGCAGCGGGTGAAGGACAGCTTCGATCCGAAAGGCATCCTCAATCCCGGCCGCATGTGGGCGGGGGTGTAACCATGCAGACTCGTTTCTCGCTTGCTCAACTCGCGGACCCGGACATCGCCGAATCCAACAGGATCCTGCGGGCGTGCGTGCATTGCGGCTTCTGCACGGCAACATGTCCAACCTATGTGCTGCTGGGCGACGAGCTCGATTCGCCGCGGGGTCGCATCTACCTGATCAAGGACATGCTGGAGCAGGGGCGACCGGCGACGGCCGACGTGGTCCAGCATCTCGACCGGTGCCTCTCCTGTCTCGCCTGCATGACGACCTGTCCGTCGGGGGTGCATTACATGCACCTCGTCGATCACGCGCGCAGCCACGTCGAAAAGACCTACCGGCGCCCGTGGCGTGACCGGCTGGTGCGAGCGCTGCTGGCCGCCGTGCTGCCCTATCCGGCGCGGCTGCGCGCGGCGCTCAAGGCGGCTCCGCTGGCGCGGCCGTTCGCCGGCCTGCTGACGGCGATTGGCTTCAAGCCGCTTGCCGCGATGCTGCGATTGGCGCCTAGCGCGGACGCCGTTGCTGTTGCCGCCGCTGCACCGCAGCGCCGCATCCATCCCGCTGACGGACTGCGCAGGGGCCGGGTCGCCCTGCTTCAGGGCTGCGCCAACCGGGTGCTCGGCGAGCACATCAACGCTGCAACGATCCGCCTCCTGAACCGTCTCGGCATTGAGGTGGTGACGCCGGAAGACGAGTCCTGTTGCGGTGCGCTGGTCCATCACATGGGGCGCGAGCACCAGGCGCATGCCCAGGCGAAAGCCAATATCGATCTCTGGATTGAGGAAATCGACGGCGACGGGCTCGATGCCATCGTCATTAACGTGTCCGGTTGCGGGACGACCGTGAAAGACTACGGCTTCATGCTGCGGACCGATGTAGCCTATGCCGATAAGGCCGCGAAAGTCTCAAGCCTTGCCAGGGACATCAGCGAGTATCTGGCCGCATTGCCGCTCCCCGAGCCCGTCCGGCCGACCGGCCTGACCGTCGCCTATCATGCCGCCTGCTCGCTTCAGCACGGACAGCGCATCGTCCGTCAACCCAAGCAGCTCCTGACCCGCCAAGGCTTTGTCGTGAAGGACATTGCCGAGGGACATCTCTGCTGCGGCTCGGCCGGAACGTACAATATCTTGCAAAGCGAGATTGCACAGACGCTAAGGGATCGTAAGATTGCAAACATCGCTCAACTGAGTCCCGACGTGATCGCAGCAGGCAATATCGGATGCATCACTCAGATCGCATCGGGCACGGCGATACCGGTGGTTCACCCGGTCGAGTTGATCGATTGGGCCACGGGTGGCCCGAAGCCGACGGGATTGTCCGGCGGCGCGCAAGCGGTGCCTGGCAAAGGGGACCTGGTGACGGCGGCAAAGACCTCAACACCGGCCTAGCGGCAGCCTAGCGCAAACTTTTCGGAGAGAAGTCATGGCGAAGAAGGCGAAGAAGGGGAAAAAGGCCAAGAAGGCTAAGAAAGCCAAGAAGGGCAAAAAGGCCAGGAAGCTGAGCATGCCCAAGAAGAAGAAGGGCGCAAAGAAGAGCTCTTCCCGGAAAGCAAAGAAAGCGAAGTCAGCAAAGAGAGCCAAGAAAGCGAAGAAGACCAAAGCCAAGAGCGCCAGGAAGGCGAAACGGGCTGCGGCGACCAAGCGAACCACCGCACCGAAGAAAAAGCGAGCGAAGAGAGCCGCCGCGCCAGCAGCCGCGACTGAGGCATCCGAGTCTGAAGCCGCTCCGGCCTCTTCGGACGACCTGGGTGGCTACCGGCCGTTCGGCGAAACCAGCGGCTCCTGAGCGTCGCGGCGAATCTGGAATCGGTAGGGCCCGGCCTGCGTTGCGGCCGGGCCTTTTTCTTTGGACGGCGGGTTCGTGCACTGGCGATCCGCGCTGGCTGGGCGGTCGCGCTCGATGCGGCGCTTCGCAATCCGCTTCGTTGTTGCGCGTCTTTTTCAAGCGGCAGGGTGAACAGGCGGCGGTGTTCCATCCAGATCGTCGCCGCGACGACCGCAACGGTGCGGGATGGCAAATGCGATCGCATTGCACCCTGCGGACCGTCGCAGGATTTAGCTGCGACCATCCGCGATATGAAACCCAATTGGGGTGACAAGCCCGCCGCATTGCCTTGCGCGCCCCGGCCCAATAGCATTGCCCATCGATGCGGCGGAGCATTCCGCCCCAGGCATTCACGACAATCGGAGGCTCGATCGATGGCTTACAATATCCTCATTCTGGGCGCGGCCTATGGCTCGCTGCTCGCCTCCAAGATGCTGTTTGGCGGCCACCGGATCCATCACGTCTGCCTGCCGGCCGAGGCCGACCTGATCAATGCCGAAGGCTTCATCGTGCGGCTGCCGGTCCGGGGCCGGAAAGACCCGGTGGTGCTGGATTCGCGCAAGCTCCCCGGGAAGGTGACCGCCGGCGGCGCCACCGGCGTGAATCCGGCCGATTATGATCTCGTCGGGCTTGCAATGCAGGAGCCGCAATACCGTTCGCCCGGCGTGCGCGAATTGCTCGACGCGGTGGCGAAATCGCGCGTCCCCTGCATGTCGATCATGAACATGCCGCCCCTGCCGTATATGCGGCGCATCCCGGGACTGGACGGCGATTCGTTGAAGCCGGCCTATACCGACCCGAGCGTGTGGGACAATTTCGATCCGGGCAAGCTGACGCTGTGCAGCCCCGACCCACAGGCGATCCGGCCGCCTGACGAGAAAGCCAACGTCCTGCAGGTCACGCTGCCGACCAACTTCAAGGTCGCACGGTTTGACGACGACAAGGACACCGCGATCCTGCGGCAGCTCGAGAAGGAGATCGATTCGATCCGCTTCGATCCGGGCGACGGCTCTGCCATCGAGCTTCCGGTGAAGTTGCGGGTCCACGATTCGCTGTTCGTGCCGCTGGCCAAATGGGCGATGCTTCTGGCCGGCAATTACCGTTGCATCACGCCGGACGGCATGCGCACCGCACAGGAGGCGGTGCATTCCGACATCGAGACCTCGCGCACTGTCTATAACTTCGTGAACGATCTCGTGGTGAAACTCGGCGCCAACCCGAACGACCTCGTGCCGTTCGAAAAGTATGCCGCCGCCGCGCAGAGCCTGTCACGCCCGGCTTCCGCCGCACGCGCGCTCAACAACGGTGCGCCGTTCATCGAACGGGCTGACAAACTGGTGCAACTCATCGCCAAGCAGAAGGGCCTCAGCCTGCCGGCCATCGATGCGCAGGTGGCGCTCGTCGATCAGCGGCTGGAAGCGAATCGCAAGAAAGCGGCCTGATCTGTTCGAGCGTATCTTCGCGCCGAGGGTCCTGACGGGACGTTCGGCAGGCGCCGGGAAACCTCATGTTTCCCGGCGCTTTTCGTTGCATTCCAGACACAGCTTCAGCGGATTGCGGCCGCTGCATAATTAGTGGGCGCGTTCTGAAGCGAGACCGCCCAACAAGGCAGCAACTGCGTAAACTTTCGCATTGGCGCTAGCCCTTCTTCGTGCCGAATTCGTGCGACTGCAAACTCAGAAGCAGCGGTGACATTGCAAAGCTTGGCGTCCTGTCGCGGACAGTCGCCACGCTTCATGCGCCGGACAAGTCGAATTCGAAGGGGCTAGCCATGAAGAACTATGTCATGCCGGCGATTGTTGCCGCCGCCGTTGCGGCGAGCGCGTCGGCGCACGCGGCCGATATCGCACCGGTCTACAAGGCGCCGCCGGCGCCGGTCGCAACCAATCCGTGGAACGTTGCGATCGGCGGTGCGGTGATGACCGACTATAACTTCCGCGGCATATCGCAGTCCGACCGTGGGCCTTCGGTAGGGGCGTATTTCGAAGGTCAGTACAAAGCCAGCGACATGCTGACATTCTACGCCGCCGTTGCCGGCATGAGTGTCGACCTCCCGACCAATCCAACCGCGGAGATCGACTATTACGGCGGCTTCCGGCTCGCCACCGGCAAGCTCAGTTGGGACTTTGGCGTGTGGTACTACCACTATCCGAAGGAAGGCATCGCAGGCGTTCCGGCCGACACCGATTTCTGGGAAGTTTACGGCAAGGTCTCATGGGCCGTGACCGACCAGTTCACCCTTGGCGGCGCGGTCTATTATGCCGATGACTGGCTCAAAACGGGCGCCGAGGGTACCTACCTGTCGGGGACTGCAAAATATGCGTTCCCGGCGGTCAGCGGCTTCGGCGCTTACGTGTCCGGCGAGATCGCTCATTATTGGCTTGGCACCCAGACACTCGTCCTTCCGGCGTCAGACCTGCCTGACTACACCTACTGGAATGCCGGCGTCGGCTTCACCTACAAGGCTCTGACCGTCGATCTGCGCTATCACGACACGGATCTGTCGCAGGAAGAATGCGCCACGCTGACTGGCAATGTCAGCGGCTTCACCTCGACCGGCGCGCCGGTCTCGAAGTGGTGCGGCGAGGCCTATATCGCCAAGCTGTCTTTCGACACGACGTTGAACGACCTCAAGTAGGCCATAGGCCATGCACGATTTCGGAGCGGCGGCGCAGGATGCCGCCGCTCTTGTTTTTTGCGTCAAGTCCGGGCTCGCTCACTCGGCTGCGGCGGCGGGCTTGGTCTCCGCCAGCCTGTGGGCGTCGCCTTCTGGGGCGAAGGCGACGTGACGCCCGTGCAAGCCGGTCAGAGTCGACCGGTGGCCGATCGAGATGATTGTCGTGCCCTTCAGTCTGGCATGCAGCAAACCGTACAGCTTCGCTTCGGACGGCTCGTCAAGCGAGGCGGTTGCCTCGTCCAGGAACAGATAATCCGGCGCCTGCAGGAGCGCGCGCGCGACGCCGAGGCGCTGCTGCTCGCCAAGCGACAGCGTGCGATTCCAGTGCGCCTCCTGATGCAGCCGTTCGGCGAGATTGGGCAGTCCAACGGCGCGGAGAGCATCGGTCAGCGTCGCATCGTCAAACGCTCCGGATGCCGGGTAGGACAGCGCATTGGCGAGAGTCGTTTCCGGAAAGTAAGGCCGCTGTGGCAGGACCATGATACGCGCGCCCTCCGGAATCACCACGCGGCCCTGTCCGAACGGCCACAGCCCGGCGAGCGCACGAAACAGCGTCGATTTGCCCGCCCCCGACGGGCCGCTCACCAGCACATGTTCGTGCGGTCGGAACTCGGAAGCCGTCGGTGTGAGCAGGGGTGCGCCGTCCGGCCTGTTGACCGACAGATTCTCGATGCGCACCGAACGTGCGTCCGGATCGGAGGCAACGTCGATCTTCGATGCCGACGCCAAAGCCTGCGCGTCATCGAGCGCGCGGTTGAAACCGGTCAGACGGTCGACCACCGCCGCCCATTCGGCCACGCTGCGATAAAAAGTGACGAAGAACGAGAGCGATTCCTGCACGCTGTTGAATGCGCTTGCGGTTTGCGTCAGCGCGCCGAGCGGCACTGCGCCGGAAAAATAGGCCGGGCTCACCACGATATACGGAAGAATGAGGGCCACCTGCGCATGGCTTTGCTGCACGAAAATCACTTTCTTCTGCCGCGAGATCAACGCCATGAAGTTCTGGACGACATGCGTGAAGCGCTCGCCGAGCCGGCGCTTCTCGGCTTCCTCACCGCGCAGCAGCGCAATCTGTTCGGCATTCTCGCGGACGCGAATCAGGCTGAAGCGGAAATCGGCTTCGAACCGCTGCTGCCGGAAATGCAGCGCAGCAAGCGGCCAGCCGATCCAATGTGCGATCAGGGTGCCGACAATCGAATAGACCAGCGCCGTCCAGACGAGATAGCCGGGGATCGCGACCGGCGCGCCGAACAGCGTGAGCGGCGCCTCAGCGGACAGACCCCACAGGATGGCAAAGAATGACAAGAGCGTAACGATTGCGCCGAGCAGACGAACCACGATGGTTAGCGACTTCTCGATGAACTGATTGATGTCATCGGCGATGCGCTGGTCCGGATTGTCTGCTGCATCGCCGAACAACTGCATCCGGTAATGGGTCGAACCGGCAAGCCAGCGTTCGAGATAGACGCGCGTCATCCAGGTGCGCCAGCGAATCTGCAGCCACTGATTCAGGTAGAGTTGGTAGACCGCCAGAATAATAAAGACCGCGGCCAGGACGCAAAAGATGCTGAGTTCGGCCACGAATCGGTCCCAGTTGCGGTCCTGCAAGGCATTGAAAAATCTGGCGTTCCATTGATTGATC
>Ga0182742_1004196_pt1 | contig 13311 bp, 11 predicted proteins | sample eDN5th37CBELigMG_FD_128880 | JGI IMG/M metagenome (GOLD analysis project Ga0182742, IMG submission 128880) | Enriched Miracle-Growth compost microbial communities from Emeryville, California, USA - eDNA 5th pass 37_C BE-Lig MG (version 2)... ... | reverse complement strand
TGCAGTGAGAGAGTAAGGTCTTACTGTATATTTACCATTTAAATAAACAAAGTGCTGAATTCCTTTCGGATTTCAGCACTTTGGTCTACTTAGAAGCTAGTTATGTCCCAGCCTCTTTTTTATATAGTCTATATCGAAAATTATAGATTTTCGATAATTTTGTCTGCAAACTCAGAACATTTAACTTCTGTTGCACCTTCCATTAGACGTGCAAAGTCATATGTTACAGTTTTGTTGTTAATTGCTGTTTCCATACCTTTGTAGATAAGGTCAGCTGCTTCCTGCCAGCCAAGGTGTTCAAGTAACATAACACCAGATAAAATAACTGAACCTGGATTAACAACGTCTTTGTCTGCATATTTTGGAGCTGTACCATGAGTAGCTTCAAAAATAGCATGACCAGTTAAGTAATTGATGTTTGCTCCTGGAGCAATACCAATACCACCAACTTGAGCAGCTAGTGCATCGGATAAATAATCACCGTTTAAGTTTAATGTTGCAATAACATCAAAATCAGTCGGACGAGTTAATACTTGTTGAAGAGCAATATCAGCAATAGCATCTTTAATTAAGATTTTACCTGCTGCTAGAGCTTCTTCTTGAGCTTTATTAGCTGCTTCTACGCCGCTCTCAGCTTTAATACGATCATATTGATCCCAAGTAAATGTTTTGTCAGCATACTCTTGTTCAGCAACTTCATAACCCCAGTTTTTGAATGCACCTTCTGTAAATTTCATAATGTTACCTTTATGAACTAATGTTACAGATTTACGGTTATGTTTAATTGCATACTCGATTGCAGCACGCACTAAACGCTTAGAACCTTCGGAGGATACAGGTTTAATACCGATACCAGATGTTTCAGGGAAACGAATTTTATTTACATTCATTTCTTTTTGTAAAAATTCGATAACCTTTTGAACTGCCTCAGTACCAGCTTGATACTCGATACCAGCATAAATATCTTCTGTATTTTCACGGAAGATAACCATATCTACAAGCTCAGGACGTTTTACTGGAGAAGGTACACCATCAAAATAACGTACTGGACGTAAGCATGTATAGAGGTCAAGCTCTTGACGTAGTGCAACGTTTAGAGAACGGATACCACCACCAATAGGTGTAGTAAGAGGACCTTTAATCGCAACGATATATTCACGAATAGCCGTTAATGTATCATTTGGAAGCCACTCACCATAAGTATTAAATGCTTTTTCACCAGCAAATACTTCATACCAAGCAAGTTTTTTCTCACCTTTATATGCTTTCTCAACAGCAGCATCTAATACTCGCTTAGAAGCACGCCAAATGTCGCGACCAGTACCGTCACCCTCAATAAAAGGGATAATTGGGTTATTAGGTACGTTTAGGACACCATTTTCAATCGTAATTTTTTCACCTTCAGTAGGTAGTGCGAATTTTTCAAGTAAAGACATTTAGAATAATCCTCCTTAGTTTTTCATTTTCATATACTACTCTATTTTAATCACGTAAACCAATTGGCACAAATACATCGTTTACTGGTCCAACATACTCAGCACGTGGACGAATAATACGATTGTTTTGATATTGCTCTAAAATATGAGCAGTCCAACCAGACACACGACTGATTGCAAAAATAGGAGTAAATAAATCACGTGGTATTTTTAAGTTTGTATATACTGAAGCAGAATAGAAATCGACATTAGGCTTTAGACCTTTTTTGCCAGTTACTAATTCTTCAATTTTAGTCGACATATCGTACAGCTTAGTATCGCCTGTTAATTGACCTAGCTCATAAGACATTCTTTGTAAATGCTTCGCTCGTGGATCACCGTTTTTATATACGCGATGGCCAAAGCCCATAATTTTAACTTTATTAGCTAATGCGTTTTCAATATAAGGCTCTACATTATCAATTGATCCGATTTCTTCTAGCATTACCATTACTGCTTCATTTGCACCACCATGTAAAGGACCTTTTAACGCACCAATTGCAGATGTAACACCAGAATATACATCTGATAATGTAGCTACTGTAACTCTTGAAGCAAATGTTGAAGCATTTAATTCATGGTCTGCATGTAGTACAAGTGCTTTATCCAATGACTTTACTGCAACGTCAGAAGGCTCTTCACCTGTTAGCATATATAGGAAATTATATGCTATTGGTACGCCTTTTTTAGGAGCAATTGGTTCTTTTCCATCGCGAATACGAGCAAAGGCTGCCACAATTGTTGGAAGCTGTGCTTGTAATTTAATCGCTTTCAATAGATTAGCTGTCTCTGACATATCGTTGCTTGTTGGATCATACAATGCTAAGCTTGAAACTGCTGTACGTAATGCTGCCATTGAGTTAGTTTGCTTCGGATATAGCTTTATTTGAGCAATAACTTCTTCAGGGATAGGAGCATATTCATCTAACTGAGCTTGCAATTGTGCAAGCTGTTTTTCGTTAGGTAATTTTCCATACCATAAAAGAAAAGCAACTTCTTCAAACGTAGCGTTCTCTGCTAATTCATCAATATTGATGCCACGATAGGTAAGTACACCATCTATGATGGAGCTTATTGAAGATTGAGCTGCTACAATACCTTCAAGACCTTTTGTTGCTGTCATCGTTTCCTCTCCTTTTTCATAATGAATTTTTAATGAATGGGCAATTCTAGAATATCGGTAATAATTCTGATTACTATTCAATGATATAGGATTTTGACAGAAAAGTGAACAAAAGTGGGGATAGAAATGCTTTATCACTATTATTCGAGAAATATTTCAGCTTAAAATAACCTGTATATGTCTATATTTAAGCCAAAGTGAGAAGATTTTATGAAGTTTTTCAATTATAATCATTATGTAGTTAAATACCATTGAAATAGATCCAAACACACTATATAGTTTATCGAAAAAAGGCCCTTAATTGCAAATCTTAACGTGGAAGGAACATAACCTTTATGAAAAATGAACGATATGGAATTATAGATATAGGCTCTAACTCTATCCGGCTCGTCGTATATGAAAAAACTGAAGCCGGGGCTTATCGTGTTGTTGATGGAAACAAACGCTCAGCTCGTCTAAGCAATAAAATTAATGATCAGGGAGAGCTTACTGACGCAGGCCTTCAAGAGCTTATAGAAACCATTCGCATATTTAATATACAAATGAACCATCATCATATCACTAAAAAAATTGCTATTGCTACTGCTGCTATTCGAAACGCAGCTAATACAGCTGCCATTGTAGAAGCGGTTGAGCAAGCGACAGGTTTAAAAATTCAAGTGTTCTCTGGAAAAGAAGAAGCAGAGCATGGCTTTATCGGCATGATAAATTCTTTACCGATTGAGAATGGCTTTTTAATTGATATTGGTGGTGGTTCTACTGAAATTACGTTGTTTAAAAATCGCGAGATAGTTGATAGTCATTCGTTTCCAATAGGTTGTGTCAGCTTAAATAAAAAATATGAAAGTAAAAGTGGGTTATCTCCACAACAGTTAGAAAAGCTTCAGCATGAAATTATTGAACAGCTTAATCAATTTAGCTGGATAAAAAGTAATGCTCATTTACCATTAGTTTGCTTAGGTGGTACTGCACGTGCTTTTGCAAAAATTCATCAAGCAAAAATTAACTATCCTTACCAGCAAACACATCACTATATGATTCATGCACTAGAGGCTGAGAAGCTTTTTATCGAAATGAGTCAACTGGAGCTGGATGAACGCAAAAAGATGCAAGGACTTAGTAAGGACCGTGTTGATGTAATCATACCTGGACTAGCTATTTTAACGACCGCATTTACATATATGCAAAGTACACATTATATTATTTGTGGTGCTGGTTTACGTGATGGTATATTCCATAAGCTATTATCGTCAGAAAATGCAATTTTGCCTAATCCAATTCAATTTAGTGTGAGCAATCTACTAGCATTACATAATGTTGTGCCTAGGGAGCATATAAACCAAGTCAATTTATTAGCACTTCAATTATTTGATGAGCTCAAAGAAAGACTTCACTTAAATGTAGGTCACCGTTATCTACTAAATATTGCAAGCCAGCTCTATCGAATTGGTGGCACAATAGAGTATTACGAATATAACGCTCATACGTTTCATATTATTGCTCATTCTCGTATTCATGGTCTAACCCATCAGGAAATTTTATCAATTGCTGCCATTGCTGCATATAAAAGTAAAAATAAGCTTAAAGCACAACTTAAACCGTATAGCTTACTTATTTCAGATTCTGAGCTACATTACATTCACCAGCTAGGCTTAATATTACTCATTGCCATAACACTTGATCGCACTGAAACTCAAGCACTACAAAAATATGAGCTGGATTTAACAGAAAATACACTAGTTATTAAGGTGCTTCAAGCGAAGCATCAGCTCCTCATTGAGCAATCACATCTTGATTCACTTCAATCTGATTGTAAAAAAACACTTGGTATAAAATTGAAGCTAACCTTTCCTTAAAACATGACCTTTAGTCAACAATTGTCGACTAAAGGTCATGTTTTTTTATAGTAACAACTGGGGCTGTCTAATCTTCCATCCCATTATGTTTTGAAATTCGACTTGACTTCTAAATGGAGGCTCTTTACTCGTAAGAGCTACCTTTTCATATTGTCCTGTCATTAATAATTTACGTGCTTTAACATTATCCTTCAAATGATATTCTAATATATTGAGTAAAGTCTTTTTCAAGCGAGGATCAAAAATGGGACACATAAGTTCAATTCTTTTTGTTAAATTACGTGTCATCCAGTCTGCACTAGATAAATAAAACTCCTCCTCACCATTGTTATAAAAGTACACAATGCGAGAATGCTCTAAAAATCTATCTACAATTGAAATCACTTTAATATTTTCACTTATTTTTGGCATACCAGGACGTAAACAGCAAACACCACGAACGATTAATTCAATATTTACACCAGCAGAGGAGGCCTCATATAGCTTATCAGCAACAACTTGGTTTGATAAAGAATTCATTTTTGCAATAATTCGTGCTGGTCTACCTTGTTTAGCATGCTCTATTTCACGATCTATTAATTTAACAAGCTGATTTAGCATGCCCGAAGGTGCGACTGTGAAAGCTTCCCAATCTCGTGGCGACGAATAGCCTGTCATTTCATTGAATAAGTCAGAGGCATCAGAGCCTATCGTATCATTACTTGTCATAAGGCTAATATCAGTGTAAAGCTTAGCTGTATTTTCATTATAGTTGCCAGTTCCAACATGAACATAGCGTCGTAATTGACCTTCTTCACGACGAACAACTAATAATAGCTTTGCATGAATTTTTAAGCCTACTAGCCCATATACAACATGACAGCCTGCCTTTTCAAGACGTTTTGCCCAAGCAATATTACGTTCCTCATCAAAGCGAGCCTTAAGCTCAACGACGGCAGTAACCTGTTTTCCATTAGCTGCAGCATATTCTAGAGCTTTTACAAGTGAGGATTGACCACTCACACGATACATCGTCATTTTTATCGCGAGGACATCTGGATCCTTAGCGGCTTGCCAAACAAATTCGTTAACTGGCTCAAATGAATCATATGGATGGTGTAACAGAACATCCTGTTGACGTAATACATCCATTAAGTCCTCTGGCTCAAATTCCTCTGGATACACTGAATCATATCTTGCATCACGCAGCTCAGCAAAATTTTGCACAAGCGATGGAAGCTTAATAAGGCAGCTTAAGTCCAATGTATGCTCAATTTGATATACATTATCTGCTTCTAGCTCATACTCATCGAAAAGCATTTGAATAATAAAAGGAATCGAATTTTTTTCAATTTCTAGTCTAACTGGGCTACCCCATTTTCTACGCTTTAGCTCCTTTTCGATTTCCTCTAATAAATCCTCTGCTCCCTCTTCATCTAAGGAAAGGTCTGCATTTCTAGTTAATCTAAAAGCAGAGACCGCTACTGGCTCAAAACCATTAAATAAGGTAGAGATATTAGCTCGAATCAAATCCTCCAATAGTACAAACTCTTGTTTTTTACTATTGCTACGGGCAGGAACCGGAATAATTCTAGATAAAATAGATGGAACTTGTATAATTGCAAAATATGGCTCCTCGTCAGTCGATTCCTGTTCATTATGTAGTGCCACTGCTAAATATAATTCTTTACTGTGTAAATGAGGAAACGGTCTACTTTGATCAACTGCCATAGGTGTTAAAACTGGAAATACAATATCATAATAATAATTTTCTAATTGTTGCTGTTGAGTAGAGGTTAGCTCCTCCACTTTTTTTATATAAATGCCTTCTTTATTTAATGAACGCAATAGTTCACGATAAGCTCTATATTGATCTTGAACCATTTCTTTAATTCGTTTATGAACTCGTTTTGCAAGTGCTGAAGGGGTATAGCCTGTAAAATCTTCTTTTGTATGTCCTAGCTTGATTTGATCTTGAATTCCAGCTACACGTACACTAACAAACTCATCTAAATTAGACGATACAATAGCTAAAAACTTTACTCTTTCTAGAAGTGGATTTGATATGTCTTCTGCTTCCTGCAGCACACGTCGATTAAATTCAATCCAACTCAACTCACGATTAATATATTTATTCATCAACTTTGACATAAATAAATCCCCCTACATACTTTGGCACGAATAAATATAAAATAGCATTTAAACATTAACTTTATTGCATTCATTTGTTAAGCAAACGTAAAGCTTAAAAGCGTCTAATTAAAAAGTTTCCATTTTTCATAGCACGCTCAATCCATTTTAATATGTAGCCTTGAAACCATACTCTTGTGATGGGTAAAAGTAAAAGCAAGCCAAAAATATCAGAAATAAAACCTGGGAAAAGTAGTAATAAGCCTCCTAATAAAACACATACGCCATTTACAAATGAGTAGCCCGGAATTTGACCTGCATTCATTTGTGTTCTTGCTTGAAACATCACTTTTTTCCCTTCCTGCTTTGCCGCATATGCTCCTATTAAACTGATTCCAATTAGGACTATTAAGGTGTTAAAGCCACCAATCCAGCTACTCATCTGAACAATACTCCAAATTTCAATAACCGGTAATATAAAAATAAGTACCCATAAATAACGTTTCATTTGTTTCACCTACTCCACTAGCATTTTAAGTTCTTCGTATAATTGCGGAAATTGACGACTTAAGCGGACAGGATTAAATTGTTTATCAACCCAGACATGCTTTGTTCCTCCAGATACAAGACAATCTCCCGGTAACTCATCCATACTATAATATGCAGCTTCAAACGATTCAGTATTCAATCTACGAATTTGCGATTCAAACGCAAGTCGTAATGGTGATACCTCAGCAAGACGTGTGCATACAACAATAAGATCATCATATTTTGCTGGTACAATAAACTTTACATGAAGGTCAATGACGGGAATTAACAACCCCATCTCTTCTAGTTTTGCATATGGGTAACCAAAGGCTCTTACCCACTCTGTACGACCTACCTCAAACCAATTCACATAGTTGGCATGATAGACGACACCCATTTGATCGGTTTCTTGATAACGAACACGGATAGGAAATACAAACCAATCGTTTTTCATGTCTATCGCTCCTTCTTAATCTCTTTATTTTAGTATAATAGAAATAATCACGAAATAAAAATTGAATATAAAAAAACCGTCTATGGCGACGGTTTTTATCTACTCCGTTATACTTCCTTTACTTTAATATACTTTGAAGTGCATCTTCTAAATGCTCATATTTAAATCGAAACCCACTTTTTAATAATCTATCTGGTAAGACCCATCTGCTTTTTAATATCAATTCCGTTTCTGTTCGAATAAATATTGCTCCTATCTCTAATAGCCAAGCAGGTGTTGGCATACCAAATGGGACCCTCAAGATTTTCCTTAATGACGCCATTAGCTGTTTATTTGTAACTGGATTTGGTGACGCACAATTAAATACTCCGCTTAAATGTTCATTTTGCTCAATAAATCTTATGATCTGATATACGTCTTCAATATGTACCCAGCTAAACTTCTGTTTCCCACTACCTTGCTTTCCACCTAAGCCTAGTATAGTTAATCGTTTAAATATATCTGTTACACCACTGCCTTTGCCTAAAACGATCGATATTCTTAGTACTGCCTGACGTGTGTGTGGTAATTGAAAATTATTGAATACACTTTCCCATGCATTAGCAACTTCTACAGAAAAACCTGTTCCGATTTCTCCCTGTTCCTCTGTCATAGGTCTATCTTCGGCATGTCGGTAAATTGTAGCTGTGCTTGAGTTTATCCAAAGCTTCGGTGGCACTTCACATTGCAAGATAGCCTCACCTAGTAAAGCTGTCGTTTCAGTTCGAGAATTCATAATGAGATTACGATTTTTTTCATTATAACGACAATTTACTGATTTCCCTGCTAAATTGATAAGCAGCTCTGCTCCGTTTAATGCCTCCACCATTTTTTCAGTCTCGTGCCACTGTATATGGTTTGCTTGACGTGAGATGACAATAACGTGATAACCAAGCTGCTCATACTTCTTTTGTAAATATTGACCGATAAGTCCTGTCCCACCAGCAAGTATAATTTTTTTCATGCTTTATCCACCCCTTTTCAGATACAATTTATTCCATTATAGCAGATACTAAATATAATATCGCTTAGCAATTCAGCTATAAAACGCAACCTATAATCTATAGCTTAACGTCTAAGTAATTGTAAAATATTAACAGGAGGATTTGTATGTTAGACAGTGGTATGCTAAATTTAGGAAGCCTTATACTAGGCATTATCGCATTGCTCTTGCCATTGATAAGCCTATATGTCGGTAAGCAGCAAAAAATTAAAGTTGTAGTCAGCCTAACAATACTAAGCTTAACCAGCTGTGCGACTTCATTATTTTTTCAAATTATTACTTTTTATTTAAGAGTGAATGCTAGTGATTGGTATGCACTAGAAGATACTGTTAGCGTTATATTAAGCGTTCCAGCCATCATGTTTTTTGTAACACTAGGATTAAATGCTATCTCATTAACTAAGATACGAACAGAATAAAGCCATATATTTGTTAAACCAATCTTCTTATCTTAACACTATATTTTGGTTAATTAATTGGAGCAATAGCTGTTATCCTATTAAACATTGTTTTTTTTATTTTCGTATTTTTAGAACCTCGTACATGCTTTAGATTGGGCTCACACATTTGTTGCCTGGAATGGTAAAGTATACATCGTAAATAAAGATAATCAGCTAAACGATAATGAAATAGGAATGAAAATTGGAGAAGTAAAAAGATTAGCTAATTGCAGCAATCATATGTGGCATACCTCTTTATATTAAACTTAGACATAAGCATAAGCGTTATAATTTCGATGATTAAATACACAAAAAAAGCGACCTTTGATTACTCAAAGATCGCTTTGCTTTTTATTTATTAGTTTTGTTTACCAGTGTAAATATAACCTGTTTCAGCATAGATTGTCACTTCCATACCATTTACAAAAATGCTTGTAGCATTTTCAACTCCTAAAACGACAGGAGTAGATAGGTTAATACCGCAAACTGCTGCATGGCTCGTAATACCACCTTGCTCAGTAACAACTGCCGCAGCTTTTTCAAAAGCAGGCATAAATTCTTTGTCTGTAGATACAACAACTAGAATATCGCCTTCGTTTACTTTCTCATTAGCTTCAGCTGCTGTTTTGGCAACAACAACTTTACCAGTTACCGTTTGGCTTCCTACGCCTTGACCTTTACCTAAAAGCTCACCAACATGGTGAATTTTCATAAGGTTAGTTGTACCTGCCTGTCCAACTGGAACACCTGCAGTAATAACAACAGTATCACCAGCTACAACTAGACCAGCATTTTGTGCATTTTTAATTGCATTTTCAAACATATCATCAGTTGTATCAGCTTCAAAGCCATCGATTGGGAAAACACCCCATGTTAAAGCTAAGCTACGTTTTACACGAGCATCAGGTGTAACCGCGATAATTGGTGCTTTTGGACGATATTTTGAAACGATACGAGATGTAAAGCCACTTTTTGTAGCAGTAATAATTGCTTTTGCATTTAAATCAAGTGCAGCGTTAGCAACAGCTTGGCTAATCGCTTCTGTTACAGAATTGCGTTGTGCACTTGCTTGTTTTAAGAAAATTTCACGATATTCTAACGCTTGTTCAGCACGCTCTGCAATACGAGACATTGTTTGAACCGCTTCTACTGGATATTTACCCGCAGCAGTTTCACCAGATAGCATAATAGCATCTGTACCATCAAAAATAGCGTTTGCTACGTCACTTGCCTCAGCACGAGTTGGACGTGGGTTACGTTGCATAGAATCAAGCATTTGTGTTGCTGTAATAACTGGTTTACCTGCTAAGTTACATTTTTTTATCATTAATTTTTGTACTAATGGGACTTCTTCAGCTGGAATTTCAACGCCTAAGTCACCACGAGCAACCATTAAGCCGTCAGATACTTCAAGAATTTCATCTAGATTATCTACGCCTTCTTGGTTTTCTATTTTAGAAATGATTTGAATATGACTTGCATTGTGCTCTTCAAGTAAAGCTCTAATTTCAAGTACGTCACTAGCTTTTCTCACAAATGATGCAGCGATAAAGTCTACACCTTGCTCGATACCGAAAATAATATCATTACGATCTTTTTCTGTAATACCTGGAAGGGAAATTTTCACACCTGGAACGTTAACACCCTTTTTACTTTTAATTGGGCCACTGTTAACGATACGGCAATGAACCTCTGTACCTTCAATCGCTTCTACCTTCAAGCCGATTAAACCATCATCGATAAGTACTGTTGAACCAACCTCTAAATCATTAGGTAGATTTTTATAAGTTACAGGAATACGAGTACGATCGCCTTCGATCTCCTCTGTTGTTAAAGTGATTTCGTCACCTTGAACTAATTCAATTGGCTCTTCTTTAAGTTTGCCAAGACGAATTTCTGGTCCTTTTGTATCCAAAAGAATCGCAACTGATGTACCAAGCTCTTCATTAGCAGCTCTAATGTTTTTAATACGATTGCCGTGCTCTTCAAAATCTCCATGAGAGAAATTTAAACGACCAACGTTCATTCCTGCTTTAATTAACTTTTTTGTGTTCTCCAATGATTCGCTTGATGGGCCAATCGTACAAACGATTTTAGCTTTACGCATGATAGGTTCCTCCGTTTTATTGCCTAGATTAAATTTAGTAAAAAATGTCTAAAAAAGACACCGTTCACAATCTATTATTTTAACTTTAATAGATTTGTTTTTCAAGTAGCTTGAATATAAATTATTTGTAAGTACATATTGTAGCTTACCCGACTTTTTATTCAGCCATTCTAAATTGACCAATTTTACGGAATTTTAAATACCGATCCTCGATTAACTCTGTTGGAGACATTTTTTCTAACTCAGCTAAATGTTTTGCGATTGCCTCTGCAACTAATGCTGATTGCTCAGTATAATCGCGATGTGCCCCACCTTGTGGCTCTGGAATGATGTCTTCAATGATTTCAAATGATAATAAATCATTAGCCGTTATTTTCATCGCTTCAGCTGCTTCATCTGCACGAGAAGCATCCTTCCACAAAATAGAAGCTGCACCGTTTGGTGAAATAACCGAATAAATCGCATTTTCTAACATTAGTACTCTGTTACCAACACCGAGTGCTAATGCTCCTCCGCTTCCGCCTTCACCAATAACGACACAAATAATCGGCACACCAAAGGTTGCCATTTCACGTAAATTTCGTGCAATCGCTTCCGATTGACCGCGCTCCTCAGCCGTATCACCAGGGTATGCCCCCTTAGTATCGATAAAGGTAATAATTGGTCTATTAAATTTATTGGCTTGCTGCATTAAACGTAGTGCTTTGCGGAATCCTTCTGGATGAGGACTTCCAAAAAAACGAGCTATATTATCGCGTGTATCTTTACCACGTTGATGTCCGATAACCGTAACGGGCTTACCATTAAACTTAGCCAATCCACCTACTATAGCTAAATCGTCTGCAAATAAACGATCGCCATGCAGCTCGATAAAATCGGTAAATATATGTTGAATAAAATCTAAGGAGGTTGGTCTTTGATGATGTCTTGCTAATTGCATTTTTTGAGCAGGACTAAGTTCTTGATACATTTCATTTTCTAACTGCTTGCAACGCTGTTCTAGAATTGCAATTTCTTCGGAAAAATCAATGCCCTTTTCATTACTTAAGCTTTTAAGCTCAGTAATCTTCTTTTTCAAATCACTTAATGGCTTTTCAAAAGGCAGCTCACTCATCATTCGTTGCCTCCTTTACTGGGTGCATGCATATCTAATAATTTTATTATTGTTGTTCTAAGCTCCTTACGATGAACAACCTTATCTAATTGCCCATGCTGTAAGTTAAATTCTGCTGTTTGAAAATTATCTGGTAGTTTTTGACGGATCGTTTGTTCAATTACAATACGACCGGCAAAACCGATTAGGGCACCTGGCTCTGCTAGGTTATAGTCACCTAGACTTGCAAAGCTCGCTGTTACGCCACCAGTGGTAGGATCAGTAAGCACAGAAATATATAAGCCACCGTTACCTTGGAATTTTGCTAATGCAGCACTCGTTTTAGCCATCTGCATTAAGCTATAAATACTTTCCTGCATACGTGCTCCACCAGATGTTGAGAATATAATTAATGGTAATTGTTTAAGATGTGCAAGTTCAATAGCTCTAGTAATTTTTTCTCCTGCAACTGAGCCCATACTACCAGAAAAGAAATCAAAACTCATCACAGCGATTACGACAGGAAAACCACCTATTTTCCCTTCACCGCTAACAACAGAGTCATATAGGTTTGATTTTGCTTTCTGTTGCTCAAGCTTACTTGCGTAGCCTGGAAAATTTAATGGGTCAACGGATTCCATTTTTTCATCAAATTCTTGAATGATTCCATCATCAAGAATCATTGCTATACGCTCTCTAGCGTTAAGTCGTCCATGATAATTACAAGACGAGCAAACCTTTAAATTCTTTTCTAGTTCTTTACTGTACTGAATATTTCCACATTTCGGACATTTATTCATTAATCCCTCTGGAATTTCCCTTTTAGGACGTTCAGTAGGAATTGTTGCGTACTTTTTCTTTGAAAATAAATCTTTAATTTGCATAGTTACACCTCTTTTAAGGTGCAATTCGAGCTCTTTAATTACTGGCGAATAATGCTAGCAAAAACGTCATGTATCTCTTCTAACTCACCTGAAGGAACAAGAATCTCAAATTGCTGTTTTGACAAATTGACAGGACGTACTTTAACTAAAAATCCTTCTTCTGTTAATTTCATCACAATCTCTTGAGCAGATTTCTCGGT
>Ga0182742_1004195_pt1 | contig 13313 bp, 13 predicted proteins | sample eDN5th37CBELigMG_FD_128880 | JGI IMG/M metagenome (GOLD analysis project Ga0182742, IMG submission 128880) | Enriched Miracle-Growth compost microbial communities from Emeryville, California, USA - eDNA 5th pass 37_C BE-Lig MG (version 2)... ... | reverse complement strand
TGCCGATGGCCTGGGCGGCGGCGTCGGGCGCGTTGCGCTTCATCAGCCCGGTCAGCACCTTGCCGGCGCCGAGTTCCGCGAATCGGTCGCAGCCCATGGCAGCCATGGCGGCGACACATTCGCGCCAGCGCACGGTGGCGGTCACCTGCTTCACCAGAAGGTCGCGGATCTCCGCCGGGTCGGTTGCCTTGGCGGCGGTGACATTGGCGACCACCGGCACCACGGGCGCGGCGATGCTGGCCTTCTCCAGCGCCTCGGCCATCACCTCGGCGGCGGGGGCCATCAGCGAGCAATGGAAGGGCGCCGAGACCGGCAGCAGCATGGCGCGCTTCACCCCGGCGGCCTTTGCGGCCTCCACCGCGCGTTCCACCGCCGCCTTGGCGCCGGAGACGACGACCTGGCCGCCGCCATTGTCATTGGCGATCTCGACCACCTGCTCCTCGCCGGTCTCGGGATCGGTCTTCGCCTGGGTGCAGATCGCCTGGGCCTGGTCCAGCTCCGCGCCGAGCAGCGCCGCCATGGCGCCGGTTCCGGGAGGCGTGGCCTTCTGCATGGCCTCGCCGCGCAGCCGCAGCAGCCGGGCGGCGGTGGTGAGGTCGAAGGCGCGGGCGGCGGTCAGGGCGCTGTACTCGCCGAGCGAATGGCCGGCGACCAGCGCCACGCGGGAGGCCAGGTCGAAGCCGCCTTCCTTCTCCAGCACCCGCAGCACGGCGACGGAATGCGCCATCAGCGCCGGCTGGGCATTGGCGGTGAGGGTCAGTTCCTCGGCCGGACCTTCGAACATCAGGCGGGAGAGGTGCTGGCTCAGCGCCTCGTCAACCTCTTGGAAGACCTCGCGGGCGGCGGGGAAGGCGGCGGCCAGGTCGCGGCCCATGCCGGGGGCCTGGCTGCCCTGGCCGGGAAAGACGAAGGCGAGCGCCATGGCGGCGTTTCCTTGCTGTGTGGCGGGGCGGGTTCGGCGGCGGCCCTAACCCCCGGTCACGGGACTGTCAACGCGGCAGGGAAGACGTGCCGGACTGGGGGCTGGCCGCTGCCGCCTCGCCGCCACGCTCCGCGGCCACCGGCTGCGCAATGGGCGGCAGGACACCGCCCCCCGCCTGCGCCGCCTGGGAAAGCGGGGCGGCATCGCCGCCCGGCGCCGCCACCGGCGGCTGCGGGGTGGACGGCGCCACCGGCGGCAGGGGTGACGGAACGGGCGCCGGAAGCCGGGCCGGGGTGGCGGGGTCGACAGCGGGGCCGGGCTCCGCCGCCGGCGCATCGCCAGGGGCGGCCGGGCCTCCCGGCGCAGCAGGGCTGTCAGGCGCAGCAGGACTGTCGGGTGCCGCTGGGGCGGCAGGCTCCGCGCCCGGACCGGCCGGCACCGGCGGAGCGGCCGGCGCGGTGGCCGGGGTTGCGGCGGGTTCCGGCCGTCCGGCAGCCGGCGGAGTGGGCTCCGTCGTATAGTCCGGTACGATGCGGGCCTGGTTGCCGGTGATGACCAGCACGCGCTGGCCGATGACCAGCGGGACCTTGTCCCGCTGCGTCACCGAGAGCAGCTCCCCCTTCTCGGTCCGCACCACGTATTCGAAGGCCCTGGTGTCCACCACCGTATGCTCGGCCGCCGTGCCGATCAGCCCGCCGACCAGCGCGCCGCCGACGCCACCCAGGGCGGAGAGGATACCGCTCGGCGCCTGCGCCCCAAGCACGCCGCCCGCCGCCGCGCCGGTGGCGGCGCCGGTGCTGCCCTCGGCGCTGATATTCACCTCCCGCCGGCCAATGATCCGCCCCTGCTCCACCTTGTTCGCCTGCTGCACTGCATTGGTGGCGTAGGTGTCCGGCGAGTAGCTGGAACCGCAGGCGGCAAGGAGAAGGCAGAGGACCGGAATGAGATGAGGCAGGCGGGACAAGGGCAGAACACCGTTCCGTCAGGAATGCGCGCTGTCTAGGACGCAACGGCCGGGTTTGTCATCCCGTGGCCCGGCCGGGCCCGGCGCATCCCTTGCCCCGGCCCTCGCCCTGTGCTTTACGCCCCGCTTCCCTGCCGCCCGTGAAGGCATCACGCGCGGCTATGCCCGCATGCGCCCATCGGCATCCCGCCCGGGCCCGGGCTGAGACAGCCAGAGGGAGAGTCCATGCCGCTCTACGAATGCGTGTTCATCGCACGCAACGACGTCACGCAGCAGCAGGTCGAAGCCATCGCCGACCAGGTCGCCGCCACCCTCGCCGAGCAGGGCGGGGAGGTGAAGAAGCGCGAATACTGGGGTCTGCGCGGCCTCGCCTACCGCATCAAGAAGAACCGCAAGGGGCACTACATGCTCCTCGGCCTCGATGCCCAGCCCGCCGCGATGCAGGAGGTGCAGCGCCAGCTCAGCCTGCATGAGGACGTGCTGCGCGAGCTGACCATCCGGGTCGAGGCGATCGAGGAAGGCCCCTCCGCCATCCTCGCCCGCCGCGGCGATGACCGCGAGCGCGAGCGCGGCTTCCGCGGCCCGCGCCCGGCCGGCCGCTTCGCCTCCGGCCGCGGCCGCGACCGTGGCGACGAACGCGAGGAATTCCGCGCCCGCCCGCGCGAGGAAATCGAAGCCACCACCGGCGGGGAGGAGTAAGCCACCATGTCCGACCAGCCCATCTCGACCGAGCTCAGCCCGGCCGCCCGCCGCCCCGCGGTCGGCGCCCGTCGGCCCTTCTACCGCCGCCGCAAGTCCTGCCCCTTCTCCGGCCCGAACGCGCCGAAGATCGACTACAAGGACGTGCGCCTGCTCTCCCGCTTCCTGTCGGAGCGCGGGAAGATCGTGCCGAGCCGCATCACCGCGGTCAGCGCGAAGAAGCAGCGGGAGCTGGCCAACGCCATCAAGCGGGCCCGCTTCCTGGCACTGCTGCCCTACGTCATCAACGACTGAGGGCGGCCTCCGCCAGGATCAGGGAGCGTGGGTGCGGTGACGGCGATGCGGCCCCAGGGGCCGGGCCAGGGACAGGGCGTGCTGGCGGACCCGCGGCTTCTGGCCGCGGGCGCGGCCGGCTTCGCCGCTGCCACCGCCGCGCTCTGGGCCTTCCGCGGCTTGCCGCTCGGCACCGCCTTCTTCTGGGCGGTGCCCTTCCCGCTCTTCGCCGCGGGCCTCGGCTTCGGGCCGGGGGCGGCGCTGGGGGCGGCGGCGCTCGCCACCCTGCTGGTCGCGATGCTGGGCGGCAGCCTGGCGGCGCTGGCGATGCTGGCGCTGTTCGCCGTGCCGGTGCCGCTGCTGCTGCTTGCCGGTGTCCGGGGCGGGCATTTCGCCCTCTCCCTGCCACTGGCGCTGCTCGGCCTCTGGCCGGTCGCGGTGCTGCTGGCCACCGCCCTGTTCCTCCCCGGGGAGCAGGGGCTGGAGGCGCTGATGCGCAGCGCGGTGGAAACGGCGCTGGCCCGCATGGGCGCCCAGGCGCCGGATCTGCTGGTGGCGGAGCTGGTGCGGGTGAAGGCGGCGGCGATCGGCTTCTGGACCGGGGTGATGCTGCTGGCCAATGCCGCGGCGGCGCAGGGCTTCCTGGAGAAGCGCGGCCTGGCGCTGGCGGCGAAGCCGGACTGGGCCGCAGTGCGGCTGCCCGGCTGGTATCCGCTGCTGCCGGCGGTGGCGGCGGGACTGTTCCTGGCAGCGCCGGAGGGGGCGGATGCGATCCCCCTCTCCTCCCTGCTCCTGCTGCTGGTGCCGCTCTTCCTGCAGGGCGTCGCGGGGGTGCATGCACGGCTCCGCGGCCATGCAGGACGGGTGCCGCTGCTGGCGCTGTTCTACCTGCTGCTGGTGCTGTTCCTGCAGCTCCTGGGCCCGGCCCTGGTAGGGCTTGGCCTCTATGACCAATTCCGGCGGCGCCCGGCGCCGCGACAGATCTGACGAAAGGCCCAGGCCATGATCGAAGTCATCCTCATGCAGCGGGTCCCCAAGCTGGGGCAGATGGGCGAGCTGGTGAAGGTCCGTCCCGGCTACGCCCGCAACTACCTGCTGCCGCAGGGCAAGGCGATCCGCGCCAGCAAGGAGAACCTGGCGCGCTTCGAGCAGGAGCGCGCGCAGCTCGAGGCGCAGAACCTGAAGCGCCGCGAGGAGGCCGAGCGGATCGCCGAGCGCGTCGCCGGCCTCTCCGTGGTCATCATCCGCTCCGCGGGCGAGAGCGGCAGCCTCTACGGCTCCGTCTCCGCGCGCGACATCGCCGATGCCTGCAAGGAGGCCGGCCTGACGGTGAGCCGCCAGCAGGTGCTGCTGGAGCATCCGATCAAGACGCTCGGCCTGATCACGGTGCAGGTGGAGCTGCATCCGGAGGTGCACATCCCCGTCACGGTGAATGTGGCGCGGAGCCCGGAGGAGGCCGAGAAGCAGGCCCGCGGCGAGGAGATCGCCCGCGAGGAGGAGCCGACCCTGGAGGAGGAGCTGCGGGCCGAGATCGGCGCGGCGATCGAGGAGCAGCGCTAGGTCGTTCCGGCTCGTCCGGCCGGTATATGGAAGGGGGCCGCAAGGCCCCCTTCGCAATTCAGCCCTTCGGGAAATCGTACAGTTCCGCCGGGTTCTCCACCAAGACCCGGTGACGCGCCGCCTCGTCCGGCACCCATTCGGCCAGCAGGTCGAACAGCACCGCGTCGTCCGGCTTCTTGTCCGCGGGCTCGGTCGGGTGTGGCCAGTCGCTGCCCCAGACCATGCGCTGCGGCGCCGCCTGGAAGAAGGCCTTTGCCACCGCCGTGCTGTCGGCATAGCCGGGCGGCCCCGCCTTGGTGTCCATATAGGCGCCGGAGAGCTTCACCCAGGTATTGCCCTTGTCGAGCAGCCGGCGGACCACGGCGAAGGCCGGATGCTCCACCCCCTGCGGCTGCGGCAGGCGGGCGCGGTGGTCGAAGACGATTCGGCTGGGCAGGCGCATGAATATGTCGCCGGCCTGGGCGATCTGGTCGCCCAGCATGTGTATCTGCACATGCCAGCCCATGGGGGCGACACGGCGGGACAGCGGCTCCACCATCTCGATCGTCGTGGCACCGGCCTGCACCAGGTTGAAACGGATGCCGCGCACGCCGGCCTCATGCATCCGCCGCAACTCGTCATCCGTGACGGAGGTGTCCACCACCCCGACCATGCGCACGTGCTCCAGCCCGCCGAGCTTCGGGATGAGGGCCAGATAGGCGCGGTTGTCGGTACCGTAGGTGGAAGGCTGCACCAGCACGCAGCGCGTGAGGCCGAGCCGGCGCTGCAGGGCCTTGTAGTCCTCGACCGAGGCTTCGGGCGGCTTCAGCACGGCGTTCGGCGCCACCGGGAAGCTCGAATCATAGATGTGGAAATGGCAGTCGGTGGCATTGGCCGGGGCGCGTAGCTTCGGCGCTTCGGTGCCGGCGGAGTGGCGGACCTGTTGTTGCTGTTGCGCACCGGCCGGGCTTGCGGCCGCTGCGCTTCCGGCGGCGAAGGCCGCCGCGCCGAGCAGCACCTGCCGGCGGTCCAGCATGGAATGGGTCATGGTGTCCCTCCCTCGCCCCGATCTCCGCGGGGCGCTCCGGGAGCCTAAAGTATTCTGGGCACGCATCACGCAGCGCACGGAGACGTGCACGGGACGCGGCGATCAGGCCGTAATGGGTGGAGGGCAGGCCCTCCTGGCCCTCATGTAAGCTGCCAGCCGAAACCCGGTTTGAACGAAGAAGGGGCGCAGCTCCTTGCGGAACCGCGCCCCCTTCCTTGTGCCCTGGCGGGCCGGCGGCTCAGGCCGCCTTGGCCATCCCGCGCAGCACGTAGTGCAGGATGCCGCCATTCTTGTAGTACTCGACCTCGTCGGCCGTATCGACGCGGCAGAGCACCTGCGTCCTGTCCACGCTGCCATTCGGCCGGTGGATCACGAGCTCAAGCTGCATCCGCGGCTTCAGCTCCTCCAGGCCGAGGATGTCGAGCACCTCCTCGCCGGTGATGCCGAGGCTCTTGCGGTCCTGGCCGTTCAGGAAGGTCAGCGGCAGCACACCCATGCCGACGAGATTGGAGCGGTGGATGCGCTCGAAGCTCTCGGCGATCACCGCCTTCACGCCCAGCAGGAAGGTGCCCTTCGCCGCCCAGTCGCGGGAGGAGCCGGTGCCGTATTCCTTGCCGCCGAAGACCACCAGCGGCACGCCCTCCTTCTTGTAGCGCATCGCCACGTCGTAGATCGGCGCCACATCGCCGGAGGGGTAGTGCTTGCTGATGCCGCCCTCGATGCCCGGCACCATCTCGTTGCGGATGCGGATATTGGCGAAGGTGCCCCGCATCATCACTTCATGGTTGCCGCGGCGGGAGCCGTAGCTGTTGAAGTCCGCCTGCCGGACCTGGTGCTCCAGCAGATAGGCGCCGGCGGGCGAGTTCTTGCGGATGCTGCCGGCCGGGGAGATGTGGTCGGTGGTGATGGAATCGCCCAGCACCGCCAGCACCCGCGCGCCACGGACGGACTGCAGCGGCTTCACCTCGGCCGTCATGCCCTCGAAATAGGGCGGGTTCTGGACATAGGTGGAGCCGCTGTTCCAGCGATAGGTGTCGCTGTCGGCCTCGACCCGGATCGCCTGCCACTGCTTCGGACCCTTGAAGACATCGGCATAGCGCTCCTGGAACATCTTGCGGCTCAGGACGCTGTTGATGATGTCCGACACTTCCTTCTGCGTCGGCCAGATGTCCTTCAGGTAGACCGGCTTGCCGTCCTTGCCCTCACCGATCGGCTCCTTGGTCAGGTCCTTGGTGATGGTGCCGGCCAGGCCATAGGCGACGACCAGCGGCGGGCTCGCCAGGTAGTTGGCGCGGACGTTCGCGTGGACGCGGCCCTCGAAATTCCGGTTGCCCGAGAGGACCGAAACGGCGACCAGCTTGTTGTTCTCGATCGCATCCACGATCGGGTCCGCCAGCGGGCCGCTGTTGCCGATGCAGGTGGTGCAGCCATAGCCGACGGTCTGGTAGCCGAGCTCGTCCAGATACTTCTGCAGGCCGGACTTCTCCAGATACTCCGTCACCACCTGGGAGCCGGGGGCGAGCGAGGTCTTCACCCAGGGCTTCACCTTCAGCCCCTTCTCCACCGCCTTCCGCGCCACCAGTCCGGCCGCGACCAGCACGGAGGGGTTGGAGGTGTTGGTGCAGGAGGTGATGGCAGAGATCACCACATCGCCGTGGCCGAGGTCGTAATCCGCGCCCTCGACCTTCACCCGCTTCGTGGCCTCGTCGCCCGGCACGCCCATGGTCCCGGCGGCGAGGTCCTTGGCGAAGGCGGCGGCGGCATTGGCCAGCGCCACCCGGTCCTGCGGCCGCTTCGGCCCGGCGAGGGACGGCTCGACGGTGGAGAGGTCCAGTTCCAACGTATCGGAGAAGACCGGCTCCGGGGCGTTGCTGTCGCGCCACAGCCCCTGCGCCTTGCAGTATTCCTCGACCAGCTTGATGCGGTGCTCGTCCCGGCCGGAGAGGCGCAGATAGTCGAGCGTGATCTGGTCCACCGGGAAGAAGCCGCAGGTGGCGCCGTATTCCGGGGCCATGTTGCCGATGGTGGCGCGGTCCGCCAGCGGCAGGTCGTCCAGGCCGGCGCCATAGAATTCCACGAACTTCCCGACCACGCCCTTCTTGCGCAGCATCTGGGTGACGGTCAGCACCAGGTCGGTGGCGGTGACGCCCTCGCGCAGCTTGCCGGTCAGCTTGAAGCCGATCACGTCCGGGATCAGCATGGCGATGGGCTGGCCGAGCATGGCCGCCTCCGCCTCGATGCCGCCAACGCCCCAGCCCAGCACGCCCAGGCCGTTCACCATGGTGGTGTGGCTGTCCGTGCCGTAGCAGCTATCCGGATAGACATAGGTGTCGCCGGCGTCCTGCATGGTCCAGGCCACCTGCGCCAGGTATTCCAGGTTCACCTGGTGGCAGATGCCGGTGCCGGGCGGCACGACGCGGAAATTGTTGAAGGCGCTCTGGCCCCAGCGGAGGAATTCGTAGCGCTCGCCATTGCGCTCGAATTCGATGTCCACGTTCTTCTGCAGCGCGTCCCTGGTGCCGAAGACATCAACCATGACGGAGTGGTCGATCACCAGGTCCACCGGCACCAGCGGGTTCACCCGGCGCGGGTCGCCGCCCAGCTTGATGATGCCGTCGCGCATCGCCGCCAGGTCCACCACGGCGGGGACACCCGTGAAGTCCTGCATCAGGATGCGGGCGGGGCGGAAGGGGACCTCCTTCTCGGAATGGCCCGAAGGCAGCCAGGCGGCGATCGCCTTGGCATCGTCCACCTTGTAGCTGCGCCCGTCCTCGTAGCGCAGGACATTCTCCAGCAGCACCTTCAGACTGAAGGGCAGGCGGGAGATGTCGCCGATGGCCTTGGCCGCCTCGGGCAGGCTGAAGTAGTGATAGGTCTTGCCGTCCACCGTGAGGGTGCGGCGGGTCTTCAGGCTGTCCTGCCCGATCATCCGCATGATCCGGAACCCTTCTGCTTGTCGCGCCGGTCCGGCGCGTCACCGGCGGGGTTTAAGCATGGCAGGGGTTGACGGTCCACGGGGCGGCACCCCATTCGGACCGGCCCGCGAACGGGCCTGGACAAGTGTGAGGATGCTGGAGGCACGGGAACTCGCCTGTCTGCGCGGTGAAAGGGTGGTCTTCGCCGGCCTGTCCTTCGCCCTGGAAGCGGGAACGGCGCTGCTGCTGACCGGGGCGAATGGCGCCGGCAAGTCCAGCCTGCTGCGGCTGCTGGCCGGGCTGATCCCGCCGGCGGAGGGGGTGCTGCTCTGGCAGGGGCAGGATGCGCTGGCGGACCGCGCCGCCCATGCGCGGCGGCTGCGCTATCTCTCGCATCAGGATGCGTTGAAGCCGGCCCTGACGGCGCGGGAGAACCTGGCCTTCTTCGCCCGGCTCTGGGGCGGCGATGCGGAGGCGGCGCTGGCGGCGCTGGACCTGCTGCCCCTGGCCGACCTGCCGGCGCGCGTGCTCTCGGCCGGGCAGAAGCGGCGGCTGGCCCTGGCGCGCCTTGCCCTGGGGGCCGATGCGCCGCTCTGGCTGCTGGATGAGCCGACGGTCGGGCTGGATACGGCCTCGGTAGCGCGGCTCGGGGCGCTGCTGGCCCGGCACCGGGCGGCAGGCGGGATGGTGATCGCCGCAACGCATCTGCCGCTGCCGCTGCCGGATGCGCGGGAACTGCGGCTGTGAGGGCCTGGCTCGCCCTGCTGGCGCGCGAATTGCGCCTGGCGCTGCGCCATCCGGCGGACACGCTGGCGGCCGTGATGTTCTTCGTGCTGGTGGCGGCGCTGTTCCCCTTCGGCATCGGCCCGGCGCCGGAGGCGCTGGCGCGCCTTGCCCCCGGCGCATTGCTGGCCTCGGCGCTGCTGGCGGCGCTGCTGCCGCTGGACCGGATGTTCGGCGCGGATGCGGAGGACGGGTCACTGGACCAGCTTCTGCTCTCCGGCCTCGGCCCGGCGGCGGTGGCGGCCGCCAAGGCAGCGGCGCACTGGCTGACCACGGGGCTGCCCCTGCTGGCGGCGACGCCGATCGCCGCGGCCATGCTGAACCTGCCGGTCGAGGCATGGCCGGCGGCGATCATGGCGCTGGGGCTGGCGGCGGCGTTCCTCTCCCTGCTCGGCACGGCGGGGGCGGCGCTGACGCTCGGCGCAAGGCGGGGCGGGGTGCTGCTGCCGCTGCTGGTGCTGCCGCTGGCGATTCCTGCCGTGATCTTCGGCGCGGCGGGGATCGAGGCCGCGGCGGCGGCTCTCTCGCCGCGGCCCTATCTGCTGCTGCTGGCGGCCCTGGTCGCGGCCGCCCTGCCCCTGGCGCCGCTGGCGGCTGGGGCGGCGCTCAGGGGGGAATAGGCGCTACGCCTCGATGATCGAGGCGTGCGCCAGGCTGCTCAGGATGTCCATGCGTGGACCGTGGAATTCCTCCGTCTGCCGGCAGTTGGACAGGAAGGCGAAGGACAGGCCCGAGGTCGGATCCGCCCAGCAATAGGACGACCCGACCCCGCCATGCCCGAAGGTGCGCGGATGGGCGATGGTGCCGAGGCCACGCGCCACCGGTGTCTCCCCGCGCGAATGCGGGCCGATGCCGCGATGCATGGGGATGCCCGTGTATTCGTCCACCCGGTCGCCGGTGAAATTGCGGGTGACGAATTCGATCATGCGCGGCGAGAGCACCCGCACCCCGTTCAGCACGCCGCCCTGCGCCAGCATCTGGTAGAAGGCCGCCATGGCGCGGGCCGAGCCATAGCCGCCGCCGCCCGGAATGCCGGCCTTGCGGCCCGCCGGCGTGGCCTCCGGCAGGCGCGGGGTGAATTTCCCGTCCTGCGGCGGGTCGTAGATGACGGCGGCTCGGTCGTGCTGGCTCTCGGGCAGGCCGACGAAAAGCTCGTCCGCCAGGCCGAGCGGCTCGATCACGCGTTGCCGGATGAAGTCGCGGAAATCCTGGCCGGTGATCGCCTCGATCAGCACCGCAGCGGTCCAGTGCGCGGAGGCCGGGTGGTACCGCACCTTGGATCCGGGCGTCCATTCCAGGGTGAAGTCGCAGACGATGCGGCGCAGCAGGTCGTGATCCTCCCAGGCCGCCTCCGGCACCACCGCGGAGGGGAAGCCGCCCTGATGCGTCAGCAATTCCAGAACGGTGATGCCGCCCTTGCCATGGGCCTCGAAGCCCGGGACGTGCCGGGCAACGGTGTCGCTGAAGCGGAGCATGCCCTCCTCCACCAGCATCCAGATCGCAGCGGTGGTGATGACCTTGGTGTTGGAATAGAGCAGGAACAGGCTGCGCGCATTGGTCTGCACCGCAGGTTCCACCTGCGCCAGGCCGAAGCTGCGGAACAGCGCCAGCTTGCCATGCCGTGCCAGAGCGAGTTGCGCACCGGGATGGTGCCCCTCCGCGATGTGCCGCTCGATCAGCGCGCAGAGCCGCTCCAGCGGCCGCGGATCGAGGCCAAGTGCCTCCGGATTCGATTCAGGCAGCGGGAAACTCATGGCGTTTCTCCCTTTCATGTCCAGGCGGTCTCACGACTCCGCTCGCGCAGCGCCGGCATCACCTCCGTGGCGAAGAGCCGGGCGCTGCGCAGCGATTCCGAATGGGTCAGGTCGCCGAAGGCAAAGCGGCTGACCAGGTAGTTCACCCCCGTCAGCGCCAGCAACAGCAGGTCCAGCGCCTCCCGGTACATGGCCGGGGCCTCCGCCGGGTCGATGCCGTGGTAGCACAGTTCATGCGGCGAGATGCCGCGCCCGACGCCAAGCTCGAAGCGGCCGCCGCTCATCTGGTCGAGCATGGCGACCTCCTCCGCCACCTGCAGCGGATGGCGCAGCGGCAGGATGTAGACCAGCGGCCCGAAGCGCAGGCGCCGCGTCCGCTGCGCCAAGGCCGAGAGGAAGACGCCGGTCGCCGGGGTCAGGGAGAGCGGCGTCGCGTGGTGCTCACTCACATGATAGCTGTCGAAGCCGGCGCGATCGTAGAATTCGCAGAGTTGCAGCCGGCATTCGAGATGCTCCGGCAGGGGCAGCGGGCCGCGGTCGTTCTGGTCGAAGATGCCGAAGCGCATGCCCTTCTCCCTCTGGCCGGGAGAGGAGCCTATCAGCCCCCGCGGGATGCGCCAGGGCCGATCCGCCACCCCTCCGGCGGCGCCCCGGCCCGGCCATGCGGCCGCATCGTCAGAATCAGGCGCACGCCGCCGCAGTTGCTCCATGCGACCCTGGCCGAGACCTGCCGCGCCAGCGCCTCGATCATGCGCATCCCCGTGCCGCCATCGGGCTTCTCCGGCAGCCCCTTGCCGTCGTCCCACAGGACCAGCCGGGTGGTGCCGCCCTTCCTCGGTTCCAGCGTCAGGCCGATGGTGCCCTGCGCGCCCTGGAAGGCATGCTTCAGGCTGTTGGTGACGAACTCGTTCACGATCAGGCCGAGCGGCGCCGCCAGGTCGGGCGAGACGATCAGCTTCTTCACCTCCAGCACCAGCCGGATCCGTGTGGCGTCCTCCTCATGGAAGCGCAGCAGGGTGCCGGCCAGTTCGGTCAGGTAGGCGCCGAGATCCACCCGGTCCACCTCCCCGCCCGTATAGAGCTTCTCGTGCAGCAGGCGCAGCGCATCTACGCGCTGGCCGATGGCGCGCAGCGCCCGTCGCGTCTCCGCATGCCCGCTGCGCCGGAGCGGCACCTGCACCAGCCCGACGATGACCTGCAGGTTGTTCTTGACCCGGTGCTGCAATTCCCGCAGCAGGCGCTCATTGTCCTCCGCCCGCCGCCGCACCTCCTCCGAGGCGCGGAACCGCCCGACCGCGGCGCTGATCATGTTCGCATAGGTGCGGAGGAAGGCGATGTCCTTGGCCGAGAATGGGCCCGGGCTACGGCGGTCCACCTCCAGCACGCCATAGGGCGGGCCCAGGGCGGTGCCGAGGATCACGACATTCGCCAGCGACCGCACGCCATGCTCGCGCAGGAAGCCCGGGATGGCGAAGCGGGTTTCCTGCTCGGTGTCGGGGGAGATCACCGGCTCCCCGGTCTGCAGCGCATAGGTGGCGCCGGAACTCTCCTCGGGCCCGACCATCGCGGTGCCGACAACGCCCGGACGCCAGCCGAAGCCGGCCCGCACCAGCAGGGTCCGGTCGTCGCGCTGCAATTCCATGACCTTGGCCAGCCCGGTGCCGAGGCCCTCGGCGACCAGCCGGCAGGCATCCTGCAGAATCTCCTGCAGATCGTCGGAACGCAGCGCCAGCTCGCCGAAGCGGGCCAGCACCGTCTGCTGGACGAGCAGCCTGTCCTGATCCGTTCCGTCCTGCTCGGCCATGCCGCAGCAAAGCGCTGGGTGGCGTGCGGTTCCGCCGGAATTCCTCTAGATGGCGAAGTTCAATGGCTCCGACGCAGGGCGCCGCAGCCCGGCCGCCTGGGCCCGGCGCAGCAGGCTCTCCAGGGTCAGCTCCGCCAGCCTCTCCCGCAGCCCCGCATCCAGCTCCTGCCAGAGCGGCGCCACTACCGCCGCCTGGAGGGCGCCCGAGGGCGCCTCTCCGCCCGGCTCCTGCCCCTCCGCCACCGCATTGACGAGGTCGAGCAGGCTGATGTCGCGCGGCCGGCGGGCCAGGCGGTAGCCGCCGCGCGGGCCGCGCAGGCTCTCCAGCAGCCCGGCGCGGGAGAGGGCCTGCAGGACCGGCTCCAGCCCCCGCCGCGCCGCGCCCAGCCGCTCCGCCACCTCCGCCGCCCCGGCCAGCCTGCCGGAGCGGCCCGCATGGAAGGCCACGTCCAGCGCGACGGCGATTGCGGTCAGGGCCCGGTCCTGGCGAAGCAGCACTGCGCATTTCTCCCGATGAATGGGCTAAAATACGCTGCCGGTCCGTGGTAATCCACCCGGCGTCATGAAAAGACCCCCTGCCCCCGCCCCGCGCGGCCGCCTGTATGGCAGCGT
>Ga0182742_1004194_pt1 | contig 13315 bp, 9 predicted proteins | sample eDN5th37CBELigMG_FD_128880 | JGI IMG/M metagenome (GOLD analysis project Ga0182742, IMG submission 128880) | Enriched Miracle-Growth compost microbial communities from Emeryville, California, USA - eDNA 5th pass 37_C BE-Lig MG (version 2)... ... | reverse complement strand
TGAAAATGGAAGAATGACAACAATTTTACCTCATGGTGTATTATTCCGTGGATCTTCAGAAGGTAAGATTCGTAAGCAAATTATTGATTTAAATTTATTAGACGCAGTGATTGGTTTACCAGAGGGTTTATTCTACGGTACCAGTATTCCAGCGTGCGTCCTAGTAATTCGTAAAGACCGTTCACGTAAAGAAGTTCTATTTATCGATGCTTCTGGTGAAGGACACTATAAAAAAGGGAAAAATCAAAACGAACTTCGTGAAGAAGATATTGCTAAAATTGTTGATACGTATGAAAACTATAGAGCCGAAGATAAATATTCATATGTTGCTACATTAGATGAAATTATAGAAAATGATTATAACTTAAATATTCCACGTTACGTAGACACGTTTGAAGAAGAAGAACCTGTTGATATGGCGCAAGTGAAAGAAAACATTACGAATATCAAAAAGGAACTTGCAGAAGTGGAAAAACAGATGGAACAATATCTTACAGAATTAGGACTTTAATAAATGTAAGGCGTATGAAAGAGCTTAATTCATAAAGTTTACGACATAACTCAATCAAACATGGGGAAGGGAGATAAGTTTATGGCGTTAAATGCATTACTAAAAGGCACAAAGTTACCAGTTTTATTTGTTGGTTCAGGTTTGAGCAGGCGTTATTTAGATACTCCAGATTGGGAAGGTTTATTAAAAAGTGTTTATGCAGTAATTGGAAAAAGTGAAATGGATTATAAAGCTTTAAAGTCGAAAATAAAAAATACTCCTGAAAATCGTGATAAATCAGATGGTCAATTGAATGCATTGATAGCATCTGCTTTAGAAGAAGAGTTTAACGAGGTGTATTTCAATTCGGATCTCTTACAAAAAAGTCCTGAATGGATGGAAAATGAAACCTCACCTTTTAAAAATTGTATTGCAAACTTAGTATCTACTAAAGAAATTAAACACGAGAAAATAGTAGAAATTGAAGAATTACAAAAGCTTAGGGGAAAAATATCTGCAATTGTAACAACAAATTATGATTCCTTATTAGAAAATATTTTTGGGTTCCATAAAGAGAGTGTATTTATTGGGCAATCGCAGATGTTTAGCCCGACATCAGTTGAAATAGAAGAGCTATACAAAATTCACGGGTGTGTTACTCAACCTAATAAAATTGTAATAACCAGTCAGGATTATGAACGATATAAAGATTTTGCAAAATTGTTTAGTGCGAAGTTACTAACTTTGATTAGTGAGAATCCAGTAATTTTTATCGGTTATCAAATTGGAGATCCAAATGTTCAACAAACATTGGTTGATTTAGTAAGCTGTTTGTCAGAAGAACAAATTGAAAACCTACAAAATCATTTTTATATCGTTGAATATTCACCTAATGAACAAAATTTGATTGAAAATAAATTTTATTTTCAGGCTAAGTCGTATGAAGGAAAGGAAATCACATTTCCAATTTCTGTGCTTAGTACCGATAACTATTTAGAGCTTTATAAAAAACTGGGCACACTGACGCCTGCTATGAATTTAAATATCGTAAAACAAGTTAAGCGTTTAGTAAAGGATATAGTCGTCGAGTCAACTTCAACTGTTCCAACAGATAATGCTATTATTACTGTCCTACTTGAAGATATTAGTCAATTAGATAGTCTATCGAAAGATCAGAAATTAGCAATAGCTATTGGAAATGTTAGTGATATTAAAGATTATGGATATGGGTTAAAACCATTATTTGAAGTGTTCGAAGATATATTACTAGACAATAAGAATATTGATGCTGAAAAAATTTTAAGAGGAACGTATGAAAATCATTATTTAAAAATAAAACAAAACTTACCTATTTACAAGTATGTGTCCAAAGCTTCATTGGAATCACTTCAAGAGTGTGAAAGGGTACAAAATTATATTAATAATCATGACTCATTAAATAGCTATTTAAATACTCACTTAATTAGAGAAGTTGAACGTGCACCAGAGGGGGATAAACTATCTGATATAACGGAGTATTATAACTATTCTACTCGTAGAAGATACCTTTGGATTTTTAAAAATGTAGAACGGTTAGATATTAAGGAATTAAAGGCGTTTATTTTAGGAGAACTAGCGCATTACCATTTATTTGAGAGTAATGAAAGAGGACTATTTAATAGGTTAATTTCTATGTACGATTTTATAAAATACAAATAAAATAACCCATAGAAGTGTTTTCATCTTAAAGACGAAAATTTCTAAGGGTTACCCTCTTTATTAATATATTATGTACTAATCATAAAAAAATTAACTCCCAAAGTCAACGGCTATTTTCAAAATTTTTAGGGAGGAAATCAAGGGTGTCTCAGTATGTATAAACAGTAAAGTTATTTTATAGTCGTGCAGATGCAACAAATGGAATATGGGATTAACATCTTGAGAAAAGCGATAAATACACGTTAACCAGTGACAGATCAATTTGGAATTGAACAATATGAAGTCTTCCATCAACAACGAATGAGGATGATTTTGAAAAATTTTTAGAGCAGAATAAGTTAGAAACATAATGAGGTGCTAATAGTGAGTGAATTTGATTATCCGAGTGATTGGAAAGTGAAATTTGTTGAAGATTTTGCTGATGTATCAACAGGAAATAAAGATACTGTAAATAAAATTGATGATGGTGAATACCCATTTTTTGTACGTTCACAACAAATTGAAAGAATAAATTCTTATTCTTATGATGGGGAGGCTATTCTTACCGCTGGAGATGGTGTTGGTGTAGGAAAAGTATTTCATTATATTAACGGGAAATTCGACTATCATCAAAGGGTATATAAAATTAGTGATTTCAAAGATGTATATGGAAAGTATTTCTTCTATTTCTTTAAAATGCATTTTATGAAACAAGTAAAGAAATATAACGCTAAAACGTCCGTGGATTCTGTACGTAGAGAAATGATTACCAAAATGAAAGTCCCCCTCCCCTCTTTAAACGAACAGCAAAAGATTGCTTCTATTCTTTCAACCTGGGACAAGACAATTGAATTGAAAGAAAAGCTAATTGCGCAGAAGAATGTTCAGAAAAAAGGGCTGATGCAAAATCTATTAAAAGATAATCACATAAAATCTAGCTATAGAATTCTAAAATTAAAAGACATTTTAAAAATCCGTCACGGAAAAGATCAAAAAAAAGTAGAATGTATAAATGGGAAAAATCCAATTCTTGGGACTGGGGGAGAAATAGGTCGTACAGATTCATATTTATATGATAAAGAATCTGTTTTAATTGGTAGAAAAGGAACTATTGATAAACCTATGTATATGAATACTCCGTTTTGGACAGTAGACACATTGTTTTATTCAGAAATAAAAAATGATTTTGACCCAAAATATATATATTATGTTTTTTGTACAATACCTTGGAAAAAGTATAATGAAGCTTCAGGTGTTCCAAGCTTGAATGCGTCTACTATAGAAAATATTCAAGTTTCTGTACCAACATACGAAGTACAAAAAAACATAGCACAAATATTGAATAAAGCAGATACTGAAATAAACATTCTAGAACGAGAAGTAGAATTACTGAAGATGCAAAAACAAGGTCTAATGCAAAACTTGTTAACAGGAAAAGTTCGGGTAAAGGATTAGTCCTTTGCTCATTCTTTCTATACCAACGGAGGTGAGTAAATGGTAAAAGCACATTATTATGATGAATTAAGTATTAGTCAACAACCAGCCATAGAAGTGTTATGTGGATTGGGCTATGAATATATAACATCTCAGCAATCAGAAGCCATGCGCGGAAATCTATTTGAAGTCTTATTAAAGCCTGTATTGAAGCAAAAACTTCAAGAAATAAACAGCTATGAATATAAGGGGATTACATATCAATTTAGTGAGGCGAATATTGATCAGGCAATACGAGATTTAGATGAAGCGTTAACGGACGGTCTAGTAAAGACAAATGAGAAAATATTTGAAACACTTTTATTAGGTCGAAGTTATACGGAATTTTTACCGGATGGTTCGAAAAAATCATATACAATTCAATTTATTGATTGGGAGAGCACGCAAAAGAACGACTTTCATATTGTTGAGGAGTTTTCAGTAGAGCGACAAGATGGAAATGGTACAGTTCGACCGGACATTGTATTATTTGTTAATGGTATTCCTTTTGGTGTGATTGAATGTAAGAAATCTTCTATTTCAATGAAGCAAGGTATAAGTCAAATGATTCGCAACCAAGGGAAAGACTATGCATCTCAGCTATTTAAATATGTTCAAATTGTGATGGCGACTAATAAAAATGAAACAATGTATGCAACATGTAATACACCGAAAAAGTTTTGGTCAGTATGGAAAGAGGAAGACATAGAATGGCTTGACGAATTACTTGATAAAACAGTACAAGGTCGCATGCCAACCATCCAGGATAAAAATATTATTTCACTATTCCATCCAGTACGCTTACTTGAATTAACGCAATTCTTTACTCTTTTCGATAAAGATGTAAAAAAAGTAACGCGTTATCAGCAGTACTTTGCAATCAAAGAAATCTTAAAAACGATCAATACTTATGATGAAAAGGGTAATCGTCAGTCAGGTGTTATTTGGCATACACAAGGTTCAGGTAAATCGCTCACAATGGTCATGTTGGCTAAGTATTTATTATCTGAATTAACGGACGTTAATCCAAAAGTAATCGTCGTGACAGACCGTATAGAACTAGATAAACAAATTCATAAGACATTCAACCATACAAGACTTAAAGCTAGTCGTGCAACAAAGGGTATACATCTAGTCGAATTAATTAAAGATGGAAATGCTGATATTGTTACTACGCTTGTTAATAAGTTTGATACAGCTTCTTCTTTGTTAGATCCGATTTTATCAAGGGACATATTTGTATTAGTGGATGAATCACATCGCTCACAATATGGTGAACTTAACTTAAAGATGAAAAAGGTATTTCCAAATGCTTGCTATCTAGGTTTTACAGGTACCCCCTTGATGAAAAAAGAAAAAAGTACCATGATTAAATTCGGGAAAATTATTCACCAATATACAATAGCAGACGGTGTAAAAGACGGAGCAATTGTACCACTTCTATATGAAGGGAAGATGGTGGAACAAACGGTTAATCGTAACGCTATCGACAATCGCTTAGAAATGATTACACGTAACCTAAATGACAAGCAAAAGCAAGAAGTAATGCAAAAATGGAGTCATTTTGAGCACATTGCTTCCTCAAGTCAACGTATTAGTATGATTGCATTTGATATTAATGAGCATTTTTTAAATAACTATAAAACTCAAGGTAGTCAATTTAAAGGTATGCTTGCAACGAATAGTAAAATAGAGGCCATTCGTTATTTAGAAGCATTTGAAGAGTTAGGAGACTTAAATTGTGCGGTAGTTATATCATCACCTGATCAACGTGAAGGTTTCGACACAGTAGATGGCGAGTCGAAAGACAAAATCCAAAGATTCTGGAAGCGTATGATGGATAAGTATGGTACGCCAGATAACTATGAAGATGCAATTAAAGAGGAATTCATTCACGGTGATGAAATTGATATTCTAATAGTAGTAGATAAGCTCTTAACAGGTTTTGATGCTCCAAGAGCGACGGTTTTATATGTTGATAAACCAATGAAAGAACATACATTATTACAAGCAATCGCACGTGTAAATCGCCTTTATGAAGGTAAAGATTATGGTTTAATTATAGATTACCGTGGATTACTTGAAAAATTAGATGAAGCACTTGAAATGTATTCAGGAGCGGGTTTAGAAAACTTCGATCCCAATGATTTAAAAGGTGCAATATATGATGTGATTTCAATTATTGGTACATTAAGACAGGCACATTCTGATTTATGGGATATGTTTTCTCATATTCGTAATAAACAAGACGTGGAAGAATATGAAGTGTCGTTGGAAGATGAGGAACGTCGTAATGAGTTTTATAACCTATTAAGTAAGTTTGGACGTAACGTTGGAATTGCTTTGGAGTCTGAAAAAATTTATAACACGTTGCCTGAGCAGGAATTAACACGTTACAAAAAAGACTTTAAGTTTTTCCAAGAGCTACGTAAAAGTGTAAAACTTCGTTACTCTGATACCATTGATCACAAAGAATACGAAGCCAAAATGCAAAAATTAATGGATAATTACATTGCTTCAGAGGAAATTATTCGTATTACAAATCCTGTCGATATTCTAAATGAAAAAGCGTTTGAAGAAGAGATTGAAAGACTAGGTTCTAAACGTGCGAAAGCAGATGCAATAAGAACACGTATGTCGAAAAGTGTTTCTGCAAAGTGGGATGAAAATCCAGCATACTATAAACGATTCTCTGAACGTATCGAAGAAGCGCTACAAGCTTATAAAGACAAACGGATTTCAGAAGCAGAATATTTAAACTCAATGAAGACAATTCTTGAAGAATATCGTAAAGGCGAACCAGTGGATGACTTCCCTACTATTATTAAAGATAATGCGAATGCGCAAGCCTTCTACGGCGTTACAAAAGATATTTTAATGGAAACAAAAGATTTCTCGGTAAGCTATGATGTTGTGGGAGAATTGGCAACTCAAATGGATGATGTCATTCGTGATTATACGAAGCGAGATTGGCATGATAATTTAGAGGTGCATAAACGAATAGAACAAGAGATAGACGATTTATTATATGAATTTTCGAAGGGAAATAATGTTGAAATTGATTTAGAAACTGTTGATAAAATAATTGATCAAGTAAAAACAGTAGCGAGAAGGCGTTATTAAGGACGTGAGTAATATGAAGAAGCATCAAGTTCAATATGGAGAAAAACTCATTGAATTTGAATTAGAGAGAAAAAACGTCAAAAACGTCAATATGAATATTAAACCAAACATGGATATTCAAGTATCAGCCCATGAAAAAGTGCCATTGTCCTTTATATATGATTTTGTGAAATCAAAAGGTGCTTGGATTGTAAAGCATATCGGTAATTTCGAAAAGGTTCAACCATTTCAATATCATGAACGTAAATTCGTGAGTGGTGAATCGTTCAAGTACCTTGGCAAACAATACCGTTTACGTGTACAGGAAACAGATGAGAAGGAATTGGTGAAATATTTTCGAGGATTCATCTATTTATTTGTTAAAGACAAGCAAGACCAATCTAAAAAAGAAAAATTGATGGATACATGGTATAAAGAAAAGGCGAAAAAAACCTTTGGAGAATTAACTGACAGACTTTATCCATTGGTGAAAAAATATGAAATTGAGAAGCCATGTATCGATATACGTGTGATGAAAGCTCGATGGGGATCAGCATTAGTAGATTCAAATACAATTTTACTAAACACAGAACTTATTAAAGCACCAAAATATTGTATCGAATATGTTATCCTACATGAAATGATACACTTTAAGTACAATGACCATAGCGAAAACTTTTACAACATGCTGAACGTACTAATGCCTGATTGGCAAAAACGTAAAGCAATTTTAGACGAAGAAGTTGTAAAAGAACTCTAACATCCAAGAACCGACAACAGTATATTAAGTAAATGGCAGTTCCAATAAGTTAATAGAGCTTAAAGGACTGTCTTTTTATGAATAATATTCAAATAATACGAATCTTACGAACCTAAATAAGAAAGCACATGATTTAAGAAACCACAATCCAATAAACCATGCAAGTGCTGAAGTAATGGACGATGAAACATTAAATGTAGGAGAAATTGAAAGTATTATCGATAATCTAGAACACTTGTTAGAAGAGGATTCTTCGAGTGAGGTTATAAATGAATAAAGTAATTAATTAAGCAATGTAATTTGGTTAATGTTTCATAAAATGACTATTATAAGGATGAAGAGGATGTTGAAAAAATTTTTATTATTTACATTTATTTACATAAATATTCTATTTCTAGATGTATTTTCTTATCAAAATAAATCAAAACTGAGAATTGTTATAAATAATTTAATTTACGGTTTGCTACTTTCAATAATATATGGATTCTTCATTGGTGTTTTTATTTCACTTATATTTATTAATAGTAGTGGCTCAACTTGGGTAGTTAATATTAGCACCATTATATTTATCTTAATTATTAATCTAACCATAATCATAAAATATAAAGATGAAAAATTGGTACTACCAAATCAATATAAAATTATGTTTTCATTAATTGTTTTAATTTTCACCGAGAAATACATCTTAAAAAGCATTATTAAATTACTTGGTTTAACATTATTACTATCGTTTATCTTTGTTAATCTAGTAGCAGTTTTAACAGGAAATTTGGACAATACCTTTATTATAACTATTGGAATAATAATTATATTTTTATTCACTATAACAATTCTTTATAGGGTAAGAATAAACTCATTTAAACAAGCGGTTAATCAATTTTTACTAATCTTTAATATAGCTATAATTGTTTTTATTATTGGAGCACTCCGTTTAACCAAGTATTCAGAGTTTAATTCATTTACAACTTGGCTAGATATTGGTTTATTAGTGTTTGCTATTGTTGGATTTTTATTAGTAGCCTTACCGCTCGCAGCAGATGTTTATGAAAGATTTAAAACTGAATTTGATCAAGCGAACCAATTATTTTGGAATGAACTTGTAAAAATAAGTGGATATTACGATGTGAAAAGAGATATAAAGTTAGAAGCCTCAGATTTAATGGAAGGATTAAGTTCTCTAAAAAAACAATGGAAAGAGGGCAATAAAGAGCTAATCATAAAGCGGTCTATTTTAAGTTTATTATTAGTAGTAACTTTATTTGCATTTTGGTATTTCTTAGTAAGGTATGGAGATAACTTGCGTGAGTTAACTCAATTATATATTGAAAATTTATATGATAAATGGAGTAGCTTGTTCAAAGATGATTCAAAGGCTCAATTGACTCTTGTTTTGGGCGTAACTACTCTAGTATTTATTTATTTCTTGTATAAGCTTATTGTTGCAAAAAAAAATAATCATTTAGTATCAAATATATTTTTACATATTAATAGGCTAATATTTGTAGTAATCATTTTGGTAATATTAATTATTAATCTTTTTAGTTTGGAGATAAACACCATAATTTTAACTATATTAATAGTTTTATTTATATCTTTAATTATGTTTATTAAAATTCAGAGTTGGCTTAAGCAAAAAGGGAAATAAACAATAGAACTTTATTATAATATTATGCATGTACTACACCGATGGTTTATGAGGGATCTTACCCTTCCCTATTATTTTACCCTATCTAACGTTACGGGGAACCGTATCATAAGTAAAGGCGGTTTTTTAGTATTTCCTAAAATAGAAAGATTAAAATTAAAAGCTCCTTGCATCCAGGATAGTATATTATAACGATAGTAACAGTTTTAGTAATAACTGAAAAATTGAAACTATACAAATTTAACTGAATAAAGAAATTATCTAACACCTAGAAATTAACGGAGGAGAGAATTCATCTATTGATGATGAGTTCTCTTCTCCGTTTTCTTTGCTTATTTTTATATGTAAGAAGGTGATGATATGTCACCAATTGATTTATATAAAGCAAGAAGAGATACTCTTCTCTTATTTAATATTAGTAAGGTGTTATTTGGTATAATTAGGATGCTAAATATGATTCGGAGGTAAATATGGATAGAGAAATTAGGATACAGGAGTTAAAAAAACAAATAGATAAATATTCAAATGAATTAGAAGAGGCTGTATATGAGCGGGAAGGATACATCCCGGAAGACGATGATCATTTTCAAGAAGAACATTCTCCAGATAAAGTGGAATATTTAAGTGATAAAGTCTCTAGTTTGGAAACTGAATTACGTAAATTAGAGTACGAAAGTGAAGAAGAAATTAGAAGGGCAGAAGTTTTAAAATTAAATTATCATGAAGGATATATTATCCGAGATAGTGAAAGTTTTGTTGATTATTTACACCGAACACAGCAAGCACAAGAACTTAGTAAACTCATTGCTAATAAAAAAACATTAAGTCCGTTAACACTAGGGATTTATGGCAAATGGGGTGAAGGTAAATCTTCTTTTCTACGATTAATTGAAAAGGAATTAGATGAAATAAGTTTAAAAATGAAAAAAGATAAAAGTGTTAAAAATCAATATAACAAAACTCATATAGTTCGATTTGATGCATCTGAGTATAACGACCAAGATAAGATATGGTTTTCAATGCTTAGTCAGCTATTTTCTAAGTATGAGAGTGAAAAGGGGATTTTGGCAAAGGTTCAATATGGATTTGAAATGTTGAAAAAGTCTATAAAGGAAAATCCCTGGTACTATATTATTAATGCAGTATTAATTATTTTGTTTATTGCGTGGACTTTAATTTACACCAAGGATAAATCAATAATAGAAGTTATTAAAGAAAATACTATATATATCAATCTTCTAGGATTAATATCTACTTTTACTGTGGCTACAAATATTGTAGTGCCACTACTAAAAAAATTAAAGACTTTTACAAAACCAATGTCTGAGAAAGTAATTAATCAACTAAAATATCCTGATTATAAAAGTATGTTAGGAACTAGAGAACAGGTTAAGGAAAGCTTAGATGTATTAATTAATACCTGGATAAAAAATAGCGATGATAAGATTGTTATTATGGTAGACGAGCTTGACCGCTGTTCTGAAAAAACAATTGTGGAATTTTTTGAGGCGCTACAACTTTTCCTACCAATTGAGTCTATTGTTCATGTAATTACTATAAATCAAGAGTCTGTTTGTTATGCCCTAGCAAATAATAATATGCACTTTTTCGATAAAGAGATAGTTTCGAATAAAGAAAAACTGGCATTTGGACAGGAATTTTTAGAAAAATATATAACTATTCCTTTTCAACTCCCCTCTGAAAAAAATTATGAGAATTATATTAATCATCTTTTAGAAGATAACTCGGATAATTCTATAACTATCTTTAATGATGGGGAAAAATCTTTACTAATAAACATAATTAAGGAAGTTAATAAAAATAAAAATATAACACCTAGAGAAATGAAAAAAATAATTAATTTATTACTCTTATCTAAGGAAAGGCTAATGAATATTAATAAAGGTAAGAAAAATGGATATATCTTAAAGTTTGAAGAGTTTATTATCTGGTATCTACTAAAACATTTCTATCCTGGGACAGCCAATTTTATAATGAGATACTTGATGGAAAGCTATAAGTATAATAAATTTAAACAATTTAAATTTATTATACAAAATTTACTTATTAATAAAGAAATGACTGAAATATTGGATACTGAAGAATCTAGGAATCTTTTTAAACGATTAGAGAGTATTAGAATTGAATATATCATTCTATCTAATAAATTGGCAGAAACTTTAGTTGTATAAAGTAAATAAAGGAGTTCAGAATGAATCTTGAAGCTTATAACTCTCATTTTTAATTCTTAATAGTAACTAAATATACCGTAAAAAATGTAAAATAATACAAGATGGTGATTAGTGAAGGAGATAGGAAGTAATGTTAGATTCTAATTTTCAGAAAGAGATAAAGTCAATATTATTCTTTGCCCTAGAATATGGAATGAGACATGTAGATATGAAGAGTTGGGGTCATAAACCAAATGCATTTATAGTTAAAGTGCATGAAGGTTATATGAAAGCTCAAAAGCTTATAATACAAAATTTATTGATTTTAGGGAAAGAAAAAAAACGAGTTAAAGTGAGATTGAAAGAATTTAGAAAAATTAGAGATCAAGAGTCTATAAGTAAATTAGAAAATAATATCCGAAAAATAGAGTACAAGGAAATTATTTTAAGAAAAATAGCTGATTCAATAGCGTGGACATTATTAAAGCATGACAGCACAAAAGTTAAAAGATTGTATCTAAATAATCCTCAAATTGAAATTTATAATTCTAATTTATCACATGAATTACAGATTATAGAGGATTTATTTGAAACAGATAAATTAAACTTTGCATTACTCACAGACATTACATCATTTATTCAAATAGCTGATTTATTGATAATGGATAATGAAACTAAAATGGTAGGGTTTGCAGAGCTTAAAGAAGGTAAAATTAATCAAGATATATCTAATACGATATCTCATTTTTTAGAAACGCAATGTGATTTTGCATTATACCAGCAACTAAAAGATAAAGATGAAAAATACTTCAAGCAAATGGATAGAGTTTTAAAACAAACTAAAAAAACTATTGAAGTTGTTAATACAATTAATACCGGTAAAGGGAAAGATCTTGCGACTGGTCTTAATGTTTTAATACCAGATGAAGTATTTGAACCTAGTTTTTATGAGAGCATATTAAAACATATGTTAGAAGAGGTACAAAAAAAGAATTACTCTTTAAGAACAATCGATAATTGTTTAATTGTAGGTGTGTATAATTCCAAAAACGCACCTCTACATTTAGGATTTAATGGTTGGAAGAAGACTTGTGGGATTGATTTTCCAACTGTAGATATAAGAGTATTTTTACAAGATCCTACTGCAAGACCATTATTTTTATGTAATTTTAGTATTGATGATAAAATAAAAATTTTAAATGGTGAAAAACACATTCTCATGGCTTTAGACTTTAATAAATGGTTGGAAATGCTCAAAGAAGCGGGAGTCAAAGTAGAATTATTAAGTAGAAAAGAAACAGAAAGATTAAATAAAGTTCCTGATATTCAAAAACCATTTGAATATCAAGGGAAAGCTATTCAAATTGAATATGACGGGATCAAAGAGATTTTAGGTGGAGGGATATTCGAAAAAATGTTTAATCAGTTTTTTAGACCAACTTCAATAATTGATTTTATAAGATTTAAAGAGAAAATGATAAAAAACAATTATACAAATAGTTAATTAGCAAGTTTACTACTATCAATTGAATTTATAAGGTTAAGTATTTTCAAAAAAAGTGGGTAAAGATTGACTTTTCGGACGATAGATAACATTATGAAAAATGGGATATGAACTCTAATTGCAACTCAAAATGGTGTTCCTTAGAACATGTTATATTTACATTATTGATAAATTCGGATATTAATAATTAACAAAAATAGAATGTAATCAATTGCAATTTTACTACTTGCAACATAATAAATTTTAAGAAAAAATCTTGCCCCGCAACTCATTTTTTATTAAACGTAGTCAAAAACGTAGTCAATCTTTTTCAACAGTGACTATAAAGCCTTGAAAACGCTGGCATTATAGCGTTTTATGAGACGGTTGGTTCGACTCCCGCCGTCTCCATAACTTTAGAAAAGCAAAAACGCCAAAATCCTTGATATTAGGGTTTTGGTGTTTTAGCTTTTTAGTCGAAATGAAATTTGAATGAGCGTTATTAATATTCGTC
>Ga0182742_1004193_pt1 | contig 13318 bp, 10 predicted proteins | sample eDN5th37CBELigMG_FD_128880 | JGI IMG/M metagenome (GOLD analysis project Ga0182742, IMG submission 128880) | Enriched Miracle-Growth compost microbial communities from Emeryville, California, USA - eDNA 5th pass 37_C BE-Lig MG (version 2)... ... | reverse complement strand
TGCCGGCGAAGAACGAGCCGATGGCGGCAGTCGCCAGGGCGCTGCCCGCACGACCCTTGCGCGCCATCTGGTGGCCGTCCAGGCAGGTGACCACGGAGGAGGATTCGCCGGGGATGTTGACCAGGATCGACGTCGTCGAGCCACCGTACTGCGAGCCGTAGAAGATGCCGGCCAGCATGATCACCGCGCTTTCCGGCGGCAGCGCATAGGTGAGCGGCAGGAGCATGGCGATGGTCGGCACGGGACCCAGGCCCGGCAGCACGCCGATCGCCGTCCCGAGCACCACGCCGATCGTGGCGTACATCAGGTTCTGCAGGCTGAGCGCGGCCTGGAAGCCCAGCGCCAGATGATCGAGCAGTTCCATGGGGCGGCCTCAGCGTGCGAGCAGGGGCGGCCATGCCGGCACCGGCAGGCCCAACCCCGTGATGAAGGCGAGATGGGCGGCGACCGCCAGGCCGAGCGCCAGCAGCAGCGCCGCTCTCAACCGGAAGGCCGGGTCGGCGCGCGAGGCGATCAGCACCGAGCCGATCGTGGCGACGTAGAGGCCGAAGAGCGGCAGGAGGATGCCGAACGAGATCACCGAGCCGATGACCAGGACGAACGGCCGTGGCGCCACCGAGAAGACGACATCCTCGGGGTCCTCGTCCTTCGCCGGCCGGAGCAGCATGACCGCGCCCAGGAGGGCCAGGCCGAGGCCGACCCAGAAGGGGAAGAAGCCCCGGCCCATGCTGGCCGGGCTGCCGAGCGGATGGTGCAGCCACGAGATGGCGGCAAACGTTGCGCCGATGCCGATGAACAGCAGGCCGGCCAGCGTCTGCTTGCGCAGCGTCGACGTCATCTTTTCTCTCTCCCTGATCCGAACACGGCCTTCCCCGAGGCCGCGTTCTCGCCGCCTTCTTCGGGCAGCGGACTAGAGGGCCTTGAGGCCCGCGCGCTCGACCGCGCCGATCAGATCGTTCTCCATGCGATTACGCTGGGCCAGATGGTTCGCGGTAGCAGCGGCGACGTCGCCTGCGGCGAGCAGATCCACCAGCTCGGCATGCACCGCGGTCGAGGTGCTGGTCACGTTGCGCAGGCGCAGGGCCACCAGATGGGCACGCTGGACGAAGTCGCGGTGCTCCAGGCCGACGCGGGCGATCCAGGGATTGCCGCAGAGCTGGAGCAGGCCGCGGTGGAAGCGCTCGTCCGCGGTGTGCCAGTCCGGCAGCTGGCCGGCCTCCGCATCGACCTCCCGCATGGCGGCGACCGCCTCGCGCAAGGGGGCCAGCCCCGTCTCGTCCAGTCGCTGCGCGGCGATCAGGGCCACCGCCTCGACCTCCAGCGCCGTGATCAGCTGGTAGACGTGGCGCATGTCGCTGACCCGCAGGAAGGCGACGCGGGTCGCCTTCCGCGGCAGGACCTCGAGATAGCCCTGGGCATGCAGGAGCCGGATGGCGTCCCGGACGGGCGTGCGGCTCACACCGAGCTGCTGGGCAATCGCGCTGTCATCGATGATCTCGCCGGCGGGCAGGACATCGGTGAGGATCCGGTGCTTGATCCAGGCATAGGCCCGGCCCACCAGGGAGGTCACCTCCCGATCCTTCTGCGCGACCTCCGCCTGCATCTGCCCTCCTCAGGCCGCGGCCATCTGCCGATCCATGGCACGGCAGACCGCGGCAGTGACCTTTTCGGTGCCGGCGCTCCCGCCCAGGTCCGGCGGCAGTGCCTCGCCGTCCTTGAGCACGGTCTGCACCGCCCCATCAATCCGCTTGGCTGCCGCAACCAGCGCTCGGTCCTGGTGCCGCTCCCCCAGCCACTCCAGCATCATCGCGCCCGCCAGGATCGTGCCGAGCGGATTGGCGACGCCCTGCCCGGCGATGTCGGGGGCCGAGCCGTGGGCAGCCTGGAAGAAGCCGCGCTCGTCGCCGATCTCGGCCGAAGGCGACATGCCCATGCCACCCACCGTCACCGCGCCGAGGTCGGAGATGATGTCGCCGAACATGTTCTCGGTCACGATCACGTCGTAGAAGTCCGGCCGGCGGACCATGTGCACCATCATGGCGTCGGCATAGCCGTAGTCGAGCTCGACGTCGGGATAGTCCTGGGCCACCTCCTGGCAGACCTTGCGGAAGAAGGCGTAGCTGCGCAGCACGTTGGCCTTGTCGCAGACCGTCACCCGCTTCTTGCCGTCCTTCGGCGCGCCGTTGCGCTGGCGCGCCAGCTCGAACGCCTTGCGGGCGATCCGCTCCACGCCCTTGCGGGTCATGACCAGCGTGTCGGTCGCGACCTCGTCCCTGAGATTGGTGCCGCTGCCGCGGCTGGCATAGAGCCCCTCGGTGTTCTCGCGCAGGATCACGTAGTCGATGTCGCCCGGCTTCATGTCCTTGAGGGGGGAGGTCACGCCGGGATGCAGGCGGATCGGGCGGACATTGGCGTAGAGGTCCAGGCGGAAGCGGAGCTGCAGGCCGAACTCGATCCCGGCCTCGGTGCCGTCCGGGTAGACCACGCCGGGAATGCCCGCCGCACCGTGCAGGATCGCACCGGCCGTCTTGCAGGCCTGGAACGTCTCCTCCGGCAAGGCGGTGCCGCTCTTCTGGAAGTGCGCGGCACCGGCGGGAAGCTCGACCAGGTTGAACGCGCTCTTGCCGGCGGCAGCGCAGATCGCCTCGACGGCGGCGGCACAGACTTCCGGGCCGATGCCGTCGCCAGGCACGACCGCGATCTCGTACGTCTTCGACACCAGTAGATCCTTTGGCAGGCAGGAAGGGAAGGCCCCGCACCCAGCGGGGCCGGTCGCGCGATCAGTTCATCGCCGCCTTGAGGTTGGCCTTGCGGATCACCTCGCCGTAGCGGTCGTATTCCTCGCGGCTGAACGCCTCGAACTCCTCGGTGCCCATCACCTGGACGGTCCCGCCGAACTCCAGGATGCGCTGCCGGAAGGCCGGGTCTTCCAGCGCCGCCGCCAGGGTGGCGTTGAGCTTGTCGACGACCGGCCGCGGCGTGCCGCCGGTCGTGTAGAGCGCGTACATGGTCTGCATCTCGACGTCCGGGTAGCCGGCCTCCCGGATCGTCGGCACGTCGGGCATGTCCGGCAGGCGCTCCGGGCTGGTGACGGCGATCGGCTTCAGGTTGCCGGCCTTGATCTGCGCCGCGGCGGCCGGGACGGTATCGAAGGTCATCTGGATGACGCCGGCGATGATGTCGATCTGGGTCGGTGCAGCACCGGGATAGGGCACGTGCACCGACTTCACGTCGGCAGCCATGTTGAACTGCTCGGCCAGGATGACGTGGGTCGTGCCGAAGCCGGACGAGCCGTATTTCACGGCACCCGGATTTTCCTTCATGTAGGCCACCAGGTCGGCCACGCTGTCCACGCCCATGTCCTTGTTCACCACGAGCACGTTGGGCACGAGCGTGATGAGGCCGACCGGCTGCAGGTCCTCCAGCGTGTCGTAGTCGAGGTCGAGCAGATGCGGCGCAATGGAGACCGGCGTGCTGGCCGCGACGAACAGGGTGTGGCCGTCCGGCTTGGCCTTGGCCGTCGCCGATGCACCGATCGTGTTGGAGGCACCCGGGCGGTTCTCCACGACCACCGATTCATCGAGCAGCTTGGAGAACTCCTGCGCCACCAGGCGTGCGATGGTGTCGCTGCCGCCACCTGGATTGGCGCCCACCACGACCGTCACCGGCCCTTCCGGAAAGTCTTGTGCGACGGCAGGGCCAAGGGCGAGCGCCATCGCGGCGAGAGCGCCCAGCGCTCTCGAGCCTAGCTGCATCAACGGGGTGACTCCCTGAATTCGAACAGCCGGCTTCGCTTGGCCGGCGCCGCCATATCAACTGACATTTCACATGATGTGTCAACACGGTTCTGCCGGGCAGACTTCCTGCGCAGACATCTGCATCAGTCCTGCGGCAGCGCTCAGAATGCAGAACCGCCCAGGTCTCCAGGATGGCCATTCGGATGTCTGGGACGTCGATCAGGCTCAGATAGCTGACAATCAGGTCGAAGGTCTCATCCGGCAGCTCCAGCACCTCCGCCCGGCCGATGCGGTCATCGCCCCTAGAATCCCGTTTGCGAGCGTACTCGATCAGGCGCTCGGTCGGGTCGACTCTGACGGTTCTGATCCCCTCAGCCTGCAACATCCGGCAGAACCGGCCCTCACCACAGCCGACATCGAGGACCGTCTTGAAGCCGCGGCCTTCGATCCGGGCGAGCAGCGGGGCGCCCAGGACGAACCGGCGGCCGAAGTCACCATGCTCGCCGATGTCCTGGATCCAGGCCGCAGCCGATTCCTCTCAACCATTGGTCATGCCCTTCCTTCCAGAACTGGAGGGCGCAGAAAGTTGCATTGCGCCATGGCGTCAGGGGCATGGCGGGTCTGATGGATCAGACGCCTCCCGACACGCGCACCACCGTTGCCGTCAGGTAGGATGCCTCGTCCGACAGGAGCCACAACACCGCATGGGCGATCTCCTGCGGCTGGGCGATCCGCCCCATGGGCACGCGCGCAGCGACGCGCGCCGGCCGATCGGGATCGCCGCCGGCGGCATGGATGTCGGTGAAGGCGGTGCCGGGCGCCACGGCGTTGATGCGGATGCCCAAAGGAGCGACTTCCTTGCCGAGGCCGACCGTCAGGGCATCCACCGCGGCCTTGGTGGCCGCGTAGTGAACATACTCGCCGGGTGCACCGAGAGTGGCCGCGATCGACGAGATGTTGACGAGGCGCCCGGCGATCCCGGCCGCCTGCCACCGCCGTACGGCCTCCTGCGCCACCAGCATCGTGCCGAGGAGGTTCACGTCGATCGTGCGGCGGAGCACCTCCAGGGGCAGGGCCGCAAAGCTGCCGATCCGGCCGGTGATCCCGGCATTGCTGACGACGGCCTTGGGAGGCCCCAGCATGGCCGTGGCCTCGTCGAAGAGCGCACCGGCGAAGGCAGGGTCGGCGACATCACCTCGAACGGCATGGGCGCGCGCGCCGCTCCCGCGAAGCTCCTCCAGCAATGCCTGGGCAGCGGCCGCATCCTCGCGATAGCTGAAGCAGACGGCATAGCCGCGGGCCGCGGCAGCCCGCACGATCGCCGCCCCGATGCCGCGACTGCCCCCGGTTACTGCCAGGACATCGGCATCATGGCTCTGCTCGTTTCCGGTGTTGGGCAATGGATCATCTCCCTGTCGAAAGCGGCTTTGCCGGAACAACTATGGCGCAGCTCAACTCTGCCCGCACCCGCCAAGGGACGTGAAGCTCGGATGCCGATCCGCGCGTTGCACGTCTCCTCCTAGGATCAGGCACAGCCACAGAGATGCAGGCTCATTGACCCACCGACTATCGTGCTTTTGACCGTCATCGTGAACGCCAGGGTCACCTCGATGGTCCGACGCAGGTCATGGTGCTGGGTCTTGCGGTGCGGCGGCACGCCTCGATCGAGGGTGCCCCGACCGCCCACTGCCCATCCGTCAGCACACCCGTCATCCGCAAAGGGAGCTCAACAAAACCACCTCGTCACGAACTGGAAGCAGATCAGGCTGGCGATCATAACCGACCGGCAAAGGCAGTCAGGCCCTGCCCGCCCGGCACGGTGATCCTCGGGATGCGCATCAACGGATCGCCCTTCCGCCAATGACGTTCCTCGCAGGTGAATCCGAGAACGTAGCCGCAGCCGCTCAGCTGCCGGCAGACGGCTTCGTCATGGGCTCCATACGGATAGGCGATGGAGTCGCAAGGCTCGCCAAGCTCGCGACGCAGGGTTTCTGCAGCATGCTGGGCTTCGGCGAGAAGTTCCTCGGGCGACAGGCCCGTGAAGGGGGTATGGCTCGCGCCATGCGCGGCGAACGTCACGCCCTTTCTGCGCATGAGCCTCATCTCGTCCCATCCGAGCAATGGCGCCGGCGTGCCGTGGACTTCGTCCCATGACGCGACGGTGCCGGCAGCACCGGTGACCACGAAGACGGTCGCGGGAAAGCCGCGCTCGTGCAACGCAGGCAGCGCGTTCGCCAGCATGTCCCGGTAGGCGTCGTCGAAGGTGATCATCACGGGGCGCTTCGGCAGCCGCGTCCTGCCGCAGGCTGCCTCCCGGAACGTTTCGAGCGAGATGCCCGTGAACCCGTTCTCGCGAAGCCAGTCCAGCTGGGCTTCGAAATCGGCTGGGGAGATTCGGTACGGGCGCAGCGTCGGGGGTCCGTCCTCGGCAACGCGGTGGTAGACGAGGATGGGCACGCGGTCGGGGCTGGCGACGATGTCCGCGGCCCCTCTCCCCCGCCAGTCGAACAGCTCGATTACCTTTTCCGGCACGTCGTCGGCGAACGGGATGTCCACCCTTTCCGGCTCGATCGGCGCGGCGTCCGGCGCCGTCCTTTGAAACACGTGGATGCGGTACAGGGCGGACTTCCGCTCGGACACGAGCCGAAGATCGGGGACGGTCGCGAACACCTCGCCGATCGTCCTGGCACCGAATGGATGGAGCCAGCGGAATCCCGGCTGGCCAGGATCGTCGGCAACGAGATTGGCATGGGCCATGACCAGGCGCCCGCCGGTCCGCAGGCCCCGCGCCAGCTTGAACGCGATCTCCCTCAGGCGCACCCGGTCGCCCACGTAGTACAGCACCTCGCTGCAGACGATGAGATCGAAGCGGCCTGGCAGGTTGTCGCGGCAGAGGTTCAGCAACGCGAATTCGACGTTCGACAACGACCCGCATCGATCCTGCGCGCGTTTCAGCGCGGTGGCCGAGATGTCCGCCGCGACCAGATGGTCCACACGCGAGGCGAGTTCCCTGGTGAAATGGCCTTCCGCGCAAGCCAGCTCGAGGGCCCGCGGGATGCGACCCGATCCGATCGCGTCCAGGGTCTGCCGGTACTTCAGTTGCTCGTACGGGTTCGTGTAATCCCAGGGATCCGGCTCCCTGAAGATCTCATCCCAGAACCTCCGCGAACAGGGATCGCCCTCGTCGGCCGGCCGGGCCAGCCGGGCCAGCCTCCTCTTCAGGCCCCGCCCGAGTGTCCGTGTCCAGGACCGGAGCCGTCGAAGCGGTGCGTGCTCCGGATGGATCTCCCGGGCGATCAGCTCGTCCAGGCGCTGCCGTGACAGCCGCCCGTCCGCCGGCATGACGTCGATCCGGCCAAGGCTCCGGCCGCGGGCATGGACCCTCAGCTGCACGCGCTCGATTGGCGGGGGCAACCGAAGGTCTGCGCGATGTCGGTCCGCCTGGATCGGCACGACGAACAGGGCGCCCAGCGTCGCGGATGCGTCGGCCGGAATGTCGGCGCTCATGGCCAGCTCGAGCCGCCGCAACGTCCGCCGTCGCAGCCTGCCGATCGTCGCGCGGCGCTCCAGGACGGTGAGCAGGTGCTCGATCCTGCCGGCCAGGCGAGGCCAGAGGACGGGCCAGTCCGGCAGCGAGTTGCTGTCCCTTGCCAGCCCGTCCACCAGGAAGTTCGCGAGCAGGTCCGGATCGGGATCCAGGAGCGGGCCGTCCTTCAGGTAGTCCAGGTATGGCGTCGTGTCCTGGTCCTGCCGGATGGCCGCCGCCGCGATCCAGGCCGTGAAGCAGGCTTCCGCCGCCGGGCGTTCGGCAGCGGGAAGCCCCGACACGTAGCGGGGATGTACGCGGGAAAGCCGCGGATCGGGAGCGTGCCCGCGTGCGATGACCTCCAGGCCCGCCTGCCAGAGCCTCGGCAGGTCGGTGCTCAGGGAACCGGCCCGCAGCCGGTAGGGCACACAGATCCGCGGTTCGGCGACGAAGCAGGCGCCCAGGCGGGCCAGCCGCTGCCACAGGTCCCAATCCTCGCATGTCGACAAGCTCGGATCGAACCCTCCGACTGTCTGGAGACGCGTACGCCGCGTCAGCGCGGCGTGGACGGTGAAGGGGCAGGTGCGTGCCATCGCAGGAAACGGATCCGATGGATCCAGAGGGGGACGTGCCGGTCCCGCCGTGCCGTCCTCCCAGATCAACCGCCATCCGCAGACGACCACATCGGCATGCGGCGCAGCGTCGACGGCCGCCGCCATGACGTCGAGGTGGGCCGCCTCCAGGGTGTCATCCGCATCCAGGAAGAGGACCCACTCGCCCTTGCTGTCGGCCAGGCCCGTGTTGCGCGCCGCGGACACGCCACCACGAGGAGCCGAGAGCAGGCGGATCCTCCGTTCCTGCCGGGCCCACTCCGCTGCCACCTGAGCTGTCGAGTCCGACGATCCATCGTCCACGACCACCGCTTCCCAGGATGGCCAGGCCTGGCGGGCGACGCTGGCGAGCGTCCTCGAAAGCGTCGAGGCGGCATTATGGGCTGGAACGACGATCGAGATCAGGGGATCGGGCGTCGGCCGGTCGCCGCTGGCGGCGGCGGATCCGCCGCTCCTCCTGCCCGGGGGACTTCTTGGCCGGAGGAGACCGTTCCTGGCAATAGAAAGCAGCCGCTCATGCATAGTATATCCTGTGACAAATTATAAAATTCATTGCAGATATTATATATCTGCGTGAGGCAGTCTCTATCGAGCTGCCTGCCTCGCCGTGTCCAGATGGTGAAGGCGGGCAAAATGGCCCTTCCGGTCCAAGAGCTGATCGGGCGGCCCGGCTTCGACGACGCGGCCGTCTTCCAGGACGATGATCTGGTCGGCCAGTTCGACGGTCGACAAGCGGTGGGTGACGACGACGACGGTGCGCTGACTGGCAAACTTCTCCAAGGCGAACTGGAACGCCCGCTCAGTCTCGATGTCCAGGTCGCTCGTCGCTTCGTCCAGTATCAGGATCGCCGGGTCGGCCAGGATCGTCCTTGCCAGGGCGATCCTCTGCCGCTGCCCGCCGGACAGCCGCATGCCGGAATCGCCCACCACCGTCCCGTAGCCTTGCGGCAAGGCACGGATGAACTCGTCGGCATGGGCTATGACCGCGGCCGCACGGATGTCATCCAGATCAGCGCCGAGATCGCCGTAACCGATGTTCGCGCCGATGGTGTGGTTGAACAGCTGCACGTCCTGCGACATCAGCGCCAACTGCCTGCGCCAGGACGGTATGCGGAACCGCCGCAACGGAACGCCATCTGCCATGACCTCGCCTTCGGTCGGATCCTGGAATCGCAGCATGAGGGAGATGATCGTCGACTTGCCCGCCCCGGACCTGCCGATGATCGCCGTCGTCCTGTTGGCAGGGATCGTGATCGAGACGTTGCGCAGCACCCAGTTCTCCTCCGGCGAGTAGCGGAAGGACACGTTCGTGAACGTCAGGCTTTCCCGGACCGGAACTGCTTCGGTATCGCCATCGGCCAGGTGCGGCCGCGCGGTCGAGACGATGAAGTCCTCGATATCGTCGATCGTGCCGCACGAGCCGCTGAGCGCCACGTTCGCCTCCATCATTTCGCGGGTCGGGGCCTGGAGGCGATAGAGCAGGGAGAGGAATGCCGCGGTGGCTGGCAGGCCGATCTGCAGCGACTGGGATGCGAGAACCAGGACGGTCACCATGGCCACGATGGACAGATCCAGCACGGTTCCCGGCATTGCCCAGAGCATCTCGATGAAGGACGCATGTCTTCGCACCTGATCGGAGGCGTCCCGAAACCGGCTTCCTTCGTAGCCTTCGCGACCGAACGAGCGGATCAGTTGCAGCGAGTAGATGCTCTCCCACATCCGCAAGCTGAACTTCTTGTTCTCGTCGACGACATCGCGTCCTGCCCGGCTTGCACGGCGCGTGATGCCGCGGACGACGAAGGCGATGAGAATCAGGAAGACGAGTGCTGCCAAGGTCAGCCTGATGGAAATGACCGCCATGACGGCCAGGAAGATCGTCAAGGTGCAGGCGCAGACGATGATGCGGTACACGAGCCTGAGCGCGCTGCCCACCTTGTAGGAGCCTTCATCGATCCGGTTGGCGATGTCCGAGCGCTGGCCATCCCGGCGATAATCGACGCAGGAACTGATGGCCTGTTCGAAGATCAGGACGCGCAGTCGATGCGATACCAGCCCGTCCAGATGGTGTGCGAGCCAGACGCCGATGAGGCCGGTCCCGTTCTTGAGCAGGATGACGACGCAGAGCATCGTCAGGACGAGCGATGTTCCATGCGCTTGGGGAAGGAATGCCAGGATCCGGTCGGGAAGCGGCAGCAGCCTGCCCGATGTCACCGGCTCGCCGATCAGGCTCTGGATCAGGGGGATGAACAGGAAGAGGCCCGTGGCCTCGAGCAAGGCAGTGACCACGCCCAACAGCACGATCAGCGGCCCTATCCAGGAGGGCGGCGCGGCCAGCTTGACGATCCTCCTCGCCTGGCGCAGGGGGGCGAGGCCGTACATTACCAGCTCTGCTCCAGATAGAGAGGCCGCCGATCGAGCTTGGCTGGGCGCCGCGCGTAGGCGCGGAGCAGATGCCTGGTGGCCTTCAGGGCCAGAAGCGGGCTGATCTCCAGGAGCCTCGACATCAGGCTGACGGCCGCACCGGTACGCCCGGCCGATGCGGCGCGGGTGGCGAACCACAGGAGCGCCTCGTAGCGGTGGGCGTTCAGCTCGGTGTCGTACTGGGGATACCTCGTTTGGTACTCTTCGAGCACGATCTCGCAGGATCTGGCCATCTGGGCGAAGTCGCTCGACATGCTGTCGGGGAGTTGGCGGTAGCCGACCAGGTATCGCGGCACCACACGGAACTCGAACCGCTCGGCGATACGAAGGCATATCAGCAGGTCCTCGCATCCCTGGGCACCGCGCCCATGGAGCGACACGTCGTATCCGCCGGCGGCCTCGAAAGCGGTTCGCCGTATCAGAATCGAACTACCGTTGCCGACCCAATTGCGCCTGCACATGGCGCGCAGGGCATCGCCCTCGACCTTCCTCTGCTCCCCTGGCACGTGCGCGCGCCCGGCTTCATCCACCTGTACGTGCCAGCAGTAGACCAGCCCGACCTCCTCGCTCTCCGAGGCAAGGGCTTCCATCTGCAGCTCGATCTTTTGCGGCGCCCACAGATCGTCCGCGTCGACGAAAGCGAGATATGCCGTGTCCGTGGCGACGGCGCCGGCGTTTCGGGCGGCGGCCACGCCGGCATTTGCCTGGCGGATCAGTCGTACCCGTCGGTCGTCGCGCATGTGCTCCGCGACTGCCTCCACGGAGCGATCCGTCGACCCGTCGTCGACGACCACGATATCAAGTTCACGATAGGTCTGCCTACGCACGCTGGTGAGCGTGTCCGAGATCGTCCTCTCGCCGTTGAATAGAGGAATGATCACACCAACAGCCGGCGAAGTTGTCCCAGTTTTCACAATGCTGATTTTCTCCCAAATTACAAAATCTGGAAAAGAAACATTAATCAGAATAAGTACGTTCTATCTCTTGCTGAAGATACGCCAGCTTTCTGGGCGCTGGCAAGATCAGCTTTTCGTTGTATTTACCGCTTAAGGATGAATGAAGCGGTGCTGGATGCCGCGGGACGGCGCTCCATAATCCACTTCAAACAAGCCTGAGAACCGCCAGATGCCGGAACCACACCACCGCGCCAACCGGGCAAGATCCGCGGTCCGTTCGGCCATCGAGCACGTGTTTGCTGAACAGAAGCAGCGCAGCAAGCTGTTCGTGCGCCCCATCGGTCTGGCCCGCGTTAACATGAAGATCGTCATGGCCAACATGGCATATAACATGAAGCGGCTGGTTTGGCTTGAGCAGCAGGCCGCCACTTAGAACGGATGTTGGCTGGTCTTACCTATCCAAGGAGATGGGCTGCGGCTCCGGGATGACCTGCTGGCGGAGATTGCGAGACTGGCAAGCTGCCGGTGTGTGGGCGAAACTTCACCGTGTGCTGCTCGATCGGCTGGGCCATGGCCAACGCGATCGACTGGAGCCGGACAGCGGTCGACAGTGCCTCGTTTGGAGCGAAAAAAGGGAGGCGAGGCGACGGGACCGAACCCGACTGACCGCGGCAGCCTCGGCTCCAAGCGCCACCTCCTCGTCGACGGCAACGGCATCCCACTGGCGCTCCTCCTCACGGCAGCAAACAGGTACGACAGTGCATCGGAAGGCCATGGAAGCGCCCGGCCGCACTTGAGCACTCTAAGCACCTGTTCGACGTCGAGCAGATCGTTCACCCACTGCCTAGGCTGCGTCGCCTGCGCGGGCCAGCAGGTCCATCAAGACGACGGCAACCAACGGAAGCTCCCATTGAGGCAGGTCATCGCGGATGATGTGACGCACCTCCTCGACATCGACACCCCGAGTTCGTCCAGAAGTGCGACGGGCCGCGGTCGATCCGAGCCTGCGGGATCATCCAGTTAATCATTCTGGCTGAAGACTATCCCCCTGCAGGATAAAGGCAGCGGCTGTCTGGATGTCGCCAGCGATGGCTGCCCTGGCGCCTGAACCGTCACCGGCTTTTACAGCAGTGAGCGCCTCAAGATGTCGGCTATAGGAGCCGCCGGTAGCTAGCCGCTCCGGGTTGGAACGTGTCTCCAGGATGATGAGAGGACCTGCCCGCAGCCAGAGCGACTCGATGATCCCATAAAGCCGAGAAAGGTGGGCAGCCCGGTACAGGGCGAAATGGAACTCCATGTTCAAGGCTGCGGCCTCGACATAGCAGGGCTGCGGCGATCGGCAGTAGGCCCGGTACGCGCTTTCTGCCGCTGCGATCGATGCGATGTCGTCGTCCGACCTTCGAAGCGCGGCCTGTTCCGCGCAAAATCCTTCGATCTCCGTCCTGACGATGATGAACTCACGAAACTCGCTGGACGTCATCCGTGGCAAGTAGAACCCTCTGTTGGGTGAGGCTATCAGGGCTTGCTCGGTCACCAGCCGGGTCACCGCATCACGGACAGGCATGACCGATACCTGAAGCGCCTGTGCGATCTCACGCAGCGACAGTCGGTCTCCCGGCGCGAGCTTGCCGGACATGATCAGGTTGCGGAGATCGACATATACCTTGCTGGCCAGCGACGAGCGCTCGACGCGAGGCAAATTCTCCAGCGCAGACAGCACGGAGCCTCCGATTTTGAGGTGACAGCAACCCTTCCGCAGGTACATCTGATATCACAGATAACGGTCAGGGACTAGAATCCGCTGGCCCTGTCAGGGAACAGGCCGAAACGAGCCGTCAAATATCGCGCATGATTCCGGCACCGGCACGACCATAGATGCGGGGCTTCTGGCTTCGCCGGTGCTCATTGACCAAGAGCAATGCTCCGTCATTGACGGCTTCTCACAGACGACCTGCGGTCCGCAAAAACATGAGCCTGTACAGCCAAGAGGGGAAGCGAGTGGCGAGTTCGGACAAAGTCATCATCACCTGTGCGGTGACCGGCGCCATCCACACGCCGTCCATGTCGCCCCACCTGCCGGTGACCCCGGAGGAGATCGCCGATGCCGCGGTGGGTGCCGCCGAGGCG
>Ga0182742_1004192_pt1 | contig 13324 bp, 14 predicted proteins | sample eDN5th37CBELigMG_FD_128880 | JGI IMG/M metagenome (GOLD analysis project Ga0182742, IMG submission 128880) | Enriched Miracle-Growth compost microbial communities from Emeryville, California, USA - eDNA 5th pass 37_C BE-Lig MG (version 2)... ... | reverse complement strand
TGCGCTCATGGTGCGCTCAGGCCGCCTCGCCCAGGACCCAGTCGTAGCCGCGCTTTTCCAGCTCCAGCGCGAGCGTGCGGTCGCCGCTGCGGACGATCTTGCCGCGCGCGAGCACGTGCACGTGATCCGGAACGATGTAGTCCAGCAGCCGCTGGTAGTGCGTGACGAGCACGACGGAGCGATCCGGCCCGCGCAGGCTGTTCACGCCCGCCGCCACGATCTTCATCGCGTCGATGTCGAGACCGGAGTCCGTCTCGTCCAGGATCGCAAGGCGCGGCTCGAGCACCAGCATCTGCAGGATCTCGTTCCGCTTCTTCTCACCGCCGGAGAACCCTTCGTTCACACCACGCGTGAGGAAGCTTTCGTCCATGCGCATGAGCTTCATCTTGTCCCGCACGAGGCCGAGGAAATCGAAGGCGTCGACTTCCGGCAGGCCCTTGTGCTTGCGGGCGGCGTTCACGGCGGCCTTCAGCAGGTACACGTTGTTCACGCCCGGAATCTCGACCGGATACTGGAAGCCGAGGAACACGCCTTCGCGTGCGCGCTCTTCGGGCTCCATCGCGAGGAGATCCTTGCCGTCGTAAGTGGCCGAACCCTTCTCGATGGTGTAGCCGGGACGACCGGCGAGCACATGCGCGAGCGTGCTCTTGCCCGAGCCGTTCGGACCCATGATGGCGTGCACTTCCCCGGGCTTCACTTCAAGGGACAGCCCGTTGAGCACTTTCTTGTCGCCGATGGAGGCGTGCAGATTTTCGACTTTCAGCATTGCGTGACTTTCCGTACCGGACCCGCGGCTTACCCGACCGCGCCTTCGAGGCTCACCGCGAGGAGGTTCTGCGCTTCCACCGCGAACTCCATCGGCAGCTCCTTGAACACCGACTTGCAGAAGCCGCTCACGATCATGTTCACGGCGTCTTCCTTCGAAATCCCTCGTTGGAGGCAGTAGAAGAGCTGCTCGTCGCTGATCTTGGACGTGCTTGCCTCGTGCTCCACGGTGGCCGTGGCGTTCTTCACTTCCACATACGGGAAGGTGTGCGCGCCGCAATCCCCGCCCATCAGGAGCGAATCGCACTGGGTGAAGTTGCGTGCCCCGTGCGCGCTTGGAAGCATGCGGACGAGACCGCGATAAGTGCTCTGCCCGCGGCCGGCCGAGATGCCTTTCGAAACGATGGTGCTCCGGGTGTCCGGCCCGATGTGGATCATCTTCGTGCCGGTGTCCGCCTGCTGCCGGTTGTTCACAGTGGCGACGGAGTAGAACTCGCCGATGGAGCCCGCTCCGCGCAGCACGCAGCTCGGGTATTTCCAGGTGATGGCCGAGCCCGTCTCGACCTGCGTCCACGAAATTCGCGAGTTGCGGCCGCGACATTCGCCACGCTTGGTGACGAAGTTGTAGATGCCGCCAACGCCGTTCGCGTCACCGGGGTACCAGTTCTGCACCGTGGAGTACTTGATGTACGCGTCATCGAGCGCGACGAGCTCCACCACTGCGGCGTGAAGCTGGTTCTCGTCTCGCATCGGCGCCGTGCAGCCTTCGAGATAGCTCACGTACGAGCCAGCATCCGCGATGATCAGCGTGCGCTCGAACTGGCCCGTCTTCGCCGCATTGATGCGGAAATACGTGGACAGCTCCATCGGGCAGCGAACGCCCCTGGGCACGTACACGAACGAACCATCCGAGAACACGGCAGAGTTCAGCGCGGCGAAGTAGTTGTCCGTGTACGGCACGACCGAGCCGAGATATCGCTCGATGAGCTCCGGATGCGTCTGCACCGCTTCGGAGAACGGGCAGAACACGACGCCCGCCGCCGCAAGCCGTTCCTTGAACGTGGTGGCGACAGAGACGCTGTCGAACACCGCGTCCACCGCGACGCCTGCGAGACGCGCGCGTTCGTGCAAGGGGACGCCGAGCTTCTCGTACGTCTCCAGCAGCTTCGGGTCGACTTCGTCGAGGCTCTTCGGCCCGTCCTTCTTCGCCTTGGGGGCGGAGTAGTACGAGATGGCCTGGTAGTCGATGGGTTTGTAGTTCACGTGCGCCCAGTGGGGCTCGCGCATGCTGAACCAGTGGCGCAGCGCCTTGAGCCGCCATTCCGTCAGGAAGGCGGGCTCGTTCTTCTTGCGCGAGATCAGGCGGACGACGTCCTCGTCCAGCCCCGGCGGCACCGTATCGGATTCGATCTCGGTGACGAAGCCGTGCTCGTAGCCGCGGCTGACGAGCTTCTCCAGATTGTCTGCGGTCTCACTCATGATGTTCGGTTATGGGGTCTGGCTGGCGTATTGCGAGCTATCGTTCGGGGCTGTCGGGCCTGAAAAGGCCGCGGCGACTAGGAACGCGACTGAGCCCGGGCCGCTGCGGCCTTCATGTCGCGCTCGTGCGCCAGCACGTGGATCTGGGTGGAGTCGATGCCGGCGAGCTGGGCAAGGCTCACCTCGTGCAACGACCGGCGAATCGTCAGGTTCAACCGCTGCCAGGCGTGACCTACGCGGCAGTTCTTCTCCAGGCCGCAGTTACCGTGGCCTGAAGCGCAGTCGGTGATCGCGAACGGCCCCTCGAGCGCGTCGAGAATGGCGGCGGCACTGATTTCGGTCGCGGGTCGCGCGAGCTGATATCCGCCGCGCAGACCTCGCGTGGAAGTCACGAGCCCGGCTCGCTGCAGCTGTTTGAGAAGCTTGCTCACAGTCGGTAGCGCGAGCTTTGTCTGCTCTGCCAGACAGGCGGCGGTCTGCACGCGGCCCGGCGCCTCCGCGAGGGCGGCGAGAAGCACGGTGGCGTAGTCGGTCAGGCGGCTGATCCGAAGCATGTGGCTGTCCCGGGGGAGGAGTCTGGCTTGCTGGCGGGTCCGTAAGACAGGACTAGTTTAGTGCTATTTAGTGGGCCGGCCAAGCGGGTTTTGGTATTCTTCGCGCCCCATTCAGGGCGCCGGGGCTCCTTCCCGGTGTCCAGCCTACGCAAGGTCGGAGGATCAGATGAATCGCAATGAGCTGGCGCGTATTGCGCGCGCCATGGTGGTGACGAACAAGGGCATCCTGGCAGCGGACGAGAGCTCCGGCACCATCAAAAAGCGCTTCGACAGCATCAAGCTGGAATCCACTGAAGAGAATCGCCGTACTTATCGTGAAATGCTCTTCACGGCACCCGGCGTGGCAGACACCATCAGCGGCGTCATTCTTTACGATGAGACCATTCGTCAGAAGACGAAGGACGGCGTGCCGTTCCCGGAATACCTGACGAAGCTCGGTGTCATCCCCGGCATCAAGGTCGACACCGGCGCGAAGCCGCTGGCCGGCTTCCCGGGCGAGACGATCACGGAAGGCCTGGATGGCCTGCGCGAGCGGCTGGTCGAGTACCACAAGCTCGGCGCCCGCTTCGCCAAGTGGCGCGCGGTCATCGACATCGCGAAGGACATTCCGACGCAGTTCGCCATCGATGCGAACGCGCACGCGCTCGCCCGCTACGCGGCGCTCTGCCAGGAGAACGACATCGTTCCGATCGTCGAGCCGGAAGTGCTCATGGACGGGGACCACAGCATCGAGCGCTGTGAGGAAGTCACGAGCCGTACGCTTGCCTCCGTGTTCCAGCAGCTCGACGCCCATCGCATTTATCTCGAGGGCATGGTGCTGAAGCCGAACATGGTGATTTCGGGCAAGAAGGCGGCGAACCGCGCTTCGCCGGAACTCGTTGCCGAGGCTACGGTCCGTACGCTGAAGCGTTACGTGCCGTCCGCGGTCCCAGGAATCGCTTTCCTGTCGGGCGGCCAGTCCTCACCGGAAGCAACGCTGCATCTGTCGCTGATGAACAAGGAAAAACTGCCCTGGAACCTTACGTTCAGCTACGGCCGCGCCCTGCAGGACACGGCTCTCAAGACCTGGGGTGGCCAGGCCGCGAATTTCGCTGCCGGCCAGAAGGAATTTGCCAAGCGCGCGAAGCTGAACAGCCTGGCGACCACGGGCAAGTATTCCCCGGACCTGGAAAGCAAGGCCGCCTGATGAGGCGCCGCGCGCACATTGCGTGACGACTCCACACGGCTCTTCCAACGCGCCTGGGAAAGGGGCGGCGGCCGATAACGGCCTCCGCTCCGGCGCTCCAGCTCCAGTTTCCGCTGAGGTCGCCGGCGACGTCATCGTCGACGTCCGGGACGTGCACTATGGCGTCCCGCAGCGGCCCATCTTCCGCGGCCTCGATATCAAGGTTCGCAAGGGTCGCATCACGGCCATCATGGGCCCGAGCGGCACCGGCAAGACCACGCTCCTCAGGCTCATCACGGGCCAGATCTCGCCGTCCAGGGGATCGGTCGTGGTGTGGGGGAACGATCTGTCCACGCTAGGCCGCAGCGAGATCTACGCGCTTCGCAAGCGCATGGGCATGCTGTTCCAGAACGGCGCGTTGCTCACGGATCTCAGTGTTTTCGAGAACGTTGCGTTCCCGCTCCGCGAGCATACGGATCTGCCGGAGCCGCTCATCCGTACGCTTGTACTGACGAAGTTGCACGCCGTCGGTCTGCGCGGCGCCGCCTACCTGATGCCCGGCGAGCTGTCGGGCGGCATGGCCAGGCGCGTGGCGCTGGCGCGCGCGATCGTCATGGATCCCGAAGTGCTCATCTACGACGAGCCCTTCGTGGGGCTGGACCCCATCTCGATGGGGGTGATCGTCCGCCTCATCCGGCAGATGAATGAAGGGCTCGGACTCACGAGCATCGTCGTTTCGCACGACGTGCAGGAGCTCTCCACCATCGCGCACGACAGCTATCTCATGTCGGGCGGCAAGGTGGTGGCGGCCGGCACGCCGCAGGAGCTGGCCTCGAGCGGACTCGAAGTGGTGAAGCAGTTCATGACCGGCAGCGACGACGGCCCGGTGCCGTTTCATTACCCGGCGCCTGACTATCGGAAGGATCTCCTGGAGGAGGGCGAGTGAGCGCGGTCGCCGTGGACAATCCGCTCATCGCCGGGATCCGCAAGCTCGGCAAGGTGACGCTGTTCTTCTTCCGCCTGCTCGCGCAGTGCGGGCCGGCGCTCGCGCGGCCGGGGCTCGTGATCCAGCAGATCTATAACGCGGGCGCGCGTTCGCTGATCATCATCATGCTGTCGGGGCTCTTCGTCGGCATGGTGCTCGCGCTCACCGGCATCGATTTGCTGCAGCGATTCGGATCCGAGGACGTGCTCGGCGTCGCCGCGGCACTCGGCCTGCTCAAGCAGCTCGGACCCGTCGTGACCGCGCTGCTCTTCGCGGGCCGGGCGGGAACCTCGCTCACGTCCGAGATCGGCTTGATGCGAGCCACGGATCAGCTCACCGCGATGGAGATGATGGCCGTCGACCCGATGCGCTACGTCGTCGCTCCGCGGTTTCTCGGAGGCATCATCGCGATGCCGCTGCTGGTCGCCATCTTCGACATCGTGGGCCTCTTCGGCGCACAGCTCGTCGGCGTGCAGCAGATGGGCGTCAACGCCGGCACGTTCTGGTCGAACATGCAGGCCTCCGTGAGCATGGACGACGTGACGGAAGGCATCGTGAAGAGCGTGGCTTTCGGCATCGCCTGCACGCTCATCGCCGTATACGAGGGCTACCACGCGGATCCGACCGCGGAAGGCGTGGGACTTGCGACCACCCGGACCGTGGTGGCTTCGGCCGTTCTCACGCTGATCATCACTTATTTCCTGACCGCGGCATTTCTGTAAGAGGAACCTTCATGCGCGCAAACCGTACTCTCGAAATCGGCACGGGCTTCTTCGTGCTGCTCGGGTTCGCTGCGCTCGCCTTCCTGACCACCCAGCTGCCCTCGAGTGGGCTCAAGCTGAACGGACCGAAGGCGGGATATCGCGTGACGGCCAAGTTCGACAACGTGGGGGACCTGCGCCCCGGCGCCCCGGTCTCGATGGCGGGCGTGACCATCGGCGAGGTCGAAGGCATCCGCTTCGATCCCGCGGATTACAAGGCCGCCGTCACGATGCGCATCGACAAGCAGTACAGCCAGATCCCGGACGACAGCGACGCGAGCATCCAGACCCAGGGCCTGCTCGGCGGCAAGTACGTCGGCATCGGGCCGGGCGGATCGGACACGTATCTGAAGGACGGCAGCACGATCACGTTCACCCAGTCGGCGATCGTGCTCGAAAGTCTCGTGAACAAGTTCTTCGCGAACATGGCCTCGTCGGACCGGGGCGGCAGCTCCGGTGAGGGCAGCTCGGACGGGGCGCAAGAATCCGGCGGTGACGCCGGCAAGGAGAAGCAGAAATGATGTCGTTCAACCGGTCAGTTTTCCTGAAGGCGATCGCCGGCGTACTGCTGGCAGCCGGCTCCGCCAGTGTCGCGCTGGCCCAGTCGTCGCCCGCGCCCGACGATCCGACCAGGGTCGTGCAGGACGCAGCCGAAGGCATGCTGAAGGACCTCGAGGCGAACCGGGACGCGTATCGGAAAGATCCCTCGAAGGTGAGCGCGCTCGTCGAGAAGTGGCTGCTGCCGAGCTTCGACACGCAGAAGGCCGCGCGCACGGTGCTCGGCCGGCACTGGCGTACGGCGACGGACGATCAGAAGAAGCGGTTCGTCGATGCGTTCTACCAGTCGCTGCTGCGGAACTATGGCAGCGCGCTGGTTGAGTTCACGAGCGATCGCATGAAGATCCTCCCCGCGCAGGTCGATGCGGACGGAGTGAACGCAACGGTGCGCACGGAGATCAAGCGCAGCAACGGCACGCGCATCCCCGTGTACTACCGCCTCAGCAAGGGCTCGGATGGCAAGTGGAAGGCGTGGGACGTGGTGATCGAAGGCATCAGCTACGTGAAGAGCTTCCGCGACGACTTCGGCGCCGAGATCGACCAGAAAGGCATCGACGCCGTGATCGAGCGCATGGAGAAGGGCGGCAAGCCGACGGCCGCGCCGGGCACTTCGTCCTGATGACACCCGTGCGTTCCAATGGTGCTTCGGCGACCGTGCAGGTCGTCGAAGCCTCGCCGGGCCGCATCCAGGTGAGCGGTGCGCTCACCTTCGATACGGCTCGGCGCGCGCGGGAAGCGGCGCTGCGCATTCTCAACGGATCTGCCGGCGGCAGTTCAATCGTGGTGGACTGCGCCGGCGTTCATGAATCCGACAGCGCAGGTCTCGCGGTGCTGATCGACCTTCTGCGCAATGCAACCGCGCGGGGACGCGCGGTGACCTTTACGAATATCCCTCAGGGAATCCGCGCCGCCGCGAACATCAGCGACTCCGCGGACATCCTCGGCATCTGACCCGACCGCTTACTTCGCGTCCGGCTCGGGATCTTCGAGCGGCTCGTCGTCGATGGGCGGCGGCGGCACGTCGCCGTCCTTCACCTGATACTCGCGCTGCTGCAGGTACGCGTTGCGGATGAACGCATACCGGTCGAAGGCGCTTTCCAGCGTGTCTTCCAGGTCCAGCTGGCGAGCGCGGGAGTCGACGATATCCAGAGCCGTGAGGCTGTAGCGAATCCTGTCCCGCTCGACGTAGTTCACGGGGTCCATGAATGCGTCGACGCCCTGACCGACGGCATCCCGGCCGGTGCTGGGGCCGAGGAACGGAATCCAGAGGTACGGACCCGCAGGGACGCCCCATTTGCCGAGCGTCTGCCCGAAGTCTTCATCGTTGCGATCCAGGCCGGCAGCCGACGCAGGATCCAGCAGGCCACCCAGGCCAAGTGTGCTGTTGAGGAGGAAGCGTCCGGTGTCGTTCAGTGCCGGGCGGAATTTCGCCTGCAGCAGGTTGTTCACGATCACCGTGGGCTGGTTGAGGTTGCTGAAGAAGTTCGACACGCCAGTCTCGACGAACTGCGGGGCGACCTTCCGGTAACCCTTCGCGGTCGGCTTCAGCACGGCACGATCCACTGCGTCCGTGACCTGGTAGCTCACCCGGTTGAAGCCTTCCCAGGGATCCCGCGGATCGGGGTTCCTTGGCGCCGAAGCGCAACCGGCAATGAGTAGTGACAGTGCGACAACAGCGGCTGCGGATCGGGTCATGTTGTTGGTGCGGTCCGTAGGGGCGCGCATTGTAGCAGCGCGCCCATCGTGAGTTGAGGCGTGGCGAAATGGCGACGGTGCGGATCATCCCGACGCCTGCGTCAGCCGGCTATCCCTCGTTGGGGAGGCCCGCGATGTGCCCCGAGTGGAGTCGAGGCTTCAGCGTCCGCCGGAGTCGCGATTGACCCTGCGGATGCGGTTCGACGCCAGGAAGTCTCGAATCTCGTCGAGACGCGCCTGGAAGCGCTGGCGCTGCACGGAAGTGAGATTGGGAGCGGCGAGCGCAAGCTCGAGCTGCTGGACCGCTAGCATCAGATCGCCGGTCGCGATGTGGTACTCGCTCATGTAGTAGTACGCATCACCCATATCGCCAGCGGCGCTGGCCGCGAGCGCAGTGAGCTGGATCTGGTTCGGCGTCGGCGCGGTGTTGTTGAACACGTCGAGCAGAAGCATGTGCGCTTCCTTCGCCCGATTCGCCTTCATGAGCGCTTCGGCGTAACGCACGCTCAGCGGCACGTTGCGCGGAAAGAGAGAGTTCGCTTTCGCGAAAGTGGCGATGCCGTCGTTCAGCAGGCCTCCATCCACTTCCGCCTGCGCCAGCGCCGAGTAGAGCAGCGTGAGATTTTCGTGCTCGCCGACGAGCTCGTGGAGGATCTTCGCCGCTTCCTGGTTCTTCCCGCTTCGCATGAGCGCGAGCGCCATGCCGTAGCGCTGCCCGAGCGTTCCCTTGATCGACACGGTTTCCTTCGCGTACCGCGCGGCAAGGTCCGCTTCGGGAGGCATCGTGAGCACACGCAGGCGCTCGCGGATGCACTCGTAGGTGGCCGAGTCCGGCGTGCGCCTGATGTGATCGAACTGACTCGCGCGGGATTTCGCCTCGGAGATGCGGCTGGTGTTGACCGGGTGGGTCAGGATGATTTCCGGGATGTACTGCCCGGCGAGGCCCTGGCGACGCTGCATGCTCTCGAAGAACGAGGCCATGCCGTCCGGATCGAAACCGGCGCCCGCCATGAAGCCGATTCCCACGCGATCCGCCTCGTATTCGTGCGCGCGCGTGAAATTCACCTGCTGCTGGGCGGCCGCGCCCTGCGCGATGGCGATGGCGCCTCCCATGGCATCGCCGCCGCCGGCCATGGCGCCGATCAGGATCGCCGCGAGAATGGCGGCCGTCTGCGCGATGCCCTGCTGGCCCTGCGCGCGGAACCGCCGCGCGATGTGCTTCTGGGTGACGTGCGCGATTTCGTGCCCGACGACTCCCGCCAGCTCCGACTCGTTGCGCGAGGCGAGGACCGTTCCGTAGTTGACGCCGATGAATCCGCCCGGGAGCGCGAACGCGTTGATCGTCCCTTCGTTCACCGCGAAGAAGTTGAACTTGCGCTGCCCGTCCGGCGCCTGCATCGCGAGCCTGGTGCCGAGGGACTGGAGGTACTCCGTGACCTCAGGGTCATCCATGATCGCTTTCTGGTCGCGCAGCTGACGCACGATTTGCGCGCCCAGCTGATATTCCTCGTTCTGCGTGATGACCGCGCTCGTGGGGCTCCCGATGTCCGGCAAGTCGCTGTTGCCGCCGGACAGGCTGATTTCCGAATCAGGGCTCTGCGCGTTCGCGATGGAGGAGCAGGTGCCGGCAAGCGTCAGCACGCTCACCGCGCCCACGAGGAGCGCTGCCACGCCGTTCACGACGCGACGCCAGCGCGGAGGCTGAGGCGGTTCGAACCGCCGACGCGGCGGCCTGTGCTGCGTGGAAGCGGCTACGGACGGGGCCTCGGGCGGAAGCGTCTTCTCGGGCACAGCACCTTGCTCGTCGTCTTGGGACTGCGGTTCGACTGCGGGCCGGGAGGCGAGTTTCCGCGGCCCCTTCGGTGACCGCGCGAGTATGACCCAGAAAATGCCCGGGCACTCTTCGGAAAAGTGTCAAAGCGTATCCGAGGCGTAATCCGCGAGCCTGGAACGCTCTCCGCGCGTCAGGGTGATGTGACCGGAGTGCGGCCAGCCCCGGAAGCGGTTCACCGAGTAGGTGAGGCCCGAGGTCATCTCCGTGAGGTACGGCGTGTCGATCTGGGCGATGTTCCCGAGGCACACGATCTTGGTCCCCGGACCCGCGCGCGTGATGAGCGCCTTCATCTGCTTGGGCGTCAGGTTCTGCGCTTCGTCGAGGATGATGTAGCGGTTCAGGAACGTGCGCCCGCGCATGAAGTTCAGCGACCGGATCTTGATACGGTTCTTCAGCAGGTCGTTCGTGGCCGCGCGACCCCAGCTGCCGCCTTCCTGGCTGTGCGTGAGCACCTCGAGGTTGTCCATGAGAGCGCCCATCCAGGGCTCCATCTTTTCCTCTTCGGTGCCCGGCAGGAAGCCGATGTCCTCGCCCAGCGGGATCGTCACGCGCGTCATGATGATCTCGACGAAGCGGTTCGTCTCGAGCGTCTGCATGAGGCCGGCCGCGAGCGCGAGCAACGTCTTTCCGGTGCCGGCGGGGCCGAGCACGGTGACGAGATCGATCTCGGGATCCATCAGCAGGTTCAGCGCGAAGTTCTGCTCGCGGTTGCGCGCGGTGATGCCCCAGATGCTGTGGCGTTCGTTGCGATAGTCCTGCGTCAGCTCGATGGTCGCGCGCTCGCCGTCGACCTTGCGAACGATCGCTTCGATGCCTTCCGGAGTGTCTTCGTACACGAGCTGGTTGAGCTGCCACTCCTGCACCGACGGCCCCGCCACTTCGTAGAAGGTGCGGTTGCCTTCCTTCCACGACTTCATGTCCTTGCTGTGGCTCTCCCAGAAATTCGCGGGGAGCGCAGCCATGCCGGAGTACAGGACGTCCGTGTCTTCGAGCGTCTTGTCGCTGTAGTAATCCTCGGCGTGCACGCCGAGCACGGCCGCCTTGATGCGAAGGTTGATGTCCTTCGAGACGAGGACGACCCGCGCATCCGGATTCTCATTCTGCAGCGAGAGCGTCTGCCCGAGGATCGCGTTGTCCGATCCGCCGGGAAGGCCCGCGGGCAATGCCGACGAGAGCTCCCGCGTCTGGAAGAAGAGCCTGCCAGAGGAGGGCTTCTTCCCGTGATTACCCGAATAGCCGGATGGAAGCTTCAGCCCCTCGTCGATCTGATGCTTGTTGAGCCCGCGCATGAGATCGTCGAGGAAGCGACTGACCTGGCGCACGTTGCGCGACTGCTCGGAGAGACCCTTCTTGTGGGCATCCAGCTCTTCCAGCACGACCATGGGGAGGAAGACGTCGTGTTCCTCGAAACGGAAGATCGCAGTGGGGTCGTGCATGAGCACGTTGGTGTCGAGCACGAAGAGTCGCCGCTGAGTACCGCTCCTCGTTTCCTGGGCACCGCTGGTGGCGCCCGCCGGGGTGGGGTCAGAGAGACTTCGCCGCTTCAAGTACTTCCTCCACGTGGCCGGGTACCTTCACGTTGCGCCATTCGCGCCGCAGGACACCGCTGGCATCAATCAGGAACGTGCTGCGCACGACGCCCATGAATTTACGCCCGTACAGCGTTTTTTCGCGGATGACGTCGAAGAGCCTGCACACTTTCTCGTCTTCGTCCGACAGCAATGGAAAAGGAAGCCCCTCCTTTTCGCGGAATTTCTCATGGGATTTCACGCTGTCGCGCGAAACGCCGATGACGCGCACCTTCGCCTTGCGGAACGCCGCGTGCTTGTCACGGAAGTCCTGGCTTTCCTTCGTGCAGCCCGTGGTCATGTCCTTGGGGTAGAAGTACAGGACGAGCTTCTCGCCGGCCGCGTCCGCGAGTTTCCACGTGCCGCCCCCGTCCGTGCCATCGGCAATGGCCGCAGTGAAGGCGGGGGCCTTCTTCCCGATCGTGACGGTCACGATTTGACGGGTTCCAGGATGGCGTCGAGATTCAGGGAGTCGCAGAACTCCATGAACTCCTCGCGAAGGTGCGCCACGTGGATGCGGCTGGGCACGTTCACGATCATCTGGACCGAGAACATGGGGGCGCCGGTGTGCGCAGCCGGATAGCTGCGGGTGGAAACCTCGGCAATGTCTATGCCGCGCGTGGCGAAGAAGCCGGACAGTCCCGAGACGATGCCGCTCTGGTCGAGGCACACCACGTCGATGGAGTAGGGCAGCATGTCCGTGCGCGCGGAGCGTGGCTCCGTGCGCTTCAGGTGGATGCTGAGGTTGTTGCCCTCCGCAAGCCGCTTGAGCTCCGTTTCGAGCTTCGCGAGCGCGTGCCAGTTGCCGGACACGAGCAGCAGCATCGCGAACTCGGAGCCGAGGTTCGCCATCCGGCTTTCGCTGATGTTGCCGCCGCATTCGCTGATGACGCGGGTGAGCTCGTGGACCATGCCTGTGCGGTCGCTGCCGATCGCGGAGACGGCCAGGTGCTGCTTCATCTTCGGGGGATCTTGGGGGTCCGTGAATGCCGGCCGGAAGTGTATCACCCGCCGGTGGGGCGGTTTTTTATTGTCTGAGGGGCTTGCCGAGGGCTTGCGGGCGTCCCGGCCCGGGCGTAGGCCCGGCGGGAGCCGGGATCCGCGTGCGACCACGGAAGGGACCGAGGCCCGTTCGATGTGGCGAGGCCACGACCCGGCACCCGCTGGGGCGTCCTTGTGGGTTAGTATTCGCGACCCCGAAACCGGGGCGACGCGTCACGAGGCGCTCCGCCCGGCGCGCGGGGTTCCTACAATCAAGAGCTGAACACAATGTTTGCTGGCAGTCTGGTCGCCATCGTGACCCCGATGCGTCGCGATGGCGCGGTGGATTTCGACGCCTGGGGACGTCTCGTCGATTTCCACCTTCAAAACGGCACCAACGGCATCGTCGTTGGGGGCACGACGGGAGAGTCGCCCACCATCACGGAAGCGGAGCTGCGCGAGCTCACGGAGCGCGCGTGCGCCCAGGTCAGCAAACGGATTCCAATCATTGTCGGGGCCGGCACGAGCAACACCGCTGCCACAGTGGTGCGTGCGCGGTGGATCTCCGAGTTGCCCATCGACGGTCTGCTGGTCGTAACGCCCGCGTATAACAAGCCGCCGCAGGAAGGGCTGTATCGGCATTTCGCGGCGGTGGCGGAAACGTCACGTGTGCCGGTGATCCTGTACAACATCCCGGGCCGTACCGCTGTGGACCTGCAGCCGGCGACTGTCGCTCGCCTCATGCAGTTCACGAACATCGTGGCGGTCAAGGAAGGCGTGGCGAACATCGAGCGGGTGCGTGAGCTCGTCGCGCTGGCGAAGCCCGGCTTCACGGTGCTGAGCGGGGACGATGCGACGGCTCGCGGGGCGCTGCTTGCGGGTGCTCGCGGCGTGATCTCCGTGACCGCGAACGTTGCGCCCCGACTGATGTCCGAGATGGTCGCCGCTGCCAACCGGGGCGACAGCGCGGGCGCCGAAG
>Ga0182742_1004190_pt1 | contig 13327 bp, 12 predicted proteins | sample eDN5th37CBELigMG_FD_128880 | JGI IMG/M metagenome (GOLD analysis project Ga0182742, IMG submission 128880) | Enriched Miracle-Growth compost microbial communities from Emeryville, California, USA - eDNA 5th pass 37_C BE-Lig MG (version 2)... ... | reverse complement strand
TTTTCAATAAATTCAAGCACCTCACGACCACGCTCACCAATAAGTGCAATAACATTTACATCAGCTGAAGTATTTCGAGCAATCATGCCTAAAAGTGTACTTTTGCCAACACCTGAACCTGCAAATATCCCGACACGTTGACCTACACCTACAGTTAAAAGCCCATCAATTGCTTTAACCCCTATACTCAATGGCTTACTTACTCTAGGACGACTTAAAGGATTATTTGGAGCATTATGTGTCGAATAATGAGGCATTCTACTAGGCAAGAAACTACCATCTAGCGGATTACCTAAGCCATCTAATACTTTTCCAAGTAGTTCTGATCCAACTTGCACCATTAATGGCTTACCTGTCCCTACTACATCGCAGCCTGGACTAATCGAATGTAAATCTCCTAACGGCATGAGTATAACTTTATTTTCTCTAAAGCCAACAACTTCTGCTTTTAAAGGTACGGCAGATTTATGCGGGTAAATATAGCATAAATCCCCAATACTAGCATCTGGACCTTGAGATTCAACAGTTAAACCGATAACTTGTGTTACTTTACCATTTATACGAACAGGATCTAAATGCTTTAAATGCTCCTTATACTTGTCCACATCGATATTAAGCTTGCTCATCATCTTGCCTACTTTCTTCAACCGTTTGATGTGCTATAACTAATAGTTCTCGCTTAATCTCTGATAATTGTGTATCAATTCGAGCATCAATACTACCGAATTTAGAACGAATAACACAACCAAAATCCTTAACAGACGTATCTGGAATAATAACTAATTCAGCCTGAGAATCTATTGCAGCCATTAGCTCTTCTCTTGCAGCCTGAATAAAGACTAGTTGACTTGGAGCAACACAAAGCGTGATTTCTCCCTGTTCTCTTCTACGTGATAATGAACGTTGAATCATTTCAACAACAAGCTCTGGCTGAAGTTCTAATTGTTTACCAATTATTTTTTCAGCAATCGCACAAGTTAAATCTACGATATAAGGCTCTGAATCTTGGATGATTTGTTCGCGAGTACGATGAGCATCTGCAAGAATTGAAGCTGCTTCATTAATATCGCTCTTCCACTTGTTTTCCATTTCCTGCTTAGCTGCTTCTAAGCCTTGTTCAAAGCCTTCCTCAAAAGCAGATTGACGAACTTCCTCTTTGATTTGTTCATCTTCATTGCGCTTTTCTAGCCACCAAAGCTCAATTTGAGCTTGAGCGTCAACCAGCATTTTTTCACATTCAGTCGCTGCATCCTGTATTCTAGAAGCAGCGAATGATTTTGCATCTTCAATAATCTTTTCTTTTAAAAGTAAAGTTTCCTCATCAGGTTCAATGACCTTGTCCACTACTTCATCCTCAGGTGATGTTAACTGTTCCGTAACGGTATATTTTTTAAACACCATTAAATTACGCAACTCTTCTTGTGTATAAACATGTGAGGATTTTATAACATTAGACAATGATATCATCTCCTCCACCACGTGCAATAATGATTTCACCTGATTCTTCTAAGCGACGGATAATCGCAACAATTCTTGTTTGAGCTTCCTCAACATCTCTTAATCGTACAGGACCCATAAATTCCATTTCTTCTTGGAACGAATCAGCCATACGTTTGGACATATTTCTAAAGATAGCCTCTCGCACTTCTTCACTTGATACTTTAAGAGCAAGCTGTAAATCACCATTATCAACATCACGTATAATACGTTGAATTGATCTGTTATCAATGCTAACAATATCTTCAAATACAAACATACGTTTCTTAATGTCTTCAGCTAATTCAGGATCTTGAATTTCTAACGCATCTAAAATTGTGCGCTCAGTACCGCGGTCAACGCCATTTAGGATTTGAACAATGGAGTCAATACCACCAGCATTTGTATAATCCTGAGTTACAGTTGATGATAGCTTTTGCTCTAAAATACGTTCAATTTGAGTAATAACCTCTGGAGACGTGCTATCCATCAATGCAATACGTTTAGCAACATCTGCTTGTTTATCTTGAGGAAGAGAAGATAAAATTGCAGAGGATTGCTCAGGTTGAAGATAAGATAAAACTAGAGCAATCGTTTGCGTATTTTCATTTTGAATAAAGTTTAATATTTGTGATGGATCTGCTTTTCTAGCAAAATCAAATGGACGCACTTGTAATGTAGCAGTTAGCTTCGTTAAAACTTCCTTTGCCTTCTCCGTACCTAATGCCTTGTCCAAAATTTCTTTTGCATATTCAATACCGCCCTGAGAAATATACTCTTGAGCCATACAAATTTGGTTGAATTCTGTCAAAATCGAATCACGATCTTGGCTATCAACTTTTCTTACGTTCGCTATTTCTAATGTTAATTGTTCTATCTCATCTTCTCTTAAGTGCTTAAAAATTTGAGCTGACACTTCAGGTCCAAGTGTAATTAACAATATAGCAGCCTTCTGACGTCCAGTTAATCCGGGAGTAATCTTTGACAATTTATAGCACCTCTATTCATCCACTAACCAAGTTCGAAGCAAGTTAACAAACTCGTCAGGTTTACGCTTAGCGAGCGTTTCAAGATTTTTACGTGCTTGACTATCATTTTGCAAGCTGTCGAAATCAACTGCTTCAAATGTAGGACGTACAGGAATATCTTCCACAATAGGTTCCTGAGCAACTTTTTTAGCTTTGTTTCTACGTAACAATAAAACAACTAAAACAATGATTACTAATAAAGCAACAGCTGCAATAATCCATACTAACGGACTAGCAAAGCCTGTCGCAGTGTTATCATCAGATGGAGTAACAAACTGACGAGCAATTAACGACACCTTCTGATCAATAATAGTAGGATCATTAATGTTTTGACCAGAATTAGCTAATTGACTTCTTACTACGCTACCTAAATAATTTAAAACAGCTTGCTTCTCTTCTTCAGTTTGAAGCTCAGACTGCTCGAAAGCGACACTAATCGACAAATCGTTGATATAGTAGCCCGCACTTTCGATGACATTTTGAATTCTACTAACTTCATAGTTTCTTATTGCACTATTTGTTTCAGAAGAATTTCCTGCACCACCATTAGCAGTATTATAAGTAGGAATATCAGTTTCACCCGTACCTACTACACCAGAAGCTGAGTCTGTACTAGTAGATGTACTATTATTGATTTCTTCACTAATTATAATCCCGTTATTATCATTGTTTTCTAATGGTAATACAATATTTTCTTGACTTGTTTTCTTATCAAAATTTAAGCTACTTGTTACACTTACTACTACATTATCCACTCCAAAAATTTGAGCAAGATATTGATTTACATTTTCTTTAATATCTTTTTCATATTGCTTTTGAATTGAATATTGCAGTTCGAATTGATTAGAAGTAGAAGATATTAAATCATTAGCTGCAGATGATAATAATTCACCATATTGTTCACTTAAAATTGTAATATCCGTAACTTCTAAACCTGTAACTGATGATTTTACTAGATTATAGTATCCATCAATTTCAGTTTGTGATGGCTTAAATCCTGGTGTAAATGTCAATACAACTGAAGCTGACGGCTTCTTAGAATCGTTAACTGATAAAAATACGGATTCTTCAGGTTGTGTCACTAATACTTTTGCTGACTCCACACCTTTTAGCTTCATTAATAAGCCTTGAACCTCTCCATTAAGTGCATTCTGATAGATAACATTAAATTCATTATCTGTCGTACCTAGAGCACTTGTTCCAGAACCAAAGGCTTCTTTAAACCCAATTGTTCCATTTTGTATTAAACCTTGTGAACCAACATCCACTTTCAATCTAGCAGCTTCCTTAGCAGGCACTGAAATAGCAGTACCAGCTGTATTAAGTGTGTAAGGTGTGCCTATTGAATCTAAGTAAGTCATAACTGCTGCAGCATCATTTGTATCTAAGTTCTTAAATGCTACTTCATATTCAGTTTTTGTAAATACAACAATAGTTAATATTATGGCAACCAATATACCAACGATCGATGCACCAAGCCATATTTTTTGTTTTTTCCCCATTCGTTGAAAACCATCTTTGGCCTTATTAACAATTTGGGTTAATCTTTCGTTCACATTTTCACCTCATCCGAATTCTATGCTAGTCCATTATTTAGACGTGAATACGCATAATTTCTTGATATGCCTCTATCATTTTATTACGAATTTCTGAGGTTAATTGTAAACTTAACTGAGCTTCGTTAGCAGCTATCATTAATTCACTAGCATCAATTTTACCAGCTAAGTATAAATCATTTTTTTGGTGCACCGTTTTTTCTAACTGATCCACAGTTGTAAGTGCATCATTTAAGTATTGTCCAAACGTTTTAGTGATTTCAGATGTTGTTGGTGTCTTTACTTGTGTATTATAAGCAGTTTTCGCTTGAATCTGCTGTAATGACAAAGCATTCATAGGAATTATCTGACTCATCTATATCCTCCATTCTTTTAATCTAAAGCTGTTATCCCTTACCAATTGTTAAAGACTTTTGGAAAATCGATTTTGAAGCATTCAGTGCTGTGATATTAGCCTCATATGCACGTTGAGCTGCAATCATATCTATCATCTCAACTGTTGTATCAACATTAGGCATTTCGACATATCCTTCTGCATTTGCATCAGGATGATTTGGGTTATAAACAAGTTTAGTCGGCGTCGTATCTTCGACAATTTTCGTTACCCTAACTCCTTTAAGGGCCGTCGTTTTTTCATTTACATTTAATGACTTATCTAATAATGTTGAAAAACTTTGTTGGTTAGCATCTAAGACGACCATTTTACGTTTATATGGAACATACTGTCCGTTCTCAATTTTTGCTCTTGTTGTTTCAGCATTAGCGATATTGGATGAAATAACATCCATACGTAAACGGTTAGCTGTAAGAGCAGAAGCACTAATGTCAAATCCAGTATTCAGTTTCACCTATTCTCACCTTCCCGTTATCGCTAATTTTTTCATCATAATCTCATGTGTGATTTGATTGGCGTACAGCTGGTTATTCAATTGGTTTTTTGCTAATAGAGCCATCTCGGTTTCAATATCAACATTGTTATTTGTTAATGGATTCATCGCTGTCGTATGATCAGTCACTATTTGAGCACGAGGTAAACCTAAGCTACCTTTTCCGATCGTTATATGTCTCTCATTAGTTTTGAAACCTTCTAGTCTCTTATTGGTGTTAACTCCCATAGCATTTTCGATTAATTCTTCAAAGAGTATTTCAGATCTTTTGAAATTTGGCGTCTCTGCATTAGCAATATTATTAGCAATGACTCGCTGTCTAGCTTCAGTAGCAAAGAGTGCTGCTTCCATCCTTTTGAAAGATGCACCATTGAGTATAGTCAAACATTCTCACCACTTTCCCTAAAATCTTTCATGTTTCCCTAAAATCTTTCATGCTATATTTCAACATAAATCTACTAAATTCCTTTATTTTTTTAAGAAAAAATTAATAATTACTCATAAAAGGTAGATTAGTACTAAATCAACTTGCTTAAATAATCGCACTAAAACAAAAATAGGTAAATAGTCCTGTTAGAAAGTTAACGGAACATTTACCTATTTTGGTAAATTACTATATGATTTATTTTATTTCCTAATTTCTCTCAATTCTTCTAGCAGCTGATTAATTAAAATCTTTATATATGTTCCCTTCATCCCTAGTGAACGGGTTTCAATAACACCAGCACTTTCCAGCTTTCTTAGTGCATTAACGATGACAGATCGTGTTATACCAGCTCTATCAGCAACCTTTGAAGCAACCAATAAGCCTTCTTTTCCATCTAATTCCTCAAAAATATGCTCCACAGCTTCTAGTTCACTAAACGATAAAGAGCCTACCGCTACTGAAACGACGGCCTTTCTTCGAGCCTCCTGAGCAATTTCCTCAGTACGTTCACGTAATATTTCCATCGCTACTATCGTCGTTCCATATTCAGCTAAAATTAAGTCATCATCGGTAATATGATGACTTAATTTCGCTAATACCAGCGAGCCTAACCTTTCACCACTACCAACGATAGGCACTACTGTTAATTCAAATGGTTGTGACATATGTGAAAATAAAGCAGTATTCATATGATCCGTAGCTATATTTGTTGTCGTTTCTTGCAACTCAAGGAAAAACTGATTAATTTCATTAGGAAAACGTAATTCATCTTGGCTTAATGATTGTAAATAATCATGCTCATGTGCCATCGTTGAAGCACAGCCTAAGATTTTACCCTTCCGACTGACGACAAATACATAGGACTGCATCGTTGTCGCTAATACATCAGCCATTTCCTTAAAGCTAACCGATTTTCCCGCTGCTCGTTGCAATAAGCGATTTAAGCTTCTCATCTTACTTAATAAACTCATATTCTACTGCCTCCTAATGCATACATCTACTACAAAATGTACTGACTTAAATCTCTATCCTTTACAACCATATCTAATTTAGAGCGTACATACTCTGGTGTAATAACCAACTGTTCTAATGTTAACTCCGGTGCTTCATAAGAAAGATCCTCCAGCAGCTTTTCTAATATAGTGTGAAGTCTTCTTGCTCCGATATTTTCCATGTTACGATTTACTTCTGCCGCGATAGTAGCTATTTCCTTTATCGCATCATCTGAAAACTCAATTTTAATCCCTTCAGTTTCTAATAATGCCGTATATTGCTTAGTCAGTGCATTTTTAGGCTCAGTTAATATACTAATAAAATCTTCATGACTAAGACTTGTTAACTCTACTCTTATTGGGAAGCGTCCTTGTAATTCTGGTATTAAATCCGATGGTTTAGCAATATGGAATGCACCAGCAGCGATAAATAAAATATAATCCGTCTTTACTGGTCCATATTTAGTTACTACAGTTGAGCCCTCAACGATTGGTAAAATATCTCTTTGTACACCTTCTCTAGATACATCCGGTCCATTTCCACGAGAAGGAGCAGCTATTTTATCAATTTCATCGATAAAGATAATTCCGCTTTGCTCTGCTTTTAATACAGATTCAGCAATAACTTCATCCATATCGATTAGCTTATTTGCCTCTTCAATCGTTAGCACCTTACGCGCTTCCTTGATCGTCAATTTACGCTTTTTAGGCTTACGCGGCATCAATTGTCCAAGTAAATCCTGCATATTCATACCACCCATAGCATCCATACCTTGACCAGAAGATAATAAATCCATCATGCTTGGCGCTTGATCTTCCACCTCAATAGTAATATAGCTATCCTCTAGCTTACCAGCTAGTAATTGCTCTTTAACCTTCGTACGTCGCTCATTTAAGTTATAGTCTGGATCAGGCTGATTTTCAGACTTTTCTTCATTATTGTTACCGAATAGCATTTCAAATGGATTTTTAGACTGTTTTGGCTTCGCTTTAGACGGCTCTAATATTTCAACAATGCGTTCATTTGCAAGCTTTTCAGCTTCATCTTTTACTTCTTCTGTCTTATCAGCCTTTACGATGCGTATTGCGGTTTCTACTAAATCTCTGACCATCGATTCTACATCTCTTCCTACGTAACCAACCTCAGTAAATTTAGTCGCCTCCACCTTTACAAATGGAGCTTTTACTAATCTCGCTAAACGTCTTGCAATTTCTGTTTTACCTACACCAGTAGGTCCAATCATAAGAATATTTTTGGGTATAATCTCATCTCTCATAGCTTCATCTAATAGGCTACGACGATAGCGATTGCGTAGTGCAACAGCGACTGAACGTTTTGCTTGCTTTTGTCCAACGATATATTTATCTAGCTCAACTACGATTTCCTTTGGCGTTAATGCTTTTTTATTCATCCCTAATCCCCCCGCTTATTCTATCTCTTCAACAATAATATTGTGGTTAGTGAATACACAAATATCAGCAGCAATTTGTAAGCTACTAGAAGCCATTTCTTTAGCGGTTAAATCTTTGGCATGTTTCTTTAAGGCACGAGCTGCAGATAAGGCGAATGAACCCCCTGAGCCGATTGCAACTACTTCATCATCTGGTTCAATAATTTCGCCTGTACCAGCAATTAATAGCATCCCTGTTTTATCCATTACAATCATCATCGCTTCAAGCTTTCTTAATACACGGTCAGAACGCCATTCTTTAGCTAGCTCTACAGCAGCACGTTGTAAATTGCCATGATGCTCCTCCAGCTTACCTTCAAACTTTTCAAACAATGTAATTGCATCTGCTACTGAACCAGCAAACCCAGCTACGACTTGACCACGATATAAACGTCTTACTTTTTTTGCTGTAGCCTTCATCACCATTTGATTACCAAAGGTTACTTGACCATCACCTGCAATTGCACCTTTACCATTATGCCTAACCGCACAGATTGTTGTTGCATGAAATGTCATTTCCACAATTTTTCCCTCCAGCCATTTAGTTCATTGTTTTGTTAGCTTAATTGAGTTTCTTTAAACTGCTTGATTGCATCAATTGCTCTTTGAGCTATTGCTTCATTTTTTTCTTTCTTATTACGAATTTTATTCTCTAAAGGCGGGAAAAGTCCAAAATTTGCATTCATCGGTTGAAAATGTTTGAAATCAGCCATTGTTATATAGTGCGCCATACTTCCTAAAGCAGTATGGACTGGTAATTCAACTAGTTTTTCACCTTTAGCTAATCTCCCAGCATTTATACCTGCAATTAAGCCAGAGGCTGCTGATTCTACATAGCCTTCTACACCTGTCATTTGTCCTGCAAAAAATAAATCATCTCTTGTTTTTGTTTGATACGTAGTTTTCATTAATTTTGGAGAATTAATAAATGTATTACGATGCATAACGCCATAGCGAACAAACTCTGCATTTTCAAGTCCTGGAATCATAGAAAATACTCGTTTTTGCTCTCCCCATTTTAAATGAGTTTGAAAACCAACCATATTGTATAAAGTACCTGCAGCATTATCCTGACGTAATTGGATAACAGCATGCGGTAGCTTACCTGTGTGTGGATTAACTAGTCCAACTGGCTTCATCGGTCCAAACAACATCGTTTGACGTCCACGACTAGCCATTACCTCTATTGGCATACAACCTTCAAAATAAATTTCTTTCTCAAATTCTTTAAGCTGAGCAACTTCTGCTGTTACTAATGCATCATAAAATGCATTAAACTCATCCTCTGTCATCGGACAATTTAAGTAAGCAGCTTCACCTTTATCATAACGTGAAGCAAGATAAACTTTAGACATATCAATAGAATCTTTTTCAATGATAGGTGCTGCTGCATCATAGAAATAGAAATATTCCTCACCAAGGAAGTTTTGAATATCCTTTGATAGATCATCAGCTGTTAATGGACCTGTTGCTACAACAACAATACCCTCTTTAGGGATTTCCTTAATCTCCTCATGTCTTACTTCAATTAATGGATGATTTTTCAGCCTCTCTGTAATTTCGCCTGAAAATCCATCGCGGTCAACAGCTAGTGCACCACCTGCTGGTACTGCATGCTTATCCGCACTGCTTAAGATTATGGAATCTAGTATTCGCATTTCTTCCTTTAATACACCTACTGCATTAGCTAATCCATTTGCTCTTAAACTGTTACTACAAACTAGCTCTGCAAAGTTTTCAGTATGATGTGCTGGAGTTTGACGTACCGGTCTCATTTCATATAATACGACCTCTACACCTTGCTTAGCAATTTGCCATGCCGCTTCACTTCCTGCTAAACCTGCTCCGATTACTGTTACTTTTTGTGTCATGAATATGTTCCCCTTCGCTATATTTATATTGTTTGATTAATTAAGTGAATAAAACACAATATCCTCCCTTATAAAAGGGAGGATTTTTCATTTTAGCTTTTAATTAGAGTTCATCATTTCCATCTTCTACGATGTCTTCTGTATAATCACACTTTGCGCATTGTAGCTTTGAGCCATTTCTATTTCGTTTTTCAAATAGTGTCTCATTGCATTGTGGACATTTTTTATTGGTTGGTTTATCCCAAGATACATAGTCACACTCTGGATATTCACTGCAGCCATAAAAGATTCTACCCTTTTTACTACGTCTTTCAACGATATGACCCTCATGACAACTTGGACAGCTAACACCTATATCCTTTGTAATTGGCTTAGTGTTTCTACAATCTGGGAAGCCTGAACAAGCTAAAAATCTACCGAATCTACCCATTTTATATACAAGTGGTTTTCCACACTTATTACAAAGCTCATCAGATACTTCATCTTGTATCTCTATTTCCTTCATTTCTTCTTCTGCAACAGATAAACGTTTTTCAAAGGTCTCGTAAAACTCTCCAACAACCTTTACCCAGTTTTTCATACCTTCTTCAACATGATCCAGATCATCTTCCATATGTGCAGTAAATTCAACACTTAATATTTCTGGAAAAAACTCTTCCATTATTTGATTAATGATTTCCCCAAGCTCAGTTGGGAAAAACTTTTTCTCTTCTAAAGCAACATAGCCTCTTTTTTGTACAGTTTCTAATGTAGGGGCATAAGTACTTGGACGACCAATTCCAAGTTCCTCTAATGCTCTAACAAGTCGAGCCTCAGTATATCTTGGTGGTGGCTGTGTAAAATGCTGCTTAGGCTCAATGGAATGTGGTGAAATTTTTTCACCAATAGTAAGATGAGGTAGTAATGTATATTCCTCTACCGTTTCATCATCATTTCCTTCTACATAAACCTTCATAAAACCAGGAAACTTAATTTTCGAGCCAGTACTTCTAAATTGATAGCCATTGACATTAAAATCTACTGTCATCGTATCAACAATAGCTGAAGACATTTGACTTGCCGCAAAACGTTCCCATATTAATTTGTATAAGCGTAATTGATCACGAGATAAATACGGCTTTAAACTATCCGGTTCACGTAATATAGAGGTAGGACGAATACCCTCATGTGCATCCTGAGCGGAGCTATTTTTTTTAGAATATTGCTTTGGCTCTGCTGGGATATAATCTGCCCCGTACTTTTCAGCTAAAAATTGTCTTGCTTCATCTTGAGCTGTTGTCGAAATACGAGTTGAATCCGTTCTCATATACGTAATTAAACCTACAGTACCTTCCTTACCTAGTTCCACACCTTCATATAGCTGCTGTGCAACCGACATAGTTTTAGAGGCTCTGAAGCCTAATTTACGAGCTGCCTCCTGTTGTAATGAACTTGTTATAAAAGGCGGAGAGGCGTGACGCTGTCTTTCTTTCTCTTTAATTTCCTCTACTACAAACTGATTGTCCTTTATCGCCGTTAAAATTTCATTAACGGTTTGTTCATTATTTAAGTCCAGCTTCTTTCCGTTTTTACCGTAAAACTTGCCTTCAAATTTTTGCTTGTTATGCTCTAATCCAGCGGTAATTGACCAATATTCTTCAGGTACAAAAGCTGCTATCTCATTTTCACGATCAATAATTAGCTTTACAGTAACTGACTGAACACGCCCCGCAGATAAACCCTTTTTAACCTTCTTCCATAAAAGTGGGCTAATCTTGTAACCAACAAGACGATCTAGTACACGTCTAGCCTGCTGTGCATTTACTAAATCCATATTTATTTTACGAGGTGTTTTAAAAGCCTCTTTTACAGCTTGCTTTGTAATTTCATTAAATACAACTCGACATGTAGCATTTTCATCTAACTCTAAATAATGTGCTAAATGCCATGCAATGGCTTCTCCCTCACGATCGGGATCGGCTGCAAGATAGACATGCTTTACTTTTTTACGAGCGTCTTTTAATTCTTTTAATAAAGAGCCTTTACCACGAATCGTGATATATTTTGGATTAAATCCATTTTCAATTTCTATACCGGTCTGACTTTTTGGTAAATCTCTAATATGCCCCATCGATGCTTTAACAATATATTTACTACCTAAGTATTTTCCAATCGTTTTTGCTTTTGCTGGGGATTCTACGATGACTAACGAATCTGCCATACGAGGTGCCTCCTCTAGAACTCTTTTACAATGCTATATATAATGACCCATGATGTAATTGAATAAAGTTATATAAACATAATTGCAACAGTATAACATTTAGCTTTTCATAGCTATAGCCTGTTACAATGATTAAATCATCAATAGTTAACGGATGATTTTGAATATGCTGTAAAACTATATTCTCCTCATTAGATAAAATAACCTTTTTTGAATATTCAGTTTTTCGCTCATTTTTTTGCTCGACTATTACATTTTCTTTTAGATATTGCTTTACAGTAGGTAGTAGCCATGGAATATCTTCAAATAATTGATTTGGAGACATTAGCATTCTAGCATACCCTTTATAAATAAGAAAGTTTGGCCCTTCACTTTTTATACTTTGGAGTGAGCCTGGTATAGAAAACAATTCGCGATCCATATCTAACGTGTATCTAGCAGTAATCATCGAGCCACTTTTTCTTTCCCCTTCAACAATAATGGTTGCATAGCATAAACCTGCAATAATGCGATTACGTTGAGAGAACATACCTTTATGAACCGTTTTAACATTTACAGTTTCCGATATAAGTAAACCGTTTTTTTCTAGCTGTTCATACAATTTATAGTTACTATTGGGATAGCAGTTTTTGATGCCACAGGGCAATACTGCTATAGTTGAGCCCACTTCCAATAAACTATGCTGATGAGCGAGTGTATCAATCCCACCTGCTAATCCACTTACTATCGTACACCCCATCTGGCTTAATTGCGTAGCAAATTGCTTCGTCATCGTAATGCCATATGGAGATGGTGCACGCGTGCCTACAATAGCGATTTTTGGTGTATGTAATAAATCTAATCTTCCTTTTACAAAAATAACCCAAGGTGGTTGAACACATTCTCTTAATATAGCAGGATAATCAGATTCATTCCATAATATACTTCGATAATGATATCTAGCCTCATCAGCTACCATAAAATCAATAATAGCTCTACTAAATTGCTGCTTTGCACGCATCAAGGCATCAATACGCTGTTTTTGACTTATATACTTTGAAAGTAGTATGGTATCCCAATTTTCAGTTTCATATAGCTGATGCTCAATAATGATCTTTAATGTATGCCAGCCAATATTGGGCTGTTGGCTCAAATAAATAATAAACCATAAAGAATAGCTTCTAGTCATCTTCCACCTCATGAGCTACTCTTGCATTTGACACTCCTCTATTCTGACACTGTTATATAGGAAAATGCAAGTATAGCATAAAATTTATTAAAAAAAGCCTGTTTCGTATAGACGAAACAGGCTTCTTACCTAATGTATTTAGCTTTATTTAATTGTTTTACACTGCTCAAGCAGTCCTTTTTCCTCTAAAACAGATACAAGCGTAGAGCCCATTTCTGAAGGAGTAGGAGCTACTTTAATACCGCAAGCCTCTAGTGTTGCAATTTTTTCT